>Ga0307475_10002635_pt1 | contig 10806 bp, 14 predicted proteins | sample atmos_gasesECM1C_FD_203317 | JGI IMG/M metagenome (GOLD analysis project Ga0307475, IMG submission 203317) | Hardwood forest soil microbial communities from Morgan-Monroe State Forest, Indiana, United States - atmos_gasesECM1C_515 | ecosystem: Environmental > Terrestrial > Soil > Temperate...
TATTGATGAACGCCTTCACGCCGTGATGCTTCGCCACCGCCGCCGCATTGACCGTCGCGGCGGGGTAGGCATCCGAAACAGACATGCCGAAGTACATCGTCTCGCAGCCGGCAATCACCCCATGCATGGAATCGAGATCGAGCAGATTGCCGACCACGACCTCCGCACCCATGTGGCCTGAAGGCAACAGTTGAGCCAAGGGTCACTTAGCCGGAAATGTGACTATTCGGCCAAGCGACGAGAAGCCCGTTCTAACTAAGCCTCCGCCGCCAGCCTTAGCTGTATCTCGCGCATGACGATCATCGAAACTTCAACTTCTTATTTCGCCTGCGCTAGCCCCGCAACAACTGCGGCAACTTTATCGAGTATCTGATTCCACCCCTCTAGTTGTCCGCTGTTTTTTGCGTTCTCCATGGTTTCATTTCCAATGAAGGTGAGTTTCGTCTGGCCGTTTCCAAAATCCTCAAAAATAACCACGTCGTGCGCACCGTCTATGGCCTCATGTTCTATTCCATAGTGCGCAGGCTCAACCTTGTTTCCCTTCGAGTCGGAAAAGTACATGGAGGAGACGATCTTCTCGTGCAGGACAATCTCGTGGTATTCCCCACCATTCCAGAACTCCTGCCCATCCGGCGTTCTCATGCAGCAGAGAAATTTTCCTCCTACGCGAAAATCCATCTCGCAAAAAGGCGCAGTAAAACCCTTCGGCCCCCACCACTGCATCACATATTTCGGGTTTGTCCACGCCTCCCAAACCAATGCGCGTGGGGCATCAAACACTCTAGTGACAACCATCCGCTCTTTCTCGTTAACCGTGTTTTTTGTCATCCCTGACCTCCTCTTTTTTCATTTGATTCACAACCACATCCAGCTTGTCGAAACTCTCTTCCCAGAATCGGCGATAGCTAATCGCCCAGTCGCTGACTGTCTTTATCGCCTCTGGCCTAAGCGTGCACACGCTCTCTCTTCCACGCTTCGTCTTGCTCACAATCCGCGCCCGCACCAGGTAGGCAATATGTTTTGAAATCATCTGCTGCGAGAGTGCAAATGGTTCCGTCAATCCATGCACAGAGGCAGGCCCACGGGAGAGTCGTTCGATCATCGCCCGGCGGGTTGGATCAGACAGAGCCCCAAATGTTGTATCTAACTTATCCACAACCATATGGTAGTGGATTATCCGTCGATGTCAAGTGTGGATTTTGGAGTTCCCGACTTCTGTTTCCTGATCTCTGAACCCTGACACCTGCGCTAATTTCATGCTTCCCATGCGCCGCGTATCGCAGCCGGGTGCATGGTTTAACAGAGGTCCAAGTTCGGACAAGGACTGATCTTCCTGGCTGCAGGGGAAGGCAAATCTCCAACCCACAACCCAACCCACAATTCGTGGTGTCTTGTACGTCTTACGGGTATTTTGGCAGTCCCCGCGTTCTTGTAAGTGGTTGTAAAACCTATCCCGGCTAAACTGTCACGGCAGAGGTCGCGAGTTCGAGTCTCGTCGTCCCCGCCATTCCTTTAAACGAGTTCCCCGAACTTCACTGAACCCATCGTGTCGCCTCTCGACCTCTGCTCGGCCAGAGCTCGGAAATTGGCGCTTGCAAATGTATATACATTGCTGTATATATATCCGAGAGGCACAACATGGCCATCGCTCGCGTATTTAAGTCCGGGAACAGCCAAGCTGTGAGGCTGCCAAAAAAGTTTCGCGTCAAAAGCTCGGAAGTTGAGATTTTCCGGCGCGGCGACGAAATTGTATTGCGCGAGAAAGCCGGCGGAATGGTCCGCGTACTGGATTTGCTAGCCGAGTTGCCAGCGGACATGTTCCCAAAGAAGCGCAAAGACCCTCATCCACAGCGCCGCAAGGGTCTCTGATGAGCGCCCGTTATATGCTTGACACCAATATCTGCATCTATTTGCGGCAGAACCGGCCTCCAGAAGTGACCACGCGATTCCGCCAAATGCAGCATGGCGACGCCGTTATATCGGTGATTACCTATGGCGAGCTACATTATGGCGCAGAGCGAAGCCAGCAACGCACACATGCTCTGGAATCTCTCGGGCGCCTTGTATCTCTTTTACCTGTGGTTCCCTTGCCGGGGGAAGCGGCGACAGCCTACGGCGAGATTCGCGCAGCGTTGGAGGCTCGCGGTGAGATGATCGGCGGCAACGATCTCTGGATTGCCGCTCATGCCACATCCGCGGGGCTCACTCTCGTCACCAACAATGAATGCGAGTTCAAGCGAGTCCCCGGACTTAAGCTCCAGAACTGGACCAGCCGCCGTCCTTGATCGCGCGAAATGAGTTGCAGCGGCAGAGTCCGTTTCTTGGTCCATTCATGGTCGAATAATTGTTACTTGGGGTTCCAAAGCGCGGTTTTGGTAGCCATCCGTGCCGCGTAGTTTCAAGCAGTTACCAAAAGATGGTGCACTGTCACGGCAGAGGTCGCGAGTTCGAGTCTCGTCGTCCCCGCCATTCTTTCCAAACCACTTCGGAATGATTGGTTCATACAGCTTCAACCCACCATTCAACCCAAAAGCTACTGCACTGTTGCGTTCATCCCCACAGCGGCCGGAGCGCGCTGCGCTCTGAATCGCACACGCTAAAAATGCATCGGACGGTGCATCCCCGCACGCCGACTGAAATCGTGGCCTGGAGCCTACCTAGAATATGCCTTGACACGTATATGCTCTGTAGAGTATACGAAGAGCATGGAATCTGTATTCGAAATCATTGCGGAGCCGAACCGCCGCGCGATATTGAGCCTGCTGGTCTCGTCACAACAGTCGGTGGGAGAGATCGAGCGCCGACTTGGTATGCCGCAGACGACCGTGTCCAAGCACCTGCGAGTGCTGCGCGAGGCCGGTTTCGTGGAATCGATGGTGGACGCGCAGCGCCGTCTCTACCGGCTGAAGCCTGAACCATTTCAGAATCTGGATGCCTGGCTGAAGCAGTTCCGCCGGTTCTGGTCGGATCACGTGGATGCTCTGGAACGGCACCTCGACCGCATGGAAGAATCATCACCAACGAAAAGGAAGACCAGGAGAAGACGACGCGGCGCAAACCGCGAACATGACAAAGGAGAAAGGAAATGAAAATCAAAGTGACCAGCTTATACGTGGACGACCAGAACAAGGCCCTGCGCTTCTATACGGAGGTACTGGGCTTTGCCAAGAAGACCGATTTCAGTCAGGGTCCGTATCGCTGGCTGACAGTGGCCTCGCCCGACGAGCCGGACGGCACTGAGCTGCAGCTGGCACTGAATAACAACCCCGCGGCCAAAACGTATCAGCAGGCAATGTTTCAACAGCGCCAGCCCGCGACCATGTTTTTCACCGACGACGTCAAGGGCGACTACGAGCGGATCAAGGCCCGCGGCGCGGAGTTCACGATGCCGCCCACCGACGTGACCGGCTCGACCATTGCGATGCTGAACGACACCTGCGGCAACCTCATTCAGCTCACCCAGCTGGCGAAGTATTCACACTAAGGAGAAGAAGGTGACCGATCGCGAGCGGTACACACCGGGTCCGGCCAGCGGGGCGCAGATACGAAAGGACGGAGAGAAGTGGACGCTCATTCTCGTCAGAGAACTGCGCCACTCGCCGGAAAAAGTCTGGCAGGCGCTTACCGACCCGGCGCATCTGCGCGAGTGGGCTCCCTTTGAAGCCGATGGGAGCCTGGGTACGGTTGGGACCACGGTGAAGCTCACCACGGTGGGAGCGCCCACGCCGCACGCTACCGAAACAAGAGTGACGCGAGCCGACGCTCCCAAGGCGCTTGAGTACAACTGGGGTGACCACGATATGCGGTGGGAACTCAAAGCCTTTGGTGGCGGCACGCGCTTGACGTTGTGGATCAACATCGGCCGCCGCTTTATCGCAATGGGTGCTGCCGGGTGGCACATCTGCTTCGATGTTCTTGAGCGGCTCATCGCGGGTGAGCCGATTGGACGCATCGTCGGCCCCGAGGCGATGAAGTTCGGCTGGCAGCGGCTGAACGCGGAGTACGCCAAGCAGTTCGGTATGGAGACGCCCGACTGGCCGTCTCAGAAAGGGAGGACAAATTAATCATGAAAGAGGCCACCAAACGTTCGATCATTCGCTGGATTCACATTATCTTTGGCATTCCGATACTCGGTTACATTTATGATTCACCTTCGGACACCCCAAACTACGCCTCCACTGTTCGGTATGTCTTTGTTCCTGTTTTGCTCCTTTCGGGGCTGTGGATGTGGAAAGGCCACGTCGTTCGACGCCTTCTTTCGAAGAGAATGAAAACGGGACAAGAATTGGAGGCATAAATATCCAATGAATCCATCGGAACGTATTGACCAACTGATCGCAGAACTCACAGACTGGCGTGGCAAAACGTTCGGCATCATCCGCAAGAGCATCCTGGAGGCCGACCGGGAGATAATCGAGGAATGGAAGTGGATGGGAAGCCCAGTGTGGTCTCACGACGGAATGATCGCGGTCGGCAACGCCCACAAAGATAAGGTGAAGCTTACCTTTGCCCACGGGGCGCAGCTCCCGGATCCTGACAAGCTCTTCAACGCGGGCCTCGGAGGCAACGCGTGGCGAGCGATCGATTTTTTCGAGGACGATAAGATTAATGGGCGTGCTCTAAAAAATCTCGTCCGTGCCGCCGTTGATTACAATCAGATCAAATTGAAGAGGAAAGCGCCTGCGGGTACTCGAGCGAAAGTACATAAAAGTAAAAAGTGATGAAACTACAGCTTTTTCTCACTAATTCTCGTTACGGGACTGCCTGACAAGGGTGCTTGACGCTGCTGGATTATCTTCACAGTCGCGGACAAGAGTTCGGACCGCCGACCCTCCGTGCCAATTACTCTCTTCCGCTGGATACGAGTTCCATGCAAACCCTTCTCGGACCAGCGAAACTGCCAGACAGCAGGTCCCTCCTTGCGACTGACTCTTGCCGGACTTCCGAGTTGCATCGTGATCCTCCTACGCCACAGCTTGGCGCAAGGGAATCTTCACGCATCGGACAGCGGAGACGCAGCTGCCGGAGTGAATTGCTTTGCGGCTTCAGATTGGCTTCGCTGAAAGCCGTGCCGCCGCTGTCAAACACCCTGTAATTACGATTGAAAAAACGATAGGGAGGATAAAGAGGTATCTCCAGCTCACCACCGTGATGGCGGCAAAGCAAAGAGCGAGAGCCCACACAGTGACGCGCATGACCGCCAAAGTCTCTGCCGGAAGGCCACCTAGCTGCCACGCTAATACCGCCGCGAATAGATAAAACACGCCGACCGAGAATCCAGCCGCGACAAACAGGTCCCAATATGTCCGGCTGAACCCCTGCACGTCAAAGTGAATTGACCGCATTGAGCCAAGAAGCGTATCAACTCCCCAGGTGGGATCGGACTGGCGAAAACCAAGCGTATGTCCGACAGCAAAAAGCAGCAGAAGAACAGCTGCGATTCGATAAAACAGAGAAGCTTTCACGTCTCGCCTCCAAAGATAACGGAGGCAGTGTACCAGTGCGCCCGCCCCGTAGGTGCAACTTAGTAGGAATTCTCCTTCTTGAAACGGCCAACGTTATCTATAGCCGCCTCGTCTTCCGCAACTAATGTGAAGCTGACTACCTTGGCGGTAATTGTTGTAAACAGGCAATTGCACTCAGGACCCCGAGGTGTCTAGTTCGGATTCTGTCCTATCACGGGCAACTCGGTACTAACGCTCTGTCCTCTCATGACTCCCGGAGGTCTGCGCGATACACATCGCGATACACAATAACGTTGCCTATGATGTACTTCCAATGACTTGCAGTGCCGTCCGTGCTCTTCTATGTCGTTGAAAGTACTTGTAGCCCGCTAACTGTGACGGCAGAGGTTGAGAGTTCGAGTCTCGTCGTCCCCGCATTCTTTCTAAAGGAGTTAGCGGACGTGACATCGAAAACTCCAACAACTCAGCCCACGGATTCTAGCTCCCTTTAATAAGCTGACCTTGAGCCAGAAAATGTCGACATTGACTTTGTCGTGCTTCACTAAGTCTTCGTTAGAGAAGGACTTGAAGGTCGGTCTCCTTGCGCTCGTGGTGATTCTCAGCGTGGTAACAGGTGATGACGAAATCATCGAGGTCGGAGCGTTTCAGGGAATTGGTCTTCCGAGCGAAGTGGAGCGGCTGCCTCACGCAAATTGGTGCGAAATTCTGTTTGACCCGGTCGCGGAAAGCGGGAGGAAATCACTTTGAGTTGCTGGCCAGCTTGCCGCAGCATTCGGGGCGCGCGGGCAAGGAGGAGCGATCCCACCCGCCACCAAGGGCCTGGACGAGCGTGACGGCATCTACCATGCGGCGGCCGAGAATATTCACCGCAGTGACTTCGTCGGAGAGAGCGGCACTCTGAGCGGTTGTTACTTCGAGGTAGCTGGTGACGCCGCCCTTGTATCGCGTGATGGCGAGTTCCAGATATTTCTGAGCTGCCGCGACGGCTTTGTCCTGAACCTGAGCCTCGTGCTCGAGGATCCGCAATGCAGCTACGTTGTCCTCGACCTGTTGGAAGCCCGTCAGCACCGTTTGGCGATAATTGGCGACGGCCTGATCGTACGCAGCGACGGCCTGGTCTGAGGCGGCCCGCCGCCTCCCTACGTCGAACATGGTAAACAGAGCCGATGGCCCGGCCGACCACAAAATGCTGGGGCCGGAGAGTAATGTTGTGGGAGAGCCACTTTCAAAGCCTCCCGCGGCTGCCAAATTGACGAGCGGATAATAGGCTGATTTGGCGACCCCAATCTGCGCGTTGGCGGAGGCCATGCGCCGCTCTGCAGCTGCGATGTCAGGTCGCCGCTCGAGCAATTCTGAGGGCAGGCCCACGGGAATCAGCGGAGGAGGCATCGTTAGAGGCAGCGGAGCGAGACTGAACGACGCCGGGGGCTTACCAATCAAGACTGCCACTGCGTGCTCGTACTGTGCGCGGGCAACTCCAACATCAATGGCCTGCGCGCGGGTTGTTTCCAGTTGAGTCTCGGCTTGCTGCACTTCCACATCGGAAGCAATGCCTCCGGCAAACCGACTTTGGATCAACTCCAAGGCTTGCTCATACTGCGTTACGGTGGAACTCAGAAGCTGCTCCTCGGCATCAAGGAGGCGGGCCTGAAAGTAGTACAAAGCCAATTGCGAATGCATCGACAAGTTCACGGCTGCCAGGTCGGCCGCGCTGGCTTGTGCCTGTGCGCGATAAGATTCAACAGTGCGCCGTACGCGCCCCCAAACGTCGATTTGGTAAGACAATTCGAAAGGAATTTGGAAATCGTTGTAGGTAATGCCATTGAATGCTGGGCTGTGAGGCTGACGGTTGCCAGACGTCTTGGTGCGGGTGGCGACGGGATCCGCAGTGACGGTTGGAAAGTAATCGGCGCGATAGTAGCGGAGCATGGCGCGAGCCTGGGTATATTGGGCCTCGGCCGCCTTCAAGTTTTGGTTGGAGACGTTGACCTGCAGTTCGAGCGCATTCAGTTGAGGATCCTGAAAAATTTCCCACCAGTTGCCGCCGAGATTCTGGTCATTCGGCTGGGCAGGTTTCCAATCACCCACCTCTTTATAAGCTGGCGGAACTTCAGCTGCCGGGCGCTGATATTTCGGTCCAAGCGTACATCCGGTCAACTGGAACGCAGCGATCACGAGCAGAACCATCCGACGAGATGTTTGGCGCCGGCGCGCAACCCAGATCAACTTTAGAGCGCGTTTCACTTGGTATCCCCGGGCAACGTAGCCTGAACGATTTGGACTTGCTGTCCAGTAATGATGGAGTCGGGTGGGTTGACAATGACTTGATCGTCCGGCTTGAGGCCGGAGATGATCTCGATCTGGTTGCCGAAATCGTGTCCTGGAGTCACCGCAGTGAGCTCGACTTTCCCATCCTTCACAACGCCCACACGTAAACCCTCTGAGCGGAATAACAAAGTATTGACCGGCAGCAGGAAAGTGGAGGCCTGCGTTGGGACCGCCAAGTGGACCTCTGCATACGAGCCCGTGAGCAGCGTGCCTGTCGGATTGTCCACATCGATTTCAATCAACAAGGTGCGAGTTGTCACGGTGATCGCATCGGCAGTGCGCACCAATTTTCCGTGAAATCTGCGGCCCGGGAACTCAGCGAGACTGAGATCTGCTGGCATGCCGACTTTGACCCCTTGTGAGTATTCCTCTGGGACGTTTACGTACACGCGTAGCTTTCCAGGTTGAGCGATGTGAAAGAGATCGGTCTTCACTCCGCCACCGCTGCCGGAGTTGATCAGGTCACCGATATCCGTGTTTCGGGCGGTGACAACGCCGTCGAATGGGGCGTAGATCTTTTCAAAAGATACCAGTGCCGTGTACTGCTCCACGGCCGCCTGGTCTGCTTCGACAATGGCTTTATTCGCATTGAAAGTACCGACGGCATTATCGACGTCTTGCTGGGAAACAGCGTTGCTTTTCAAAAGTCCCTGATACCGGGATTTGGTGATGGCAGCGAGCTCGAGATTTGCCTGTGCGGTTAGCAGGTTGCTGCGGGCTTGCTGGAGTTGCTGGTCGACTTCTGGCGTTTCGATGACAGCAAGCAGTTGGCCTTGCTTTACCCGCGCTCCAATGTCGACATACCACTTCCTTAAATATCCGTTGGTCCGCGCATAGATCGGTGAAGTGATGAACGGTTGTACATTCCCAGGGAGGATAAGCTCCTGGGCTGGCGCAGTTTGTTTTGGCGAAACAACCGACACCGCGGTGAGGGCGACTTGCGCAGTTTCCGCCTTCAGCGTTGTGCGTGCTCTGACACGGGACAAGATGCCCGAGATCAACAGGGCGGCGACGGCGATTAACGCAACCACCGCGCCCAACCATCGTCTGTGCGGGCGCTGTCCTCTGCCCACATCGTTCGAGGGGAGCGTTTGCCCGCCGATTTGTTTTCTCTCTTCAGTTTGTTGCGACATGATGACTCCACACAGATTTTGTGCTCAGTACTGCTATCCCGTTTTGGCTGGATGCCGGCGTGAACCTTGCAAAACGCTGAAAAATGCTGGGACAAAGAACAGCGTCGAAACCGTAGCGAAAATTAGGCCACCAATGACCGCCCGGCCAAGAGGAGCATTCTGCTCACCACCGTCCCCCAGTCCAAGGGCCATAGGCACCATGCCGATGATCATGGCCAGAGCGGTCATCAGGACGGGCCGAAAGCGCGTGAAACCTGCCTCCAGTGCGGCGCCGACAGAATCACTTCCTTCCAGCATTTTCTCCGTAGCAAAGCTCACGACCAAGATGCTGTTGGAGGTTGCGACGCCCATGCACATGATGGCCCCCATGAGTGCCGGTACGCTGAGAGTCGTGTGTGTTATAAACAAGAACCACGCAATGCCGGCGAGTGCTGCGGGCAGCGCGGAAATCATGATGAAAGGATCCAGCCAAGACTGAAAGTTAACCACAATCAGCAGGTAGACGAGCACGATCGAGAACACAAGCCCACTCAGAAGACCGACGTAGGACGCTCGCATGGTCTGAATCTGTCCACGGACAACGACTCGCGAACCGCGCGGCAATTGCTGGCGAGTAGCGTCAATAATTTTGTAGATGTCGCCGGCTACGCTGCCCAGATCGCGTCCCGTGGCAGCGCCAAAGATGTCAATGACGGGCGCTACGTTGTAATGAGAAACCAGTGCCATTCCGGCGCCTCGTTGCGTTGAAACTAGACTGGCCATGAGCGACGGGGGAGCCGTTGGGTCCGTGCCAGTGATGGGGATGTTTTCAACATCCTGCAATGTGTCCGTGCGATACTGCGGCGTCTGCGTGGCAATTTGATAGCTAACGCGATTCTTGGGGTCAACCCAGAATGTTGGTGAGGTTTGGAAGCTGCCACTCAGCGACACGAGAAGATTTTGCGCAATATCGTGGGCTGTGAAACCAAGTTGCTCTGCTTTCGTACGCTCGACTCTGAGGCGCAGATAAGGCTGGTCAAAGGGCTGTTGAATCCGCAGATCCGCTGTGCCTGTAACGTATTTCAACTTGCTGAGCAAGGCATCTGCATAGCGCTGGTTTCCCTCCAGGTCGTTTCCCACGATTTGGACATCGATCGGGGCTGGTAAGCCAAAGTTCAGGATTTGGCTGACCATATCGGCAGGCAAGAATGCGAAGCTCACACCAGGAAACTGTTTTGGGAGTGTCAGACGGAGCTGGTGAATGTAGTCATCCGTGGGATGGTGCTTGGCGGAAAGAGTCACAAGAATGTCAGCGTCCGATGTGCCGACCGGAGCCGAATTGCTATAGGAAAGATTGATGCCGCTGTAGGGCAAGCCTATGTTGTCAATAACGTTGTGAACTTCGCTGGCGGGAATTTGCCCTCGAATCGACCGCTCGACCTGATCGCAAAGGTTGGCGGTTTCCTCAATGCGCATTCCGGTGGGCGCACGCAGATGAAGCTTGAAAGAGCCGCTGTCAACGCTGGGAAAGAAGTCCCGGCCTAGCCAGGGAATCAGAATCGCGATCGAGCCAAGGCAGCTCGCGAAGAACGCAATCAGGAAAGCGCGCCGGTGGTGGAGGCAAATCTCCAGCAGGCTGCGATAGCTGTGACGAAATCTCTCGAAGGCTTCTTCAAAACGCTTCTGGAGTCGTACGAGCGGATTGCGGCTCGGGGCGCCCACTTCGTGTTTATTTCCCCGCAACAAGTACTTGGCCATCGTGGGGACGATCGTCCGGGAAAGCAGGTAAGAGGCCAACATAGCGAAGACCACTGCTTCGGCGAGCGGCACAAAGAGATACCGCGCCACGCCAGAGAGCAAGAACATCGGAGCAAACACAATGCAGATCGATAGTGTGGATA
>Ga0307475_10002636_pt1 | contig 10806 bp, 9 predicted proteins | sample atmos_gasesECM1C_FD_203317 | JGI IMG/M metagenome (GOLD analysis project Ga0307475, IMG submission 203317) | Hardwood forest soil microbial communities from Morgan-Monroe State Forest, Indiana, United States - atmos_gasesECM1C_515 | ecosystem: Environmental > Terrestrial > Soil > Temperate...
GCACACGCAGCGTTGGAGAATTGCTGTGCGCGGTGGATAACCAGAAGTTGGAATTGCTGCCCAATATTAATGTCGACGTGAAAATCCATTCGAACGAGAGAATGAACGTGTTAACCGTGCCACGCGCCGCCGTGGATGCTGAGAGCGACCATAGATATGTCTTTGTAGTGACGCAAAGTGCGCTCGGAAAATCCCGCTTGGCACGGCGAGAAGTCCAGTTGGGAATTGCCGATTCGACAAATTTTGAAGTCATCAGCGGCTTGCAGGAAAACGAGATGGTGGCGTTGCCGGGCGATGCTGTCTTGCACGACGGCATGGCGGTAAAGATTGTGAATACCGATTCCGCGTATGTACGGGGCCATTCGGATGGCCGATAGGCTAAGGGTTATGCTCGCGGCAGCTGTTCTGGCGCTGGTAACTTGCGTATCGGTGTCTAGCGCCCAAGCCTTGCAAGACAGCGGTTTGGAAGCCGGGCGGCGGGCTTATGAACTGAGTGATTACGAAAAAGCCGTAAAGGTTTTGCAGGATGCTGTGGCGAAAAATCCGCGCAATGGAGAAGTTCTCTTCCTGCTGGCGAAAAGTCACTTCGAATTGCGGCAGTTTGACGCGGCCGTTGCAAACGCTGAAAGAGCCGTCGCCGTGGCGCCGGAAAATTCGGTGTACCACGAATGGCTGGGCAGGTCGTTTGGAGAAAAGGCCTCCAAGAGTTCGTGGTTTTCGGCGTTGTCGTTGGCCAGGAAAGCACAGCAGGAATTTGAAACCGCCATTCGCTTGAACCCGAAAAATTATTCCGCTTTTCAAGCGCTCATCGAATTTGACTGCGCCGCTCCCGGCATCGCAGGCGGCGGAGAAGATAAAGCACTGCTAAAGATCCAACAGTTAGCGGCAATGGACGAGGCCGAGGGCCACTACGCGGCGGGGAATTGTCGCCGACAAAAAAAAGATTATCCCGCCGCCGAAGTGGAATTCGATAAGGCCCTGGTCAACGCCAAATCCCCGGACTTGATTTTTGACATTGGAGATTATGCCTTGAAGCGCAACCAACCTCAGCGCTTGCTGGCAGTGGTCGAAGCGGGTCACAAAGTCTCGCCTGGCGACCCTAGAGCGAAATTCTATCGCGCGGCTGGCTTGATCCTACAAAAGCTACAACCGGACGAGGCCGAAGCGCTGCTTAGAGAATACTTGAATACCGCGCCAAGGCGTACCGGCTATCCTCGTCCCGCTCTCGCACACGATTGGTTGGGGCGCCTCTTTGAAAATCAGAATGATCGTGATGCAGCTGCTAGGGAATATGCCACCAGCTTGCACGCGGACCCCAAAGACAAAACCGCGCAGGAAGCTCTGCGGCGTCTCGGGAAGGCCTGAACATGCATCTGCGTGAAACCGTGTCAGTGGCCTTCGACGCATTACGCAGTAATAAATTGCGCGCGGCACTAACGTCTCTGGGCGTGATTATCGGTAGCGCCTCCATCGTACTAGTGGTTACCGTGGCCTTGACCAGCAAGAAATTCGTAATTTCGCAAATCGAGGGCGTGGGCTCGAATTTGGTGTGGGCGGAAATGGTGCACGCACCAGGAAGATCCCAACCGCTCAGCCACGAAATCACTATGGACGACATGCGCGCCATGAGAGCTGAGCCGGGCGTGCTCGAAGTGGCCGGGACGCGCGAATTGCCCATGGCGGTGGTGGTAAGCGGAATTGAACGGCCGGTAAATTTAATTGGAGTGACGCAAGGTTTCCAGACTATTCGACGGCTGCTGATTTATCGCGGACGCTATTTTGATTCCGAGGATATGGAGGCGCGCGGAAAAGTGTGCCTGATTACCAAGGAATTGTCCGAGCGTGTTTTTGGCTTGGAAAATCCCATCGGCCGGCCGATTCGCATGGGCGAGTTGACATTCACGGTCATCGGAGTTTTTCGCGAGCGTGTGGCCACCTTCGGACTCTCTGAAATTCAAAAAGAGTCGGTAATAATTCCGCTGGGCTTAATGAAGTACTACACCGGCGAAGATGTTTTGCGGGTGTTGTACGCGCAGGCCGTGAGTCCGGAAGCGGTGGCTAGCGTCGAACGCGAAATGACGCAATTGTTAAAAAGCAGGCATCCCCTGGATGCCGAATACGATGTGCAAACCCTGGTGGCCATATTGGGCGCGGCCAGGACTATCTCTCTGGCGCTAACCATAGTCCTGTTGGTCATTGCCGCGATTGCGCTGTTAATCAGCGGCATCGGCATCATGAACATCATGCTCGTAACCGTGAAAGAGCGCACCCGCGAAATTGGTATTCGCAAGGCCATCGGTGCGGCCTACAAAGAAATTCTTTATCAATTCTTGATTGAAGCTTTTTTGATCAGCGGAGGTGGCGCCGTTTTGGGGATTTTGATCGGCTTGGCTATCCCGGTAAGCATTCAACCTCTGATACCGGGAAATTTGCGAGTGCCTGTTTCCGGCACTAGCGTAATCGTAGCGTTCGTGGTGTCGTGCTCTACGGGCCTTTTCTTCGGATATTTACCGGCCAGCCAGGCGGCCAAACTTCAGCCGATCGAGTCACTCCGCTATGAGTAACAGGCTGCTCGAAAAGGGTGATTAAGCAAGAATTTGTGAGTGAGGTGCGAATGTGACTCGACAAAGTAGTCTGCCAAAGCCAAAGCGTACCGGGATTGCGATGCGGCCGTCTGCGGTTGTCGCACTGGGGCTATTTGGGGCTGCTGTTTGTTACGCGCAAAACGCGGCCAACGTGAAAAGTACGTTGGCGATCAGCATCGGCACGCAGCAAACTGCTACGGATGATTCCGCTCGACAATCCACATCGCCGCAGAATGTTGCCGCGTTGACGCTGCGACGCGCCATTGAACTCGCGCTCCAAAATAGCAAGGACCTTCAATTGGCGAAGATTCAATCGCGATTGTCCGATCATTCGGCGCTCATCACCAGAGCCGAGTTTATGCCCAATTTGTATACAGGTTCAGGCCTCGGATATACCAACGGAATTCCTGAAACCCCCGGCGGCCGCGCTCCGGCTATTTTTGATGTGACCTATACGCAAATGGTGTTGAACGAGCCTTTACGCGGTCAGGCCAAAGAGCTTCAGGAGCAGGCCAGATCACAGAAAATTGCGCTGGAAGAAGTGCGAGATAGCGTAATCGTGCGCACTGCGATGGCCTTTCTGGAGCTCGGCAAAGTGCGGCACTCGCTGGAACTGTTGCGAGCGGAACAGGAAAGCGCGGACAAGATTTTGCAAGTGACCGCGGGCAGAGAAAGTGAAGGCTTCGAACTGTCCATTGAAGTCACCCGCGCGCAGCTTACCAAGGCCCAGGTGGTACAACGGATTTTGCAGTTGGAAGGACGACAAGATGAACTCGAAGTATTTCTCCGTGTGCAAATTGGGCTTGCGGCCGATTCCCCGATAGAGGTTTTGCCGGAGGATTTGCCCGGGCAAGCGGAACAAGAGGGTGCCAATCTTGTCGCGATGGCCATGCAGGATAACACCAGCCTGCGACTGGCCGAATCGGATGTGCGCGCCAAGGAGTTTCGCTTGAAAGGCGAGAAACGCGGTTATTTCCCCACCCTCGAACTCGTCAGCGTCTACAGTTTGCTCGGCAGGTTCAACAATTATGATCAATTCTTCAAGACCTTTCAGAGAAATAATTTCAACGCCGGCATTCAGGCGCAGGTACCAATCTTCAGCGCTCGAACCAAAGCAAATATAGGTCTCGCGGACGTAAATCTGGAAGCCTCCAAGGCCAGCCTAAGCAATAAGAAAAACGAGGTTACCGCTGATGTGCGGCAGAAGACGCGCAGCGTGCGAGAAAAAGATGCGGCAAAAGAAGTGGCGCGGCTGCAATTGCAACTGGCGCAGCAGGATGTCGCCGTTTTTCAATCGCAATACGCCGAAGGGAAATTGAATCTGCGCGAAGTGGAAAAAGCGCGGCTCAGCGAAAACGAGCGTTGGATGGCTTATCTCGATGCCAACTTCGCGCGACAACAGGCGCAACTGGAGTTGTTGCGCGTGGCCGGGCAACTGAGCAAAGTCTGGCAATAAGAAAAAACGTGGCAATAGGAAAAATCAGTACGCGCAAGGCCTCAACGAGTAAATTTGCGTCCAAATCCGCCGCTGCTCGGAAGTCAAACACCGAGAAAAAATCGTCTCTGTTGAACGGCGAGCAACTTGAATTTCTGTCGAACGCTCTCCTGACGTTGAATAAGAGCTTCGAGAATCTGCCTGAATTCAAAAATGCTGTACCCAGCTCCCAGCGGCTCCGTGATGTACTCACCGCCACGGCCGAACGTCTGCGCGACAATTATCCCTATTTTCATCCTTTGTACGCCGGCCAGATGTTGAAGTCCCCGCACCCTGTAGCGCAACTTGCCTACGTCTTGGCCATGACCATCAATCCAAACAATCATGCCCTCGATGGCGGACGCGCTACTTCGGCGATGGAAAAGGAGGCAGTCGCGCAAATCGCAGCCATGTTTGGCTGGACCAAATTCCTCGGCCATTTGTGTGGCGGTGGAACAATGGCCAATCTCGAGGCTTTGTGGGTGGCCGGACAGTTGGCACCGCGAAAAACGATTCTAGCCAGCTCGCAATCGCACTACACCCACGAGCGCATCAGTAAGGTTTTGCAATTGCCGTTCGAAACCATTCCCTCCGACGCGCGCGGGCGCATTGATTTGAAACTTCTTGAAAAACGAGTAAAGCGCCGCGACGTCGGGACCGTGGTGGTCACCATGGGAACGACCGCGACAGGCTCCGTCGATCCACTACACAAAATCCTACCGTTGCGTACAAAATACAATTTCCGCATTCACGCCGATGCCGCCTACGGTGGATATTTTACCCTGCTAGAAAATCTGGAGCCGGATACTCAAAAGGCTTTCGCGGCCATGGGTGCAGCTGACTCCGTCGCGATCGATCCCCACAAGCACGGCTTGCAGCCTTACGGATGCGGTTGCATTTTGTTCAAGGACCCCGGAGTCGGCCGCTGGTACAAACATAATTCTCCTTATACCTATTTCACTTCGACCGACTTGCATCTCGGCGAGATCAGTCTGGAGTGCTCACGTCCCGGTGCCGCAGCCGCGGCTTTGTGGGCCACGCAAAAGCTCTTGCCGCTAACAAAGCGAGGGGAGTTTGCTCAAGGTTTAGCCCAGGGCAGGGAAGCGGCGCGAGCCTTGTATGACCGGCTGCGCGCCTACGAGCGTTTCATCACACCGTTTGCGCCAGAATTGGACATACTGATTTTTGCATTGCGCGCCGAAAGTGTAAGCGCCAGTTCCCTCCTGTCGCGGCAGATTTTCGAGGTTGCCGCTAAGCGAGATTTACATCTGGCCTTGGCGGATCTGCCCCTCCACTTGTTTCAGAACCTCCCGTCCAACATGAAGCGCGATCGCCAGACCATCATCTGCCTGCGTTCGGTTCTGATGAAGCCCGCCCATCTTGACTGGGTAAATCAGATTTGGAGCCGAATACTGGCATCCGTCGCCGACGTCCAAAATGCGACAACCGGAGTTCCAGGCCGGAGGAAATAGTTCTTAATGTCTCGGACGGCTCCGCCCGCAAGTACCACTCACTGCTGTATTTAACCGCTCGATGCGCGATAGCACCCAATGGCAGAAAGTTTTGAGGCTATCCCTCTAATTAAGTTAAACTGATAGCTAGTGTTTGGGGCCTGCGTCCTGACCAGCTTAACCTGGGCGTAACGACGTTGAAGTTTGCGTAGTATCCATCGATATCTATGAAGCTGAGGGTTAAGAATGCCAGATGTAATGAAAACGCTGCTGTTAAACCCGCCGAGTTTTGAAAATTTTGACGGCGGCGCAAGTTCTCGCTGGCCCGCAACCCGCGAGATCGAATCCTATTGGTATCCCGTTTGGCTCACCTATCCCGCTGGAATGATTCCGGGAAGCCGTCTGCTCGATGCTTCGCCGCACAAGGTCAACTGGCAGCAGACCGTGCAGATTTGCAAAGACTACGAATTCCTCATTTTGTTTACCTCCACGGTGGGATTCGAGAGCGATATAAAGCTCATTCGCAAGATTAAAGAATCCAATCCCAGCATGAAAATTGCCTTCGTGGGGCCGCACGGTCACATCAAGCCCGATGAAACGCTGATGGCCAGCGAAGATATCGATTTTGTCACCCGCGGTGAATTCGACCATTCTGTAGTCGAATACGCGCACGGCAAACCGCTCAGCGAAATCATGGGCGTCAGTTATCGCAGAGACGGCAAGATTGTGCACACTCCGTCTCGCGAGCAGTTGCATACCGCGGAGCTCGACGCGCTGCCCTTCGCCACAGACATCTATAAGCGCGACCTGCAAATCGAGCGCTACAACGTACCGTTCCTGCTGAATCCGTACGTTTCCTTTTACACCACTCGCGGGTGCCCGGCGTTGTGCACTTTCTGCATGTGGCCGCAAACTATTTCCGGCCACGCGTGGCGCACCCGTTCCACGGAGAACGTGGCCCGCGAAGTAAAACAGGCCATCGAATATTTTCCGCAGATGAAAGAGATTTTCTTCGACGATGACACCTTCAATATTCGCAAAGACCGCGTGCTCGACCTTTGCTCAAAGTTCAAGCCGCTGAAATTTCAGTGGTCCTCCACGGCCCGTGTGCACAGTGACTACGACACGCTGAAAGCCATGGCCGATGCTGGTGCGCGATTGTTTATCGTCGGATTTGAATCCGGTGATCCTCAAATTTTGAAAAATATCAAGAAGGGTGCCACCGTAGAAATGGCGCGCACCTTCATGAAGAATTGCCGCAAAGTCGGCATTCGCGTTCACGGCGATTTCATCATCGGCCTCCCTGGCGAAACGCGCGAGACCATTCAGAAAACCATCGATTTCGCGAAGGAACTCGATCCGGAAACGATTCAGGTTTCCATCGCGCACGCCATGCCCGGCACGGAATTGTACGACTCCATGGCCAAGGAAGGCTTCCTGAAGGTCGAAGCGCTTGCGGACATGGGCGGGCATCAGTTGCCGCACATCGAGTATCCGCATCTCTCAAAGGCCGAGATGATGTCGGGAGTAAACCGCTTCTACGATGAATATTATTTCCGTCCTAAAGTGGTGTGGCGGATTGTGAAAGAAGCTCTCTGGGATGGCCACGAGCGTAAGCGCTTGTACCACGAAGCCACGGAGTTTCTAAAGCTGCGAGCGGAACGTTTGAAGTGGGCTCGTGAAGGCGGCGACGGAAGCAAGCCCTTAGTCGCGGTCTCGCAAGCCCCGTCGGCCTCCGGCAACGATTAACCAATAAGAAATGTCTCACGAGCGAAAGCTCCGTTTGAAGACGCTGGTAATGGTCTTCGTCATGATGGTGTGTGCCACCACTGGCGATTCGCTGTTGAAGCGCGGCATGACCCAGATCGGCCCGGTCACTTTGGACCATGCCGGACTCTTCCAGGCCTTCCGGCTGGCCATGACCAGCGGAACGATCTGGCTCGCGATCCTTTTTCTCGTTGGCTTCATGCTTTCCAATATGACCGTGCTTAGCTGGGCGGACTACAGTTACGTCATGCCCGCGTCAGCGTTTGGCTACGTCGCCGTAACTTTTGTAGGTATGACTCTGCTTGGCGAGACCGTTTCCCCTCGCCGTTGGATCGGCGTAGCGCTCATTTGTGCCGGCGTATTTTTGGTTGGACAAACCAAACCCAGCACCAGCACTGTCGCTGAGGCCGTGCAATGATTCGCACTGCCGCTACCCTGGCGATTTTTGTGTTGTCCGGCTCTGCGGGAGAATTGGCAGTAACCCACGGAATGAAAAAGGCCGGTGCCCCAGACCATTTGCGAATCAAACAGGTCATCAGTTTTTTGGGCCGTGCTTTTCGCAACGGATGGTTTTGGGTGGGCGTCCCACTGATGGCCTTATCCTTTTATTTGTTGATGGTGCTGCTGTCCTGGGAGCCTATCAGTCTCGTCATTCCAGCTTCAGCGTTGAGTTATGTGGTCGGTACGCTGGGAGCAAAACATATTTTGAAGGAAGACGTGAACGGCGTTCGTTGGGCCGGCGTCCTCCTGGTTTGCGCAGGCGTGGCTATCGTGGCTGCCGGTTAATTCCAACATGAGCAAGCGACCATGATTCATCTCCATCACGGATGGGTCGTCGCGATACTAGTCATCGCCACTTTTCCACTGATCTATTACTTCCTCGCTATTTTTGCCGCGTTGGCCTTTTCTCGCGGAGCGAAGTCGCTGTCATCGTGTGCATTTGAACCACCCGTGAGTATCTTGAAGCCTGTGCACGGCGTCGACTTCGCCTCCTACGAGAATTATGCGAGTTTCTGCACCCAGGATTATCCCGACTACGAAATTCTTTTTGCCGTCAACGAAGAAAGCGACCCCGCAGTCGCTGTTGTTAAGCGCGTGATCGTCGACTATCCGCAGCGTCACATCACACTATTGATTGGTGGGGAATGCTTCGGCGCGAATCAAAAAGTTAACAACCTGGCGCGATTGACCCGTCAGGCCAGGCACGAATTTTTGGCGCTCAGCGACGGCGACGTATGCGTGGGCCCCCGATATCTGCGCAACGTCGTGGCGCCATTGCGGGATGGCAATGTCGGGGCGGTAACGTCATTCTACCGGAGCATTGCCCAGAATAATCTTTTCGCAGAACTCGAAGCAGTCGGAGCCGCGAGCGATTTTTTCGCCGGCGTCCTCATGGCCGCGTGGACAGAAGGCGTCAAATTCACGCTCGGCGCTTCGGTAGCGACGACAAAAACATGGGTGCAAAAAATCGGCGGCTTTGAAACAATCGCCGCTTTTCTGGCCGACGATTACGAGATTGGACTGCGTGTCACAAAATCCGGCGGACGAGTAGTGCTTTCTCAAGAAACGGTCTCGACCATGTATCCGGCGCAAACGCCGAAAAATTTCTGGCAACATCAACTGCGTTGGGCTCGCACCGTCCGTTTGTGCCGCCCTGCTTCTTATGCCGCCCTGCTATTTACTCAGGGACTGCCCTGGGTTATCGCCGCCGCTTTGCTAGCGCCCGCGCACTGGATCGCTGTTCCGTACCTGCTTGTGTATCTGGTGTTGCGATTGGCAACGGCCTGGTTTGTAGGCGTGTCCGTCGTTGGTGACGAGGTACTGCGCCGCCGCTTGTGGCTTGTACCGTTGTGGGATGCGATACACATCGCGGTGTGGGCCGCCAGCTTCGCCTCCAATCATGTGGTGTGGGGCAATGTTGAATACGTGATCGATCGTGGCCGGATGAAACCAGCCGCACCCTTAAAAACGTAGACACCATCGAGAACACAGCTGTAACTTGCGCCCACGGAATCGTCAACGTAGCGGTCGTGGACGGTACCGGCCGATTGGTTGACGCCTTCAGCAATCCCGATTAAATTAGAAAGGATGAATCGTGGCCGCCGGCACAGCCGGATGTGTCACGATTCCTTTTTATTCCTCCCGGCTGGGAGGTCGTCCAATTGGTAGGACTCCAGACTCTGAATCTGGCTATCCTGGTTCGAGTCCAGGCCTCCCAGCCAAATCTTTTCAATTACTTAGCTCGGCCCGTACTCTGTCGTCCCCGCCAGTTGGGAACAACTGGCAAAAAATACTAACCAGCCGTAGGCATCATCCTCTCCTCCAACCGCTTCATCGCACTGCGCTGAGACTCTTCCACCGACTGAATGCAGTACGCCAGCGTCGTTTGCGCTAAATCATGCCCGAGAACCTGCTGTGGGGTTCTCACCGGCTCTCTCATTTCACTCAATGCGGTCGCCACCGAGCGGCGAAAAACTCGCCACCCCGCTTTTTGACAAACCCAGAGCCTTGAGTGTTGGGTGCAAAACGCGTTTCAACAGATTCCCGGATTCATACGGTTTCCCAACTGCGTTCGGGAATACTTAGGTCCATGTTAGAAGAATCGCAGCAGAACCGATAAGTCCTGCGTACTTTTAGATCTTGATGTCTTTTGGATGGAGCACTGTCAAATCGGGGATCTGTTTAAAGTCATGTTTTTCGTCAAACGTCAAAATATGTCCGATCCCATTGTTTTTCATGATGACACTGTGGATGACATCTCCGACTCCAGAATGGTATTTCAGAATGCCTTGTTTCACATGATAGAAAAACTCTGCAAAGTCATAATCTTTCTGTGGACTGACGTCAACGAGATCTACTCTCAAGTTATTAAGCCGTCTTTCGCTCACGAGTTGACTCTCCATCTCGGCAACGATGCCACGATCGATCTTCTTGCCAGAAACCAAGATATTCACCATCTCGGTAATCGCCCACATGGAAGTGCAGAGTTGCGTGTCCTTGAGTTCTGCAAAAACGGCCAAAGCGGTCTCAACCATCTTCTTCTTGCTGTCTTCTGCCTTGTCTGTCGAGTAGTGAGCGATGAGAATATTGCTATCCAGGTAGATCCGCCTCATTTTTTCTTCGCGCGGAACCGAACGACTTCTCTCTGTTTGACTGTTTTCAAGGCATTAAAGGTGACGGTTTGCCCCGACTTCGTCTTAAATTTGACCTTCGTCGGTTTTGCAACGGTCTTTGTGGCAACGAATCGAACGGTATTTTTCGCCATATTCTGATGTTAGCACTGGTTTATAGGTGATGGAAAAGACCCACCGACCTAATCTGCCCCTCTTTGCATTAGGTTAGCCTCAGACGACAGGTTCCGGGAGCTGTGATGATCAAATCCTCGATCTGGCTATCGGGAAAATGGCACGGCGGTGAAACATGATTCAACTCAGAAATTGACTGCTTCAGGCATCTGCTAATCCTGATCCCTGATTCTTACAGTCTTTTTTAGCCTGTAGGAGGTGCTTCTGCCTCCGGCCTCTTCTTG
>Ga0307475_10002638_pt1 | contig 10804 bp, 10 predicted proteins | sample atmos_gasesECM1C_FD_203317 | JGI IMG/M metagenome (GOLD analysis project Ga0307475, IMG submission 203317) | Hardwood forest soil microbial communities from Morgan-Monroe State Forest, Indiana, United States - atmos_gasesECM1C_515 | ecosystem: Environmental > Terrestrial > Soil > Temperate...
GCGAGTATGTGAAGCGCGTCATGGCGTTTGGGCGACGACATCACGCGAAGCCCTATGATTTGATTCGCTGCGCGACGATTTTTACGGCGCTGTCGGTGGTGGATGCGCTGAACCGCTTCGTGACGCCGAGAACAAAAATTGATCAGGTGATTGTTTCGGGCGGAGGGGCGCGGAATCCGTTGATCATGGCGCAACTGGCTGCAGCGTTACTGGGAGTTGAGGTATTGCCCTCTTCGCAAGTGGGCGTACCGGAGGAAGCCAAGGAGGCTTTTGCGTTTGCGCTGCTTGCTTATGAAACTTTTCATCAGCGGGCTGGGAATGTTTTTTCTGCTACGGGGGCGAGCGGGCCGGCGATTTTGGGGAAGATTTGTTACGCGGGCGCACGGTGATGTGTTGGCTGATAAAACTATAGTGCTTATGAAATTGATGAGAGGCTGGCGCGATAGATCGAAGAGAGATCCCTCCACTGCGCGTGCCGACTTCTTCGCAGGAGCGAAGAAGAAGAAAAGGCGTCGGCGCGCTTCGGTCGGGATGACTGTTGGTTGCTTAATGGCTGGGTGTTGCAGCCTTTCAGATTGCTGGAGCCTCTCAGTCGCAGAGTTGCCTATGTGGGGCGGGTGTTGATGACGCAGGACGATAACGTGTTTTCCAATTTGGCAACAAAGCCAAATTTGCGGCGGTTGTTTTTGCTTACGCTGAGTGGTTTCGTGTTGATTACGTTGGGGGGTTGTTCGCACACCGCGAGGGCTGACCGGTCGTCGCTGACCCTGCTCATTGAATCGAATCCTACTAATCTTGATCCTCGATTTGCCACCGACGGGCAGTCGCAGCATCTGGATGGACTGATTTTTAGCAGCCTGGTGGAGCGCGACGAGCAGATGAATTTGCGCGGAGATTTGGCGGAGTCATGGGACGCGCCGGATCCGTTGACTTATGTTTTTCGTTTGCGGCCGGGTGTGCGCTTTCACGATGGCAGCGTAGTCACGGCCGCCGATGTGAAGGCTACGTTTGATTTTATTTTGAATGCGGCGAACCACTCAGCGAAGCGTGGGGCGTTTCGCATGATTGCGTCTATAGAGGCGCGGGATGCGCGAACGGTGATTTTTCATTTGAAGGAGGCGTACGCGTCGTTTTTGTGGAGCATATCGCGGCCAGCGATTGGGATCGTGCCGGGGAGTGCCGGCCCGGATTTATCGCGGGGGTTGATCGGGTCGGGGCCGTTCCGATTGGTGAGCCAGGCGCAGGATGACGAAGTTGTGTTGGCCGCGAATGCAGATTATTTTGGCGGCGCGCCTAGCATTTCGCGATTGCGCGCGCGTGTGGTGCCCGACGCGATTGTCCGCGCGTTGGAATTGCGCAAGGGGTCGGCCGACCTGGAGATTAGTTCCCTGTCGCCGGACATGGTGCCGGTATTGGCGCGGCGGCCGGAGCTGGGCGTGTCCGAGCGCGCGGGAACGAACCTGGCATATCTCGGATTCAACATGGACGACGGGATTGTCGGGCGGCGCGAAGTGCGGCAGGCTCTTGCATATGCCACGGATCGCGAAACGCTGATTTGTTACTTGCTGCACGGGCAGGCGCGCATCGCGACGGGAGTTATGCCGCCGAACCACTGGGCATACGAGTTGAACGTGACGACCTACTCGCTGGATACTGCGCGCGCCGAGGCGTTGCTGGACGCCGCCGGGTTTCCACGTAAAGAAAATGGCGTGCGGATGCATGTGATGCTGAAGACTTCTACCGACGAGCAGGCGCGACTCATTGGCGCGGCGCTGCAGGAACAGTGGCGACACGTGGGAGTTGCCTTGGAAGTTCGCTCGCTGGAGGCGGCGACGCTGCTTTCCGATTTGGTGAAGGGCAATTTTGAGATCAATTTGTTTCGCTGGGTGGGAGCAAATAACGATCCGGACGTTTTTGAATTTTTGTTTTCTTCGAAGCGGTTTCCACCGGACGGCGCGAATCGCGGTCACTACCGAAATACGCGGATGGATGCGTTGACGGATCAGATCCGCGTGGAAATGGATCGAGAGCAACGCAAAGCGCTATGCAGCGAAGCGCAGAAAATTCTGGCCACGGATTTGCCTTACTTGCCGCTGTGGTTTGTGGATGCGGTTTCCGTGCATCAGAAGGAATTGGGAGATTTGCCGCTGTCGCCCAGTGGAGACTTTGATTTCCTGGCGAAGTTGAAGACCAACAATTGATAAAACTCCAGAAAACGACTCAATAGATGGGGCCCGTGTGCGTGCTCCCCATCGCGATTCGATGAACTGTTACACTGTGATGATTCTTGTAGATCTTATTTGGACAAAATTCTGCGGCAATGAGAAATAAGGAGAATTGACGATGGCGGATGTGGTGACGGGAGCGGAGTTCAAAAAAGAGATGCGCGATGGCAAGCCGAAGCTGGGATTGTTTTTAAATTCGCACAGCCCTACGGTGGCGGAGCAACTGGCGCACAGCGGGTACGACTGGCTGCTGGTGGATACGCAGCATGGGCCGATGGGCTATGAGAAATTGTCGGGCATGTTGGCGGCGGTCGCGAGTGGCGGCGCGAAATCGATGGTCCGCGTGAGCGGGTACAACGACCGTCCGGGGATTCAGCAGGCGCTGGATTTGGGCGCCGATGGCGTGCTGGTTCCGTACATCAATACGGCGGAGGAGGCGAGACAGGCGGTGAGTTGTACGAAATATCCGACCGCCGGGACGCGATCTGTTTATTTTCCGCAGCGCAGCATGAATAAAGCTGGGCTGCTTGGTTATGCGGGCAACGCCAACAATAATTTGATTGTGGCGCTGCAAGTGGAAACCGCTTCGTGCATTCAAAATATGGCAGAGATTGCGGCGGTACCGGGCGTGGATATTCTTTTCCTGGGACAGAACGATTTGTGCATGTCCATGGGCTTGTATGAAAAGTACGAATTTCCGCTGATGTACACTTCGCCGGAACTGGGCGCGGCGACCGAGAAGTTGATCGCGGAAGCGCGCAAGAACAAAATTATCCTGGGAGTATTTTTATTTGGCACCGCGCGCGTGGGCGAATTTTTGGAGAAGGGATTTACATTTATCAGCCTGGGGAACGATCTGCATCATGTTTTGACTCAGGCTGGCGCGTATGTGAAGGATGTCGAAGGGATCGCCAAAGAGAAGAGCAAGAAGTGGGAGCGGCGACCTACAGCTTTGTTTTAGGAGTGCGAGAAGTTTTTCAGAGTTAGATTAGCGTGAACGGTCCTCACGATCGCCAGCCGCATTGGTAGCGGTGGAGCACCCAACACATAGCTGCGCAACTTTTTCACTTTGGAGCTGCGGAGTTACGCTCTGAAATTACGCGCCCGTATGGCGAAGAGCGGGCAAGGCGGTCAAAATATTGGTAAGCGGCCGCGGAGATTTTGGCGATGGCCTCTTCCCCGTCGCGCTCGCGAACGAGATAAGTAGTCATAACGCAAATGATGTATGGACGATTCTGAAGGAAGACGATTCCGGAATCGGTGCGCACGGCTTCGAGCGCGCCCGGCTTGTTGGCGATTTGCAGTCCATCGGGCAGGTCGCGAGGAATGAAACTACCCTTGTGAGTGCTGAGCATTTTGAAAAAGTCCGCAGTCATTTCCTTGTCCAACACTTTGCCCTGATAAATTTTTTCAAGCAGCGTGAGCATTTCCTGCGGCGTGGAGATATTTTCGCGGCCTTCCGCGGCAGCTTTGATGTCCATCATTTTGCGGCGTAGCCGGGTGTTGTGGAGACCGAGGCTGTCCAGCAACACGTTGACATTCTCCATGCCGACACGATCGATGAGAACGTTGGTAGCCGCGTTGTCGCTGACGGCCACCATCATGGTGGCGAGATCGCGGTTGGTGATCTGCGTTACGCCGGGGGTAAGACCGCCCATGATGTCGCTGTCCGCAACCAGATCGGCTGTGCGCACAGTGTAGAGGTCGGTCAGTTTTGCTTTGCCGGATTCGCCCTGGGCGGAAAGCTGCGTCTGGTGGTAAAGCTCGGCGAGCACCGCGATCTTGATGGAGCTCGCCTGGGGAAAAATGGAATCTCCATGCAGTAAAAGTCTCTGACCGGTGCTCAGGTCTTCAATGGCGACGCCAAGTACTCCGTCGAGGTTGCGATCGATCTCGTTAATGGTGAATTCAAGTTTGGTCCACAGAGACTTTAGTTTTTTGTCGTAGAGGTTTTGGGCATTTAAGTTGCTTTGCGCGGAAGTGGTGTTCGGGAGCAGCAGACACAGCAGGGTCAGCGAACCGATTGTGCGTTTCACGTATGCATCCTTTTTGAAGCGCGAAGTGTAACACGGGCTCGCATGGAGCTAACCAAGCGCATCAGCTCAACATCAACACTGATAGCCCTACAGACCGCAGACTCACGAACGTCGCGGGTGTAGAATTGCGGGTTAACACGTGAATGGGTCCGGATTTGATTTAGTTTTTATCGGAGGGAGAAAACAATGGCGGAATGCACTCATCTCGATCAGATACGACCGGTAACTCCCAAAACGCCGCAAGGCTGCGAAGAGTGCTTGAAAATGGGCGACACCTGGGTACATCTGCGATTGTGCCTGGAGTGTGGGCACGTGGGCTGTTGCGACAGCTCTAAAAACAAGCACGCCACGAAACACTTTCACAGGACGAAGCACCCGATCATAAAATCCTTTGAGCCAGGGGAAAACTGGGGCTGGTGCTACGTGGATGAAATCGAATTGGATCTGCAGTGAGTCTTATCGGTTCTGATGCCTGAAGCTATGCGGCGGCAAGCAAGCTCTTAACGTGACTCTGGAGCGCGGCGGGATTTGTTTTGGAAATTACGGCATTGATTCCGGCTTGCTCTAAATCCTCAGGCTGGACAGCGTCGGCATACCAGGTGAACAAGATGATAGGCACGTTGTAGCTTCTGGCACGCAACTCGCGAGCGGTCTGCAGACCGTTCATGCGCGGGAGAACGATATCAAGAATAATCAGGTCGGGATGGAGGTGGCTGGCTTTTTCGAGCGCATCGACTCCGTCGACAGCTTCGCCACAAACCTCGAACCCTGGCTGACTCTCGAGGAAATGCCGAGTCGCCAAGCGAATTAATTCGCTGTCATCTACGAGAAGAATGTACTTTGTCATCGTGACCCGCCGAATCAGGTGACAGCCAATAAGCTGGAGAGCACCTTCGACCTTCGCGTTCGGTGCGGTAACGTACCATGTGTCACGACTCATGACAATCGGGTTTTATGCCTAGGTGATGCGGAGGATTCGTTCGGCATTCGAAGCAAATCGTCAGTTAGTCGGGTTGCGTGAAACGGTAGCCTTTGCCGCGCACGGTCTGAATGAATTTTGGACTTTGCGGATTGTCTAGCTTCTGGCGAAGCCAGGCGATGTGCACATCGATGGTACGAGAAGAGACTTCACCGTCGTACTCCCAGACTTCCTGGAGAATTTCCTCGCGCGGAACCACGCGGTCGCGATGATTCACGAGATAACGCAATAACTGAAGTTCCTTGCCGGCCAAGGCGAGGGGCCGGCCGGCCTTGCGCACTTGCGCGCTTTCAAAATCAATCTCGACATCACCAAAATGAAAGTTGCGAACGTTCACGCGGTTTTCTTTGTTCACACGACGCAGTAAAGCTTCAACGCGCGCGAGCAATTCCGCAGGATCGAAGGGCTTGGTCAGATAATCGTCGGCGCCAAGTTTCAAACCCACGACGCGATCGACGACCTGTGTTTTGGCAGTAAGCATCAGGATAGCGGTGTCGACGCCACTCTGACGCAGTTGGCGGCAAACTTCGAAACCGGTTTTTTTGGGGAGCATGATATCCAGAATGATTAGGGCGAATTTCTCGCGTGTGGCCCTGGCGAGGCCCGCATCGCCGTCGGAAACGCTTTCAACGCGATGACCTTCCGCGGCAAGCAAATCGGAAATGGTCATGACCAGGCCCGGTTCATCTTCAATAAGAAGAATGGGGTTCATTGCGGCGACTCATTTTTCTGCTCGTTTTCTTGTTCTGGTTTCTGTTCTGGTTTCTGCTCGGCTTTCTGCAAAGGCGCGCCTGCTGAAACCGCACTTTGCGGAGCGACCGGGAGGAGGACAATAAATTCGGCTCCTGGGCCGGATTTGTCGCGCACCGCAACAGTGCCACCGTGCGCTTCGATAATTCTCTTGACCAAATTCAGACCCAAGCCGGTACCGTGAATCTGGTCCTTCAAGGGACGTTGGCCGCGAAAGAACGGATCAAAAATGTATTCGCGTTCTTCCGCGGGAATGCCAGGCCCACGATCCACTACTCGAATCTCGACGGCGGTGGGTCCGCCATTTTTTGACGATGTGGCGGAGATGCCGATCCAATCGCCGCCGGGTGCGCCGTACTTCATGGCGTTCTCAAAAAGATTTTGCAGCGCGTGTTGCATGGATTCCCGGTCCGCTAGTATTAGAGGTAAATCAGGCTCGATACGTTTCTCAATGACAACATTTTTTATGGGGGCTGCATTACGCGCGGCAAGCAGGCCGGCTTCTATCAGTTGCTGCACGGCCAGTGGTTCGCGTTTTTGAAGCACGCGACCGGCGCGAGCATTTCCGTAACGCAGCACTTGCTCGACGAGCGCAGAGAGTTTTTCAGCTTGCTCGCGAATCAATGCGCCGTAACGAGCGACTTGTCCCGGTTGGGCGGCAAGATCACCGCGCAGATTGTACGCAGCGGTGCGAATCACAGTCAGCGGAGTACGCAATTCGTGGGACACGCCGGCGACGAAGTTCATCTGCAACTCGGCGAGGTCTTGCGAGCGACGGGAAAAGCGTACCAACGCGTAAGTGGTGGCAAAAATGAGAAGCAGCAATCCAGCAGCAAGAAGGTCATTGGTGCGGCGGCCTTTGGCGACGATGGTCTCAAGCGACCCTTCGTGATGGTGTACGCGCAGAATCCACAAGGCGCGATTCGGCCCGGGCTCCGGTGCGGTATTGGATGGCGGAACGAGGCGGCCCGCTGAACGCGACGCATCAGCATCCGCAGGTCCGGGCACTGCCGACGGTGGGCGGGCTATTTCCAAAAGATCGACGGAGGCATCTGGAATCCATGTGGTTTGGCGTGAGGCATCGCGAGGCGAACGGTATATGGTAATGGCCGGATTTGCGCGAGCTACAACTTCTGCGTCGTACTCGAGTTTTCCGTTTTGCCCGAGATAACGATTCAACATTTCGGAAAGCAACGTCCGGCCGATGTGATCGGCATCGAGGTCCAGCAACAACCATTCCTGTTCTACGGAACGAGGACCCGAGCGCGAATCCGTGCCGAAGCGGGGAAATTCCACCAGCGTCGACGATTGATTCAGAGGCGCGGGCCCACCGCGCAAACGAACGATAAGGCTTTTGCGCATAGCAGCCCATTCCGGCGGCCAATTGCCGGGAACGAGATGCGTTCCGGAGGCATCCGGAAAAAGCAATATCAGATCGAGTTTATCTGGAACGGCGACGGCCATGCGTCGAACCACATGGTCACCGGATTCCTTGCGGTTGCGATATTGCGAGAGGTAGGCGAGGTCCCTGCCAAGTTTCTGAATCTCCCAGTTGGCTGGAATGTAGCGGTAGCAGGCAGCGAAAACTTCATCGTTCAGATCGCGACGTAATAGATTGAGTCGATACTGTAGATCTTCGCGCAGCCGGTAACTTTCGGCGTCGGCGACTTCGCGGATCCAGCGGTATTGCAACCCAGCGAGCACTGCACAGAGGGCCACGAGTAGGCCTACGGCGGCCCAGGACAACCACGTGCGGTGTTTTATTTTGTCAAAATCCATAACGCGAGCTCGCGACGCGAAGCTGCATTCCTGTTCTACAAAGCTGCATTCCCATTCTACATTGACCCGTTACACGGCTTTCGTAAAGAGCACGCAAAGATTCAGTTAAGAACGTAAACCTTGCAGTTGCAGCGACAACGCATTGTGAAACCCGTTCATCTACCACCTCGTAGTTCGAAAAAATAAATTGCTAGTGAACGCTAACTATAAATATGACGGGAGACCGATGATGAACAATGCTTTTACCAAGGCACGAGGCGCATACTGGATCGCGATAGCTGCAGCGTCTCTCACATTCACCATGCATGCAGTGCAAGGAGCCGGTTCGATGAAGGAAGGCCAAGAAACATCTGTCAAACAGCAAGCTGTGACTGCACAATCTCGCTCCACTGATCCATTGTCGATTGCCGCTTACCGCGATGGGTTATACGTGGGCAAACTCGTGGCGGAACGGGGCGGACAACGTGCAGCTCCCGTGGGACGTTGGGCCACGCAACGCGATCGCGATGCTTTCCAGGCTGGCTATGAGCAAGCGAATCCGGAAATAGCGCAGGCGGGCAGCGAGAACTGAATTAACAAAAAGCAATTCGACAAAGAACTTCACTTCCGGCCGTTGCTTTCATATACCGGCAACCTGACGCCCACCCTTTGAGGACCAAGGGGTGGGCGTTCAGCTTTAGAATGGAAGTAATTCCCCACTACCATTCTCATTAAAGCGGGTTAAAAATGACTGCATGGAAGGAACGATTTACTGTATCGGAGAAAACAGTTGTGAAAGATAAACCAGTGCTGCGAACTACGCCGTCGGCGCCGGCAACTGTTTTCAAGCATGCGATTGCAAAGATAGGACGGGTCGTGAGTGCCGCGGCGCTCATCGGCTCGGGATTTGCGATTACAGCGAGCGCGCAAGCATGGGGCGACCCAGTGTGGAGCGACGAATTCAACTCCACTGAACCCGGTGCCGCGCCCGATCCGAGCAAATGGACCTTTGATGTTGGCGGAAGCGGATGGGGTAATCACGAGCTGGAAGTTTATTGTGCGCCGGGCAGTTCGACGCCAGCGCCTTGCGACGCGAACCGTCCGAATGTGTTTCAGGACGGTCATGGGCATTTGATTATTCGCGCTTCGAAAGTAAGCGAAGAACCAACTCCCACAGGATCGTGGACGTCCGCGCGCCTCAAGACCCTGGGGCTGAAAGATTTTCAATACGGACGAATGGAATCGTGCATAAAACTCCCTGTGGGCGCGGGATTGTGGCCGGCATTCTGGATGCTGGGCACTGCCGGCAAGTGGCCGGCGGGCGGCGAGATCGACATCATGGAAAATATTCCGGAGTCTGGCGGCTCCGGAGCGGGACTGGGGCCCACCAAAACTGAATCGACAGTTCACGGGCCGAGTACTTCTGCGAAAGGGCTTTTTAGCCTTACGCAAGTATTTACGTTTCCAGCAGGGCAGCGCATCGATGATTCGACACCGCCGTGTCATGTGTATGGCGCGATATGGTCGCCGTTCATGGTGCAGATGTATGTGGACGATTGGCGGAAACCATTTTTCATTCGCGCCGCCGCTGATGTGCCTGCTGGAGGGCGATGGGTGTTCAATGCGCCTTTCTATTTTTTGCTGAATTTGGCTGTCGGAGGCGACTGGCCGGGGCCGCCGAATGGCACTACGCCGAGTCCTGCAGAAATGATCGTCGATTATGTGCGGGTTTACAACGCGAGCCGCGTAGACGCGCCGAAGATGAGTTCGGCACCGCTGAAAGCAAAGGGCGGCGCGGCCAGTAGCACGATTGTCGAGCTGCGCTCCGCAGGTGCAACAGGCTATGTATTTCTCGCATGCGAGATGGGAGATTCAGACAGTACGTGTTCCGTGGATACCGGCAATACGCTGAATGCCTCCGTGGCGGATTTCCGTTCTGACGGTTCGCAAACGGCCAAAATCACCGTGACATTTGGCAATGCTTCACGTGGCGGTGATGCTGTCACCGCGAGAACTCCTGTGACGGTCACCGCCTACACCGTTAGCGGGGAGCAATCCAGCATCGCGATCCCTATTGAGTGATTCCCCTGCTCATTGCTCATTGCACACGATTCGGGATGTAAAGACATCCAATAGACAGAAAGTAGCGGCAAGTCCCCAGCCGGTCGGAAATTATTCCACTAGGGGGGGAATGATGAACGGACAGATTTCAGCGGCATTGGTCGTAATGGGCGCAATGTTTTTCTTAGCAGGAAGCACCGCTGATCGTGTTGGCGCGCAAACTTCTCCACCGACCGAATTGAACGTGGGAAGTGCACAGGACGATGGGCAGCAAAGTGGCCAGCCGCAAAACTCTGACTATCCGCGGCGTGACGATGCCCGGCGTGACGAAGCCAGAAGACCCGATGACGACCGGGCGCGGAGAGACGACCGCGGATCAGACGCTCCCGCAGAGGGCGAACGGATCACGCTGCCGCCAGACACGATAATTTCGGTGCGCATCGCGGACGAAATCAGTTCCAACAAAAATCATACCGGGGATATTTTTACCGGCATCGTGGACCCCTCAGTGCTGATTCACAATAACGTGGTGATTCCGCGCGGGACGGAAGCGCATGTGCGCATGGCCGAAGACAAGAAGGGCGGACACATACACGGCAAGGCGCGGGTTCGCCTTGAGCTGGTCAGCCTGGTGGTAAATGGCCGCAGGCTGGGCGTGGAGAGTGACCCGGAAGTGCGGGGCCAAGGAGCTATGTCCGCCAAAGTCAAGGCGGAGGAGAAATCCGGCGACCATATCAGCGTTGGAACAGGCGTCGCAGGTCCGGCCGGCTCTGCCGCGGGCCCGGTCATCGCTGCGTTTGCTGCGCCAAAAGTGGAAATGAAGGCCAACAGCCGGGTGGAGTTCATACTGGCGGAGCCGTTCACATTTGCGAAGCCGCCGGTGACGGAGGCTCCCCCGGCTCAATAAATTGCCCAGCCCAATAGATAAGTTGCGAACCAGCAGATTGGATTCGACTACTTATTACTTGCTGACACAGATTTTGTCGCTAGTTTGC
>Ga0307475_10002640_pt1 | contig 10803 bp, 6 predicted proteins | sample atmos_gasesECM1C_FD_203317 | JGI IMG/M metagenome (GOLD analysis project Ga0307475, IMG submission 203317) | Hardwood forest soil microbial communities from Morgan-Monroe State Forest, Indiana, United States - atmos_gasesECM1C_515 | ecosystem: Environmental > Terrestrial > Soil > Temperate...
CGAATTTTTGGGACTTCCACATTTGGAATCTGAACGACTCTGAGGAAATCCATGCCTACCTTGACGCTTCTACCCGAAGGCACTGCGGTTAGGGTAAATTTTGCATGGGAGACGACACTCTGCGTGCCTAAGCTTTAAGGCTACCTCTGCGACCTGGTGCTAGCTTCGATGAGTTTTTGAACTGCAGGGGCGACCGCAAGAAACAGATCGGTCCCAGGTCCTTCTGATTGTTGAAACATTGCGATTTGTTCCTTCTGCCAGGAATCAGATGCTGGTTCGCCTTTGTCAATATAGTTAAGTGCTTGCAATCCTGAACTACCGAGCGACGAAAGAGTGTGTGAAACGGGAGAAAGTTCCTTCAGCAAGTATGAACGATGAAGCAGAGGACGCAATTCGCTGTCATTGTCACGCCACACAAGCAGAAGGGCACGAATGTCGGATTTTGCTTTTGCATCCTGAAACTTGCTTCCAACGAATTGATTCACCATTTGAGTGAATCTCCGAGCGACCTCGCTTTCGGGAAGAACCGCATCAACCATTCGATTCAGTGGTGTGTCGCTTGTTTGAATGCCGCCCGCTTTTTCCGCTTCCTCCTCGCGGACCTGCAGGCTGGCGGGTTCTGCTATATCTGCCAGTGTGAGAAGCGCAGCTATATTATCGGTACCTGCCATGCGTGAGAGCATTAAACGCATGTTTGAGCGGTGCCTGAGCCCGATCTGTTCGAGGTGGCGACTCATCGCGCTCAACCTGATATACATCGAATCAACATCCTGCATCTGAGACGCTGACCACAATCGCTCCGAGATTGCCGCCGAGCGAGGCCAAATTCGTGAATCAATATTATCGTCGGTGATGAACTCGGCCCACATGCAGCCTTCCCCACCGAGGATGTGTTTCTGTTGGTCAACGTTCAGCGTTGCGTCGGCATTCGACATCGGATCCACTGAATAATATTTCTTCGCCGGCGCCATGGCATCGAGATAGTAGCCACTCGAAAGAATTCCGCTATATCCCTGCCTTGCCGCGGCTGCGAGAGAATCTTGGCCGCGCCACGATTGAATTACACTGTCTTTCGGCATGCCTGGAGCCAGGATTTCGTCCCAACCGACCATTGTCTTATGGTGCTTGCTGACAATTTTCTGGATCCGAAGAGTGAAAAATTGTTGCAGTTCTTGATTGTTTTTCAGGTTGTGAGCCCGCATGAATTCGCGGATTTTCGGGTTTGCGTCCCACTGTTTTCCATTTACCTCGTCGCCGCCAATGTGGAAGTAACGGTCTGGGAAAAGGTCAGCCATCTCCCCGATGAACTTGTCGAGAAACATATAGGTTTGCTCACGCGATGGGTCCATTGCCGGATCGAAAATCCCCCATCTACGTTCAATTCGGTATGGACCCGGCGCACTCGCAAGCTCGGGGTACCCCACAAACCAGGAAGTGCTGTGCCCCGGCATATCGAATTCGGGAACAACTCGAATACCGCGATCGCTCGCGTACTCGATGAGATCGCGAATCTCGGCTTTCGTGTAGTATTGCCCGTCCGAGCCCATTTCGACTAGTTTTGGAAATTGCGCGCTCGCGATCCGAAAGCCCTGATCGTCTGAAAGATGTAAGTGCAGTACGTTCATCTTGACCGCTGTCATCCCATCAATGTTCCGCTTGAGTGCGTTCACAGAAATAAAGTGACGGCTGACATCAATCGTGAGTCCTCGCCACGGGAACCGAGGCGAGTCTTCAATGTACGTGGCTGGCGCCACAAATCCATCAGGAGTAACTTCGACAAGCTGAAGAAATGTCTGTAATCCATGAATGACGCCGAGGACATTAGGAGCCGTGAGTTTCGCGCCGGACGCACTAATATCGAGCGTATAAGCTTCGTTTTCGCTCACATCTTGAATAGGTTTGCTCGCATGCTCGGCACGGACCACCAGCGTGACACTCACAGAATTAGCGATTTGAGTTCTCATGGGAATGCCGGTGTCATGAGAAAGATCTTTGAGAAACCTTTGCACGGCGCGATCTGTACGCCGTTCTCTATATCCTTCGAGTCCGACCGAGAAGGACCCGTTGATCGGGAGCGCGCCGGTTCCAGGCTGCACGCGTAACGGCATCGGGATCAACATGGATTGCGGTCCTGACTGGGCCCACGAGGGGAACGCCGAGAAACCAAGAATTAGAATGAACCAGAAAGCTCGCATTTTCCTGTTATGAGTGGTTTGAGGAGCAAATGATCCAAACCCGCGCGAAGAATAATACACATTTGTGAAAGCGGCGCAACTTTGTGAACGATTCCCATAGCAGAACTGCCACCAGCGCTTCACAATCAGTTCTATTTCATATTGCTTCCCGCAGAATAGATGTGCAATAAGGTTGAGGCCAATGAGTTTTACGCTGCTCGACTGGTCCGCGATTATTGGTTACCTCGCAATTACTCTTGCCCTGGGTCTCTACTTTCGTCGAAGTTCTGCCAAGAGTTCAGAAGATTACTTTGTGTCCGGACGAACAGCGTCCTGGTGGCTGGCCGGCACTTCCATGGTGGCTACAACCTTTGCAGCCGACACTCCGCTCCTTGTCGCTGGCCTGGTTTACACGCAAGGAGTTGCGGGGAACTGGATTTGGTGGGCCTTTCTGCCGTCCGGGATGATGACGGTGTTCCTTTTCGCCCGGTTGTGGCGCCGGTCCGGGCTCATGACGGATGTGCAATTCGCTGAGATGAGATACTCGGGCAAGCCTGCCGCATTTCTACGCGGCTTCCGCGCCATTTATCTTGGCTTGCTGATGAATTGCATGATTCTCGGTTGGGTGACCAAAGCAATGATTAATATCGTAGGGACTACCCTCGGCCCGACGATGCAAGGTTGGCGCCTGCTCAGCGTTTCTTCCAGCGCGCTCACCGGAATTTTTGGACCGGCATTTTCTGGGACGGACGGCAAGGCGCTGATTATCTGCATTTTCTTTCTTATTCCCTTTACCGGCGTCTACGTTTCTTTAGGTGGGCTTTCGGGTGTGTTGTGGACCGATATGTTTCAGTTTGTCTTGAAAATGGGAATCGTGATTGCTATCGCCTATTACGCCGTTCGAGCTGTGGGCGGCATGCAGTCAATGATCGATCAAATTGGCGCATTGCGTGCCGCAAATGGAGCTTCCGATCCGCTGGCGTTTCTGCCTGATTTCTCGAAGGGCTTCGCGAGCGACACTTTGTGGACACTACCCGTCATAACCTTTGCCGTCTATTTGGGAATCCAGTGGTGGGCTTTCTGGTATCCCGGAGCCGAGCCGGGCGGCGGTGGGTACATCGCACAACGCATTTTCAGCGCGCGCGACGAGCGCCAGGGACTATTTTCCGTTCTCTGGTTCAATATCGCGCATTATGCGCTGCGTCCCTGGCCCTGGATTCTAACGGCTCTTGCGGCGATTGTCTTGTATCCCGGCCTTCAGCATCCCGAAAGCAGCTACATGAGGATCGTGAACGATCATGTCCCGCACGCCCTGCGGGGAATCATCGTGGCGGGCTTCCTGGCCGCGTTCATGTCCACAATCGCAACACAATTGAACTGGGGCACCTCCTACATCGTCGAGGATTTTTACCGGCGTTTTCTGGTTCGCCATGCTTCCGAGCGCCACTACGTTCATATTTCGCAGATCGTGACGATATTGTTGGTGATTTTGACCGGTTACGTTTCCGCGCAGCTCGCTTCGATTCGTTCAGGATGGCAGGTGGTGCTGCAGGTCGGGGCGGGGACGGGTAGCGTCTACATGCTGCGCTGGTATTGGTGGCGCATCAACGCATGGAGTGAGATTTCCGCGATGATCACTGCCCTGGTACTCACACTTGTGTTGCATTCACAAGGACTGGCAGAAGCTGTGGCGGGACGCCCGACAATCTTCACCGGGTCCGATACAGTGCTGTTCGCAAAAGATGTTCTGACCACAACGCTCGTGACGACGATCGTGTGGATTACTGTCACCATCCTGACGAAGAGCGAACCTGAAAGCATTTTGCTGTCTTTCTATCGAAAAGTGCGGCCGGACGTCACCGGCTGGAGCGCCATCGCCACGCTGGCTCGCGAAACTCCGAGAACGCACGACATCGGCCGTAACCTTTGGTGCTGGGCTCTGGGCTGTACAATGGTTTACAGCGCCCTATTCGGCGTAGGCAAATTGCTGATGCGTCATTGGCCGCTGGGAGTATTCCTCGTCCTCATCGCGACGATATGCGCTTGGCGGATGGCTAAAGAGTTGAACCTTGAGCAACCCGCGCTATAAGCCTAGCCAACGCAATCACGGAAGGCTGACCGTTTCAAAGGCTCGGATGTGAATTGGCGATTGCGGCTCTCGATAAAGCGGAGCCGCCTTGGCTTCAAGGCGGCTCGCGAAGTGGCTTAAAGGGATTCTCCGTTCGTGCTCAGAAGCTATATTTCAACGCGAACTGTATGCTGCGTGCTCCTTGCGAGGTGAATATCTCCCCGTAGTTCGACGCTCCTGCTGTGTGCTGGCCGCTGAACTCTTGTCCGAAGTTGAAGATCGGGGTGTTGGTAAAATTCGACATATCCATCCTGAACTCCAACGACTGCCTTTCGGTTATCGAGAATTGTTTCGCCACGCTCAGGTCAGCTGACTTGTAATTGGGGCCATCGAATGCGCCCACCGGGCAATTGCCGAAAGTTCCAGGCGCCGGCGTGGTTACGGCGGCGGGATTCAAGAAGCTGACTCCGCTGTTTGCAGGATTGAACACCATCGGGACGCGTGCAGGCTCGCCAGGAACGCAGTCCGCGCGGGTTGAAAATCCGCCGGTCCCCGATGTGTCGCTGCTTGCAAAAATGGTCTGAGCAAAGCCCGTGTGGAAGATGAAGCTCGAACTCACCCGCCACCCTCCGATTGCAGCGTTTGCGAAGTTGTTCACGTTGCTCCCATACCGCTTGCCGTGTCCGAAAGGCAGCTCGTAAACCACATACCCGTTGAACAGGTGCTTGTTATTTTGCGGGCACCGGCCGTAGTCGCCGATTTGGTGGTAGGGATCCTGCGGGAAGGCCCAGGCCGCAATTGTCTGCGCCTCGGTCGCAACATTGTCGCCGAACTGGCCGAAGAACCCGGGCGTATCGCTCAGGCATTTGGAAAATGTGTAATTCAATTGCGCTTGCAAGCCATACTTCAAGCGTTGCTGAAAGATAATCTGCAACGCATTGTAGTTGCTGATGCCGTTTGAGGTTGAGAATCTTGCCTGTCCAACTTCACTGAGCAAAGTTGGATTGAGGAACGGGCTGGGAGAAATCGAACCGTCGGGATTCAATTGCTTCTGTTGCAGCATGATAATGTTGCTCAGGTGTTGATCGTTCTCACCAAGGTAGCCGATTTGAATGGTTGTCGAATTTCCGAATTGCTTTTGAATATTCAGGTTCCATTGCTGCTGCACCGCCGGCCGTATGTTCACGTTAAAAGCATGGATGTTCACGCCTTGAAAACAGATCGGATCAAAAACTATCGCCAGGGGGAGAGTACATCCCATGGGAAACCCGACGAACCCCTGGTCCAAAGTGCTGGGGGGCAGTGCAGTGGTGGGCGCGAAGGTAACGTTATGCGCCACCTCGAATGGTGGGTTTGCCGTCAGCAGGTTGTTTACTCCATTGCTTTCATTGAAGCTGGAGACCCCGTAAGCGGCACGGACCACGGTATTTTTTGCCCAATCCCATCCTGGTTGCCAGGCCACGCCGATGCGCGGCTGGAAGTTTGTGATCCCGTTGTATTGCTTATAAAGAGCTTTGCCCAGCCCCTGGTTATTTATCTGTGGGGTGATTAGGTTTCCCCCAAATAACTCATAATTCACCGCGTTACCATCCGCAGCGGCGCGGGGCGTGTTGAGCTCCCAGCGCAGACCGAGGTTCAACGTGAGATTTCGCCTCAGCCGCCAATTATCTTGCCCGTATACCGACCACAGATTATTCCGCACGTGCCGGTTGCCTACTCCCTCACCGATACCCAGGTTGTTGGGAAGACCGAGCATGAAATCTGCAAGCCCGGAACCCAGGGAAGAACCACCGTTGCCGGTATACTGACCGTTGAAATTGAAAAAGCCTGCCAGTCCTTCATTACCTGGATAGAGAAAATTGTCCCGGTAGTTTTTGAACTGAAGCCCCACGTGAAACTCATGATTCCCATGCGTTTTGACAATCGAGTCGCCAATCTGAATCACAGTGTCATTAAATGTATTGAACGCCGAAAGCGAATTACCGATGTTGGTAACACCACCAAACAAACCTTGAATTGACGGAAGGAAGTCGCTTGATGAAGGAATACCAAAGGTCCCGGTTGGGTTGCTATAACCCTGGCTGACTGGGAAATAACTGAAACCCACCCGGAAGTCGTTGGCGGTAGTCGGAGAAATCGTCCGAGTCCAACCAATAACTCCGTTCTTCAAAGGATAATTGAAGTTCGTAATGCCATTCGGATTCAGGATGAACGTTGCGGTGGTCGGATTCCGAACGGATTGTTGCGAATAACGCCCAAAGATGCGGTCCTGTTCCGTAGGAGTCCAGTCAATCTTAACGTCGCCCTGATCCGCATTGTTTAAGATGCGCTGCGCAAATTGCAACCTGTTGCCACTGTTAGCCAAGGGATAAAACGGCGAGCCAACAATAGCTACAGCGGCTGGACTCAAAGTGAGCCCCGCCGAAGTTAGATTGTTAAACGGAACAGGCGTTCTGGCCGTCGGACTCACACCTGACTGCGGCATAAACAATTGAGTATTCCCGGTGGCTGTGCTCGTGCAAATGCCGCCTGCGGTAAATCCTGCTGGGCACAATTCACCGAAATTTCCCGCGCGCTCGTCCGCACTCATCACCTGGAGAGATTGCGTTGATGGTGCGTCCTGGCGCTGTCCCTGGTAGTCCAAAAAGAAAAACAGCCGGTTTTTGATTATGGGTCCGCCGAAAGTGCCTCCGAATCGGTTGTACCGCAGAGCCGGTTTGGGAACACCCGTCAGATTGTTGCTCCACTCATTGGCATTCAATACGTCGTTTCGGAAGAATTCAAACGCGCTGCCATGGTAGGAATTCGTGCCGGACTTGATTGTCGTATTGACGATACCTCCCAGAAAATTCCCGAACTCCGCCGAGGGCGTGTCGGTGATCAAATTGAACTCTTGGATGGCATCCACGCTCGGCGAGTAGGCCACTTCATTGTTGTCGCTCTGATTGTTGTCGATCCCGTCGAGGATGTAGTTGTTAGTCTGCTCGCGATTACCGTTGATATAGGGCCGGCCTACTTGAAATGTATTTTGACCCGAAAGAAACGCCCCCGGATTCGTGGCCACGGCCCCGGGCGTGAGAAGAGTGAGTTTGTTATAGTTTCCAGTAATCAGCGGAACATTTTCCGTTACCACGTGATCGATATGAGTGCCGATGTCGGTGGTCTCAGTTTGAAGCAGAGGGGTCGCACCACTTACTTCCACGGTCTGCGACATGGCGCCCACGGTCATCTGCATATCTACCCGCGCAACTTGGTTCAGGACGAGTTCAAAAGGCGAGTGCAGCGCAGTTCGGAACCCCTTCGCTTCTACCTTCACCTCAAAGGTCCCGATCGGGACATGCGTGAGGTAGTACGCTCCGTCGGAATTCGTCTCTGCCGTATAGGTTGTCCCGCGCGCAGTATCCGTGGCGGTGACCGCAGCGCCTGCAATCGGAGCTCCGCTCGGATCGGTGATCGTTCCATTAATGGCCGCCGTCACTTCCTGGGCCGCGGCGCGCGGCGCCAAAGCCGACAATAGAGTGACCAAGCACACTGAGAGCAGCCCCCCAAGACCGGTGGACCTGAAATGCAGCTTCATTGAACCCTCCTGATAGATTGCAACGAGTGACGGAGTCCATCGCCCGTGTCGCTCCACCCCGCACTTGGAAAAGAGCTATATAGCGCAAAGTATCTGTTGTCAAGAAAAAAAAGCCATTGTATAAGTATTTCGCAGAACCCAATATAGCCGCTCGATAGCGGTCACAGATAGCTCTATAGCGGGCTAACCCCGCTTGCGGAAGGGCACTTGCGCGATTGCGGCAATCGAAGCCAAATTCATCATCCAGAAACCTTGCATAGAGAGACTCGCGGGAAGTTTGCGGAGCCTTCATGACGCCTATTGATCGAAACGGACAACCAACTTACAAGCGCATACAAAATGTGATTCGACGGCGGATTGAAACCGGGAAACTCATGCCTGGCGACGTGGTTGATTCCGAGCGAGAACTCGCCAAGCTGCACAAAGTCAGCTTGATGACTGCCCGCCATGCCCTTGCAGATCTTGCACGCGAGGGAATTGTTGAGCGCAGACGCGGCGCGGGCACTTATGTCGCTCCGCCAAAGATTCATTTCAATAAGTTGATGAGTTACACCGAACAAATGGCCAGCCGCGGTTTGGTACCTCAATCCAACATTGTGTCCTCAGGCGTGCTCGATGATGAGCCGGACATTGCGGCGCGTCTTTCACTTTCCGCTGCCAGTCACTTGACCATGATAGAGCGCGTGCGAAAAGCCGGCGATGAGCCCTTCGCGCTGGAAAGCTGTTATCTTTCTGCTCAGGAATTTCCCGGTTTAATTGCTGCGTCGTTAGAGCGCGGCTCGCTCTTTAGTACTCTTGAAAACCGATATGGTGTAGAACTTGCCTACGCGGATGAAGAGATTGACGTCACAGCAGCAGATCTCAAAACCGCCGAACTGCTGGCCGTCCCACGAGGATCGCCGCTTCTTCGCATGCGTCAGCTCATTTATACAAACAAGGGTAAAGCCATCATCTACGTCTTGGGCCTATACCGATCGGGTCGCCACACTCTGTTGATTCGCCGCTTCCGTTAGTGCGCGGGCGGAATAAACACGATGCTCGTATTGCTTGAACCCGACTTTGCTGCGTTGAGCCGCCAAGCCGCGCGTATTGTCGTGAGCGCGGTGAAAAGCAATCCTTCCCTCACTTTGGGGCTCGCCACCGGCAGCACCACCCTCGGAATGTACGTCGAAATCATTCGTGTCTACCGCGAGGAGTCTCTCGACTTCTCGCACGTCGCTACCTTTAATCTCGATGAGTACCTCGGCATCGCACCGGATCATCCGCAAAGCTTTCACTTTTTTATGCGCGAGAATTTTTTCCGCTACATCAACATCCCCCCGGCAAAAACTCACATTCCCGATGGAATGATTAAGGGCAACTACGAAGAGTATTGTTCTTCTTACGAACAGAAGATTCGGGTCGCCGGCGGCATCGACTTGCAGATTCTTGGTATCGGGCGCAATGGCCATATTGGATTCAATGAACCGGCGTCGAGCCTTGCCTCGAGGACGAGGCTGAAGGTTCTCAGCAGGGAGACGATCGAAGACAATCGCAAATCCTTCACCCCCGGCGAAAAAATCCCCGAGTGTGCTATCACCATGGGCATCGGAACGATTCTGGATGCTCGGCGAATTGTCATCCTGGCCACCGGAGAAGCAAAAGCTGATGCGGTTGCGCAGGCGATCGAAGGCCCTATTTCGGCGTCGGTCACCGCTTCTTCTCTTCAGCTTCATCCTGATGTCACCTTTATTATCGACGAGAAAGCGGCCTCGAAACTGAAGCACCGGGAATACTATCAGCGGGTGATGGAAATGACTTCGTTGCTAGGGAGCCGAATGTCCCTTCCGGTTGGTTAAGGGTAAGTGCTGTCTAATTGTCGGCGGAGCGTTAGTTGGCTGCACTGATCGCTAAAGCAGGTGCGCAGCGAGGGATTTCGCTACGCCGCAGTTCGGCACTCCGGACTGGTCGTTCACGGATTCAACGATCGAAAACGCGCTGCGCTTGCCGGGCTTGTTCCGGCGCCTCGATTTATTAAACTCGGCTGCTTGAATCTCTTTTTTTCCACCCGCGTTAACTAAAGTGTTGAGCGTTGAAACGGCTGATAACCCTCGCGGCGGATGGAACTGACGGATGTCGAACATCGGATTCAACGCGAGAACAGTTCATCGACGTAATAGACCACTGCGCCTAGGAATCTGTCGGCAGATGGAGATTCCGCATGTCCCGCCTGTCTAGAATCGAATGCATCGGTACCTCCTCGGATGCGGGCGAGAGGATTAGAACCTCCACGAGCTTTCGCTCATCAGCTCCTAAGGCTGACGTGAGCCGTTTCACCACTCCCGCATAACTGGTGTCGCACAGCTGTCCGTTCTTGCAAGCGCAAAAAGTCGTCGTATTAAGCCTGTCGTTCTTCGCAGAAGGTATAATTCACGTAGAAGCATGTCTACCTGCTCGCTTCGGCCGAAAGAACGGACACTGCGATCAGCTTGGCGTCAATCCAAGATTGTATAAGGACGGACCGCGCAGACTTTTGGACGTTTGCTTCCGGATGATTTTGCAAGTACTTCAGGAAGACTGCGTATCCTTGCCCCCCTGTGATGGAGTCGGGAACGTAGTAGTGTGAGTACACCGTCTTTCCATCTTTCGAGTGTACGAAAATACCGCCGGCCAGAATCGCATCAATTGTCCCGAGCACATAGCCCAGGCAGGCCGCACCGGCCGCCCAATCAGTTTCTTTCAGATGCGACCGGTCTTTCGTAGCATCCGCTGCCGCCAGTCGCGTGTTTGCTTGGCATTGCTCTTGCAATTGGGCCACTGAAAGGGAAAATCGGTTTGAATCTTGCGCAGCAACTGTACCGGCAAACCCAACGAAGACTATGCCAGTCAGAAGTAACTTCGACTTGAGCATAGCGCCTCCATTACCTCAATCACTTACGTTTTTGCGTATACTAGTAGTCGAAGTCAACAGCACTTGTGGCCAGCAATCCCTTCCTGCCAGATGC
>Ga0307475_10002641_pt1 | contig 10803 bp, 9 predicted proteins | sample atmos_gasesECM1C_FD_203317 | JGI IMG/M metagenome (GOLD analysis project Ga0307475, IMG submission 203317) | Hardwood forest soil microbial communities from Morgan-Monroe State Forest, Indiana, United States - atmos_gasesECM1C_515 | ecosystem: Environmental > Terrestrial > Soil > Temperate...
GCGCCAGTGCGTGATTTGAATTCTTTCGATGCGCTAGACGTCACGGCCGGTGAGTCTAACATTCTCCGGAGTTTCAGGGACCGCCTATGGGGTTCATTACGTCGACAAAGGGACCCCGCCCAGAGCCTCGCAGGGAACAAATCCCGGCGCAGATTGAGAACCGCGCCCATCAACAGGCCGCCAGCAGCTCCGCCGTTCGATCACCAAGCGATCTTTCGAATCTGGGGAGGTGCGGCGCCAGCAATTTAGTCGCGAAAGTTATTCCGGGGCAGCATTTCTGTTCTACGCTAGAAATATCCGCAAGGAATTTTGATCGGCCGGTCGGAGGTAAGACATGGGGAAGACTTTTCTGTCTGTCGGGATATTGCTGTTCGGTATCATTTTGGCAGCGGCGCAGGAGAACAGCATGAGCGATGAGGGCGGACGCGTCTTGGCGCTTGAAAATGTGTGGAATCGCGCTTTAGAAGCAAAAGACGTCAAGGGGTTGAACACGCTGTTGGCAAACACGTTTTTGTCAGTGGAAATTGACGGAAGCGTTTCCTCCAAGAACGAATTTCTAGCGAGTATCAAGTCGCCTGACTATGAGGCATCTCAAGCGGTGAACGAGCAAAGCAGCGTACAAGTTTATGGAAATGCCGCTGTGGTCGTCGGGGTGTTTAGAATCAAGGGCACCGAGAAGGGGAAACCATACGTGCACCGCGAACGATTCGTGGATACCTGGATTAAGCTCAATGGCGCCTGGCAGTGTGTAGCCACAACCAGCACACTGATGACCGCGAAATAAGCGAGCGCAGACCGCTTTTCCGAGGTTCTTCATCGGTTGTTTTGAGCTCAAAAGGAGATCTTGGTTTGACCACGGATCTCACAACTAACCTCAAGCGATGGCGGAGCAACCGGTCTTGACTGGGCTGGGATGCGCTCGACGCTGCCTAGCTGCCATTTAGGTGGATCCAGGTAAATCACCATCGCGGACGCTCAAAGACCTGCGGCGCTCGGTTGTTTCAAGTCAAACATAACTCGGGACGTTCCAAATTGCGAGCACCCACAGAAGCCGCCAAGTCCTGATGGCATCAGATCGCAGCACTCGACTTGTTCACTGAGCACGATATCGAGAACCGATGGGTCGAGTCCAGGCGGGTCCGCAGTTTAGCGTTTTTTGCTTGCGGTCTTCGGCTTCAAGGTCTTGGCATACGCATAACTCAACGCCAGATACCTCTGCAGCTCTCTGGTTTTCCGCAGCAGTCGATCAGGAACGGCGACGTATTCCTTCATCACCGTTCCATAAGCTTCAAACAGCGTCGTCTTGTACTTCTCGAGAAACTGCTCGCGATCGCGTATCGAAAGCCTGAGGGCCATCCTTCCGGTCGGGCTTAGGAGCAACGAGAACATATTGCCATTCAGGGAAGTGTAGGGATTGTCGGCGCCTTTCCTTTCGATCCCAACAATCGTGGCGAGCAGCTTTTCGTACCGTGCTATTTTTTCTGCGGGGATTGCACTCTTCTTTGGGGCGCTCATAGCGCCTCACACTACCACATCGCCCAACATGCGGTCGAGTTTGTCCCCCAATTCCGTGGTGTTCTCCTGTTCGAAAAACGATGCCAGGCGCCGAGTAACATCGTCCCCGACGTCCCCGTGAAGTGAGGTGCGCTTCCGTCTAGACTTGCGCCTGCTCTAGCGCTTGCCCGAAGCAGGACTGGCGTCGACGCGAGCGGGTCACGCATAATGCTCGGGGATGCGTGAATGGATCGAATACGCGGTGGCCTGGGCAGGAATAAAGGCGCTGGGGCTGCTGCCGCGTCCAATGGCGCGATCCGTGGGGGCCGGCTTTGCGGCGGCTGCCTATGCGGTTCGTACGCCGTTGCGGTGTGCCGCGATGGTCAACCTGCGGCTGGCTTTCCCTCAATGGAGCGACGGGCAGCGCAAGCGCGCGGTGCGCCGGATGGTTCAGCAAATTGGCTGGATGGCCGGCGAATTCTCGCAGTTTCCTCGGTACACGCGCGAGAAAATCGAACGGATTGTGATTGTGGATGGCCAGGAAAACTTCGATGCGGCCCAGCGGCGAGGCAAGGGCGTCTTATTTTTGACTGGGCACATGAGCGCGTGGGAAGTGGCGCCGTTTGCGCATGCGCTTTATGGGCACCCACTGCATTTTTTGGTGCGGCCGATTGCGAATCGGCGCGTGAACGCGTTGATTAACGGGTATCGCTGCCTGTCGGGGAACCGTCCGATCGAGAAAAACCGCTCGGCGCGCGCGATTTTGAAAGTGCTCGGCGACGGTGGAACGGTGGGGATTTTGTCGGACCACAATAGCTCGATTGAGGAAGGCGTGTTCGTGCCTTTTTTCGGAGTGCTGGCTTCGACAACCTCGGGGCTGGCGCGAATCGCTTTGCGCACGGATGCGGCCGTGTTGCCCGGTTTTCTTTGCTGGGATGACGCGTTGCGGAAATATCGCTTGCGATTCGAGCCGGTGGTGGCGCTGGCGCGTTCGGGTGATGAAGAGGCGGATGTCGCCGAGAACACGGCGCGCTTCACGCAGGTGATCGAAGCGTACGTGCGGGCGCATCCGGACCAATGGCTTTGGGTGCACAAGCGGTGGAAGACGCGTCCTGTGGGGGAGAAGGGGATTTATCCATTCTAGGGGACAAGCGATTGGACGAGGGGCTGAGTCTGATTTTGGAGGGAGGAAATTCTTGAGGAAGAGGCGCTTATGAATCATACCGCAGGCGAACTGGCGGAATATCTGGGAGCGAGGCTTAAAGGAGATGCGCGGGCGATGATTTCCGGGGTGGCGGGTCCTCGCGAAGCGCGCGCAGAGGATTTAATTTACGTGGATGGGCCGCGGAATCTTGCGCGGGCGGAACAATCCTGCGCGCGGTGTGTACTGGCGCAGCCGGAAATGCGGATCGCAGGAAAAACCATTTTGGAAATCAAGGAGCCGAAGTTGGCGTTCGCGAAAGCGGCGGCGCGGATTCTGGGGCGGCCCGTGGCAGCCGGTGGTTCGCATCCGACGGCCGTTGTTTCGCCGGCGGCACGCATCGGGCTCGATGTTTTCGTTGGCGCGTATGCGGTGATTGAACAGGACGTCGAGATCGGCGCGGGGTCGATCATCGAGGCGTTTTGTTACCTGGGGCGTGGCGCGAGGATTGGTGATCAATGCCGGCTGCATCCGCGGGTGACGCTGTATCCCGGCGCGCGGTTGGGCCATCGGGTAGAGATTCACTCGGGAGCGGTGATAGGCGGAGATGGATTTGGTTACGTTTTCGGTGAAGGGCAGTACTGGAAATTTCCGCAAATTGGAAGCGTCCAAATCGGCGACGACGTGGAGATTGGATGCAACACCACGATTGACCGAGGGTCGCTCGATGCGACGGAGATTGGCGAGGGCGTGAAAATCGATAACCTGGTACAAGTCGCCCACAACGTGCGGATCGGTGAACATACGGTGATTGCATCGCAGACGGGAATTTCAGGCAGCAGCACGATCGGGGCGCGCGTGATGGTCGGCGGGCAGGTCGGAATTGCGGACCATTGCACTGTTGAGGACGAAGTCATCGCCGGCGCGCAGTGCGGAATACCGACCGGGAAGACCATTCGGCGCGGTCAAACGGTGTGGGGCACCCCTGCGCGACCCATCGAACGATTCAAGGAGCAATACGCTTATTACGCACGGTTGCCGGAACTGGCTGAGCGAGTGAAGACCCTCGAAAAGGAAAAAGCTCGAAAATGACGGCGCGGCACAAAAGAAATAGTTTTCGCTGCGGCTTGCTGGTTGTGGGAGGGCAGTGCCGGAAAGTTGGCAAGACGGCGCTGGTGGTCGATTTAATTCGGGCCTTCCCGCGCGCGCGTTGGACGGCGGTGAAGATTACTCCTTACGTTGAGGCGGGGTGCCCAGTACGAGGCGCGAAGTGCGATTGCGGGCCAAACCAACACACATACGCGATTGTTGAGGAGAGCGACCGTTCCGGGCGATCGGACACGTCGCGATTTCTGGAGGCCGGAGCGGAGCGGGCGCTGTGGGTACGGACGAAGGAGCGGCGCGTCGCGGAGGCTCTGGTGCCGCTTGCCGAAGAGCTTGCGAAGGCTGGAAATGTGATCGTCGAAAGCGACGCGATTGTCAAGTTATGCAGGCCAGACCTTTTCCTGATGGTGCTGGATCCTAGGAAGGACGATTTTAAGGCTTCGGCCCGCGATGGCCTGCGGTGGGCGGACGCTTTCGTCTTCAGATCGAGGGACCAATCAACGAGGCGAGCAAGAAAACGAGCAGGGGGGCGTAGAAGAGCGGGTTCGCTGAAGGGGAAGGGGAAGAGTGGGGGAAAGGCGAATACCATGGCAGACAAGAGAGGCATTTTCCTTCAGCCCTTGGGGCGGCCGTTCCCGAAAAACCTGCAGGAGTTTGTCGTGCGGCACTTTGTGCCGGGGAGGCATCCCATATGGGGGCGTTAAGAGGCCATAGGGCCTGGTAGGACAAATAGGGCGCTTTTTAGTTGACCGTCGCGGCAAAGCCAAAGATAATACAAATGTTAGGCGACATTTCCAAGTCAGCGACGAGCCAAGGTATACGCTTTTCTGAGTAGGTCGTCAGCGAGTCCGCTGCGGGCGGTTCTCGGCGGGCGAAACCGACGGCGGTTCAGAAACGATTGAGTGCGCTGTTGTTCGACGGACGCGCTTGCCAAGGGGGCAGGGGCAAGGCGCCCAGCCTGCTTTCCAACCACTTGGCCAGGCTATTGGGGTTAGACATAGGTAGCCCGGAAAAAGTTCGGTGTATCCGACCGAGCCATCAATGACGAAGATATGCCAGAGCATTTGATGACATCGGAACTCAAACTGCGCGTAGAGAGAAACCCGCACGGGGCGGCGGTTGCGCCTAGCCGTAGCGTTGCTTCACTGGTGGAGCAGGCGGTGGCGCGTTGCACGAACTGGATGTTGTCGGTGCAGGCGCGCGACGGCTATTGGTGGGGCGAACTGGAAGCCGACACCACACTGGAATCCGATTACATTCTCTATCTGCATGTTCTCGGGGAATTGGAATCCGAAAAGACCGCGAAACTGGCGAACTACATCCGCGCGCGGCAGCTCGAGGACGGCGGTTGGAACATATTCCCTGATGGCCCGTCGGAGATTAACGCCACGGTGAAAGCGTACGTGGCGCTGCGGTTGGCGGGCGATTCAGCGTCGGACGAGCATCTCATTAGGGCCAAGGGGAAAATCCGCGAACTTGGCGGAATTGAAGTAACCAATTCCTACACGCGATTCTACCTGGCGATGACCGGCGCGGTGGATTGGAGCATCGTGCCGTCGATCCCGCCGGAGCTGATGCTGCTGCCGACGTGGCTTCCCGTAAATCTCTACGAAATGTCGTCGTGGACGCGCGGGATCGTGATTCCGCTGGCGATTATTTACGCACAGAAGCCGAATTGGAAATTGCCCGAAGACGTGACGGTTGGCGAACTATTTAAGCAGCCGGGCGCGAAGCCGGTTTCGTTCAAATGGGATAAGCGCGTGGTTTCGTGGAAGAATTTGTTCTTGCTGCTCGATCGTGCAATCAAAGTGCACGAGCGCATGCCCTGGAAGCCGTTCCGGAAGGCGGCGTCGGCAAGGGCGCGAAAATGGATGGTCGAGCGTCTGGAACGCAGCGAAGGACTCGGGACGATTTATCCGGCCATGATGAATTCGATCTACGCGCTGCTGGCGGACGGAGGGGATAAGACCGATCCGCTGGTTGCCAGGGAGATTCGTTATCTCGAGCGCTATGAAATCGAGGAAGGTGACTCGATTCGCGTGCAGCCGTGCATTTCACCGGTATGGGACACGGCGATCGCGATGGTTTCACTCGAGGAAGCGGGACTCGATGCGGCGCACCCAGCGTTGATTGCGGCGGAGCGCTGGCTCCTCGATAACCAGATTCTTGGTCCCGGCGATTGGCAAGTGAAGAATCCGAAAGGGGCTCCGGGAGGCTGGGCGTTCGAGTTTCAGAACGATTACTATCCCGACGTCGACGACACAGCGTTTGTGTTGATGGCGCTGGGACGCGTGATGGATCCCGACGCCACGCGTTTGCGCAGCGCGATTCGTCGGGGGTTGGCGTGGCTGGTGAGTATGCAGAACAGCGACGGCGGGTGGGGCGCCTTCGACCACGAAAACAATCTGCAATTCCTGAATCACATTCCGTTTGCGGACCACAACGCGATGCTCGATCCCTCGACCGCGGATGTCACGGCGCGGGTCATCGAGTGTCTGGGGCAGATGGGCTGGGGCGCTTCGCACCCGGCGATCCAGCGCGGGCGGGAATTTTTGCGCGACGATCAAACAGCAGATGGATCGTGGTTCGGCCGGTGGGGCGTGAATTACGTCTACGGCACCAGCGGCGTGTTGCGCGCGCTGGAAACGTTGGGATTGTCAAAACAGCCCGATTGCCAGCGGGCGGCGAAGTGGCTGCGCGCGGTACAAAATGCCGACGGAGGCTACGGCGAATCGATTCTGAGTTACTACGATCCTTCGCTGAAGGCGAAAGGGAAGAGCACGCCATCCCAGACCGCCTGGGGCCTGATTGGACTCCTAGCCGTCGTGGGCGCGGACGATCCGGCCGTGGAACGCGCCGCGGCGTGGCTGGTCGAACATCAGAATCCCGATGGCACTTGGGACGAAGACCAATTCACGGGCACTGGATTCCCGTGCGTGTTTTATTTGAAATATCATCTGTATCGCAACTCGTTCCCGCTTTACGCGCTGGCGCGTTACGACAACGTTGGCAAAGGGCGGCGCAGATCCTATTCCATGCAGATTCCCGCCGAAGAGTTGCCGCATCTAAGTGGGAGCATGCCAAAAACAGGGGGGAATGGATGAGAGTTCCTTTTAGCATGACCGCCAGCATGGCCGGGTATCTGGCGCGGAAGGGCATGAGCGGCGCGCAGAAATTCCCGCTGGTGATGATGCTCGAGCCGCTGCACGCGTGCAACCTGACGTGCACAGGCTGCGGCCGAATTCGAGAATACAAGTCGACGATCGACGAGATGTTGACGGTGGAACAGTGCCTCAAGGGTGTGGATGAATGCGGAGCGCCGATCGTTTCCATCTGCGGCGGCGAGCCGATGATTTACCCCGAGATCGGGCGGCTGACGAGCGAAATTCTTGCTCGCAAGAAACACATTTACCTATGTACGAACGGGATGTTCATCCGCAAGCAATTGAAGAATTTTAAGCCGACTTCGCGATTTTTCTTCAACGTTCACCTGGACGGGCTCGAAAAGACGCACGACATTTGCGTAGAGAGAGACGGCGTTTTCCGCGAGGCTATCGAAGGGATCAAAGCGGCGAAAGCGGCGGGATTCCTGGTGGCGTCGAACACCACGGTATACAAGGAAACGGACATTGAAGAGATCGCCGAATTGTTCGCTTATCTGCAGACGCTGGGCGTCGACGGGCACATGATATCGCCCGCTTATTCCTACGCCGCCGTGATGACCAAGGAAATTTTCATGTCGCGCGAGGAAATCCGCGAAAAGTTCCAGCGCGCGAGCCAGTTGCTCGAGCGGTACAACATTGTGACCTCGCCAATCTACATGGAATACCTGCGCGGCGAGCGGGAATTGATGTGCACGGCATGGGGCAATCCCACCTACAACCCGCGTGGGTGGAAAGGCCCGTGCTACTTGATGACGGACGCGCACCACGAAACGTTCAAGGAATTCATCGACAAGACGCCGTGGGAAAAGTACGGACGCGGCCGCGATCCTCGCTGCGAGGATTGCATGGTGCATGCGGGCTATGAGGCGTCGGCGGTGCTCGGCGGAAATAAGAAGCTTGGCGACACGTGGAAGATGCTGACGTGGACGATTTCGGGAAAGATGGGCGGGTTGCTAGGAAAGCCGGACGGAAAGGCGAATGGCCATTCGAACGGCAACGGCGATGGAAACGGCAATGGCCACGCGAATAAGAGTTCGCGGATGGTTCCGGTTGCTCCCGCCGCGCAGCAGCAGGACGAGGTATTCCGCATTTTATGACCACGCTTGTAACGGGCGCCACGGGATTCGTGGGAAGTCACGTCGCCCGTCAACTTGTCAACGCAGGGCACTCCGTTCGAGTTCTCGTCCGCCGTTCGAGCGACTGCAGGATGATCGAAAGCTTGCCGGTCGAGCGAGCAGAAGGCGACCTGCGTGACACCGCATCGCTCGATCGCGCGCTTCGTGGCGTGAGCCGGGTTTTTCACGTGGCGGCGGATTACAGGTTCTGGACGCCCGTGGCCGACGAGATTTACCAGAACAATGTGCAAGGAACGCGGCACCTTCTCGAGGCGGCAGGCCGGGCGGGCGCGGAGAAAATTGTTTATACCAGCACGGTTGCCACAATCGCGGTGCCGCGTGACGGTGCGCTGCCGAATGAGGAAACGCGCGCGACGCTCCATGAAATGATTGGGCATTACAAGCGCTCGAAATTCCTAGCCGAGCAAGAAGCGGTGAAGGCGGCCGCCGCAGGTTTGCCGGTGGTGATTGTGAATCCGACGGCACCAGTCGGGCCGGGCGATTGGAAGCCCACGCCCACGGGACGAATCATTCTCGATTTTGTGAACGGGCGAATGCCCGCGTACGTAGATACAGGATTGAATGTGGCCGCGGTGGAAGATGTAGCTGCGGGGCATCTGCTGGCTGCGGAGAAGGGGCGCGTCGGCGAGCGCTACATTCTGGGTGGCCGCAATATGACGCTGAAGCAGATTCTCGAAGCACTTTCGACGATTACCGGACGACCCGCCCCGACGATGCGATTGCCACACACTGTTGCGCTGGCCGCTGCGTATGCCGAGGAGTGGTTCTCGCGTTTAACCGGCCGTGAGCCGCAGATTCCCGTGGACGGCGTGAAGATGTCGCGGCACCGGATGTTCGTTGCCAGCGACAAGGCGGAGAAAGAATTGGACTACAAAGCAAGTTCGGTTGAGTCGGCGCTGGAACGCGCGGTGCGATGGTACGAGCAGAACGGCTACGTCAAAGGACGTGCGGGCAGCAAGCCATTCACCCGCGCGGCGGCCGCCTAATTCATGAAGATACTCGTCACGTTCGCCCTCGAAAATGAATTCGCTCCGTGGCGGAAGATGCACAAATTCCATCCCGGGAAATGGGGCGATGCGGACGTTGAGATCACCAAGATGGGTGGTGCGGAGGTCGGCGTTTTGTTGACGGGCGTCGGTCCGAAACAGGCCCGGCTGGAAACTTCGAAGGTGGCCTGGACCGACACGGGCGTAGTCGAGATCTGTATCGCCGCGGGACTAGCCGGAGCGCTGCGTCCTGAATATCGGGTCGGTGAGGTGCTGGTCGCCCGAACAGTTGAGTCTGACACGGTCCGCGAAGGCGCGACATTCAAGGTGATGCAAAGTACCAGGTCTTTGATTTCGATGGCGGCGGAATGCGGTGCGACGGTGGTCGGCCGTTTCCACACGTCTGAACGCGTGGTGGTGCGGTCGGAAGACAAGCAGCGCCTTGGCGCCGCGGCCGACGCGGTTGAAATGGAAAGCTTCGATACGATATTCAGTGTGGGCTCGGCCGGCTGCGTATTCGCTGTTGCGGTCCGAGCCGTCAGCGATGTTGTTGACGAGGACTTGCCGCTCAATTTGAACGAAGTGTTCACGGACGAAGGGCGATTGAGCGTACCGCGGGTGCTAGGCCAGCTAGCGCACCATCCGCAGGCGATTCCGGGTCTGGTCAAACTCCGAGAACAAGGCAAGCGCGCGGCCGAATCGCTCGCGACCTTCCTGGAGCGGTACATACTGTTTATGATCGGGAGAATGGACCAGCTGGCGGCGAAACTCAGCGTGGCCACTCGATGAGCCAGACGGTACAAATCGGCACGCACGAATCGCACGGCAACCGAGCTGGCCAGATGCGCGCGGGCGTCTACCGCGGCAAGGGGCGCGTGGTTGTCGAATCCGTTCCGATTCCGGAAATTGGCGAGGGCGAAGTTTTGTTCCGCGTCGCGGCTTGCGGCATTTGCGGGACGGACATCAAGAAAATTCACCACGGCTTCATTTCGCCGCCGCAAATTCTTGGGCACGAGCTTGCCGGAACCGTGGTGAAGGTGGGTCGTGGCGTAAAGAAGTTTAAGCTGGGCGACCGCCTGGTGAGTTTTCATCACATTCCCTGCGGCGCGTGTTTCTATTGCCAGCGGAAACTTTTTTCGCAATGCGCCGGTTACAAGAAAGTGGGGCTGACGGCTGGATTCGACCCGAATGGCGGAGGATTTGCCGAGTATGTTCGGGCCATGCCCTGGATCGTCGAGCGCGGAATGATAGCGCTTCCGCCCGATGTGAGCTTCGAGGAAGCGACGTTCGTCGAGCCGGTGAATACTTGCCTGAAGGCGGTACGCAAGGCACGCATCGCGACGGGTGAAACTGTGCTGGTCATCGGTCAAGGGCCGATTGGAATGCTGCTGATGCTGCTTGCTCGCTACGAGGGCGGCGACGTCTTCACGAGTGATCCGATGTCTGGACGGCGCACGGCGAGTGTGCGCTTCGGGGCAAAAGAATCGTTCAATCCGGTCGTGGTGAATCTGCAAGAGGAAATGCGGAGCAGGACTGGCGGACGCGGCGCGGACGCCGTTCTGGTGGCGGTGCCCAACCCGTCATTGGTGACCGAAGCTCTGGCGCTCGCGCGGCCGGGCGGACGCGTGCTACTGTTTGCACATAACGACCCGGTGATGCAGCTTGAGTTTCCAGCCGCGGCCGTAGGGGTCGAAGAAAAAGAGATTCTTGGCAGTTATAGCGCGTCGGTCGAAGATCAAGAGGAGTCGGCTGCGCTGGTTTTTGAACGCCGCCTGCCC
>Ga0307475_10002642_pt1 | contig 10803 bp, 5 predicted proteins | sample atmos_gasesECM1C_FD_203317 | JGI IMG/M metagenome (GOLD analysis project Ga0307475, IMG submission 203317) | Hardwood forest soil microbial communities from Morgan-Monroe State Forest, Indiana, United States - atmos_gasesECM1C_515 | ecosystem: Environmental > Terrestrial > Soil > Temperate...
TCACAGCCCTTGTCAAGCCGGAACGAGTATCTCCGGAGACCCGAAGCGCTCTTCTCTATGGGAAGTTCACCCCGTGTACGAGTTCGACGTTTGCCCCCTGGGGAATTGCAGTTCGGGTACTGGCTGGGTGTCTTTGGAAAAGTTTGCCAACCCGTAAGTCGGCTGGCTCTCGGTTTGCAGAGACCTGGTAGCACTAGCGGCCACGGGGCGGTCCCCAAGTCTGGTCATTTAGTCTGACGGAGGAAGCCGCGTGCAATCCCCAGAGCAACTGCCCGGGAGAGATCTTCAGAATCTTCAACAGCTCCCACGCTCTCCGTTGGCCTCTTTCATTGCAAAGGCTACTGAACAGCAGTTTCGCTACACCCTCGCCCATTCTACGCAGCGCCGTTGCTGACGGTTTTGGGAGTTAGCATGAGTCGCTTTTTCGATCTGTTCAGAAGGTGGTATAAGCAGGCGATTTTCCTGTTTCTGCTTTTGGTGCTCGCTATGATTGTCACCAGTGCTATCTCCAGGATGTATCAGTTCTGGGATGTCGGCTCGAACTCTTGGATTGATCGGCTCAAAGGTGACGGCTGGGAATTTCAGCGTGGAGCCGCGACGGTCGAACGGGATGAATTTGGCGACCAGTTCACGACAGTGGAGTACTTAAAGCAGGGATGGACGCCTGCAGACAGCATGTGGTTTTACAACACCACGCAGGGCTCGGACTTGATGCCTTACGATTTCTTCATGGTTCTGGAGAAGCCCGGCACGTCCGAGCCATTCCGCTCCAACGAGAGCATGAATTACTACCGCTACCTACCGCAAAAAGCGACCTTGAGTAACCCGGATGCGTTGCCAGTTGGGTTCGTGAAAGACAGCTACAAGGGCAAGGACTTCATCGGTTTTACTTGTGCTGCGTGCCACACCGCGCAACTGAACTACAGGGGAATCGGTATTCGCATCGACGGTGGCCCGGCCGGGACCGATATGGATTCGTTCTTACAGGCTCTGGCCACGGCAGTATGGGCTGCTCGGACTGACGCCGGCATTCGCGCGCGATTCGTAAAGAAAGTGATGGATCGCGGCCATTATGCTTCAGAGAATGATGTCATCCAGGACTTGCAGAAGTATGCTCAGCGTCTGTCCATGTACAACATTGTAAACCACAGCGAGACCCCCTATGGATACTCGCGATTAGATGCGTTTGGACGCATTTACAACCGTGTTCTCGAACACATCGTTACCCAAGAAGAACTCAAGGAACTGCTGAATGCTACGGTGGCCGAATTGGTGAAAGAGGGCACGCTGACCCAGGCCGACGTGGATTCAATCGTGCAGCAACAGAAAGGGGGCAGCGTCCTGAGCGACAATCAGCGCGACCACCTCGTTCTGCGACTATCGCAGGTATTGCCCCTCAAGGCTCTGCTCAAGCTTAGCCAGAGAATTTTCAACCGGCCCGATGCACCGGTTAGCTACCCTTTCTTATGGGATATTCCCCAGCACGATTACGTGCAGTGGAACGGAATTGGCGCGAATGCGGGCTTGGGTCCGATCGGTCGGAACGCGGGGGAGGTAATTGGGGTCTTTGGCACCCTCGATTGGGCAGAAGAACCGGGAACCTCACTCTACTCTTTCATCAGCGGTCAAGGCATTCACGCCACGCACATCAGCTTCAGGTCTTCAATCAATGTGCACAACCTGCGGCTGATCGAGAATCGACTGACGAGTCTGCAATCGCCGCAATGGCCTCAGGATATGTTACCCCCTATCGACCCGGACCGATGCAAGCGCGGAGAGGGCTTGTTTACAACTTACTGCGAGGGTTGCCACACGAGAGTCAAACGCGACGATCCGAAACGCCGCATTGTCGCGCATATGTCCAGGCTCAGCGATATTGGCACCGACCGAACGATGGCAGAGAACGGTGCCAAGTATGTTGGCCTGAGCGGTATTCTAAGGAACCAATATGTGAATGCTGGTCCTGGCGACGTTCTCATTAACGAACGAGCCCCGGTCGCTGCGCTATTGACTAGGGCCACGCTCAACGTGGTCGCTACTCCGGAAAACAAGAATGTTCTGCGGCGTGGGTATCAATGGATCTATGACCTAGTGGCCGAATTATTCACTAACCAGATTAAACCCTCGCTGAAACAAGGAAATTACGACCCGGACACGATGGCCGAACCCTACTTGTCTCTGTATTCCTACAAGGCACGTGCACTGAATGGCATCTGGGCGACGGCGCCATATCTGCATAACGGTTCCGTCCCCACGCTCTATGACTTGCTGCTACCAAAGAGGCGCGATGGCGACCCGAAGGACGGCGAATACCGTCCGGATCAATTCCAAGTCGGATCGCGAGAATTTGACCCTCAAAAAGTAGGCCTGAAAAGTAGCGGCTACAACGGAACCAACTTTGACACCCGGCGTCGAGGTAACAGCAACGCGGGGCATGCATACGGTACAGAGTTGAACAAAGAACAGCGCCTGGACCTACTGGAGTATCTCAAGAGTTTGTAACGATTATCCCCACGCCGTCCTTCCGCTCAGCGGGGCGGCCAACCAGGAGCAAGAACAGAAGGAAATACCATCGAGGTCAATCAACACCTCGTGAGTTCTGATAATCGATTAAGACGCGAGCAGGAGCCTATTTCGATGTTAGGAGACTTACATGGCTAGTTCTGGAAGATTTTCCTTCAGATATTTGAGACTTGGATTGATCGGAATCCTGGCAGCTTGCGGCGCGAGTGGCGGCTCGTCTCGTCACCGGCACGCTGGCGCTGGGGTGGGCGGTGTTGTGCAGGCGATCCCGCCGCTTTCGGCTAACGACGTGTCTTGGTTGTTCCCGGCGCCGACGCGAGCCGAGGATTTTGCCAAATTGATCGCGGTGCGGGACCTCACGACACAAAACCCACAGGATCCGACGAAACGCGATCTTGTTTGGCCATATGCGGTGTTTCAGCAATTTCTCGCGATCACCGCTAGTCCGACGGCACAAGTCGCGGGCACACAGATTGGCCTACCCTCTGAGGCTCAATTCATGGATGCTTGGTTCATCGCAGGTATTCGCATTGATGCCGGCGCACCGGGCCTCTCGAACGATATTCGTGCGCAATTCGGGCAGCTGCCGGAGATTCGTCTTATCATCCAACCGATGACTCGTAAGCCAGATGGTACCCCTCAAGTGCGGGACATAGCGGTGCATCTCATATTTGATTTCAAGCTTAAGAATCCAAACGATCCCCCACAGTCCGATTGTTCTCGGCGACCAATACCTGATCTCGACACCTTCAACGCGGCCGTCGAGGACCTCGCCGCCTTACGAACCAAGTTGAGCGATGGGCAGATTGGCGCACACAAAGTCACAACCTCTGGTGTCCCTCTGGGTGTTCACCCCGGACTGGCAGACGCTACGACTGCACTTAATCTCCGTGAAGAGATGAAATCATTTCTCGAAAAGTATATTTCCGGTAAGCGCTTAGATGCCATGGCCATCGCGGGGCTTCCCGCAGGGAAACCTGCGCCTTGGATATTCTTGGCGATGCTGAATTTGCATCCCGGTGACCTACCGGCCTTACCGGACGGCGGACTCGTTCCCGTACACGGTCCTACTCTCGATGGTCAGCAATTCGCGCAGATGCTCGAGCCGGGTAGAACAGGTTTTCAAGTAGTTCCGGAGCCCCACACCAATAATCTGAACCCGATTACCTGCAAGAACGCCGCAGTATCAGCCACCAGTTTACCTATTGCGAACCGCATCGGCGATGCCACGAACGAAGTTTTCGTCAATCCCGCGTTACCGACTGACAAGACGAAGGAAATTCTCGATGTAATCGCCGATCCCGCTAAGAGCCACTTTTTCAACACGGATTGTATCAGCTGTCACACCGAGACTCGACTTGCCAGGGACATTCTGAAGATTACGGATATTCCGGGGATCGATTCGGCCGCGTTGCCAAAAGACTCTTGGAACGTCCGTAATTTCGGTTGGTCGCCAGCAGGTGGGTTGCAGGCAACGGTGACGCGGCGCACGGCCGCCGAGACCACCGCGGTGGTAACGTTCATCAATTCAGAATTGCTCGCCAAGAAGGCGGCACTAAAACCACCAGCTCGATAACAGGACAGGCGAATGGTTCCACGACTTCCGGTAGAACTGCCCTTCATGAGACTTCTAGTGCCACGAACCTTTATCGCTGACACGAGGGTTGCGAAAATATGAACAATACGGTAGCTAGTGCGGCGGGCTATATCCCGTCTCCAGTAAAAATACCTAATTCCATCGGACTGGCGCTCTCCGGTGGCGGTTTCCGCGCCACCTTGTTTCACCTAGGCGCACTCCGAAGGCTGCACGAATTCGGGATACTCCAGAAAGTGACGACCCTAGCATCTGTTTCGGGTGGCAGTATTTTCAGCGGTTTCTTGGCAAGCCGACTTCCAGGATCACTATCGACAGGAATAAACAATTTCGGAAATCAGGTTAGTGACCCCGTTCGGCAGTTCTGTTCGTTGGACATCAGACGCTGGCCGGCCCTTGAACGTCTAGTCCCCGACATCGATAACAGCGCTCAACTCGCGCATCAGTATGACGAGCACCTTACTAACGGGAAGCTGCTCTTGCAGATTCCTGATCCTCCGACTCACGTATTTTGTTCAACCGATCTCGCTTACGGCGTCAATTGGATGTTCAAGAAAGTTGAATGCGGCGATTACCAGGTCGGATTTCAGAGCACGCCCCCAGACTGGAAGCTAAGTACCGCCGTTGCGGCATCCTCCTGCTTTCCCCCAGTGTTTAAGCCGATGAGTCTCGGACTAGATCCTTCCCGTTTCGGCCCTGGAAAAGTCAACCCAGGGGCGCTAAGGAATGCCTCGATAAAGGGGATGACGTTCAGCGATGGCGGGGTGTACGACAATCTCGCGTTGGAGCCTATATGGAAGGATCACGAATTCGTAATTTCATCCGATGGCGGCGCTCTTTTTTCAACCGGTGGTGACAATGGATTTGCTTGGGAGATTGGCCGTTTCGTTTCGATCCCCGAGAATCAGGCCCTGGCGCTTAGAAAACGCTGGTTGATCTCGAACTTCATTACTGGCCAAATCAAGGGTACTTATTGGGGGATCGGAGGTACGCCCTCCGATTACGGAGTGAATCAGGGGTATTCGAAAGACTTAGCCAAGAACTTCATTGCAGCCATTCGAACCGACCTTGATAGCTTCTCAGACGCGGAAGCATCGGTACTGGAAAACCACGGTTACTGGCTGGCCGATGCAGCAATCAAGACTCACATTGCAAACCTGCTTCCCGCGGTCGTGCCTCCTCTGCAAGTTCCAAATCCTATCTGGGCGGGACCCGAAGACAAAATCAAACAAGCCCTCCACAACAGCGCGAGGAGAACGCTGTTGGGCAGGTAGACGCATCGGTTTGAGGAGCCTTTTTAGGCATTGCCCTACCAAGGCCGTAGGTAGGGATACCGGCCTACCGGTGGAACTCAGTCTCTCGCAGAACTCTGAATGGTATGTGATTTACTTTGCGGTCTCTGGGCCCCACATCTCAGGTGGTAATGGACGAGGTAAAGAATGAGGAAAGGCCTCGGCACGCTTTTAGCTACCAGTCTCCTCGTGTCGGTGTTTATAAGTCCCAACACCGTTCCCCAGCACGATTCGGCGGCGTCTCCACAGGCCGTGGCACTCCTTCATGCGGACGTCGCGAGAAAACGAGGCATGGAGGCCCCTGCCGCGCCGAGCTGCACCGCGAAATCCGATATTCTCTGTCAGGATTGCTCGGATTTTTGTCCGACGAAAGACCTGCTCGATACCATTGGAGCGTTTTTTGGCCCGACATCGCTAAACGAACCGGATCTTAAGAAACACTGGGGCGTCCCTCAAGAAGCCCGAAAAAAACTGAGATTTGTGATTGCCACCGTGGCCGATCCGGCTCACACGCACCTGAGTCTTTTCTTCGACCGGCAGATCGATGCCATCCAGGAAGCCGTGCAGACCGATGGCTACCTTTTTTCACGCGCGTACATGCCCTGGGATACCAAGGAACATCCAGAAGACACAGATGTGCGCGTGCGACTCCTTCAGAACGACTACCAAAGCGGCAAAGGAGGCCTCCCAGGCCTAATGATTTTCCACGGAACCCCGGAAAAGGGCGACATTGAGATTCGCCATGATTTGTTTGTGTTCGTTGTCGGAGAGACTCCCACAGGAGGAATCAACAAGTCGCAGTTCCACGCGGCAGTGAGGGCGATTCAGGACATCTGTTCGGGAGAGCCTGCTTGTAATCTTTCTCCAGCCGCCGGCCCACTTTTTATCCTCGGGCCGACTTTTTCCGGCTCTCTGTATTCCCTGGCACGTATTTTGACTGACGAAGTGAAAGGCTCGTTCTCAAGCGTCCTGATACACAGCGGCTCGGCGAGCAGTCACGAAACGATTGATTGGTTCACTCGCCTCGGCGCGGAGATGGAGCAGCGAGAAAAGCTTCAAATCGGCTTTCGCACATTTCAGGAGAGCTCGGATTATAGCGTCGCTCATCTGCTCTCTCTGGTGGGTAACCAGGGCTACCGGGCCGAAGAAGTTGCAGTCTTGTCCGAGGATGAAACAGCCTATGGCAACGCACAAGCGCCACGCGAAAAATCTGTGCCGGAGAAGAATACAGACGACGGCATTGCCTGCGAGCAAGCCGATCCCGACAGATGCGCAAGCGGCCATTCGGGAAGCCCGAACGGTCGTCCAGGAGCATCCGGCGTCGTGCACCTCTATTTTCCACGAGATATCGCCCAATTGCGCGGCGCCTATCAACGGGATCTTCGGGAACAGAATCCAGCCGGCAGCGGGAAAACACTGCCGCGTTCAACACTGCAGTTAAATCTGGAAGATACGGGCAACGACGACGACAACGTTCAGGTTTATTCCCGCGGCCAAACCCCGCTTTCGCAAGAGGCGGTAATGATGGGGATCGTTACCAACCTTCGGAAACATCGCATCAATTTTATTGTTCTTGAGGCGACCAATCCGTTGGACGCGTTGTTCTTGATCCGCTACCTGCGAGCAGCGTACTCGGAGGGTCGCATCGTAGCGATCGATACGGATCTCCTGCTTCCGCGCGAAGTAAACGACTCGGGTCTTCAAGGAGTTATGGAAATCAGTTCGTATTCTCTGATTCCGGGAGTTGGCGATGATGTCGCGAAACCGATGGAGACGACAGAGTCTGCGGATCATATTGATCGGGTCTTTCCCAGCAACTATTCCGCCGGTATGTTCAACGCGCTGCTGGCGTTGTTGACGATCCAAGACCAGGGTGGGCTGCCGGGACATCCGTGTTCGCCGCTACCTCCTTTGTCCGGCGTGGGCAAAGCAAATACATCTCTTCCGTGTGCCGACTTACCCAAAGCACCCTACGCAGAATACGGCTGGCCGAGTCTGGGCGGCATCCCTGAAACAACACGGTGCGCACTAGCACCTCCGCTATGGTTGACCGTTCTGGGCCGCGACGCGTATTGGCCGGTGGCTCTGCTGGACACGGGTTACAACGGAAAAGACCCGTTGGGTCCACCTAGCGAGATTCACGCCGTTCAAGGAGCTGCGTGCCTTAGGCCTCTTAATAAGCATGCTCCCGAGCCATGGAGACTTCTCTGTTGCTTCGTCATCGGATTGTTGCTGACTTATATCTCTTTGATTTGGTGGAGTTCGATCGAATCGACTTCTAGAGTAGGCGCAAACTTCGCCCCGATCGATGCTCTCTGGCGCAATCGCGTTCTGTTTGCGGCCGACCTCGTTGTTTTTTCCATTCTGCTTTCTCTCCTCTGGCCATGGGTGCGTTGGCAAGCGAACTTTAATGACACTCCGTTTGGTGCGCTTCTACTGGCGCTTCTGATCGGGGTGTTCTTTCTTTTTCCGGCTGACCTGCAAAGCAGAGGGGCGCCGATTCTCGCGAACCTGTTCCGAATTGCGGCATTTGCGCTCTCCGCCCTTGCATTTTGGGTGTTTTCCGGCGGCACCGATCCTGCCGTGAACTTCCGGTTGCATCGTTACGTGCACATCGCGTCCGGAGTGTCGCCGCTGATGCCCTTCCTCTTCTTGTCTGCTGCCAGTCTCTGGTGGTGTTGGTACACCCTCGCGGGACTCGTGCTGTGGGACCAGCGTGGGATCGAGTTCCTGCCGACCATCGTAGACTTGTTGCAGATCAAAGGAGACTCGGCCGAAGAACCGCCCTCGCGAGCGAGGTTGCACGCACTTACCCTAGAGAGAAATGCTGCCTTATTGGAGGGCTTGCGCCCTACGGGAGCTCCTTCACGCGTGCTGTTGCCCGCGACCATCACGATATTGTTATCCCTCGTAGTCATCGGCGTGCATCATCCCGTCCGGAGCTTGGAGGGTTATGAATATGACGTTGTCTATGGCCTGTGTCTGGTTTTTGCGGCGTTTGTGATGCTCTGTGAGTTGTTTCGGTTGTTAGTGGTTTGGCTGGAGGTCCGCCGCCTTCTCATCGCCTTCGAACGCTTGCCTCTTCGCCGCGCATTCACGCGAATGAAGGGTTCGTCCACAGGAGCCCTATGGCGTCTGGGTGGAAGCGCATTTGAGGATTTTCTTCCGGTCGTGGCTCGCGAGTTTGAGGCCCTCGTTCGGCTGAGAAATTCGTCGCCCGATGATCCTGAACTGATCCGGGTGCTCAGGTCTACCGACGAGGTTCACAAGGACTTGGGAGTCTGGGTTCAAAAGCTACAGCAGAAGAAAATCGAAATCCAACCAAACGCCAAAACTGGAGCCGTGAATTCGCGGCTGCACCCAGCTTTTGCGGCAATCCGATCATTTTTTTCCAGAACTGGTATCGAAGCAAGCAAGTCGGGTAAAGCTATGATTAGTAGTCTGCAGGTGCAGCTCGCTTCCACATGTGCGACTACGCTGAAGTACTTGAATGTGGCGTGGGACAAGGAATCAACACCCGTTGTCCCCGACCATGACGACTGCGAGAAGGGCGAGTTCGCGGGCTCCGCGATGTCTCCGTCGACACGATTTGCCGAAGACTTTGTTTGCTTGTTCTACTTTAACTTCATTGCGAGTGTGTTTATGCGGATGCGCACGCTCGTAATGACCGTCGCCGGCATCTACGTTTTGATGCTGCTTTCTTTCAGCTGCTACCCTTTTGAGCCGAAGGCCGCCTTCCACACGCTCACAATCTTGCTGTTCTTCCTCATCGTAGGACTGGTCGGTTTTGTATTTGCGCAGATGCACCGGGACGCCACACTCAGCCGGATCACCGACACTAAACCGGGTGAGCTGGGTTTGGATTTCTGGATTCGCCTCGTGTCGTTCGCCGCGGTACCACTAGTAAGCCTGCTGACAGCTCAGTTCCCAGGAATCGGCGGCGTGCTCTTTTCGTGGATGCAGCCTGCGCTCCAGGCTCTCAAGTAGCTTGCGATGATTGCCACCTCTTGTACGGACGTCATGGACCTCAACCCAATCTGTTGTGGCGGTGAGTTTACGTGGTGCACCTCAGTGCTTTTGGACTGGGATCGATCCGGGCGTCACCCTCCTTGACAAGAGATGCCAAGAGATGTTTACTGACCATTAAATAAATTCTATCTGTACTCAAACGCAGAAAGTTGTTCAAGGAAGGAGGGCAGCACCCAGATGGATCTGAATGTCGCCATCCAGTTCGGACAACTCATAGCCGCAGCCTACGCTGTATCTCCCGCAGATCTCACAAATCAGGCAGGCAGGATTATAAATGCGGGAATGATTGGAGGTGGCACCGCCTACCAGGTCGTGACGACGATTTATGCGAATGATCTTGCGACCGACATGAATCCGCTTCGCTGTAAGAACGTTGTCTCGATCGGCCTAGTTCTGCAGGCGACCACGACCGGGGATGCGGTTATCGCCATTCGCGGTACTGAAGGCATTCAGGAGTGGATCCAAGACGCCAAGTTCCTGACGGTGCCTTGTCCCTTCCTCAGCAGTGGTGGAAATACAGAAGACGGATTTACAGACGTGTACAAATCCATGTCGTCGAGCCCCGGAGGAGGCGCGCTCACAATCGCAAAGGCATTGCCTGGATTGACGTGGAAGAATCCGGTCGCTTCGCTGACTATTTGTGGACACAGTCTGGGAGGCGCACTTGCCACGCTACTGGCGTTGGACGTGGCTGCTAACACATCTACGCCGTTCAATACTCCCACGGCTTACACGTATGCCAGCCCGAAGACGGGAGACCTCCTCTTTGCGACCACGTACAATCATGTCGTCCCAAGCACGTTCCGGATTGCGAATCGACTAGATTTAGTCCCAAAGCTGCCATTGCCTCCTCTCTACGATCACGTCCTGGGACTATTTGAGTTGAATCCGATCAAACTCGCCGTGCCGCCCAAGACGCTCGTGAAGTTCGATATCCCGTGTGAACACTTCATGAACAGCTATCTCCATCTGTTGTCTCACCTGGCAGGTGGGGTTATTTTGCCGTTGGACCCAGAGTGTGTTCCGTAATTCCTCTTGGCCAACAACAAAGTGCCAAGGTCAGGAAAAAAGCGTTATGAATTGAGCGAGCTTAAACAGTTCTGCGAGGCCATTTCTCGGTCGGATGATCGTTGCGCTGCTTATCTATGCACATGGCTCAGCACATGGCACGCCAATCAGGGAGTCGCGCGGGTCTTACTTAACTGAGGTGTCCAGTTTGAACGGTGGAGGTACCTAGATGCGCGTTCTCACTTTCTGGTTCTTCGTCCTGATTGTCAGCACACCGACGGTCCCAGCCGCACAGGTGAACGTCTTCACGCAAGCCAACAACAACCAGCGGACCGGCGTGAATCTCCAGGAGAAAAT
>Ga0307475_10002643_pt1 | contig 10802 bp, 4 predicted proteins | sample atmos_gasesECM1C_FD_203317 | JGI IMG/M metagenome (GOLD analysis project Ga0307475, IMG submission 203317) | Hardwood forest soil microbial communities from Morgan-Monroe State Forest, Indiana, United States - atmos_gasesECM1C_515 | ecosystem: Environmental > Terrestrial > Soil > Temperate...
GACCACAGCGTCTTGCGCAGCTTGGTCGCCGCCTCGCCACCGATGAGCATCTTTACCGCTTCAGTGGCGGCAATCGACGCCACCAAGTTCACGGCCGAATTCAAGATACCTGATGTTTCGCAGGTTTCCACCATGCCGTTCGGAGTGTCGGGAAAAATACACGCCAGGCACGCCGTCTTCCCCGGTACGACGTTCAGAGTTATTCCGTAACTGCCCACCGCTGCCGTATAAATCCATGGCCGTGAATTCTCGACAGCATAATCATTCACTAGATATCGAGTTTCGAAATTATCCGTGCCATCGAGGATTACATCCATCCCTTCAAGTAATGCATGAATGTTGCGGGGAACCAGATCTTCGATGTGAGACTCGACTACGATCTCTGAATTGAAAGCGGAAATCTTGCGCGCCGCAGCCACGGCCTTGGGCACAGACTCCGCGGCATCGCTTTCGTCAAACAGCGACTGCCGCTGCAGGTTGCTGGCCTCTACGTAATCGCGGTCAATAATTCGCAGCGTTCCCACGCCGGCGCGCGCCAGCAGAGATGCCAGAGCCGATCCAGTCGCCCCACATCCAACGATAGCGACTCGTCCCGAGGCGAGGCGCTGCTGGCCGGCGGCGCCGATTCCGCGGAACAGAATCTGGCGCGAGTAGCGTTCTTCGAATTTTTCTTTCTCCACACCCTGCCTCAAGGCGGTCACCAGTTTTCCACGGCAAAACCTTTATTATAAGTGGCTGGACGGCTTCACCCGCCAGAGTGCATACAACAGGGGCTTTTGTGCTTCATCGAAATTAAGCAAGGGCCCAGGGAAACTATTTGCTGAGACGGTGCGCGTCACTTGTCATCTTGAGCATGGCATGGCTCGGCCCGGCGGCCCGCGCCGGATCGGCCGCATCCGCCTCTGCGCGATCCTCGCAGGAAGCGCAAGCCGCGCAAGCTTCGTCAAGCCAAGCTTCGTCAAACCAAGCTTCGTCAAACCAAGCTTCGTCAAGCCTTGCCTCGATGTCGGCTTACTACGGCCGCACCGTCCAATCGACCGAACTGCCCGGCGTGCCGGACTCCGACCACCTGCTGCAAATGCTGCCGCAGAAACCGGGCCAACCGCTCGACCGCGACAGCGTCCGTGAGAGTATCCGCATGTTGTATTCCACCGGACGCTTTGCCGACATCCAGGCCGAAGCGACTCCCTCAGGCTCCGGTGTGCGCCTCACTTTCACCACTTCAGTCAATTTTTTTGTTGGCGCCATCGATGTGGAAGGCGCTCCCGGCCATCCCAACGAGAACCAGATCGTGAACGCGTCGAAGTTCCAGCTCGGTGAACTTTATAACCGGGACAAACTCGATCACGCCCTGCAAAACATCCGCCAACTCATGCAGGAGAACGGATACTATCGCGCCCGAGTGACGGCCGAAAGCACTGCGAATGCTGCCATCCAGCAGGTGAATGTTCTCTTCCACATTGCGGCTGGAGAGCCGGCGCACGTTGGCGAAGTAAGAGTCACGGGGCATTCCGCGTGGTCCCAGAGCCAGGTTCAGGAGATTGCGCGGATGCACCCCGGCGAGCGGGTTACTGCGACGCGCATCACCAACTCTCTCCAGCGCTTGCGCAAAAAGCTTCAGAAGCAGCAGCGCGTCATCGCACAGGTTTCCATCGCCGAACAGAAGTACAATTCCGAATCGAACGCCGTAGACTACACCTATCTCATCGAGCCCGGGCCCGTGGTTGTCGTCTACGCCCAGGGTTTTCACATCAGCCGCGGCGTTTTGAAAAAAGAAGTCCCCATCTACGAAGAGAACGCCGTTGACGACGACCTGCTGAATGAAGGCAAGCGCAATATTCTCGACTATCTGCAGGGCCGCGGGCACTTCGACGCCTCAGTTGAGTTTCAGAAGGAGAGCGGTCCTGACAGTCTGCGGGTTGTCTACCAGATCGATCCTGGACCCGTGCACAAGCTCGAACTCATCGACATCAGCGGCAACAGATATTTTCCGCGGCCAATCCTGCGCGCCAGCATGCAGATTCAGCCCGCCGGCAGATTTTCCCACGGACGCTATAGTGGGGAGCTGCTGAAGAACGACGTCGCCAGCCTTAAGACGCTGTACGTTTCCAATGGTTTCCGCCAAGTCAAAATCGATACCAAGGTCGACGACAACTATCACGGAGTGGGGAATCGCCTGGCAGTTCACATCCATATAGAGGAAGGCCCGCAGACTCTCAACGGCAAGGTGGAGATGCGCGGCAATCGGAAAATTGACGCCAAGGTGTTTGCCGATCTCAGAAGTGTGGAAGGCCAGCCCTACTCGGAGCAAAACCTCGCCAGCGACCGCGAGTACATCCTCAACTACTACTTCAATCGCGGATTTTCCAATGCTACGCTCGACATCTCGACCAAACCCTCGCCCGGAGGGCCGGAGCGCGAGGACATCACCTACACCATTGAAGAAGGCGAACAGTTCTTCGTCAACCGGGTGATGGTTGCCGGACTCGACCATACTCGCGACTACGTGGTGCAGCGCGAAATTCAAGTAACTGCCGGGGAGCCGCTCAGCCAACAGGACCTCCTCGATACGCAGAGCAAGCTTTATGATCTCGGCATTTTCAGCCAGGTCGACACGGCCGTGCAAAATCCCGAAGGCTCGGACCCGCAGAAAAATGTTCTCATTCAGGTGCAGGAGGCCAAGCGCTACACGTTTACCTACGGTCTTGGCCTCGAATTCGAGACCGGCCTGCCCTCCGGAGCCAGTTCTCCGACCGGTTCGACGGGAGTAAGTCCCCGGGTTGGATTCGACATCACCCGCTTAAACATGGGAGGCCGCAACCAGACGTTGACCTTCCAGTCTCACGTTGGCCGGTTGCAGCAGCGTGGCCTGGTGAGTTACGAAATTCCCAAGCTTTTGAATAATGAACGCCTGAAACTTTTCTACACGATTTTTTACGACAACAGCGTGGATGTCGCCACCTTTACCTCGCGACGACTGGAAGGCAAGATCGATCTGCGCCAGCAGATCGGAAAACTGCAACCGAATCATGCCACCTCCATCACCTATCGCTTCGATTACCGGCGGGTCGAAGCCAGTCATCTGGTCAACACGTTTTCGCCGGCTGAACTCAGTTTGTTTTCTTTGCCGGCGCACGTCGGCGGCCCAGGATTTACCTACATTTTCGATCAGCGCGACAACCCGCTCGAAAGCACCAAGGGCCAGTACTTCACACTCGATGGCTTTGCTGCCTCCGGTTACTTTGGATCTCAAGCCGATTACGGTCGCGCTCTCGCACAAGATTCCACCTACTATGCCTTCGGGCGCACGAACCACAAATTTGTTTTCGCCCGCTCCACCACCCTCGGGCTGGAGCAAGTCTATCGAGGTACGCGAATTCTACCGCCGGGAGCCTGTCAAGTCATCAACCTGATTAACTCTTGCGCCTCGGGTGTTACGGTGATTCCGCTGCCCGAAGTCTTTTTTGCGGGCGGCGGCAACTCCCACCGCGGGTTCGGGTTGAATCAAGCGGGGCCGCGCGACCCTGATTCCGGTTTTCCTGTCGGTGGCTCGGCCTTGTTCGTGAACAGCGAGGAACTACGTTTCCCGGCGGTGAGCCTGCCTTATCTCGGAGGCGGTTTTGGAGTTGCTTTATTTCATGATATGGGGAACGTCTTTACCGCCGGCCACGATATGCTCAAGGGGTTTCTGCGCTGGCATCAACCGAATCCCTCCGAATGCCTGCAGTTCAGCCCTGTGACGCAAGTGAATCAGTACAACGGCTGCGTTACCCAATTCAATAATTCAGGTTACGACTACACTTCGCACGCCATGGGGGTGGGGTTGCGTTACAAGACACCCATCGGCCCTTTGCGCTTTGACTTCGGGTACAATTTGAATCCAACGGCATACCCCATTGGCTACACGTTGAGCACGCCGCAAGCACCCACGGCGCCGTTTGTTCCGCAGCGTATGCGCCATTTCAATATCTTTTTCAGCATAGGGCAGCCATTTTGATGAAAGTGAGAGCCAACCGAGCGGTCGCCGTAGTTGTGATTCTGCTGTCAGCCATTCTTGTGCCTGCGCCCACCGCCGCGGAGGTGATCGATCGCATTATCGCCACCGTCAACGGCCACATAATTTTGCAGTCTGACTGGGACGAAGCTCTGTGCTACCAAGCGCTTCTCACCACTCATACACTCGATCAGATTACCGAGGAAGACCGCCGCGCCGTTCTTGACCGCATCATCGATCAGGAACTGCTGCGCGAGCAGATGAAGTCCGCCGATTTCGCACATGCCACCGATGCCGAGGTTTCCGCTCGTGTGTCCGAGGCCCGCAAACAATATCCTCAGGCAACTTCCGCTGGGGGCTGGCAGACGCTGCTCGCGCAATTCCACCTCAGCGAGAAGGATCTGTTCGAACACATCCGGCAGCAGATCGATGTGATGCGGCTGGTAGACGCCCGTCTTCGCCCCGCGGTCGAAATCGACTCCAAGTCCGTCGAAGCGTACTACCGCGACCAGTTTGTTCCGAAATTGACGCAGAGTGGAGCGTCCGCGGTTCCGCTCGCTGAAGTCTCGGGCAAGATTCGCGAGTTGCTAACCGAACAGAAAGTCAGCGAGCTGCTGGTCTCGTGGTTGCAAACCTTGCGCTCCGAGGGACAGGTGCATATTCCCGGCGTGACGCCCGCTGGCGGCGAAGCGGGAGTGCAATCGCAGTGACCCAGCCTTCTGCCAAGTTGACGCGCCGCTGGCGGAAATATCTGCTCATTCTTTTCGCGGCCGGGCTTGTCACTTTTCTGGGCCTGCTTATCTACGTCAACACAGACTCTTTCCAGGCTTTGGTACGCCGCCGCCTGATTGCTGAAGTAGAACGAGTCACCGGCGGCCGCGCCGAGATTGCCAGCATCCATACGACGCCTTTTCGCATGCAGGTCGACGTGCGCGGAATCACTGTGCATGGCCGTGAATCCGCTACCGCGGTTCCTCTCGCCCATGTGGACCGCATCGTGGCCCGCTTGAAATTCAATTTTTTGCTGCGTTCCGAACTTGCTTTCAGCGATCTCATCCTCGAGCAACCGGTTGTCCACGTAGCGTTCTATCCAGACGGCAGCACAAATTTTCCCTCGAAGAAATCCACCGCCGCCGGTATCAAGGTTCCTGTCGAGCAACTTTTCTCTCTTTCCATTGACCATTTCGAACTTCGCCACGGGCAGATACTTTGGGACGAGCAACGCATCCCTCTGGAGTTTGCCGCTCGCGACGCATCGCTGCAGATGGACTACTCCTTCCTTCACAGCCGCTACGATGGCCGCCTTCTTCTGGGTTTGGTGGACACCAAGCTCATAGACTGCCGGCCCTTCGCGTGGATGAGCACCGTGGAATTCAGCCTGCAGTCAAATTCCGCCGTGTTCCCCTCGATCAAATGGAACTCCGGCCACTCGCACTTTTCCGCCAGCGGCTTGATCACGGACTTGCGGGCTCCGCATATACAGGGTCAGTACGATGCACAGGTTGATCTTGGAGAAGTCGCGTCCATTGCCCGCCGGCGCGATTTGAAAGCTGGACTGATGGAATTCAAGGGGCACGGTGAATGGTCGCTCGACCAATTCGCCAGCAACGGCTTGCTCACGCTGCGCGATTTTGCCTGGCAGGACGATCAAGTTGCGTTCTCGAAAGCTTCTCTCAGCACCGGATATTCGGTGACCGATCAGCAAGTGAAGCTCTCGAGATTGCAAGGCAAGATTATGGGCGGAAGCGTCAGCGGCGACGCGGAATGGAACCAGTGGCTCGCGCCGGCGCAGCATCTCACGCCCGCAGCCAGAAAAACTCTGGAGACTGCCACCATCTCCGCCGGATCGCCAAGGAAGAAATCTGGGGAGAAAACTGCGAAGCCAAAGCCACCAGCCATTCAGAGCGCGCTCACGGTGCTGCATTTACGCGATCTTTCGGCAGAAGATCTGGCTACTGCGATCAACACACCCGCGCACTCGTTCCCGCGCTTCCGTCCTGCCGCATCGGTGTCAGGCACACTCGAAACCAGCTGGAAGGGAACTCCGCGCGATGCGGAAGTGCAATTCGCCTTCGATCTCACTCCGCCTGTGCACCCAGCTCCGTCACAGATGCCACTCAGCGGCCACGCCAAAGGCACTTATCAAGTCGCGAGCGATTCATTGGACCTGCCGGAGTTCATCCTGATCACTCCCACTAGCCGCGTGCAGGCCTCTGGCACAGTTTCTGCTTCGTCGGCAGTAAAGCTTTCCATTGCGACGTCGAGTGTCGCAGACTGGCTGCCCTTCATCGCGGTGCTTCGCGGCCCAGCGCTCTTTCCGGTCACGCTGAATGGCAGTGCCACGCTCAATGCCAACATGAGCGGGTCATGGTCTTCGCCGCAACTTGCCGGAACCCTGCAAGTCGACGACTTTGACGTCATCGCTCCCGCTACAGCCAGGACGCATGAATTCCAAACCCACTGGGATTCTCTTTCTGCCTCGCTGCAGCTTTCTTTCTCTGCCATCGCTTTGCGCAATGCCACGCTTCGGCGTGACGATACTTCCGCCGAATTCGACGCTTCCGCCATCCTGCAGCATGGCCACATCACCGGCGACAGCGCTTTCAATCTTCGTGCCAATCTCTTCAATACCGATCTTGCCTCCCTGCAGGCGCTTCTGGGATACAACTATCCCATCTCGGGCAGAGCCAATGTGTTCGTACAGGCGGCGGGCACGGTTTCCGATCCTCAAGGCGACGGCGAGGTCCATCTCACGCGAGCTTCCGCCTACGGCGAAGCCGTTCAGCAATTCGATTCCAACTTCCACATCGGGCGGGGCGAGATCGCCTTCGACAACCTCCACCTCGTCCACGATGGGTCGGTCACCACGGGAAGCGCATCTTACAGGCCGTCCAGCCGCGCGTTTCATCTTGACCTTACAGGGAATAATTTTGAACTTACGCAAATCCAGCGCATTCAGTCCAGCCGGTTCTCTGTGGAAGGACGAGCGGACTTCACCCTCAAAGCCTCTGGCACGCCCGAGGCGCCTTCCATCAATGCTGACGTGCACGTGCGGAGCCTTGCCCTCAATCACGAACTGGCCGGCGAACTCGACCTGCAAGCCGTGACGCAGGGCAGCGAACTTCATCTTACGGGCAACTCGCAATTCCAGCGCGGGTCGCTGCTTCTGAGCGGCAACGTGCAGATGCGCGACGGCTATCCCGCGACCATTTCTTTTCAGATGGACCAGCTTGATCTTGACGTATTGTGGAACTCTTATCTCAGCGGCAAACTTACAGGACACTCTGCGGTCGCTGGTTCGGTTGATCTGCGCGGCCCGCTTCGCCAGCCCGATCAGTGGACAATCGATGGAACTCTGACATCTCTCTCCCTCGATTTGGAGAATTTGAAAATCCATAATCAGGATCCCATTCGCTTCTCTCTGGCAAATCGCTCGGTGGGAATTCAGCAACTCCACGTGGTGGGAGAAGGAACTGATCTCACGGCGCACGGCTCGATACAACTCTCCGGCGATCGGACGCTCGATCTCACGGCGGACGGCCGCGTGGACCTGAAACTGCTCTCCAGTTTCTATCCCGGAGTTACATCTTCCGGCGTGGCGACCATGAACGTGTTCGTCGGCGGTACCGTGGCTGAGCCTCTGCCCCAGGGGCGCTTGCAGGTGAGTGGCGGCTCGCTTTCCTACGCCGGACTGCCCAGTGGTTTAAGCGAGCTAAACGGTTTTCTTCAGTTCACGCGCGACCGCGTTCACATCGAATCGCTCACCGCGCACACCGGCGGTGGAACGCTAGATCTCAAAGGCGACGCCACCTACTATAACCAGCAGCTTAACTTCAATCTCACCGCCATCGGCAAAGACGTTCGCCTGCGATATCCACCCGGCGTAAGCTCGACCGCCACCTCGGAATTGCATTGGATCGGGACCCGCTCTGCTTCCACCGTCTCCGGAGACATCAGCATCGTCAAGATGGCTGTGACTCCTGGATTCGACTTCAGTACCTATCTCCAGCGTAGCGGACAGCTCTCTGTAGTTACGTCGGCTAACTCCCCGCTCAATAACGTGAAACTCGATATCCACGTGGTGACCGCGCCTGAACTGCAAATGCGCACCGCCATCGCTCGCCTCTCCGGCGATGCCGATCTCCGCATCCGCGGCTCCCTGGGCCGGCCGGCTGTTTTGGGGCGCGTTGATATTCTCGAAGGGCAGGCTACTTTCCACGGCACCCGCTTCACGCTTGAGCGCGGCGATATCACTTTCGCCAATCCCGTTGCCATCGAGCCGCAACTCAATCTGCAGGCTACCACTCACGTGCGCAACTACGACTTGAACGTCACGCTTACCGGGACACCCAACCGCGGCCTCAACTTGAATTACCGCTCCGAACCGCCGCTGCCGAAGTCCGACATCATCGCGCTGCTTGCACTCGGCCGCACCAATGAAGAGTCTGCCCAGTTGCAGGAGCAATCGGGCCAGAGCGTTTTTTCCGACCAGGCCAGCGCGCTCATCCTCAACCAGGCTCTTACTGATACCAACAGTAACCGCTTCCAGCGCTTGTTTGGCGCCAGCAATATCAAAATTGATCCGCAAGGGCTGAGCACGGAAACTAACCCCACGGCGCGCGGTCCGCAGGTCACCATTGAGCAGGAATTCGCCAACAACATCTCGCTTACTTACTCCACCAACGTGTCGCAGAGTTCGCAGCAGATCATTCAGGGAGAGTACTATTTCAACCGCAACGTTTCCGTCGTCGGCACGCGCGACCAGAACGGCGTAGTCAGCTTTGACCTGCGAATCCGCCGCCGCAAAAAGTAAGGGCGTTTCGACTCCCATGCCTGACCTCACCACCGCCCGCCAACGCATGATCTATTCGCAACTCCGGGCGCGCGGCATCTCCGATGCGCGCGTTTTGGAAGCCATGCTTCGTGTGCCGCGCCATGAATTCGTTCCAGAGTCTTACCAAGCCCAGGCCTACGAGGATCACCCGCTGCCCATCGGCAACGACCAAACCATTTCGCAGCCCTACATCGTTGCCCTCATGCTGGAGTCCCTTCAAGTCAAGCCCAGCGACAAGGTTCTCGAGGTTGGAACAGGCTCCGGCTATGCCACCGCGCTGCTGGCAGAGCTTGCGGCTCAGGTGTTCTCGATTGAGCGGCACGCAGCACTCGCCGAGAACGCCCGTAAGGTGCTCGCCGGGCTCGGCTACTCTAACGTCGAGGTCTTGACTGGAGACGGCACACTCGGACTTCCCAACGCCGCACCATTCGACGCGATTCTGGTCTCAGCCGCCGCTCCTGAATTGCCTGCCGCGCTTCTGGCCCAGCTACGCGAGGGCGGGCGAATGATCATTCCAGTCGGAAGAGATGACTCGCAGCAGCTCCAAGTCGTTCGCGTGATAAATGGACAGCCGGTAGTCGCGCCGCGTGAACTGGTTCGCTTCGTTCCCCTGGTTAGGGAGGACCAATGAATCGCGAGGAGATTAACCTGAAGGATTCCTTCGTGAAACTTCATCTCCTTTGTGATTGGTGACTTTGGAACACTATGGACGTCCTGGAATCTTCGAGACAACGGCAGAGGAAGACGCGCCATGCGATGTCTGAGGGACGAACGCTTGAGCCGACTCCTGGGCATATTGCAGCATGCCGCCGGGAAATATTCCAAGATAGATAGTTCCAAGCATACAGGCCGTCAGCGCCACACGAAGAGCGAAGGGAACCGGGGTCACTGGAACTTCCTTGCGCGATTCGCGCATATACATCATCACGATGATGCGCAGGTAGTAGTACGCGCCAATGCCGCTGTTGAGAACGCCGATGATCGTCAGCCAGATCAAGTCAGCTTTCACGGCGGCGCTGAAAACGTAGAACTTGGCAAAGAAGCCGCCGGTCATCGGGATGCCGATCAGCGAGAGCAAGAAGATAGTCAGCGTCGCCGCCAGCAGCGGGGAACTACGCCCCAGGCCTTCGTAGTCCTCGAGCGTGACGTAACGTTCGCCTGCGTTGGCAAAGTGGCTGACCACTGCGAAGGCGCCCAGGTTCATGGCGGCATAAGCGGCGGTATAAAACATGGCCGCCGAAGTTCCGAGGCCGGGCGCAGATGCAAACGCTACCAGCAAATATCCCGCATGCGCGATCGAAGAATACGCCAGCAGCCGCTTCACGTTGGTCTGAACCAGCGCGGCCACGTTGCCCAACGTCATGGAGAGCGCTGCCGCAACCCAAATCAGCCAGATCATTCCCGGCACGTGGATCACGAAAACCAGGCGCAACAAAACGGCGAAAGCCGCTGCCTTGGGCGCGGTCGACATGAAGCCCACAACCGGTGCTGGAGCTCCTTCATAGACGTCCGGAGTCCAGACGTGAAATGGCGCGGCCGCGACCTTGAAGCCCAGGCCCACAAACATCAGTGCCACCGCCACGAAGGCCAGCAATGGAATCTGTCCGGCCTGCAGCATTTTGCTGATCTGCGCAATGTTGGTCGAGCCGGTCGCGCCAAACATCAGCGCCACTCCATAGAGGAAGAATGCCGTGGCGAACGACCCCAACAAGAAATACTTCAGCGAAGATTCTGCGCTCGATGCCTCGTGCCGCCGGAATCCGGCCAAAACATAAGAAGAGATAGAGGAAATTTCTAGCGCGATAAAAATCAGCACCAGTTCGATTGCCGAAGACATCAGCGCCATGCCGACCGCGCCAAAAAGAATCAGGGCGTAGTATTCGCCAGCTCGAATTCGCTGCACTGCCATGTATTCGTACGAACTGAGAATAACGACGGTGGCGATTGCGATTACCAGCACATGAAAAAAGATGC
>Ga0307475_10002645_pt1 | contig 10794 bp, 6 predicted proteins | sample atmos_gasesECM1C_FD_203317 | JGI IMG/M metagenome (GOLD analysis project Ga0307475, IMG submission 203317) | Hardwood forest soil microbial communities from Morgan-Monroe State Forest, Indiana, United States - atmos_gasesECM1C_515 | ecosystem: Environmental > Terrestrial > Soil > Temperate...
CCTCGAGCATTAATTGGGGAGATGGAAGCACTTCTGCAGGTCCGAGCGCGTCGCACGTCTATAACGCGCCCGGCACATATACCGTCACGAGTACAGCTTCAGATTCAGTGGGAGACCGCGTACAAAACACCAGCCCGGTAAGCGTGAGCGATCCGATGGCGACAGTCGTGCTGCAAACGCCGACTCAGGGCGCCAACGTTCCGTTGTCTCTCGAGATAAAGGGCTACGCCAGCTCCCCGATCGGTATCAGCTCAATTCAGATTTCTATCGACTCAAAGGTCGTGTATCAAGGCAACACGACGTCGGTGGATGCCTACTTCAAGTCAAAGTCCGGCAGCCATCAGATTACGTTGCAGGCGCAAGATACCGCCGGCTTTATCTACCAATCATCGGTAACGGTAAACGTAAGCAGCAACGCCCTTAACTCGATGAAGGGCAATTGAGTGCTCGTCAGCGTTCACTGGCCTGTAGTTGGTGACGCGCTCGAGGCATTCTTCACATATTTGTCGAACCACTGAAGCATCTCCCACTGCACGTGTTCCACCGACTCTAGCCCCAGGTAGCCGTGGGCTTCGTAAGGCAACGTCACGTAGCGCACGGTTCCTCCATTTCCTTTGATCGCCTGGTACATCCGCTCGCTCTGGATGGGAAATGTACCGGTGTTGTCGTCGGCTTCTCCGTGGATCAGCAAGATTGGCGTTTTGATTTTGTCCGCAAACGCAAATGGAGAAATCTTCAGGTACATATCCGGAGCTTCCCAGAATGTGCGCCGCTCGCTCTGGAAGCCGAAGGGCGTCAGCGTGCGGTTGTAGGCGCCGCTACGAGCCACTCCTGCTTTGAATAGATTGGAGTGAGCCAGCAGATTAGCAGTCATAAAGGCCCCATAACTGTGGCCGCCGACTCCGACTCGATTGGGATCGGTAACGCCCATCTCTGTCGCCTTGTCGATGGCTGCTTTCGCACTCGAGACCACCTGCTCAAGATAGGTATTGTTCATGGTTTCCGGGTCGCCGACCACTGGCATGGTTGCGTTATCCAGGATCGCGTATCCCTGCGTCAGCAGGAAGAGATGCGAGATTCCGCTGATGACCGTAAAGCGATATTGGGATCCCGACACTTGTCCGGCAGTGGCGGCATCGTTGTATTCCAGTGGATAGGCCCAAACGATTGTGGGCAGCCGTTCGCCCTGCTTGTAATCGGACGGCAGATATAGCGTAAAGGAAAGCTGCACACCATCCTCGCGTTTATACGTGATCAGCTGCTTGGTGATGCCCCGCAACTGAGGGGCAGGATCGGGAAAGTGAGTGAGCGCGACCTTCGCCTCGGGTTTTGCTCCTTCGCGGACATAAAGATTCGGCGGTTCGTCCGGAGTCTCGAATCGGGTAATGAAGCGCGAAGCATCGTCATTCAGCAGCGCGACAAATTGCTCGTAAGTCTTGTCTGCCGCGTGGAAAATTCGCTCCGTCGTGCGGTCACTGACGTTGTAACGATCGAGAAAGGGAAGGTCGCCCTTGGGCGAGGCTCCTTCTCCTGCAAGATAAATGGAATCGCCGTTCATGCGGATTACTTCCTGATTGTTTGCGGTTAACCGCAACACTGGCCGCCCAGGGTCGCCGTAGCGATCCCGAACTGAACGCTCCCAGACCAGCTTCGGCTCCTGTCCGGGACCGTCGAGATTGATCTGGAAGGTGCGAACCCAGCGGCGATTGCGATCGTAGTCGTGCACGAAAGCCCAGTCGCCCTTTTCCGCAAATTCCATCCCGGCATTGCGAAACCCTCCCGCCGAGTAGCGCTGTTGCAGCTTCACTAGTTCCACTGGTTCGGAACTGAACGGCGCAGCGAGCGAGAAAAGATGGTCACGATATGGAACCTTCTTCTTCGGATTGCCCTCGTCGAGTGCTTCGGCCCATACCAGGGTGGCCGGTTTGGTGGCGATCCATTCATAGTCGCGTGGTCCCGTAACCACTCCTTCAATAGGAACGTGTTCTGAAGTGGGAAGCGATGCAATCTTCCTCTCCAGCTTGCCAGATTCGTTCCAAACCTCGACTTCCTTGGCGAATCCTTCCGCCGGGACCAGGTACGAATAAGGAGGCACGAGGCGCGCGATCAGGATGTGCTTGTCGTCGGGCGAAGGCTGCATATCGTCGAAGATAGCGGGCGATCCGATGGGGGTAGCTTTTCCGCTTACCTCGTCAACGGTCGCTAGTTGTGAAGTGACGTAGTAATCGAAGAGCTCGGCATCGTGCGGAGTTTGCAGGAGGTCTTCGAAAGTGGGAACCGGAGTTGCCTTCCCTGAGCTTTCCTGCACGTTCGGTCCCACAGGCAGGCGCGAGTCGACAGGCGGAGCGCCGCGCCCAGCAGGCACAAGCTGCACTAGAAGCATGCGACTGCCGGACATCCATTGAACCGGCTCACCATAAGTGGAGTTGATCCTGATTCCCGGAATACGGCGCATCGAACCGCTGTCGGCATCGGCAATCCACAACTCTGTGGCATTTGCGGTCGTATTGGTGAAAACGAAATGCTTGCCGTCAGGCGACCATATCGGCTGGCTCAGCCATGCGTTCGCCGGAGTCGCAAGCTTGATCTGCTTGCCGGTGGCGATAGTGATGACCGAGTACCCTACATGGTGCGGCGGGTGATGACGGCCATTGGTCACGGGATTGATGCGCAAACCTGCAATACGCAGCATCGGCGCTGCCAGGTCTGAAATTGGGGGCTGACGCAGGCTCTCAATCACCAGCACTCGGTCGCGGGTGGGACTGACGATGGTGGTTGGCGGTGCTGGAGATTCCAGCACATCGGCAATCACCTTCGGCGGCTTCTGATAGTGAAATTGTGCGTTGGACGATGGCGCAGATGAATCTGCAGCGCTACCCAGAGTGATTGATAGGAAAACGAAGCAGGAGAGCAGCGAGAATAGCCGTAAGGTTCTAAGCATGGAGGGCTCCGGACGACAGTAATCAAGGTGCGCCCCGTGAGAATAGCGCGGGAGCGACATCGAACCAAGACTATTTTGGTCATGGGATTGACATCGCAAAAAAGCCGCACGGCCTGCCGAACCACTCCATCGAGGGACTCAGCCTGTTTGAACGCGGGATGCAGGTTGACTCATCGTGATGAGTCAGATAGGCTAATGCTATGGCTAAGCGATTGCAGGTGATTCTCAAGGATCCCGAATACCGGGAAATTCAGCGTATGGCGCGATTACGGCGCATGTCGATCGCCGAGTGGGTTCGGCAAGCTTTAGCACTGGCGCGTCGGCGCGAGCCACTCAGCTCGGTCAGCAAAAAACTTGAGGTTGTGCGGGCGGCGGTGCGATGTGACTACCCCTCAGGCGATATCCACCAGATGCTGTCAGAAATCGAGAGCGGATACACCTCGGGTACCAGTCGGTGATTCTGGTCGATTCGAATATTCCAATGTACCTCGTCGGCGCTGCTCATCCACACAAAGCGGACGCTCAGAGACTAATTGAAACGCTCATTAGCAACCGACAACGGTTGGTTACAGATGCGGAAGTTCTCCAGGAAATACTGCACCGCTACGTAGCAATCGATCGCCGTGATGCAATCCAAGCGGCATTCGACGCGCTCCTGGGCATTGCCGATGAAGTATTGAGCATTGATCGTGCCACAGTAGAGCGCGCCAAGGAAATTGTGATGGGATCCCAGCGATTGTCGGCGCGTGATGCGATCCATCTGGCAGTGATGGAAGGCCATGGAATCGAGCAAATTCTTAGCTTTGATTCTGGATTCGATGGGTTTCCCGGAATTTCCCGACTTTCCTGACTCCCGGTCTGCTCCCATTCAACTATCATTGCCGAGAATTGTCTGTTCCGACTTTCGTCGGCTAGGCACCCTCGTCTCCCGGCCTGCAATCTCATTTGTCTTGGCTCTGTTCTAATAGAAGCTTATGGATCCTCTCGCGAAGTTCGAGTTCCACGTCTCGCGGATGGCGCGCGAACGCTATCGCTTCGAGGAGGAGCTGTTCTCGTGGAACGGCAATGTCCTGTTCGCCAACATGGCGGCCAGCCGCCGCTTTGCCGAGAAGATGAATCGAAAGCGCGACCTGGGACAGTACCCGGAGCGGGCTGTACACCCTGGCGCTTTGAACGCCATGGCGCTGATCGACGAACTGCTGCACGCCCTGGTGGCCCGCTACCGCGAGCAGCGCGATCCCAAGGTGATGGTCGATGCGCTGCGCTGGTTTGAAGAGAGAATTGGGCGCGACGCTCTGGATTGGACGCTGCTCGAATTCTCACAGCAATTTCCACCGCGCGAGGTCTATATTGGGAAACTCAGCGCTGAGGACTGGCTGAGATCGGCAAGCGGCGAAACTCCGCATCGAGCCATCGCTCTCGAAGAAATGATGATGCTGTGGCTGGCGAACCTGAACCTCGCCTTCCGCCGCTTCCATGAGCTTTTCGCGGACCAGATTCTGGAACAGGCGACCGCCTACCCCCAGATCACTGGGGCATTCAAGGACTATTTCCAGACCCGTCCGCGATTTGGTCCGCAAAATCAAAATCTGATTGACCTGCTTCGGGCGCCCGCTCTAGCAGCCCCGGACTCTCTGGAAGGACAACTCGCCTACATGCGCGACACCTGGCCAGAAATCCTCGGCGATATGATTCGACGCATTCTGGTGGCAATCGACGTCTTCAAGGAAGAGGAGATCGCCATCTGGATGCGCTTTCATCCGCAGGAGGATCATGCCCACTTCGGTTGGCAGCAGGATCGGGGCGATTCGAGCGCCGCGGCGGTTCCGCACTACAACCTGAAAGAGCCCGAATACGAACGGTTCAGTCCCGATGTGGACTGGATGCCGCGTACAGTGATGATCGCCAAGAGCACCTTCGTGTGGCTGGATCAGCTATCGAAGACCTATCGGCGGCCCATTCATCGCCTCGATCAAGTTCCCGATTCGGAACTCGACAGTCTCGCCCGGCGTGGCTTCAATGCGCTGTGGCTAATTGGAATCTGGGAACGCAGCAAGGCCTCGCAGCGCATTAAGCAGCTCACAGGAAACCCCGAGGCCGCAGCTTCCGCCTATTCGCTCTTCGACTACACCATTGCGGAAGATCTGGGTGGGGAGAGTTCGTATCTCAACCTGCGCGATCGCGCGATGGCACGCGGCATTCGGATGGGTAGTGACATGGTGCCCAACCACACCGGGATTGATTCGCGCTGGGTAACGGAGCATCCCGACTGGTTTATTTCATTGCCCTATCCGCCATTTCCGTCTTATCGCTTCGATGGTCCTGACCTCTCGACCGACGGCCGCGTGGAAATCAAGATCGAAGATCATTACTACAACAAGACTGACGCAGCGGTAGTCTTCCGGCGGAGGGATCGCTGGAGCGGCGATACTCGCTACATCTATCACGGGAACGATGGCACGAGTTATCCGTGGAACGATACTGCGCAGCTCAACTACCTGAATCCGGAGGTTCGCGAGGCCGTCATCCAGAAGATTCTCTACGTCGCGCGGCTCTCTCCTGTCATTCGATTCGACGCGGCGATGACACTAGCGAAGCAGCATTATCAAAGGTTGTGGTTTCCCGCTCCTGGAACCGGCGGCGCTATTCCCTCACGCGCGGAGCACGGACTCACTAAGCCGGAGTTCGATGCCGCCATTCCCAATGAATTCTGGCGCGAGGTGGTCGATCGCTGCGCGGCCGAAGCTCCCGGAACATTGCTGCTCGCCGAAGCCTTCTGGCTGCTTGAAGGATATTTCGTGCGCACGCTGGGCATGCATCGCGTCTATAACAGCGCCTTCATGAACATGCTGCGCGATGAAGAGAATGCCAACTATCGCAATGTAATCAAGAACACCGTCGCGTTCGATCCGGAAATCCTCAAGCGCTACGTCAACTTTATGAACAATCCCGACGAGCGCACCGCCGTCGACCAGTTCGGCAAAGGGGACAAGTATTTCGGCGTTTGCACCATGATGGCTACGCTGCCCGGACTTCCCATGTTCGGCCATGGCCAGGTGGAAGGATTCACCGAGCGTTATGGAATGGAGTATCGCCGCGCTTATCACGCGGAATCTCCTGACCCATGGCTGGTGGCGCGGCACGAACGCCAGATTGCTCCGCTACTGCATCGACGAGCGTTATTCGCCGATGTGAGCAACTTCCTGCTTTATGACTTCTACACCGATTCTGGATCGGTTAACGAGAATGTCTTCGCATACTCCAACGGCCTCGGCGAAGAGCGCGCCCTTGTGATCTTCAACAACAAATATGCCGGCGCTCACGGCTGGATTCGAATTTCAAGCGCGTTCGCCGAAAGGCTTCCGGGCGGCGGCCGAGCACTGCGGCAGCGCAGCTTGTCTGAGGCTTTCGACATTGCGCGCGATGATGCTCAGTTTGTCGCTGCGCGGGACACCGTGACAGGTCTTGAACATCTTTATAGCGGGCGGGAGTTGTCGGAGAAAGGAATGCGCGTCGACATGGGAGGTTACGAATGCCACGTCTTCCTGGACTGGAAGCATCTGCACGACGATGTGCACCACCCCTGGCGCGAACTTTACCAGCACTTGAATGGTCGCGGAGTGCCAAGCCTGTCCGACGCCATGCGCGACCTGCAACTCAGCCCGGTGCATGCGGCCTTGCATGCCCTGCTCGAACCTTCGATCGTTGAAGCTGCGTTCGGCGCCAAGATTAAGAAGCGCGCTGAGGATGCAGAAGCGCCAAGCGCTGCGACACAGTCTTCGATTTCGCCTGAACCAAAGAAAGTCTTGACGCCAGCGAAGCCTCTGGCGATGAAGGAACCGCCGGCCTTGACGACTGATGGTCAAGAGAATTGGGCAATTCTCTCCTCGCGCTTGCAGACGCTGCTGGAAAGCGCTCGTCATCTTTCATCCGGCGAATCTGCGGAGACTCTGGGACTACCACGACGGAAGGAATGGCGCGGCGATCTGGAAGAAGCGCTGGTGTCGTTCACCCGGAGAATGCGGGCCGCAGCGCGTATTCCATCGCTCCAGGCGCAGTTCAACCGCCCATGGTCAACTCATGCCTGCGCAGTTCTGCCGAATGATTCCGCAAATGGGAACGGCCCTCAATGGGCCAGCGTCGTGGCCTGGGGAGCGTTGCAGGCTTTGGGCGAACTGCTGGATGAGAGCAATCCCGGCCCAGCCGCAACCCGCCTATTCGATGCCTTGCGCCTGCGCGAACCCCTGGCCGAGAGTTTTGCCCGACTGGGGCTCGAAGGCGAAGAGCGTTGGCGCGCAGCCACTCGCGTTCGCGTCGTCTTCGCCAATGAAGCCTGGCTCCCCGGATCGAAGCGGTCAGCGCGCTCTCCGTACAGTTTCCTGCACGATCCTGAGGTCGCCTGGCTGATCAATGTTCACGAATATCAGGGTGTTCGCTATTTCAACAAAGAAATGTACGAATGCCTGCTATGGTGGATGGCGCTGCCCGCCCTGGTCCGCATCGCGGAATCCTCGTCTCTCGACCGAAATCAATTGCGCGAGCTCGAGCTGCAAGTCAGATCAAGAATTGATGCCGCCGAAGCGGCTGGTTATCAGGTGATGGCTTTATTCGAACTCGGCGAAGGTCAGGGCGCTCAGAAACTGCCCTCGCCTGTTTCGGGCGACGAACCCCCGGTGGAAGAAGAGCCGGCCGAGCCGGTCAAGAAAACAACCTAGCTTCGCGCCTTCCGTTCGCTCCACCATTCGATCTCGTCTTTGGCCGCGAAGTTATAGACCGAACAGTTCCCTTAGACGCCTGGTTTGTGCTCGGCTTACGGGAAGTTCGGTATGTTTGCGGTCGTCCATACGGAGCTGATACGAACTCTTGAACCAGGGCAGGACTTCCTTGATGCGATTGATATTCACCACGTGCGAGCGATGCGCCCGCCAGAACAGGTTCTGGTCGAGGCTCTCGAGCAACTCCTCCAAAGTTCGGCAGTTGGAGTGCCCTTCCATGCTGGATGTGGCCACTGTGATGATTCCTTCATCGATGGTGGCGAAACAGATGTCCTTTTGATCCACCAGGATCAACCGTCCGCCGGAACGTAGCAGTACCTTTTGCTGTTGCGGTTTCTGCTGCTGCTCCAGAAGATTGATCAGCGATTCGAGACGCTCGCTCGACGTCGGTCCTGCAAGCTTTTGCCGCGCCTTATCCACCGATTGCGCGACGCGCTTTTTATCGAAAGGCTTAAGCAGGTAATCGACGGCATTCACTTCAAAGGCGCGCACTGCGTATTGGTCGAACGCAGTGGCAAACACAATCTGTGGAAGCGGATGCTTCTTGTCCACCAGCTTCTTAATCACCTGAAAACCGTCCAGTCCCGGCATCTGGACATCGAGGAAGACCAATTCGGGGTTGTGCTCGCGAATCAGGTGGATCGCTTCGACGCCATTGCTACCCTGCGCCACTACCTCGACATCGCCGACGCTCTTCAACAGGTAACTAAGCTCCTCGCGCGAAAGCTGCTCGTCATCGACGATGATGGTGGAAATCGGCATCGAGAGTTCTTGCCAAAAGTATATCGTCCAGGAAAGCGTTTCCAGAAGCGCGTTTCGGAATTCGGGCGGTTGACAAGATTAACTTTACATCATAGAGTACTTTTCATTATTGAGGTCACGGGTTGAGATCACCCTCTATGGAGGCTTCGTGACTGCACCGAAAAAGCAACGAGGATTAGCGCACCGGATATTAAAGATTCTCATGATATTGACGGTCTCCGGAGTACTCGCCATTGCTGCGCTGTTGATGTCGCTCTGGCTGGAACACCGGTCCTCGGTCACGCTGCCCGCACCCACCGGCCCATTCGCAGTTGGCCGTGCGATCTACGACTGGACCGACGACGCGGCGCTGGACACGTTGGCTCCCTTGCCAGGCGCCAAGCGCGAACTCCTGGTCTGGATCTGGTATCCCTCGGCGGGCCAATCCGCTGTGACTGATGATTACCTGCCGGCTGCGATCCGCACCGCCGTCGCGCGCGATCGCCCTGCATTGATCAGCTTTCTCACTCGAAAGCTGTCCAAGGTCCACGGGCACAGTCTTCGTGACTCCGACGTTTCGCCGCAGGAGCGCTCGTACCCGGTGGTGATCATGAGGGCGGGCGCCGCAGCCGAGGTTTGGAATTACTCGACGCTCGCCGAGGATCTGGCCAGTCACGGCTACGTGGTCGTGGCGTTCGACGCTCCTTACCGCACGAATGTTGTCGCCTTCCCCGACGGCCGGGTAATCACCCGGACGCCGGAGAATAACCCAGAACTCTGTCTTGAGAGAACCGGCCAAGAGCGGATGCGATGTGCCGAGAGAATCTTGACTGCCTGGACCGGGGACATCGCCTTCGTACTCGATCGCATGCAGAGGTTAAACGCAGCGGCTTCCGGCAAGTTTGCAGGACGGCTTGACATGTCACGAATCGGGATCTTTGGCCATTCGTTTGGTGGTGCGACAGCCGCAAAATTCTGTCACGAAGATGCCCGGTGCACGGCAGGAATCGATATCGACGGTGCTCCCCTCGGCAGCGTCATCCAGACAGGCATCGATCGACCGTTCATGTTCCTGATGAGCGACCACAGCCACGAGTCCGATCCGGAGGCCGTGCAGATCATGGCGAATATTCACTCGATTTACGATCGTCTGCCAGCGGACGGAAGGTCGTTCATCGCGATCCGTGGCGCAAACCATTTCCTGTTTAGCGACGACGGAGCCTTGCTGAAGAGTCACCTCGTAATGCGGACGCTCCGCGTGTTCGGCGTTCTCGGCATCGACGGCCGCCGCCAATTGGCTGTAGCGGCGTATTGCATATACAACTTTTTCGACGCGTACCTCAAAGGAGCTGGGGCCTCGCAGATGACGATTTCATCGTCCATTTACCCGGAGATCACATTCGGGCCATTCGACGAAACATCTAAAAGCGTTCGTTAGGATCAGGTGGACGACCAATTTACGTCTATACCAAGGTCGCTCGGGAATTCGGTCCTGTTACTGCCGTCGCGTCCCGTTCATCCCGCCTTTCATAGTCCCTCCCAAAGAAACCAAAACCGAACTCAACTTGTTTGAGTTCCCGAGTGCCCAAGCTTTCATAAGAACTCACACGTAGCCTTCATGGCTCATTCGCTATTTCTCCGATGTTAGCGACTGTAGCTCCCTTGGTCATCGAGGGCACCGAGCAGACGTAGAGGACCACGCCTGACGTGGGAGAATGAGCTTCCCAGATGGTTTTGCCGAAGAAGTCGGTTACATACCCGAGTTTCATGCCTTGAGCAACGTAAGTACCGCGCTTGACCGCAGGATAGAAGACGCCCTCCACGTCGCTGGTCACGCTGGAGACTTTGCCGATCCAGACGGGATGCTCTATCGGAGTGACCTTGCCCGGCAGCATCTTGAGAAATTTCATGACGTTGTAACAGCCATCGACCAGGGCCTGAACATCGCCTGCCTCGGTTGTGCCCGCGTATCCAGCTTCCGCGGCGAAGGCCGGTTTACCGCGGGTGCTGGCGGTGCTGTCGAGATAGCGCGAGGCGTTAGGATCCTTGGGACGATCAGTCACCAGGATGATGTGATCGAGCCCGAAGGCAAGCACCATGCCGCGCGAAGCGGTGTCGAGACGGTCGTCTCCCGTTTTGGACCAGTAAGAGTAAGGACGCAAGCTCTCGTCGAGATCGCCTCCATGAAGGTCTATAAGGTAGTCGGACTTCTCCACTACTTCTTTCGTCATGAGCCAGGAGGCGCGCTCGGTCTGCGTGCCGCTGGGATTACCGGGATAAAAGCGGTTCATGCTCTTGCCGTCGGTGGGATTGACGTGTGGAACTTTTTTCTCGAAC
>Ga0307475_10002646_pt1 | contig 10788 bp, 9 predicted proteins | sample atmos_gasesECM1C_FD_203317 | JGI IMG/M metagenome (GOLD analysis project Ga0307475, IMG submission 203317) | Hardwood forest soil microbial communities from Morgan-Monroe State Forest, Indiana, United States - atmos_gasesECM1C_515 | ecosystem: Environmental > Terrestrial > Soil > Temperate...
CTCGACTGGCTGTCCCGGTGAGGCGGCGCAGTTCGGCATGCGCTAACGTTGCCTCTCGGAGGTTACAATCCGTGATCGATGCCTCGATTCCGCGGAATGGAGGGGTAAACTCGCGAGTCATCCTTGGCGCTTCAGGCACTGCGCCGCTGCGACCGGTAACGTGAGAGAATTGACAGAAAGATCGGGAAGATCAGGAAGGATTAGGGGGGAGCGAAAGGCGTCGAAGGCCTTGGCGTAGCGACGTGACGTTGAAGTTCACGAGCAGCCCCACCGAGACTGTCGACAGTTTCAGGTAGGTCAGAAGCTGCGCGGCCTCAAAGCTAGCAGGCGCTGGATCGCTTTGAGTTCAACGATGATCCGGCGTTCGACCAAAACGTCGATGCGGCATCCGCAGTCCACGATTAAGCCCTTGTATTTGATGCGACCGATCGCTGGCGTTCGAAAGCCAAGCCGCCCATCCGTAGCTCGTGACAGAAGCATGCCTCGTAGGCCGATTCCAGAAAGGCCCGGCCCAAGCACTCGGTGCACCTCGATAAGCGCACCGATCACGTGCTCAGACCCATCTTCATACTTTCCGATCTTCTGATCTTTCTGTTCCACCCTCTCTCTCTCGACCACCGCCTACCTATAGATGCGTCCAAACGGCGCCTGCACGGTCATTTGCCCCGAAACCCGTTCTCGCCGGACCAGCGGCTCAAGCGCCGCGCGCGGGTCGATCGACTGGTGCCGCGTCCCGGAGGTTACGATCGCTGAGGCCGGGAGGATAGAAATCTCGGGTCGCCTGAGCCACTGGATTGTGACTTCCGGGACGCGACACTAGGTGCGGCTGGGGGGGGTGGGGGAGGTGCGGCATCGCTCCCCTCCACCAGACCGCGCCCCGCCGCGTCTACAGCGCGCAGGTGCACCGGCGCACTTCACAGAACGCGCGTGCGTCGCGCTCCGGAAGTTGCGCATGGGTCCACAGATCGCCTGGAGTGTCGTTGATCGCACTGTGCATGTAAGTCATCGCCGTGTCCTCGATGTGGCCAATTCCCAGGTGATGGCCAAGCTCATGCACGACGAGCGCACGGTACTCGCCCGGGTTATTGACCCGCGTCGCCACGATCCAGATGCGGCCCCCTCTGGTGAGCGCTACGTGGTGAGTCCAGTCAGGGTCCCATGGCTGGAGCTGGTCGGACCGATCCAGCTTTTCGATGACGAGATCACTTCCGCCCGGGCGAAAGCAGACGCGCCCCCCGGTACCCTCTTGCCAGATGTTCATCGCTTCGTCGATGAAAGCGCGCTCCTCGGAGTCGAAGCGAGAATCAACCGAGTAGACGATTGGGTGTTCGCATTTGCCTGCGCACGCTCCAGGGTCGCGTACCGTGGCGCTCGCGCCGACTCCGAGCGAGCTAACTAGGCAGGCGACCGCAGTTGTTCTTCGAAGCACTTCTCTTCATTAGTGTGAGTAGGAGAATGCCCGGCCGCCAGCGCGAGCATGGGCTTAAGTCGAATTAAGATGAGAAAATGTGCGCCTGCGTGTCGCGGGGCGCTCGCCTCTTGCAGCGGCACGGGGGCGCTCGCCTCTTGCGCCGGCACTCGGTTATGACCAATGTGTTCTTGGGGTCGACCCGGGAGAGCCGCCATGCTCGGTGAACGCGACGACGAAACGATTGAGCTCGAGTGCCCGGAGTGCGGGACGCGCGTACAAACGACCGCCAGAGAGGCTGAAAAAACAGGGTGGGTACGCTGTCCGCGGGGCCACGAATTCGCGGTATTGGGCGTGCTCGGACCCTCCGAGGGCGACATCAACTGACAGTTGACTTAGCTTGAGCCCGCAATGATCCCTCCCCACGCCGTGGTCATTCCCTTCGGCGTTCCCAGCGAGGGGCGAGGGCTTGGGATCGGGCTTGCTGCGCTCGTTCACGCCTTCGCACGGACCGCAGGGGGTGGGGTGGCGCTCGCCCAGCTGCAGGCGCGTCAACCGGACGACCGACCGGGCGGACCTTCCACCCCTGTCGAGGCATTCCTCTCGCCCTCGGCATGGAAGGAGGTCGCCGGGCGAGGAGATGGTCCGACTGGGGTGGGCGTCGTAGTGACGGGGGCCTTCGAGCCCCCAATGGATGGGGAGGGAACCATTCAGCTGCTGGCGTTCGACGCTCGCGACGGGCGAACGTGCGCCAAGATGGATGCGCCGGTGGACGGCGAGCATGCGGGCGCGAGGTTGGTGGACGCTTTCGAGCAACTTTGGTCGTCCCTAGGGGGTGAGCTCAGGGGTCTTCAAGGGCTCCGCGAGCTCGGGTGGGATGCGCTCGAGAGCGTCCTCCGGGCCGAGCGATGCGCGCTTCACGATCCCTCGCGAGGCGGTCCGTACGATCGAATGGCGGCCATGCTGCATCTGGGCCGCGCGATTGGCGACGCGCCGGGTGCACGTTACCCCGTGGAACGCCTTGCGGCCCTCGCTCTGGAGATCGGGTCGGGGCCGGTGCTTGACCCGAAGCTGGCGGCGGCATCGGTACGTGCTCTTGAAAGGGCTTTGGCCGATGCGCCGAATTCGGTCGACTTGCTCGAGGCGTTGGCGGCGCTCATGCTTCGCATGGGGCAGCCCCGTGAAGCCGAGCGCCGGATGAATGTGGCGATTGCGGCGGCGCCTACCCGCGCCCGTCCTTATGCGATCCTCGGTCAGGCGCTTCGAGCCCAGGGCAACCTCGACGGCGCACTCGCTGTCCTGCAGGCAGGCCGGGCCGCGTCCAAGGGAGACCCCCTGCTCTCCATCGAGCAGGGAATGGTGCTGGCGGCGCGGGGCGACCTCGAGGGTGCCGGTGCGGCTTGGCGCGAGGTGCTCGCACGTGAACCGTACAACCCTGGTGCGTTCGCCCGGCTGGCCGCTCTGGCGTTGCAGGCGCACGACCTGGGCGCCGCGCAGGCCTTGGTCGACGCGGCTCTTGCCGCACGCGAGGCCCATCCCGATGTCTTTCGCAGTGCGATCCCGTTGGCGCTGAGTTCGGAGACCGAAGGACTGGCGCGAGCATCTCGCATCAGGCGGCTGTGCGAGCGAGTGCTTGAACGATTGCCGAACGACGCAGCGGCGCTGCTGCGCATGGCCGAGGCTCTGGTGGTGCTCGGCCAGCGGATTGAAGCCCGGACCCGTCTCGACCAGCTGGAGCGCACAGCGCCGCAGTCAGCCGCGGCCGCCGATGGGCAGGTTCAGCGGCTTGCACTGGACGATCCGCGCGCACACACTGAGCTGCAGAGCGTTCTGCGAGCGGCGAATGACGCGGCCGTGGCGCGCCTGGGCGACATCGCTGTGCGCGCCCGCAATCTGGCGATGGCCCACAACGCGTGGCACGGATGGCTCGCCGTGGCGGTAGCCGAGCGGCGCCGGTCTCGATGGACCGTAGCCCGCGGAGCACTCGACGCCGCGTTGGAGCTTGCCCCGGGGGCCACCCTGGTGCGGATCGAGATGGCGCGCTGCCTGCTGGCACTGGGCGACGCGAAGAGTGCGCTGTCGCAGGCAGAGTCGGCCGTAGCCCTCGACGGGACGTCGCCTCTGGCTCTCAGCATCCTTGCGCGGTCCCTTGCGGCGGTGGGCCGTACTGCGGAAGCGCGCGAGACAGGGCGCCGGGTGCTTTCGATGAAGCCCGACGACGGCGAAATTCGGGACATGCTGCAGAAGCTGCAACAGAAGCCCCGTTTCGCTTGGGTACGCAACCTCTGGGCGCGCCGAATCTAAAGCCGACCGAACAGCCGCTCCATCGCTTCGCGCCTAGCACTTTTCTCGCGGGCCAGGCCGAGTATCGCGTGAGCCATCGCGACGTTTTGCGCGTGCAGCTTTCGACCGAAGTGCTCCTCGGTGTACTTGAGAGCCTCGGGCGCTCTTGCGCGCGCGATCGCCACACCGGCTTTCAGCGCGAAGGGGCCGATGAAGCGCATCAGCATGGCTGCCCAAGCCGGGGGCCTTCCGATCGATTGTCCGAGAGCCCTCCCTTCTCTGGCTGCGTCGATTGCCACCGTCAGTAGCGCTTCGTCTTGGAGCGCGTTGTCGATTCCACCGCCGATGTCGACGGCGATCGCCAGCGGCAGAAACGATAGTGTCGTCGCAATGTTTCGTTGCAAGACTTCGGCGTCCAGCTTCGCCGCGACGCCCGCCCGCTCCAGCCTGCGAACGAGTTCCACCTCTGCGCCCGCCGCGATCCGCAATTCGATCAGTGTGGCGGCTAGGCGCGGAAGCCAATATCGGACGACGCCCCGTTCGTTGCGGTATGCAACGACGCCCGGCATGGATGTCACAATCCGCGCTGGAAGCGCCGCGTTGAGGCTCTCGTGATCTCGGGGCAAGATTGGAGTCATTACGACGACGGGCGCCGAACCGCTGCCGACGGTCCGTGCGGCCGAATCGAGTTGCTCGTAGCGAACGCACACAATCACAACATCGGTATCCTTCGGGACGGTCCGCACACTCGCCGGCCGCGCCCACTCGGTCGCGGCTCCGTCATCGACGCGCTCGACCCGAACCGAAGCGGGCGGCATCGGCACGCTGGCGACGATACTGAGGTCGCAGTTGCCGAACGCAGAGAGTCTCGCCGCGTAGGCCGATCCGAGCGCTCCCGCGCCCACCAATGCGACGCGCATTGCCAATCAGCGAAACGTAAACGAGAGATCGTGATCGCAGATTCGGAAGACGTCGCCCTCGGCGATTGGTTTTCGAGCAATGCGCTGACCGTTGTACGCGATGCCGTTGGTCGACCCCATGTCGACCATGAAGTAGACGCCGTTCTGGAACTCGACGAGTGCGTGCTGGCGCGACACATTCGGGTCCTTGAGCGTCAAGTCGCTCGACTGTTTTCCTCGTCCGATGACGAACCGATCCTTGCTAATCGGGTAGCGCTCGCCTTGATAGACGAGCGTGAGGGTAAAGCCCTGGGCGCCAGGTGCCGGGAGGCCGTTGGCGTCCGTCGGCGCGGCTACCCTGAAGGTTGCCTCTGGTTGTGTGGTGCGTAATCCGCTCCCGGCCGGGGATGGCATCGCGCGCGGGATCGGGGGCATTGCGGGAGGGGACGGTCGCGACACACCCGGTGGTGCGGGCAGCCCCCCAACCCCACGAGGCGGCGGCAGGGGCATGGACGGCGCCCGCCCCGGCGAGGGCAGCGGGGGTAGGCGACTCGTGGAGTCGAGCCCAGGGGCACGCAGGGGCGGGGGCTTTGGTGGACTTGGGCTGCCTTGCGGCGGCGGGCGCGGAGAAGGGAGGGAAGGTGGCTCGCCTCCTCGGGGCGGCGCCGGGTACGGTGTGCGTTGGGCCCCCTGGCCTCTCTGCCGCGCGTAATGCTTCATCGCCTCGTTGATGAGGTAGTCGACGCTGCACTCGAGCTCTCGAGCCAATTGCTCGAACGCGTCCCAGAGGACGTCGCGGCATTGGAAACTGCGGGCACTTTTTTTGTTCGGATCTGCGCTCATGGCCTGCTGCCGTGGCGAGCGGAGAACGAAGGGCTCTTCGCCCGTGCTTGCCTCTGAGTAGCGTACCGCTCGTCCAACGTCTTGCCCAGTCTACTCCTTGTGCCGTCAATCCGGTTGTGCCGTCAATCCAGCGAAGGCTCGATACACCATCTTACGAAGTCGCCAACGGTGACGACTGTCTTCGTCTCCCTCTCCGGCGACCCGGGAGCCTTGGGTACGTCACACTGCCACCCGCACTCGTCGGCGGGGTCGCACTTGGGTACGGGGGTCTTGTCGTCTGTGAGGGCCTTGACGGCACTCGCTTCCGTCTTTTTTGCTGTGTAGTAGGAGCCGGCGGCCGTCAGCTTGGCTCCCATGTCGTTGGAATGCAAAAATGAATTCAGCACGTCGCGCGGCTTGGGCCCCCCTTGTGGATCCATCCCGAGGATCAGCGCGCCGTAGGTGATGGGCTCACTCAGCCCCATTTTCGTCTTCTCGTTGGCGGGGAGACGGCGCATGAACTCGGGCAGTTCTCGGGTGGTGATCGTCTTCAAAATCATCCGCGCGGCATCGAGCCGAACCTTCCACTTCTTGTCAAAGAGCGCGTAAAGCTTCGGAATCATCATGTCCTTGGGAAGCTCGCCGAGGCGCAACATCGCCACTCCCCGAACCTTGTCGGGATTGGAATCGTCGGTCGCGACGTCGACGATTAGCGCGACGTCGTTCGGCACGTTCTTGTCGACCCGATTCTCGAGTGCGGCGAGTGCATCCGTGCGCATCTTCTCGCTCTTGCTCTTGTCGTGCGCGAAGGCAAGGCAGAAATCTACGGTCGGGCGCCCGCCGACGCGCTTCATGTTCGTAAACACTCTTTCGAGTTCCTGCTCTTGGTACTGGGTGAGCTGGTAGTTCACGTCCTTGGCGGAAGCATTCACCTTGGTCTTCTGGTTCGCCTCCAACACGAGTGCCCGCTGCTTGTTGAGCCAGTCGTTCGAGTCGATGCGTTTGGCCATGGCGACAAGCGCTTCGGAGGCTCGCTTCTTCGTGTCTTCGTCGCCAATGTCCGCAATGAGGCCGCACGCGCGGTCGACCTTGGTGGAACTCTCCGAAATCACGCTCGGCAGCGACTTCACGCTCGGTGCGCCCAAAAAGCGCATGATTTGCTCGATGCCGAACTGCTGCGCACTGTTGTCGATGCGAGTCTCGAAGCTGGTTTGCACCCACTGAGTAAGCGCCGCGACCAGGTCCCGCTTCGTCTTCTCGTCGCTTGCGAGCGGCGGTTCGTGCGACAGGACGGCAAACGCTGCGTCCTTGTAGGGCACGCTCGGATCCGGCGGGATCACCGCCCCCTCGGCAGGTTTCGGCGGGGGAGGCTGCCTCATGGCTTCGATGAGCTTTGGCGCGAGGTCGTTGACGATCCGCTTGCGCGAGTCTTCGCCGAGCGCGGAGAGCGCCCCTTGCACGCGGCCTTGCGATGTGTCGTAGCCGACAATCAGATATTCGAGCCCGACCCGCTTGCCGTTGCGGGGGCTCATGCGAATCAGCGAAAGGGCAGCCTCGTCTCGGAGCGGCCATGCATACTTATCGTGGCTGACGATGGCATAAAGTTTCTCCGGCCCGTTCTCGGTCGTCTCCCAGCGGTGCACGTCCGAGTCGCTCACCGCGCACCCAGCGATTCCCGCGACTGTCGTCATTGCCCAGGCCGCCCATGCTGCAGCCAGCCGTCGACTCTTCGCCCACCCCGTTTTTCCGAGCCGCTGTCGCATCCTGGTTCTCTTCTCCTCCGGGAACGTGCTGTCCCATGCGCGTTCCGATGCTACGCCGGGGCGCGCACGATCGGAATTGTTTCGGGAAGTTGACCCGTCTCGCTCGCATGACGTACCTTCGCGTGTGGGACAACGTAGGGAATGTCGCCGCCCCTGGCCTGCACGCCTGCCAACACGCGCGTTCCCACGGTCCTTGGCCGCGGGGCGGCGGCCTATAGCCGAGCGCGCGAGGTCGCGGCCCTTGGACTCTGGACCATCGCCCTCTTCCTGGCCCTTGCCCTCGCCTCGTATCGCGGCGACGGGGGCGGCGCAGCCTTGTCAACGCCAACACCCGCTGGGGCGGATTGGGTCGGTCCGGTTGGCGCCTTGTGTGCACGGGGTCTCGTCTCGCTGCTCGGAGTGGTCGCCTGGGGTCTGCCGCTCGAGCTCTTTCTCCTTGGCGTCCCGCTCGTGCGTGGCAAGGAGAGCCCGATAACGCCCGGCCGAATTGCGGGCAGCCTCTTGATTGCCGTTCTCACGGCGGCTCTTATCCAAGTGGGAAGCCCCGGCCGCACAGCGTTTGGAACGCATGCAGCAAGTGGCATCGTGGGAGAGCTCTTCGGGGAGCTGGGCCGGTCTCTATTTTCAACCGCCGGTTCGTTCTTGGTCGGTTTCGCCTGTCTCGGACTGATTCTCATCGGACGCGCGGCATTTTCGTTTATCGCCTTCGCGCGGATGGTTGCGCGAACCGCCGTGCGCGGAGCACAAGGCACGGCTTCCGCAACGGAGGTCGTCGCGCAAGCCTGGCGCCAGGCCCGCGAACTCGAGCGAGAGAGGACCGAACGAGCGCGGGCGGCGAGCCAGCCGCGAATTGACACCTCGCCGAGGGACGAAGCCATCGTGGCGGCTCTGCCGCTCGATCTCGACGAAGGTTTCGCGGGGGGGCTGGTCGGGCTGGAGCCGGCACCGGCGGCTCCCGAAGAAGAACCGGCGCCGACGAAGGAGGCGTCGCCGCCCGAAGCCGAAGCCGACAAATCGCCGCCAAAACAAAGGCGTGCTCGGAAGGCACCCACGATTGTCGACACGTCGGCGGCACTGAAGAAAGAACAGGGTGCGCCTCGCGGATCGTCCAAGAGCAGCTCCTCGTTCGAACTTCCGAGCGTCGACTTCCTGGTGGCCGAGAAGATCGATCCCAGCCTAGCGGTCGACCGAGGCAAGCTCTTGGCCGATGCGCAGACGCTCATCGAAACTCTCGCGCACTACGGGGTGCAAGGAAAAGTGGAAGACATTTTGCCTGGCCCCACGGTCACGACCTACGAGGTGTCGCCTGCCGCGGGGACCAAAGTGTCCAAAGTCTCGAGCCTGGCCGACGACTTGGCGCTCGCTCTTGCCCGCAAGGTCCGGATCGTGGCGCCGATCCCAGGCAAGAATCGCATCGGGTTCGAACTTCCCAACGAGCGGCGCATCAAGGTGGTCCTGCGCGACCTCGTCGAGGACCGGCGATTTCAGTCGCTCGAGGTGCCCCTGCCCATCGTGCTGGGACGCGACATTCTCGGCAATCCCGTGTACGCGGACCTCGCGAGCATGCCCCACGTCATCGTCGCGGGGGCGACGGGCGCAGGCAAGAGCGTGGGGCTCAATGTCATGCTCCTTTCGCTCTTGTATCGACGCTCGCCCGAAGAGCTGCGCCTGCTGATGATCGACCCGAAAGTCGTCGAGCTTGCGCCTTTCGACCGCATTCCCCACATGCTCTTGCCGGTCGTGACCGACATGAAGCAAGCGGCCAATGCACTCAAATGGGCCGTCGACGAAATGGAGCGCCGCTACCAGCTCTTCGCCGACGCTGGGACGAAAAATATTGCGACGTACAACGCTTGGGTTGCCCGCGTTGTCCGGGGGGATGCGAAGAATCCGAATGGGCGCGTCGTCGTGGCCAAGGACCACAACGGGCTTCCGGAACAAATCCCGGCGGCCGGCGGTACGGACGAGGGGCAAGCGGCCCTTCCCGAGAAGCTGCCGTGGATTGTCGCCGTCGTGGACGAGTTTGCCGATTTGATGATGCAGCAAGGCAAGGAGGTTGAGGCCGCCGTCGCCCGCCTCGCTCAAAAGGCGCGGGCGGCGGGAATGCACGTCATTCTGGCGACGCAGCGACCCAGCACCGACGTCATCACCGGCACGATCAAGGCCAACTTCCCCACCCGAATCGCCTATCGCGTCGCCCAGAAGGTGGACTCGCGGACGATCCTCGATGAGCAAGGAGCCGAACACCTGCTCGGGATGGGCGACATGCTCATCAAGCTTAACGGCACCGGCGAGACCAAGCGGGTTCAGTGTCCCTGGGTAAGCGAAGAGGAGGTCCAACGGGTGGCCGACTTCTTGCGCACGCAGGGCGAGCCCGTCTACGACGACAACATTCTCAGGCCTCGTGATGACGACGAAGCGGAGCCCGTTGACGACGCCGAGCAAGATCCGCTCTACGACGATGCGGTGCGCGTGGTGGCCGAAACGCGCCGCTGCTCCACGTCCTGGCTTCAGCGCAAGCTTGGATTGGGATACAATCGAGCCGCCCGCATCGTCGAGATGATGGAGAGGCGAGGCCTAGTCGGTCCCGCCAATGGCGCCAAGGACCGCGAGGTGCTCGTCGAGCCGATTTAACGGGCCTTGAAACTCGACGAGCGTCGATTGCGAGCTATGCTTGCGCCGCAGGTGTCCCGGACCGACGAAAAAGGGGCAGACGCCTCAGGTGCGGAAGCTGGCGTCGTACACGTTAGCGGTAACGGCTGCGAATTGCAGGAGGACTGCACCGACGGACCGAAATCGGGCCCGGGGCTTGTTGGAATGAACACATTGGTGCGGTCTTCCGAAGAGTGTTCGTTGGTCGAGGAAACCGACCGCACCCGGCTGATCGCGGACATCACGCGACTCATCCGCAGTTCACCTATGCTGCCGGAAAGCACGCGGGTCGCCGGCCTTACACTGATCGGATGGTTGGCGCGCCGTCGTTTGGACGAGGCTCCCCATGCCATTGGCATCGACGAAGCGCGCGAATCGGAACGACGGATCCGAGCGGCCCGCGCCAAAGCGCGATAGCTGCGGACGCGTTCGTCGAGTGGTACCAATACCGACAGTCCCCATGGCCGGAATCCCGTCCGCGCTCAATACAGACACCGAAGACGTTGCGTGGGCGCTGCAGACTGCCGACGCCCTGTGGAAGCGCAATGAGAGGGTCGATGCGGTCGTGTGGTTGCGTCGTGCCGCGCAGGCGGCTGCCGACGTTGACGACGACGACCGCGCGCTCGCGCTCGCCCGCAATGCGGCGGAGCTCGCCGAATGGATTGCGGAACACCTGAGCGTCCGGCCTACTCGTCCCGCGCCGTTGCAGAATGATCGGCCCTCCTCGGGACATGGGGTCGACGAGCTCTTGAGCCGCACCGAGGCGGCAGGCGCACTCGAATCGGACGACGGAGTCGAATCGAACGAGGCCGATGAAGTCACGTCGCCTCGAATCGACGTCGAGCCGGCGAAGGTAGGGCCTGAAGTCTCTCTTAGACACGCGCTGCGCAAGTTGGCCGCAACGGTGGACCGGGATTCCCAGGTCACTCCTATGCCGCAGGCAACGGCGCCCCCCATGGAT
>Ga0307475_10002647_pt1 | contig 10785 bp, 5 predicted proteins | sample atmos_gasesECM1C_FD_203317 | JGI IMG/M metagenome (GOLD analysis project Ga0307475, IMG submission 203317) | Hardwood forest soil microbial communities from Morgan-Monroe State Forest, Indiana, United States - atmos_gasesECM1C_515 | ecosystem: Environmental > Terrestrial > Soil > Temperate...
TCTCGGCTCGCCGGATTCTTACGTCTCTACTCGAAAGTCTGCGAAGACCAACCTGTTCCGAATTTACCTTTCGCCTTAACTTAAGCGTCAGCCCACGGAATGGTTCAGAGATTGACGGCGGAAAGAATTGATGGCGGAAAGAGATGTTGACGCCCGCTCAAGCGCCTCTTCTACAGTCACGGCCCGAATTCCTTGTTAATTACCTGTTCCCGTTCTCAGCGATGACCAAAAAAGCGCTGTAACTCTCACGTGTCAAAGAGTTTAAGTGAGGAATTCCCGGTATTCCCTGCAAGTTTCCCTGGTGGCAGAGGAAAATCTGCTGCTTTTGGGCAGAACTTGCAGAAATTCGAACTGCAAAAAAAAATATTCCCTGATAATTTCGCTGCAGCAGGGAATTCGTCGGCGGGAACTCTAGCTCGATTTCTCAGTTGCTGGACTGACCCACGCTTGACATTAGAAGCGCGTCGGTACCGTTCGCGGTAGCGAATGGGTCTGGTGGTGCGAGTTACGGGCGAGATAAAACCCATCCGCTACCGCGGACGGTACTGACTAGCTCTATGTTGCAGGCGAAGCGCCGTTGCTCTTCACCCGATATAACGTCTCGCCCGCACGGGGCACCACGAGCACACCTTCGTCTTCGCGGTTGAGCCAGCTATCGATGTCGATGGTTGCGGGATCGACATAATCCAAATTGATTCGGCGGCAGCGTTCTTCGGGAATGTTTGTTGCCAGCGCGACTTGAATGCGAGGCTCCTCAACTCGAGTATCTGCGTCGTACGTGCCGACGCCTTTCACGTGCGTGGAGTGCGCAACCACCCCGCCGGGAAAGTGCTTGAACTTCTCCCACTGTTTCAGGAAGTAGTCGCGGACGTGGTAGCCAATCTGGTCGATGATCTTTCCGTGTGTGTAGCTGACTTCATCGATATGTGGGCTATAGACGACCACTTCGCCGCCATCGGCGATGGCAGGTTCCATTTTGTACATGCCTTTCGCGGCCGTCCAGAGATCGTCGTACATCGGAGGCATCACGGAGAGCACGCGGCGGAAAGGTTTATCCACCCACTTGATGTGGACCTTGGCCGATAGCGCTGAGGCGGCCTTCCATGCTTCGGTCGCAGTGTCATAGTAAAGGCCGGCTAGGCCATCGTGCGTCACCACAAGCGCGAAGCAGGTAGTCGGGACAGGAACCAGGGATGCTGCGCGGTCGATCACTGCACGCACCGGCGTATAACCGGCGCCGATGACTTCGTAATTGGTGATGACCGCACCCAGCCAGTGCGTGAAGTTGATAATCTCCGCGCCGCCAATGCCGGGAAAGAAATATTTATTGCCTCCGGAAAATCCCACTACCTCGTGCGGAAATACCGGCCCGCAAATGATGATGTGGTCGTAGTTGAGAATCAACTTGTTGAGAGCGACGGGAACGTCCTGCGACATCTTGCCGTCGGTGATTTCTGCGATCTCACTGGCCGGAATCGTTCCCAGATTGGTAAACGTATCAGGGTTCGACCAGAGATGATTGAAGATATTTGTCTCACCGAACTTGCCGTTGGCGACAGTGGAACCAACGAGCTTGCCTAGCTGTTGGTCGTTCATGGGCGTGTGGGTTCCAAGCGCGACCAGGTAGTCCAAGGCTTTAACGCGCGGCCGCAGTATTTCCTGGAAGAGCGCCAACATCTGCGGCATAGGCATGGTCCGCGTGCCATCTGGAATGAGGACAATCACTCGCTTGCCATCCAAGTTTCCCGATTCGAAAGCTTGAGTAACAATCTGGCGCACGTCGTCGGCGCTGAGATGGTTGGTCGCCGAGCCTCGTCCGATAGTCATCGTCCTGCTCGCTTAGGAGTTATCTTCAACATTGATTACCGCGTCCACGGTGGCGTAGATGGTAAGAGGCGATCAAAATCGGCGATCAGCGCCGCTTCGTACGTGCCTGCGAACTCGCCCGCCACGAATTTGTGGAAGCCTTCCCGGTAGAAGCGCTCCCACGATTCTTCCTCGCTCCCAGGATTAATGGGAAAAAACAGGGCGTTGTTGCCGCGAGCTGCCTCGAGATCTCCAGGGGCGTCGCCGATCATGAGCACGCGATGCGGGGCATACTTGCCTGAAGTCGTCATTTTCAAATGCTGTTTCTTCGTTCCCAGCTCCTGTCCGGCAATTGCGCGGACGTATTTGTCGATCTTGTTCTCTTCCCATTCGTTGATAAGCGCCTCAGTGGGCGTAGCTGAGACGACCACAGCGTCGGCCTTCTTCTGTATCAGCTCCAGACTCTCGCGCACGAACGGAAATGGAGGTAGGTTGTGAACGATGTCGGAGACTGCGTCGTTCACCGCTTTGCTCCACTGCAGGGCATGATCGAGTTCCGGATCGGGGCGCTCTGCCCGATAGGCGTTCAGACCGTCGTTACTTAGCGGCTTCCCCGAAGCAATGAATTCGCGCACCCTGGAAGCGCGTGGAACCGAGTGGCCGCGCTTGTTTACCTCAGGTCTCTCAGACAATAGATCGAGCGTCGAGATGAGGGCCGGCCAACGGTTCGTTCCCCGCCATTTCGAGTAGAGATTTACGAATTCAACCGCCTCGCGGGCATATTTTGATATCGGTTGCAGGTTCCAGTATTTGATGATCTGCGGGCAAAAACACTCTTTGTGCTTGATCTCCATGCTGTCGAAGGCACAGCCGTCGGAGTCGATGCCCACAAAGAAATCATATTTTGGCGCTAAGCTCGCTAATTCTTGTGCCGTAATAGCGACGGTTGCCATCCAGTCTCCGCGGATTGATCGCTGCTGATAAGCCACCTCAAGTATATTTCTAGCGCAACAACCGAGAGTTGAGAAGTCCGGACATCTCCATCTTTCGGTCCCCCGGGCCAAGAAGTGGCTTGTCTATCTACCTTTGATGGTGACTCCTGTGCGATTACATGACTTCCGTTTCCGATTGATTGGATTGTTCTTCGTGGTTTGCCAGGCGTCCGTTTCGCAACTGAACGGACCAGCTCCAGCGGGCACTCCCCAGCCCGCCCCGATGCTTACTCTCCTGGAAAGCCTGCAGTCCACACTGGTGAATCAGCCGTTGTTGCACCTCCAGGAACAGCAGGTAGAGATTAGTCGCAGTCTCAAACAGCAGACGACCGGACAGTTCGACCTGGCTCTCGCTGGCGGCTTCTCTCAGGCGCACACGAACACTCCGCTCACCGTCGCTGAACGGGCGTTGGTTATAGCAGAGGGATTTTCTCCTACTACGAACTCCGCCCAGAATCTTTCTATCCTCAATCTCGGAGTAACCAAAGAGTACCGCAACGGGATAGTCATCAGTCCGCTCTATGAAACCGCGCGGACAACCGATAACCTGACAACGAGTGAGGGCACTAACGTTTCCCGTCTCGCTTTTCAAGTAACTGTCCCGTTGCTTCGCGGGCGCGGACGCGATGTGGTGGCAGCCCGTGAGACGGCTGCAGGCGTCGAAGTCACGGCTTCATTACTGGACTTCAACCAGACTATCAGCGACCTGTTTGCGAGCACAGCTTCTACCTACTGGAACGCCGTGGCCGCCGGAAAGCAAGTGGAAGTGGCTAAAGGCGCCGAAGAGCGCGGTAGGACATATGTTGACAATGTCCAAACGTTGATTCAGGCGGATCGTCTGGCCAAGGCTGAGATCAATCAGGCAGCGGCAAATCTCGACGCGCGCACAGCAGAGCGAATTACGGCCGAGCAAACTCTGGTCCAAGCCCAGCAGCAACTCGCTTTAGCCATAGGAATGAACGAGAGCCAACTCGCAAATGCGAATTTCTCCTTCGAAGATTTTCCAGATCCGGCTTCGCTCAAGTTGTTCATCGTCGACTCCGACACAATGTCGAAATACTTGCAGCAGGCGCTCACCAGCAGGGCGGACTATCTAGCCGCGCAGAGGAGAGTGGAAGAGGCTCGTGTCCTCCGGGTGGCTGCTCAGAATGGACTGAAGCCGCGACTCGACTTCAACTTCGATACAGGGGTATCCGGCCTATCGGAGGGAACGGCGGCAGCACAATTCCTGAATTCTCCCTATCGGTCGGTCCAAGGCCTCGACGCAACCGCCGGAGTCACTTACAACTTTCCTGTTCGCAATAACTTTGCCACAGGGCAGTTGCGGCAAGCGCAGGCCAACTTTATCCAAGCGCAATTGAGACTCGCTGATCTCAGTCGCCACGTCTCCTCCTCCGTCATCACGGCTTTGAATGCGGTTCGCAACACGGCTGCCGCGGTCGCGCAGGCGCGAGAGGCAGTGAAATCCTTCCAGGCTGCTTTGCAGGGGGAGCGGGAGAAGTTCAGTTTGGGCTCCAGCTCGGTGGTTGATGTCCTGACTATCGAGGATCGTTTGACAACGGCCTTGACCAACCAAGTCAGCGCAGAACTTGCTTATGCGTTGGCCCTGGCACAGCTACGTTCGGCTACTGGCACCATCGTGGAACCTGACAAGCCGGTGCAGTCGGTAAATCGCGATGTATTTGTCAATCTTCCATAGACTTCCTTGTTCGAGAAGGTGTAAATTCGCCACTCCCAAAAGGATTGCCCATGGAAAGTGGCATTTTCCGCAAGGTTTCACTGGAGCGGCTGTCTTCTCCCGAACAGCTCGACCAGCTCCTCCGGGTTACAACACCGAAAAGTTGGCTTGCCCTGATTGCGGCCTTGGCTGTCCTCCTGATAGTGGTGATCTGGGGGTACACAGGAACCATTTCGACGAAGGTCGCAGGGCAGGGCATCATTGTGCGCACTGGCACTGTCCTTAATGTGGTCTCCGTCGGCTCCGGTCTTGTGACCAAGGTTTATGTAAATGCCGGAGACCCCGTCAAGGCGAACCAGGTGGTTGCCACGGTGTCGCAACCCGAGGAGCTCGAGAGAGTTCACCTCGCCAGAGAAGCTCTTGACGATGCCGTGCGAAACCGCGAGCTCAACTCGAAACTGCGGAAGCAGAACTCCGAGCTCCGCGTTGGTGCGCTCATTCGCGACAAAGCCAACGCTGAGGATCAAATCAAGAATCTCCAGGAACAAGCGAAGCTGGTTTCTGAACAGATCGTGGTAGATCAGCAACTGCTAACTAAGGGCCTGGTCACGAGAGAACGCACTCTGGAAACGCAGCAAAAGCTGGCGAATTTGAACAGCCAGGTTGAGAGCCTGCAGGCGCATATCAAGCAAGTTGATGCGGAGACCTTCTCTGCGCAGAGCGACCCCATTGAATCCGACGTGCGGGAAAGAAACAACGTTGCGGAAAAGCAGCGCGATCTCGCTGTTCTCGAGAAGCAACTGGAAATGAGCTCCAACGTCGTTAGTCCTTTTGCCGGTCAAGTCGTAGAGCTGAAGGCGGGCGAGGGCACTTTGGCTCCTGCGGGTTCACCCATCTTGAGCATTCAGCCGGAAGCCACGCAACTTGAAGCGATCGTTTATCTCCCCTCCGATAAAGCCAAAGCAGTCGCTCGCGGCATGGAAGCGCAGATTTCTCCGTCGATTGTAAAGCGGGAAGAGTACGGCTTCATTCAGGCGAAAGTGACATACGTTGCGGAGTTTCCTGCAACTCCGGCGGCGATGATGCGCAACTTCGAGAATCAAACTCTCGTGCAGTCCTTAGTGGGAACAACTCCCGTGACTGAGTTGCATCTTGCAATGGCCTCCGAATCCGGTAATTACAGCGGCTTCAAATGGTCCTCAGGCTCCGGGCCTCTCATCCGACTGTCGAGTGGGACTATTTGCACCGCTCTAATAGTTACCCGGCAACAAAAACCTGTAAGTCTGCTTTTCCCCTACGTTAGAGACAAATTGGGTTTGAGCTAGAAGTATGGGCGCAACGACTACGTCAGGGCTCTGGAACTTCCTGCCAGACCTTTTCCATTCCACTCGTGTCAAGACTCCCACTGTGATCCAAATGGAGGCCGTGGAATGTGGCGCCGCCAGCTTATCCATGATCCTCGGCTATTACGGACTGTTCGTCCCGCTCGAAGAACTGCGGGTCGCATGTGGCGTCTCACGCGACGGCACCAGGGCCAGCAACGTAGTGAAGGCCGCGCACAACTTCGGTCTTGTGGCCAAAGGCTATAAAAAAGAACCTCAAGAGCTTCGCGAGCTGCCTTTGCCCATGATCGTCTTCTGGAACTTTAACCATTTCGTTGTGGTTGAGGGCTTCAAGAAGGGGAAAGTCTTCATTAACGATCCGGCCGTCGGCCCGCGAACTGTGTCCGACGAGGAGTTTGACCAGTCATTTACGGGCGTCGTGCTCGTGTTCGAGAAGGGTCCAGGCTTCAGGAAGGGCGGCGAACATCCCAAAGTTAGTCAAGCCTTGCTGAAAAGGCTACCGGGCAGCAGAGTCGCCCTGCTTTACGTAGTATTGGCGACTTTAGGGCTGGCCCTTCCCAATCTGGTCATCCCAATCTTTTCCAAGATATATATCGACAATTTTCTGATTGCTGGGCTGCAGAGCTGGCTCAAACCGCTCTTAATCGTCATGGCGATTGCCGCTATCTTGAAAGCGCTGTTCACCTGGTTGCAGCAACATTCTTTAATGCGCCTTGAAGGAAAACTGGCAATCGGTTCCTCTGCGAAGTTCTTTTGGCATGTTCTCCGTCTTCCCATGGAGTTCTTCGCACAGCGATACGCGGGCGACATCGGATCGCGCGTGCAAATCAACGATCGGGTTTCAACGCTTCTTTCGGGAAGTCTGGCTACAAATCTGGTCAATGTCCTCCTTATAAGCTTCTACGCCGCCCTGATGTTCCGCTACGACGTGACCCTGACGTGGATTGGCATCGCGATTGCCGCGGCAAACCTTGTCGCGCTGCGGCTGGTGTCACGATTGCGCGTCGATCAAAACCGCAAGCTGCTGCAGGAGCAGGGCAAGCTGATGGGCATCTCAATGGGCGGGCTTTTGCTCATCGAAACCCTCAAGGCGACCGGGTCCGAGTCCGACTTCTTTGCGCGCTGGTCGGGACAGCAGGCTAAAGTCGTGAATGCGGAACAGGATCTTGGCGCTTCTTCAGCCATGCTTTCTGCAGTGCCGCCTCTGCTCGCTGCGCTAAACACCGCTGCAATCCTCAGCATTGGAGCGCGACGCGTGATTGACGGCTTTCTCACAATGGGAATGCTGATTGCCTTTCAGGCCCTGATGACGAGCTTTATCGATCCGGTAAATGAGCTGGTCGATCTGGGCGGCAGTATTCAGGAAATCCAGGGCGATCTCAACCGTCTCGACGATGTGCTGAAATATCCTGCGGAAATACAACTGGAGTCGCCGTCAGCAGAGGCGCCCTCGGATCGTCTCGACGGATACATCGATCTGCGCAACCTAACATTCGGCTATAGTCCGCTGGAACCGCCATTAATCCGTGATTTCAGTCTTACTGTAAAGCCAGGCCAGAGAGTGGCCCTTGTTGGAGTTTCCGGAAGCGGGAAATCAACCGTCGCTAAGCTCGTGGCCGGGCTCTATCGTCCCTGGTCGGGAGAAATACGTTTCGATGGCAAAACGCGCAACTCGATTCCTCGCCGGGTCCTGAACAATTCCCTTGCATTTGTCGATCAGGACATCGTTGTTTTTGAGGGCACAATTCGTGACAACATCGCGCTTTGGGATGCGACCATGGAAGAGCGAGAGGTCGTGCAGGCGGCAAAGGACGCGTGCATTCATGGCGACATAACAGAGCGTCCGGGTGGTTACGACTACACCGTGGAAGAAGGCGGGCGAAATTTCAGCGGAGGCCAGCGCCAGCGGCTGGAAATCGCGCGCGCACTTGCCGGCAATCCCACGATTCTGATCGAAGACGAAGCCACAGCCGCTCTAGATGCTCGAACCGAAAAAATAATTGACGACAACCTGCGGCGGCGTGGCTGTACTTGCCTGATCGTCGCGCACCGCCTTAGTACTGTTCGCGACTGCGACGAAATCATTGTTCTTTCGCAAGGAGAAGTCGTACAACGCGGAACCCACGACCAGTTGATCAGTGTCGAGGGCGCCTACAAAAATCTGGTCGAAGCGACCTAATTGATGTGCGCTTGGATGAGCGAATGACGGCCACGACAGCCACAAGCCGCATGAAAGAGCTTGGCACGATTCTCCAACTCTCGGCCAATGCGATGTTCCCTGTGCACGATCCCAATAGGATCTGGGTGGTTCTCGCCGGCACGCTCGATCTGTTTTTGGTGAAGATCCGTGAGGACGAATCGACGAGCTCGCGCCACCATGTCCTGCGTATTCAGGAGGGCGGTGCGGTGTTTGGCTTCGAAGGCGCCGCCAGAACCGATATCCAATTGCTCGCGAATCCCGGACCTGAGAGCAAAGTTCTATGCGTAGAGAAATCGCATATCCAGGAAATGCTCGGCGCCTCGGAGTCCAACCGATTGTTGCCTTTGATGGAGCAATGGATCGCGGACCTCAGCGTCGCGGCAATGGGCAAAGTCGCTCCCAAATCATTCGTTCGATTGCAACCAAATCAGAGGTTCACCTTTAACGATGAACCCGGAGCCGCTCTCTCGCTGGAAGAGTTGCTCTGGGTTCGTCCTCTTGAAGGAACTGCCCGGTTCTTTGGCGCCGAGGAGATTCCGGCACTCGATTCGCACTACTTCTTTCCCATGGCTCGAGGCGTTTGGCTGGAATGCTCTGCACATACAAAGCTCGAGTGTATTGATTCGCAAGCGCTTCTCGAGACTGACCCCGCGTGGTTAGGACTGCGAGCGTTTTCTGGTCTCGTCCTGGACTTTTTGTTCCACCAACTTGAGAACACGCAACAAAAAGAAAGAGAGCGGATCAAGGTGACGACCGAGGCTGATGCGGTCTCGGTGCAAAACGCGCTGCTTGCACTCTCCCAACCTCTGCAGCAGCCGGACGAGGAAATTCCCGCCGGCGCTATCACCGTCACTCCACTCCTCGCTGCTTGTCAGGCGGTCGGGCGGGCGACCGGGATACAGATTAAGCCGCCCCAAAGTACCCTCCGTAATGCCAAACACGGCGATCCCGTAGCCGCGATCGCCAAGTCTTCAGATGTTCGCGTGCGCATGGTGCTGCTCCGAGGACAATGGTGGAAAGAGGACAACGGACCCTTGCTGGGCTTTGTTGCCGGCAATAATCAGCCGATCGCGCTTCTGCCGCGCGGAAAGACGCGCTATAGAGTGTTTGATCCGGTACTCCAACAGTACGAGAACATCACTGAAGAAGTAGCGAAGCGGATAAGAGAGGTTGCCTACGTCTTCTATCGTTCATTGCCGGTTCGCGAGATCAAAATAAAGGATGTAATTGCATTCGCTCTGCGAGGCAGCCGTGCCGACATTGCAACCATTGTGATGATGGGAATCGCGAGCGGTCTAATGGCGACGCTGACCCCAATATTCACTGGAATCATCTTTGACGACATCATTCCCGGAGCTCAGAGAAATGCGCTTACACAATTAACGCTGTTCCTTATCGTGAGCGCGTTTGCTACAGCTCTGTTCAGTCTCACGCGGCGTTTCGCCGTCCTGAGAATGGAAGGCCGGATGGACGCATCGACTCAGGCTGCAGTCTGGGATCGTACTATCGCACTCCCCGTGGCCTTCTTCCGCAACTACACCGCCGGGGATTTGGCTCTGCGCGGGCTTGCAATTGGCCAGATTCGTCAAATCCTTACGGGAACGACGTTGTCTTCCATTCTGTCGGGAATCTTCTCCGCATTCAGTTTTGCCTTGCTGTTTTATTACAGTTGGCCACTTGCGATCGTTGCCACAGCTTTGATCGCCATCGCTGTGCTCGTCTCATTCCTTTGCGGATATTTCCAAATTGGCTACCAACGCGATCTTTCCAGGCAGCAAGGCCGAATATCGGGGATGATGCTGCAGGTCATCCATGGCATGGCGAAGTTTCGCGTCTCCGGCACGGAGGCAAGGGCGTTTGCCGCCTGGGCGAAGGAGTTCACGACTCAGAAACTGATTTACTTCCGGGCTCGGCGGCTTTCGAATGCATTATCGGTTTTTCAAGCGGCGTTTCCGGTGATCGCTTATGGGGCCATCTTCTATGGCGCCGCCGGTCTGACATCAACTCAATCGGCATCTCCCTTAACTACCGGACAGTTCCTCGCCTTCTTCGTGGCGTTTTCGCAGTTTCTCACCGCAGGACTCTCGCTAAGCGCCGCAGCAGTTTCAACGTTGGCGCTGATTCCGTTATTGGAACGAGCCAAGCCGATTCTGGACAGTGTGCCGGAGGTCGATGCCGGCAAGACCGACCCCGGTGAGTTGTCCGGACGCGTGGAAGTAAACCATCTCTTCTTCCGCTATCGCCCCGATATGCCGCTCGTGATCAAGGATGTTTCGTTCAGCATCCTTCCGGGGCAGTTCGTGGCATTTGTGGGGGCGTCCGGCAGCGGAAAGTCCACCATCTTCAGGCTGCTGCTGGGCTTTGAAAAACCGCAATCAGGATCAATTTATCTCGACGGCCAGGATCTCTCCGGCTTAGATTTGCACGCGGTACGCCGGCAGCTTGGAGTCGTGCTGCAAAACAGCCGCGTTCTCACCGGAGATATCTTCACCAATATTGTGGGTTCTGCGCCACTGAGTTTCGACGATGCCTGGGAAGCCGCGCGACTCTCCGGGTTTGATCGCGATGTCGAAGAGATGCCGATGGGCATGCATACGATCGTGAGTGAAGGCGGCGGTGGGCTGTCCGGCGGCCAGCGACAGAGACTGATGATTGCGCGTGCCATTGTGGGAAAGCCGCGGATTCTATTGTTCGATGAAGCTACCAGCGCTTTGGACAATCACACTCAAGGAATTGTCAGCCGGAGCCTTGAAAACCTCAATGCCA
>Ga0307475_10002649_pt1 | contig 10782 bp, 14 predicted proteins | sample atmos_gasesECM1C_FD_203317 | JGI IMG/M metagenome (GOLD analysis project Ga0307475, IMG submission 203317) | Hardwood forest soil microbial communities from Morgan-Monroe State Forest, Indiana, United States - atmos_gasesECM1C_515 | ecosystem: Environmental > Terrestrial > Soil > Temperate...
AACGGAAGAACGGGCATTTAGAGGTTCCCCGTTCCGGGGACCGCTCGGAGCCACAAGCCCGGCCCGAGTCCGACCCGGACGGGATCCGTGGTCGAGATGCGCATCGCCAAGGCATCGGCTCGCACCCGGCCGCAGTTCAGCCACCGCGCGCGCCCCTGATACTGCCCCTGGGCCAGTGAGCCCACTTGCGGACGAGGCGATCCCCACGTCTCTGAAGCATCGCGGCTGATCTCGAGATAGAGCGTCGGTGTTTTTCCTTGCCCGCTCGGGAGCCCCACGCCCAACTGCAGACCCAATTCCACCTGTTGGAGAAAGAGCCACTGATTTTCACTGGAGAGATACGCCGCCTGTCGGACGCGTCGGATCATCGCGCCATTGTCGGTGAAGGTGTCCAAGTCCAGGATCGAGATCGTGGAATTTTGATAGTCGCCGACGAGAATCCGCGGGCCTTGCACGGTCGACGTCGACAAGGTCGCGAGACAGGATCCCCGCGCGCGCCAGCGGTGAAAGACACCCGTCGTGGTGTCCCAATCCCCCCGTTGGTGCCAGTCCTGCTCCGTCACATCGTAGACATAGGTCACATCGGCCGAGGGAAAGGTGAACGCCGCGAACACATGATGCTCTTGCTGGTACACGAGGATCTCGGTATCGGCGAGCGTGGGGAACGTATGCCAGAGAAACGCCATCTCCGGCGTGGACACGACCGTCGCTGGTGGCGCCGTGGCCGTCACCACGCGGAGCGTCCCAATCTGGCTTTGGGCCAGCCAGATCCAGACCCCGTCGACGTTCCCGATCGCCCAGGGACTCACCGCCCCGTGCGGAATCACCGTCCCGCTGTAGGGCAGGAAGGGCGTCAAGGGATCACCGGAGTCGTAATAGAGCTCGGAGGTCTGCGATCCGAAGACCCCGATCACGTCGTTCCAGACCTTCAGCCCCACGACGTTGTCGTTGGTGTGCGAGCGGACGAAAAAACTCAGGGCATTCCACACGAGCCCGTTGTTGAGATTCGAGAACCACACCCGAGCGGAGTTGGATTCGACGAGCAGGAAATACCCGTCCAGGTAATCGATCTGAATCGGTAACCCGGTCAACGGGAGCGGTGTCGGACCGGAGAGCACCCCCGAGGTCAGGCCGTAGATGAACAACTGGCCCGCCGTGACGATCGCGAGCTGCTCGCCCCCTCGGCCATTCGACACCATCGAGACCGGCTTGCCGTCATTCGGCACGGTCCCGATCGCCCCTGGCGTCCCGGTCATGAGGTTGACCGAATAGAACGTCCCCCCGTTCACGCCGAACATCTGATTTTCGATCTGGTAGAGGCCCCGACAGCCCACATCGGGCGCGCCGAAGAGCGTCGCTCGGCCAGGGGTGCCGATCAGGACTTGGTGTTTGACGTCGGCATCCGCAATCACGGTATGCCGAAAGAGGTTGATCGTGGCTTCCCGGTCGATCATCGGCGCGCGGGAGGTATGCGTCCCGTCGATGAACTCCCGCCAGAGCGCCATTAGTCTTCAACCGGTGAGTACAACATAGCTCAATCTTCGCCCGTCTCGATGTTGTACACACCCGGCGATCCGTGCCCGCCGATCGCGGCGAAGTCATTCGCCACGTCGACCAATTTCACGTTGGCGCGCTGAATGACCAGAAAGGAATCTTTGGCCAGGTCTTTCAAATCCTGCGTCGTCGGCCGACCGTAGCCGATCAGCCGTAACGCGAGATTGAAGTGGAGCGCATCGTCATACCCAGGGGGCACGGTGTACGACGTGGTCAGGTCCGCGAACGTGCTGATCGCCTGCTCCACGTAGAGAATCAGGAAGTTTGTCAAATCCGTTGGGACCGGCCAGAGGAAGATCGCGCCGAGGTCGCCCGCATAGTCGGGCCGATAGTAGATGTACGTGAAGATGCTACTGGGGAGATCCTTCAGCCGCTCCAGCGCCCATCCGGAGTTGGTGGCGACGCCTCGCGGGATTTCGAGATCGAAGGGTGGCGCCGGAGTGCCGTACAGGAGACCGGCCCCGACCACGCTGTTCTGAAACGTCGGCCGCGGCACGTTGAGATCGCCGCCAATGCCGATCGTGTAGGGGTTCGTCGCGCTGCCTTTATTGGCCAAGAGCGGAAACGGCCCGAGGCGTGACACCGCCGGGATCGTGAGCGACTGATTGGCCCACTGCCCGATCATCAGGTTCAGCCGCCGCAAGGCATCTTGCGCCGAGGCGGCATCGATGAGATCACCAGGCTGGAAGATTTCCCGGTCCGCGAACGCGTCCGTGATGATCTGGAGCGCCGTCACGGCGGGCATGGGTTAGGACTCCTGCGGCAGGGCGTCAAACTCCGGGACATCCGCCGCGACCCGGTCCGCTTCCGACCGAGAGACTTCCACCATGAGCCCATTCGCGAGGATGCGGCACTTCCCATCGCCTCGACCTAACGGACTCGGCCGCAAGATCGCGACGAGGTTTTGGGTGTTGATCGTGACTTTGTTCTGTTCCAGGTCGATCACGGTAATCCACATGGGCAGTATCCTACCTGAAACACCGGCGGCACGATCATGAGACCGTGCCGCCGTCAGACGCTTACACCGGCAGTTCAGCCCAAATGAGCGCGACCGTGAACACGCCCGTGGTGAGCGTGGACGAGGCACAGACATACCCGACCGTCCCCGGCGCCACGACCGACAGTCCGCCGATGTCGACGAAGCTCTGCGTGACCGTGTTGCCCACCGTGATCGCCGCGCCCGCCACACCCAAGAGGGGGAGGAAGATCGGCGCGGGGTTGGTGACCAGCACCGTGGCCGTCGAGAAGATCCCAGCCATGCCCGAGGCGCTGCCGCCACCATAGGCGTTGACCGCCGTGATGGAGGTGGCGGTCGTCGGGGCGGAGGGCTGCACGTTGGTGACGAGGCCCAGGGCACCGGCCACCGTCGTCGCCGTGCTCGGCTCGGAACACGCGATACCGAGAATGTGCGCGTCGAGCTGCGATCCGGGTTTGTTCCAGATCATCGGCCCGAGCTGGGCCGCGGTCGAGAAGATCACCGGCGCCGTGATGATCGCAGAGGTGTAGAAGACTTTCTGCGCCTTGACGAGCGTCGAGTACTTGCCCATCAGTTCCGAGATCGTGAGCTCGCCCATCGAGCCCACGGGCACCCCGGCTTGCCCGGCCGGAAACGACTTGGCCGGGAAGGAAAGCGGCGGTCCTGTGAGATTCGGCATGATCGATTACTCCACATCCAATAGCCTCGTGATAGCCCCGTTGGTGGTCGGTCGGCCGGTCCACGGGGGAGCGCGTGAGGCGCGCGCTACGTCGTCAAGCCGGAATCATTCGCGAGAATGTCCGGACGAATCTGGGTCTGTGCATCATCCGCAATGTTCAGCCCGAACGTCAGGAGCTGATTCGTGATGCGCTGCTCGATGAGCATCTGCTGCAACCGGACATCGGTCGCCGACAGCACGCCGGGGATCGTATCCTGCGGCGCCGTCACCGTGGCGATCGGAAAGGGCGTGAACGACCACGTCCCCGGTCCGCTGAGCGCCTGAAACTGCGCCTGGCTCTGCACGATCACCGCCGACTGCCCGGCGCTATTGAAGGCCCATGAGGGAAAGGCGAGACCAGCCATGTAACCGTCCTCCGTTAACCGCGGCCGAGTTCATGTTGATGTTTCGGACTCTTCACGATCACCGCTGGTGCCGGTGGACTCGGCGTCACCGTGGCCACCACGATCGGTTCCGCCGTGACCGCGACCGCCGAGGGCAACACCATCGCATTCGACGACGGGGTGATCGAATAGTCCGCGGGAAGCGCTGCTTGCTGCGCCGCACTCGTCACGAGTTGCGGGGGATTCAGATCCGAATACAGCCAGCACGGATAACTGACGCTCATGCCGTGACCGTTGACGCCTTCTTCGGCTTGCGGCCTGGCTTCTTCTTGGCCGTCGCCTGCGCCACCTGCGCCTCAAGCCTGGCAATCTCCGCGCGCTGCGCCTCGAGTTCCGCCTGCTGCGCTTCCAGCTGCTCCGTGATCAGCCGATCGGAGGTGACAAGCGTGCCCTTGGCCGCGATCGGCGTCTCGGGAATGCTCGGCAGATGGACGGATCCCGCGGCCTCTTCGTGGGCCTCCACCTCAGCGACCGCTCGCGCGGAGAGCCGATGGCGCTTCTCCCACTCCCGCTCGGCCGAGAGTTCGCTATGCGACAGCTGCGTCCCCTCGAGCACGGCAATCGCCTCCAGGGGGGTCGCTCGAAATCCCCGCTGCTCGAGGCGTTGCCGTTCCCGATCGCTGTTCGTAATCTCCTGCTCCGTGATGGTGATCCCACCCTTCGGCAGCACGCCTGCGAGGTGCAGCATCATCGGGTAGTCGCGATAGGCGTAGGGACGGAGCCCGGGTCCGAGCACGCTATCGCGCGCCTCAAACTTAGTCATCTCCTTCGCGTACGCCGATTCCGGTCCGTGTACGATCATCGGTCACCCCTAACTAAACGTCACACCGACGCTGTTGACCACGTTCCAGAGCCCGTTCTGCGCCACAAGCCACATCGAGGCTCCTGGCTGGGCGGCAAACGTCGCCGTGGTGAACGGGGACCCGGCCGCGCCGGTATCGTAGAGCGCCGTCGCGACAACGGTATGCGCCGCGGCACTCTGTGACGTGATCACCATCTCCACGCCGTTGCTGGAGAGACTCGGCGCTCCCAGCGTCATGGCCTGCGCCGTGGGACCCGTCAGAAACGCCTTCGTGTCCTGCGTCGGCACTTGGATCGCGCCGCTCTGCCCGTACCCGTCCAAATCCGGGGCGAACGCGGGCCGGACCGTGGACTGTGTCGGGGCCGGGGCCGGGAAGTCTCCCACCGAGGCCGAGGTGATCACGACGGCGTTGATGTCGTGGCTGTCCGCAATCCCGCCGTCGGATCCCCGGTTGCGCACTTGGATCACATTCGGCGAGACGACCTGCACCAGGAACATGAACTCGTCGTCGATCTGGATCATCTGCAGCGGGGTATTGACAATCTGCCCGACCGGCGGAAAGCCCGCCGCAGTCGAACTGACGCCAAACACCAACTGTGAGGGCGTGATGGGCGCCGTCAGGGTCGTTTTGGTTAAGGCCATGAATTCTCCCCTTACGCCCAGAGTCGGGCCGCGAAGTACGGCAGGATGGGGGCCACCCCGATCAAGCACTCAATCTTACTCGGCTCCTGATCGGTTTGAATGTTGTACTGCTCCACCCACCGCATGGTGAGCTTGGCATCGGGATCGCTCTTACGGGCCGAGTTGGCACCCGCCAAGGGGACGGGCAGTTCCGCCATCACAAATGCGAAGGCTTCCTCGTGGAAGATGAGCGACTGGCGAGAGGTCTGCGTCGCCATCGTCGCATTGACGGATCCCGTGGACCCGACAAACGTGATGCTGGCGTTGTTCGCTGGGAGCTGAGCGACGGTCGCCAACGGGTTCGTCGTCCCGTTCGCGTTGGTGATGGGAATCAGCGCCGGGCTGATGGACAACACCGCCGCGCCCGATCCGGATGCGGCTGCTGTGACCACGAAGGTTTGCAGGTCACCGGTATCGACGTAGCTGTCAGGATTCGCCGCATTCACGCCCGCGATCGTGAACTGGTCGCCGATATTGAAGCTGTACGTCCCCCAGCCTTTCGTGACGAGCGTGGAGCCGGTCTGCAGCGCCCCATCGACCAGCGGCGTGGAGCTGGTGAAGGTGCCTGTCGTGTGCGTCGGGACGTTCGGATCCCAGTACCAGTCGTCGACACCGAGCGCGGCGCCGGCAAACTTCCCTTTGTCCCACATCCGACTGACGAAGTTCGCCGGGTTGAACTGGTTGAACGCGACTTTGAGCAAGAGGCTCTGCGTCTTCGGATCGACGACCGCACACAGGTCTTCCGGTACGCCGACGTTCCGCAGCTTCGCGACGGCATCGGTGATCACGCCGTCCACCGCGGTATTCGTGAGCGCTTGGGCCGAGAGCGGACCGGCCTGGAAGTAGACGCTCTTGTAGACTTCGGCGCCCGCAATCACATCTGCTTTGTTGGCGAGAATCTTCCCCGCGCGGTTCGTGTACCGCTTAGTGACTTCCTCGACCAACATGGCGTTATCAGCCGAGGACCAGCCCATGCCCACCTGGAACTGATGGTTGAGGGTGATCGGCACGGTCTGATTGAAAATCGCCTGCTGGACGAGCGCTTGTCCCTCCGTCGCCTGGAAGCGCTGGGGGAGGCGCACTTGAATGGTGTAGCCGAGTTTCGCGCCGCCGGGCCGGTTCGTCCACTCGTTGTTCCACGAGCGATCGAAGTGACGCACGAGCGTGATGTTGTTCTTGTACGCGACCGCCGTACTGGTGGTGACCCAGGTCGGGCTGATGTAGGTGTTCACACGGCGCCCCTGAGGCGCGTCGACTTACCGCCGTGGCGGATGATAGTACCGCTCGAATTCCGCGAGCGAGGCTGTCTCCGGGTCGGGTGGTTCGTCGGGCGCTGTTGGTGCGGCCGTTCGCACTGGTGTGGGCGGACGGGGCGCGACTTTCACGGGCGTCGTGGCGGCTGCACCAGTTCCGACAGCCGGCTCACGAGGTGGTTGACCAGTGCGTTGCCCGAGCAACGTCAGCGCTTCAGCTTGGTCAAAAAGCTCAAGCGCGAGAATGCGCCGTAATTCCTGCGGCTCTTTCTGGAGCCAATATAACACACGTTGGCCGTTTCGGTTCTCGCGGATCCAGCGATCGATCAGACCGCCTTCCGGAATGTCGGTCTTGGTGTTGATGGCGACGGCCTCCCAATCTGGGAACTCCGCCTTGCCCCGTTCACTCAAACTAATCAATTCACGATCGTTTTTCGCCTGTTCGTGGGCGACCTGTTGCCGTTCTGCCCATCGCACGTTATCGACAAAGAGCTGCGAGGCAAGTTGAAAATCGCTGTAGTCCTCGAACTTTTTGAGATCCGGAAAGCCCGGCATCGCCTTGTAGCGTTTCCATTCGTCCTGTGTGGGCGGGGCGGCTTTGGTCTCTGGCGGAGTGGGAGGAGTCGCCGCGACGGCTGCAGCTGGCGGAGGCGTGGCTTTGAGGCGATCGCGTTCCGCCTCGGCCTCTCGCAGACGTCGTGTCAGCTCAGCAATCCGCGGCACATCCTTTGGCCCGGCTTCCTGGCTCTTGGCGCGATGCTTTTCCGGCTTCTCTGGCTTGACGAATTTCCCCTGATCATCCCGCTGGCGCTGAGGGCGCCGGGTGTCGTCCTCGGTCTCCGGCTCCGGGTCAGGCTCGACACGTTTGCCTTCGCCGTACTGCGCTTCGAATTCGGCAATCGACATCTCGGCCGATTCGTCAACCGGCGTCTCGGGGGTTTCAGGGATTGGTGTTTCTTCAGCCATCGGTGTCACTCCATCCTAAAAGCATCAGGGCAATCTGATTCTCGCGGGCCTGTCGGGATCGGCCCAAGGTGACCCGTCCACGCACTTGGCGCTGCGTGTGCCCGTGTCCCATCCCGTGCAGAGACGGCAGGATCGTGCGCATCATCCCGAGACGTTCCGGAATGGTCTCGGTAACGGCAGCGGTTGGCCGGAAAAACGACTCGAGCCGTGACGTCCCTCCAGTAGGCGCCTGGACCCATCCCACGGCGCTCAGGCGCCACGTGGGCAGGCCCACCCGGCCTAACCCCTGACTCGGCGCCCGCACGCGTCCTGATGGCCCTGGGACGCCGCCAGAGGGCGTCTGGATGGCTGCAGGCGGAGACACGATCAAGGGAATCGCCAAGATCGGCAGTACCGGCGGCGGTGAGGGCGGCGGCAAGATAACCGCTGGCGCTGAGGGCGTTGGCGGAGGGGGAGGCGGCGGCGTAATCGTCGTCCCGCTGGCCGGCAACTGCCGGACGTGACTCCCCGCAAACGCCCCTTGGGGGTAGCGTCGACCTGCCTGCGGTGCCGCGACGTAAATCTTGCGCATGGAACATCTACGGATCCGTCAGGATCGTGATGAACGTGTCGTCGGCCCCGACCGCGGTGGCTCGGAGCACGATGCAGTTACCGTTCAAGTCCCCCGCGCCGAAGTCCACGGTGTAATCGCCGTTGCTGACTTCGGTCACGTTCGCGAGTGTTCCGGCCGCGAAGGCCCCGCCGTCAATAGAGCGCGTACAGGTCACCGTCAGACCGATCTTCGGCGCGTGCGTCGTGCTGTCGGTCATGAGGAACGGGAAGTGCGTCGTGGCCGAGTTCTTTTTCACATTCGAGGTGATGGACACGGCCGCCGTGACGCTGCCGACCGCTCCGGTGACGCTCGCCACCGACCCGACGACGTTACCCCCGACATTCCCAGAGACCGATCCGACTGCGCCGGTGACACTCCCGACTGACCCGGTGACACTCCCCACTGAGCCTGTCACGCTCCCGACTGCGCCGGTGACCGCATCGGCCCGGACGGACCCCGCCGTGGCCGGAGAGACCGTGCCGAGGGTGTACTTCAGGTCCACGAGCGGCACGCCGGTCACGTTGACCGCTGGGATGGCCCCGTTCGCCCAGTTCTTCGCATTGACGTCGGGGATCCCGGCCGTCGCCGCGGTGACCGCAGTCCCCAGCCAGTCGGCTACGTCCACTTTCGGGACACCGGTGACACTGCGCGCGGGAATCGTATCTCCGACCCAGTCGCGCACACTCGCATCAACCTTGTTGGCGCCGGTGAACGTCAGGCCCGCCGTGGAGGTCTGAATCGCTTCGATGTCGACGTTCATTTCGTCCAGATCGAGCGCACCGGCGATGCTGACTGGGAGACCACCGGCCGCATTTGCAGCGGCATTGGGTAAGGCCGTCATGCCGCCGCGCACGCCGTCTTGATTGTCCCAGCCGGTCAGCTCGAGATCGAACACACAGGGCGCCATATTCGTCGCGCCGAAGAGGTACACCGTGACACTTCGACCTTTCGAGGCCGCGAGGGCGGCATTTGGTAGATCCAGCCGATAGAGGCCCTTCATGTTCGTCGAGTCAATTTCGATGAACCCCCCGCTGGAGTACGCCGTCGTCACCGTCGCCAAGGTAGCGAGCGTAATCGCCACGCGCGTCGTATTCGCCCCGGCAAAACTATAGGACGCGACAAGGCCCGCCGTGTTGAAGGCGAGCCCGGCCAATCCAGCCCCAACCGTCGAGGAACTGTCTTGAATGAAGACATTGACCGATTGGCTGGTGGCGCCTTGAACGATCGACAGTTTGGCCACTTACGCCGCCATCCGCGCCGGAACATAGATCCGATCGCGACGAGCGAAGCCCGCCGGAGCGGCCAAGGGGTTCCGGAAGAACGATCCACCCACGCCGTCACCATGCATCAGGTCATGGAGGAAGAGCCCGCGAGTCGCGCCGCTCGGGGGTTTGAACGCCATAATCATATTGATCGAGGCTTCATTCGCCGAGTTCGCCCACGTCGCACTGATCCCCGCCGCGACCGACTGCACAATGTATTGCACCTCCATCAAATTCGCACCACCGGAGGCCGCTAATTCCGACCATCCCGTGCCAGGTCCGGTGATTGATCCCGCGCCAGCGGTATCGTCCATCGCGGCGGCAATGACGAGCGCGCCGTTTTCATTCGGCGTAATCGAACTACTTGCCGGACTCGTGCCCGTCGTCACGTGTCCCTGGGACACATCGCCCACGCTCGCGGCCGCATTTCCTGACCACTCACTGATCGCTTGCTGACTTGATCCAGCAAGGCCTTGTCCGCTACTCGCATGGACTGTACAGGATCCCGTGCCTGTCACGAGCGCCCACCCACCCGCGATCCCTTGGCCATTGACCGACTCGCGGACATTGTTCGGCATCGTCGTCCAGGAGCTCGTCGTGGCCGTGCCCGCTGATTGCGAAAACGTCGGGGCCGCCCCTGTATTATCCCCGTAGGTATAGAACACGACGATCAGATTTCCGTTCGTCACATTCCCCGAGAACGCTAACGACTCGGGGTCATTGAGAAGCCCGACATCCTCTCGGTGCTGGACCGGTGTCCACGCCATTTACGCTCCGGAGATCGACGGCCAATCGCTATTCAGTTGCGAGCTGATCGCCGCGTCCGTCGCATCCGAGTACAACGCGGGACTGCCGGAACTGATGTCCACCCAGATATGCGCCGAGGCGATGTTCGTCCGATGGACGAAGTACTGGATCAGCGTCCCCGCGAACAAGCCCGGATTCGCAATGACTTGCCTGGCGTAGGCTTGATGGCCCGCCGTCACCACCGGCGTGCCGCTGCCGATCGCCGTGTTGAGATACTGCGCGGCGATGCCTTCGAGCAGCCCCGTAAACCGCACGCGAAAGCCCGCATCGTTGGCGAGCGCTGAAAACATCTGCGCATCAGGGGCCGTGATTTCTACCGCCGTCGTCGGAATCGGCATTACTCCTCCTGCGTAATCGAAAATCCGTCCACGAGCACGCGCATCCCCCGCAGAATCGTCGTCTCGTCCAAGACGAGATCTGTCCCCTGTGTGCCCACCGTCCCGTCCAGCACGGCTTGATCGTCGGCCGTGTAGCAGCGAAACCAGCGGGCCATCCCTCCGCCTGGCGCCGAGGTCTCAGGCTCGAGCGGATGCGCCTCGAGCATCCCCTTCTCAGGTTGATCAAACGCGGGTGAGCCGAACGCGAGTCGGGCCAACGGCGGCTCAGACGTGGCCATATCCGGCGTCTTCGGCTGCGTGCCGTCGTAGAGCTCGAGATACCCGCCGACAAGCAGACCGGCGATCACCTCGAGCTGCGCATGCACGACGGCCTCGGACAACTTCACATCGGCACCTGTTCGTGATCTTCCGTGGCCCCGGTGACGTTCC
>Ga0307475_10002650_pt1 | contig 10777 bp, 11 predicted proteins | sample atmos_gasesECM1C_FD_203317 | JGI IMG/M metagenome (GOLD analysis project Ga0307475, IMG submission 203317) | Hardwood forest soil microbial communities from Morgan-Monroe State Forest, Indiana, United States - atmos_gasesECM1C_515 | ecosystem: Environmental > Terrestrial > Soil > Temperate...
CCGGGATCAACCGGAATGCGTTTTGGAAGCGGTCGACGAGATGGCGTGTCCCAAGTTCAACTAAAGAGCGGCCTAGGTCTTCAGTGGGTGCCAGCTCCTTGCGTTGTCCATTCCAAGCCGCGAGATCGAGGTTGGGCTCGTCATGCTCACGGTGCTCAAGAAACAAATAGGGACTCGTCGCGTTCGTGACCATTACTGGCACGCCAGCATCCGCAAAAATCGGAAGTGTGGACCATGTGGTCCCAGAATAAGTATGCCCAATGACGGCAAGCGTACCGGGCCGACGTCGGAGTTCTTGGGCCAGTGTTATCGCTTCTTCTCTGGTATCCGGATCCGGCTGTGACTTAAGCTCTACCTGATCTCCAAGGAGTTCCTTAATGGTTGGATCGTCCCTGGCTTTTTCCACTCCCATCTTGATGGAGCTGTGCTGGTGGGGATCACCCGCCGTGGTCCATAGATAGTAGATTTTCAGCTTGTGATCTTTTTTTTCGAGTTCTCTAGATTTGTCCCCTGTCCCGCAGGAACCAAGTAATAGGATTGCTGACGAGGCTAGGGCGAGGCGCGCATAACTTGACATAGGCACACTATCTTCCGACGACAGCCCCCTTGGTCGATTAGGGCGAAATTGTCCCTCGGAATGGCTCGGTTGTCAATTGTAAGCCCAGGGGTGGCCGAAATAACTCACGTTCAGGCCATAGGTGCGAAGCACGACCGGGGTCGGGGCAATTGCTATGTTCGCCCTACCAATGTTAATTCCAAGGTTGGGAATGGCAAATCCAGGACCAGGCGTGTTAGAACTCCCTTCAACCTCCAGTTCGCTTCAGGGGGACAGGTTACTCCGTCCCCAGTTCTTTCGCCAATGTTTTCCACTTAGCATCGGCAATGCCTTTGTACCAGAGGCCATCACAATTTCATCGGGCCAGCGGCCAGCCCGCGGTTTTGGAGAAATCCGCCGAGGCGTCAGGCGGAGACCTGCAGGCGGGGCACGGAAGGAGGCACGAGGCCTTTCTTGATAAGAACACTACGAATCGTTGCCCTCGAGAATGCCGCGGACCAACTTATAGACGCTGACCTCCTCCGGAAAACCGAAACATAGCCGGGTTTGAGGTTGTCACTTGGTTCGTAACACTGTAGCGCAGCAGCGACGGGGGGAGCGGCAGAAACCAGGATCCCCGGCGCTTCGGGACTGTGCGGAATTAATCCACTTTATTCGAGGATTGACATCAGTCGATCCCTAGCTCTTTAGCAAGTGCTTTCCACTTCTCATCTACCAGCGCCTTCGTCTTAGCGTTCATGACAATTTCATCCGGCCAGGGGCGGGTGAAGCCTTCGGTGGGCCATTTGCGGGTGGCGTCGATGCCCATCTTGGAGCCGTAGTTGGCGAGGCGGCTGGCGTGGTCGAGCGAGTCGATGGGGCCTAGCGTGAATTGGATGTCGCGCTCGGGGTCGATGTGGTTGAGGACTTTCAGGGTTACGTCGGCCAAGTCCTGCACGTCCACATCTTCGTCTACGACGATGATGACTTTCGTGAACATCGCCTGACCTAGCGACCAGATGGCGTTCATCACTTTGCGGGCCTGGCCGGGATAGGACTTGCGGATGGAGACTATCATCAGGTTGTGGAAGATGCCTTCGATCGGAAGATTGATGTCCACCAACTCGGGAATTGTCAGGCGCATCAGCGGGAGGAAGACGCGCTCGACGGCCTTGCCCATGTAGGCGTCCTCCATGGGAGGCTTGCCTACGATTGTCGTGGCGTAAATTGGATCTTTGCGGTGCGTGATGCATTGCACGTGGAAGACCGGGTAGAGATCTTCGAGAGAGTAGAAGCCGGTGTGGTCTCCGAAGGGGCCTTCAGTGCGGAGTTCGTCGAGATTGACGTAGCCTTCGAGAACGATTTCGCTGGTGGCGGGGACTTCGAGGTCGACGGTTTCGCATTTCACTAGTTCCACCGGAGCGGCGCGGAGGAATCCGGCGATTAAATATTCTTCGACGTCTGGGGGAGCGGGGACTATGGCGGAGAAAGTTACGGCGGGGTCGGTGCCGATCGCTACGGCGACTTCCATTTTGCCTATGGGGTTTGCGGAGAGGACTTGGCCTCCGGAGGTGCGGGCCATTAGATCTACCGCTGCCGTGTTTCTTCTTCCAGCGTCAAAGTCCCCACCCAAGCCAAAGGACGGCTTGGATGGGGCACCCTCTTGTGTGGTGGCGCCAGCATTGCGTAATGCTTGGCGGTAATGCTCGGCTGCAACTTTTTGTCTCTGCCAATGCGCGCCTAGTGTGTTTTTGTCGTAGACCTGGAGGCGGTACATTCCCACGTTGCGTTTGCCTGACTTTGGGTCGCGGGTGACTACGCAGGGAAGGGTGATGAAGCGGCCGGCGTCCTGGGGCCAGCATTGCAGGATGGGGAAATCCAAGAGGGAAAAATTGTCGTGCTTGATTACTTCCTTGCAGGGGCCGGTGGGAACTGTTTTTGGAAAAAACTTTCCGGCTTCGGTTAAGAGCGGGAGCATTTTTAGTTTGTCTAAGAAGCCTTGGGGGGATTTGACTTCGAGAAACATTTTGATGCGGTCGGCGAATTCGTCGAAGGAGTTCACGCCGAGGGCTAGTTTCATGCGGGCTTCGGAGCCGAACTGGTTGATCAGGAGTTGCGAGTGGGGGTGGCCTTTAATGTTTTGGAAGAGAAGAGCGGGTCCGCCGGGCTTTCCTTTTTTTGACTTGCTGACACGATCAGTTATTTCTGTAATTTCTAAGACAGGGTCGGCTTCGGTTTGGATGCGTTTTAGTTCGCCGGCGCGGTCAAGAGCGGCGATCCATTGGCGGAGGTCGTCAAAGGGCAAAGGAGTGTCTCCATAGAACTGATGATTATAAACAGTGGGCGGTGGTCAGTGGGCAGTGGTCAGTAAATCAAAATCAAAATCACAAATCAAAATCTTTAACGACGGGGAGACACTGAGGAACACAGGGTAAGCCTTCTACAGCTTGCTGCGGAGCATGGAGATTACGTCGTCGGAGGTGACTACGCCGACCAGCTTATTGTGTTCGTCGATTACCGGGAGGGTGACCAGGTTGTATTTGTCGAAGAGGGCGGCCACTTCGTTGTCGCTGGTTTCTTTGTGGGCAAAGATCAGAGGCTCCTGCGTCAGCGACAGGAGCGGGGTTTCGGGCTTGGCGAGAACTATTTTCACGAGGGGGACGGCACCGACCAGGGTGCCGTGGGAATCGACGAGATAGATAGTGATGACGGATTCGACGCCGCCCTCGAACTCGCGCATTACGCCGATGGCGTTCTCTACGGTCGCCGAAACGGGAAGGGCCAGGAATTCGGTGGTCATGCGTCCGGCGGCGGTTTCTTCGCGGTGTTCGAGGAGTTCGACGACTTCCTGGCTGGCCTCGGGCTCCATCTCGACGAGAATTTGTTCGGTTTGATCCTGGGAGAGGTCGGCGAGCAGGTCGGCGGCGGCGTCGGGATCCATTTCTTCGACGATGTCGGCGGCGCGTTCGGAGTCGAGCGATTCGACAATCGATTTCTGAACGCTGGGCTCGACTTCTTCGAGGGTCTCGGCGGCTACATCTTCGTTCAGAGTGCGGAAGACTGCTTCACGCTCGTTGGGAGCGAGGTCTTCGACGATGTCGGCGATGTCGGCGGGATGGAGGGTGGCAAGGCCGTCGTGAGCGATCTTGAGTTTGACGCGGCGCGCGGGATCGGTTTCGATCAGGTCGACAAAACTCCAGGGGATGGTGCGGGGAGGAATTTTTTCCACCAGGAGATGGAGAGCGGAGCGGGGCGCGAGACCGCGCAGGAGACGGCGGACAGCGCCGCGGGCGCCGATGTCGACGGAATGAACGCGGAGCACGGCATGAGTGCGCCCGGCTTCGATCACGGAGTCGACTTCGAGATCGACGTCGTTGACGCGAACGACTTTGCGTCCATTGATGTCGATGACCTGCTGATCGAGGAGATCGCGTTCGAGCAGGAACAGGCCTTCAGCGCCATTGGCGGCGGGCCACTCCGCGGGATTGGTGGAGGTGTGAATGCTGGTGTCGATGGTGGTGACGGCGGAGTGGGGAAGGACGCGGTTGCCGGATTTAGTTTTGACGATGAAGGAGGCGATGCGGTCGCGGTCTTCCTGAGGGGCGAGAGTGACTTCGCGCACGCGTCCGGTGGCCGCGCCGGAGGGGTCGTAGACCGTGGCGCCGAGAAGCTCGGAGAGAGGCAGCGTAGGCATCCCGGGTTGAGGATAGCGGAAAGTTGCGGGGGAGAGAAAGGAAATTTGTGAGTGTCAGATGAAAAAGCATTCAGCCACGGATTTTCGCGGATTCACACGAATAAAACGGCAAAAGCTTAAACACGGGGGACATGGAGGATCACGGGGTAAGGCCGTTGGGCGCGGTACCTGGCCGTATAATCGGTTGGCTGTAGAGTGGAATGATGACATCATCCGAAGACATTTTGAGTTTGGTTCCGCCGAAGGCGGATGCGCGTGTCGCTTACGGTGCCGATGCGAATCAGTTTGTGGATTTGCGGTTGCCGAAGGGGAAGGGGCCGCATGGGTTGGCGATTGCTATCCATGGAGGGTTCTGGCGGGCGAAATACGATCTGGGGTATGCGGGGCATATGTGTGCGGCGTTGACTGGGAAGGGGATTGCTACGGCGAATCTGGAATACCGGCGCGCGGGGAATGCGGGCGGGGGATGGCCGGGGACGTTTGCGGATGTGCGGGCGGGGTATCAGTTTCTGGTGCAGAATCCAGCGAAGTATGAGTTCGATGCGCGGCGCGTTATGGTGATTGGGCATTCGGCAGGTGGACAATTGGGGCTTTGCCTGGCGGCGCATGAATCTGGAGTGAAGGCGGTTGTGTCGCTGGCGGGCGTGGTGGATCTGCAGCGGGCGTATGCGCTGCACTTGAGCAACGATGCCGTGGTGGAATTTCTGGGAGGGAGTCCGGCTGAGGTTGCGGATCATTATCGGGAGGCAGATCCGATGAAGCTGTCGATTGCGGCGCGGCAGTGGTTGGTGCATGGGGCGGAAGATGATACGGTGCCTCCGGCGTTCAGCCGCGACTACGTTGCCGCGAAGCAGAAGATGAAAGAAGATGCGCGGCTGGTGGAGATTGCGGGGGCGGGGCATTTTGAGGTGGTCGATCCGCGGGCGGCGGCATGGAAGGATGTGGAGAAGGTGGTAATGGAGGCGGTGGGGTAAGAGGCTACATTAGCCGCTTCTGGGCGGTGGCGGACCGAGAACTTTCGTGTCGTGGCGGCTGATGAGTTTGGCAACCTCGGGACCCCACTTTGGGTCGGAGGGTGAGAGTCGCGAGGCCAATTCGTGGATTTCCGGAAAGAAGCGCTCGAAACCTGCTGGATTCCCGGATCCTAGAAATCGAACCGGCTGTTTTCCTGCATTGCATTGCGCGTGCGGCGTACCGTGAGGCACCACCGCGATTGTGCCGGTCTCGAGGTCGTGCCATTTGCCGTCGAGATAGACGGAAAGGGCGCCATCCAGCACAAAGAACTGCTCGTCGGTCTGAGGATGGAAGTGAAGTGAGGTAGTGAAGCCGGGATCTTCGCGAAACTGGCCCAGCCACCAGGCGCCGCCTGAGCGCTCTCCATCCACCAAGATGCGCGCCTCGCCAAGCCCCTGACTATAGACGCGGGCCTGATCGGGTCTGATGATCACTGTCTCCTCCAACACGTCGTCGGGAGTCTAGCACAGGGACCTTGGCTATGCTTCATGAGCCGGATCTTTTTCGTATCGCCTGTTCGGTTTCCACAGCTTGCTGGCGGACGTCGTTGGAAATATCCGGGAGGTCGCGTTCGTAGGGGCGGATGGCGGGGAGGTCTTCGGGCTGTCCGATGAGATAGAGGGCGCGCAGAGCTTCCCACACCTGCTCGTTGGCTGGATCGATGATCGCGATTTCCGCGCCTGCTGCAATGCTTGCTCCCGTGCCGGCTACAGAGCGGATTCTGCCGGGGATTGGGGAGCGAATTTCCGTGGTCTGCTGGCCGGATTGCAGCTTGGCGATCAGGCCGCCCTGGTGGATGGCGGTGCCCGGGTGATCGGAATCGAGAATGCGTCCGATGTCTGGCGACGTGACTTGCGCAGGTTGCAGCAGGGCGAGGATTTGCGGACGGCCTGTGGCGTCACCGAAGCGGACCAGCGAGAGTGCGGCGTTCCCGCGGACCATCTGCGACGGGTCGTTCAGCATCTTCAGTAGAATTTCGTGAAAGCCCGTGCCAGTTGTGTCCTGGCCCATGACCCAGGCATCGGTGTTGCGGACTTCTTCCACGGGATCGGAGGCGAGGCGCACGAGATCTGGATACCATTGTTTTGCGGTGGCATCATGACGCGTGATGAGCTCGCCGACCTGCACCAGCGCTTGCTGAATGTGGCGCGGCTTTTTGGTGTCGTGCAGGTATTCGGTTAACTGCTGGTCAGACAGCTTGCGGCCGAACCAGGTGTTCCACCAGAACAGAAACGGCATCAGGCAGATGAGCCAGGCAGCGAGGAAGAAGAGGAGTTTTTGGGTGCGGGACATGCCGCCCTTGGGCGGGCTTGCGTCGGTCGTCGCGGCTGGAACGGAATTGGTGGGCATCTAGAAAAACATTTCACCACAGAGTCACAGAGACACAGGGAAAATCTAAGTCTGGCAACTACTCTACAACATCGGCGTCGAGCACGCGCTCCTGCTCAAGATAATGAGAAACGGCGTACTGGGCCAGAAGCGGCGTCTGGAGGCGGATTTCGGCGCCGATCCATTCGCCCTTGGCGTGCGGGGCGTTGGGGGCGTGGTTGCAGCGGCCGCCGCTGCCGAATTGTGGGCCGAAGTCGGCGCTTTGGATTTGATCGAACTGCTTGATCTCACGCCAGGCCTCGTCGGCTTTCGTGCCGGAGACGTCGATTTTTAATCTCACGACCGACATAACATCAAAATCTCTACCACAGAGGGCACGGGGTAATACAGGGTAAATCAGCTGTGTGGGAACCATTGGTAGAGCATGAAGTATACGATCACACCCGTGACGCTTACGTACATCCATAAGGGGAAAGTCCAACGCGCGATTACGCGGTGACGGTCGTAGCGTGCGCGCAGGCCGCGGTTTAACGTGATGATGACCATGGGGACGATGACGATTGCCAGGGTGACGTGCGGGATCAGGATTGCGAAGTAAATTGGCCGCCAGATGCCCTGGCCGAGAAAAAGAATGTTGCCGGCGCGAAAGTGGAAGTAGAGATAGCAGGAGAGGAACAGGGCGGAGGCGACGACCGCGGCGATCATGCAGGCACGGTGCGCGGCCATGCGTCCGCGCGCGATCATGTAGCGGCCGGTGACCAGAAGTACCGCGCTGGTTCCGTTCAGGCTGGCGTTCAGGGCAGGGAAGAAAGCGTATTGTTCGGCGATCATATTTTTGCCTCAGGCGGCGGGCCTCGTGGTACGGCGGTTGGCCATGAGGAATGCGAGCCCGAACATGGCGAGCGAAAACAAAAGCAAGGTTGCCATTGCTGAGGGAAGAGGGAACGGCGAATCCATTGCCGGATAGAGCAGGTCGCGCAGGGCTTCGACGCCGTAGGTTAACGGATTCATGTACATCAGGGCGCGAATCCATCCGGACGCGCCGGAGAGCGGAAATAGGGCGCCCGACAGCAGCCAAAGGGGAATCAGAAACAGATTGATGATGCCGTGGAATGCCGAGGTTGAGTCCATGGGCCAGGCGATAGCGAAGCCGAGCGCAGTCAGCGCGAACGAAACCAGGAACACCACTACGGCTACTAGGAAAACTTGTATTGGGTTGAGATGCACGCCGGCGAAGGGAGCGAAGATGAGGAAGATCATTCCTTGCAGTGCGGCGAGCGTGGTGCCGCCGAGAACTTTGCCCAGCACGATCGCCGAACGCGGGACGGGGGCGACCATTACGGAGAGCAGAAAGCCTTCTTTGCGATCTTCGATGAGCGACATCATGGCGAAGATCGAAGTGAATAGAACGATCAGGATCAGCGTGCCAGGATAGAAGTAATCCAGATAATGCTGTTGAGCCGGCCCGCCGGCAGAGCGGAAGGAATTGCCAAAGCCCGAGCCAAGTACGATCCAGAACACGAGCGGTGACGCAAGCACACCGACCACCCGCGACTTCTGCCGGTAGAAGCGCACGATCTCGCGCCACCACAGCGTGAAGGCGGGCAGGAACACGCCTGCCGAAGGTGAGGCGACGGGGCTCGACAGACCTGCGGTTTGCGTGGCCACGTTAAGTCGCTTTCGCTGCGGAAGGTTTGGCAGCCGGGGCCGCGGGTTTCTTCTCGACCGGCGCTTTCTTCTTGATTAAGCCCATGTCACGCATTTCCCAGTATGCGTTGAGCATGAAGACTCCGGAGAGCGTGAGCAGGATCAGGCTCATGAACAGGCCGTCGACGGTGGTGATCATGCCGTTCATCAGCGTCCATGCCACGCCGAGCAATGGCAGGATGCCGAACATGAGAGAAATCGCAAGCATCATAGAGAGCAAGTTTACCTCCTTAAGCGCAGTGGTGGGTGGCCAGTTGCCAGTAAACCAGATTCCTCTCCCCTTTTCGCTTCGCTCAGGGTCGGAACGACAGGGACCCGCGCTGAGAATGATTCAGGGTTCAAATTTCTCGCTCCAGAATTTGTGGCCGGTGCGGCGAATGAAAACGTCCTCGAGCGATGGCTTGCTCACCGAAATGGCTTCGATCTCTCCGGGGAAAGCTTCAACGACTTCGGTGACAAAGCGGTGCGCGCCTTCGCGCTCGATGCGCACTTGATTCTCGAGAACCGTGGTGTCTACGTGAAAGCGGGCGCGGATGCGGTCGGCGAGCACTCCGGCGTCGTGCGCGGCATCGAGCAGAACGACGTCGCCGCCGATTTCACTTTTCAATTCCGTGGGCGTGCCGAGCGCGACCAGGTTGCCTTCATTCATGATGGCCAGCCGGTCGCAGCGCTCGGCTTCTTCCATGAGATGTGTGGTGACCAGGACAGAAACGTGTTCTTCGTCGCGCAGGGTGGCGAGGTACAGCCAGAGGTCGCGGCGGGCGCCGGGGTCGAGGCCAGTTGTGGGTTCGTCGAGCAGCAGCACTCCGGGATGATGCAACAGTCCTTTGGCCAACTCGATGCGGCGTTGCATTCCGCCGGAGAATGTTTCGACCAGTTCTTGGGTGCGATCGGCGAGGCCAACTCGCGAGAGAATCTCCACGATGCGCTTTCTCAACGCTGCGCCGCGAAGGCCGTAGAGGTGTCCCTGATGCCAGAGGTTCTCGTAGGCGGTGAGTTTTATATCGACGCTCTGCGCCTGGAAGACTACGCCGATTTGCCGCCGCAAGCGTGCGGGCTCTTGCGCCGCATCGCAGCCCAGGACGGTGGCCCTGCCGGCGGTGGGAAGCATTAAGGTGGAGAGAATCCGGAAGAGCGTGGTCTTGCCGCTGCCGTTGGGGCCCAGGAGGCCAAACAACTCCGCGGGCCGTACATCGAACGAAACTCCGTTCAGGGCGGTGCGGTCGCCGTACCGATGCACAAGGTTCTCAACCGAAATGACGGGCTTAGAGGAAGAGCGGGGTTCTTCCAGGTCGGCTTCGGCGATGGCGGAAACTTTCGAGACCAATGGAGTTCCTGAGATTAGTTCAAATACCAGTTTACGACGAGACGACGTGAAACATCACGAGAATGAACAATAAGCTGAGCCGGTCGCGACCTGTGAAGTCGGGCTGCGTTCGACGGACCGCCGAGGTGGCCGTCCCCACATATGCACTTGAGACTGTCCCCACATATGCATCTGAGCAAGACTCATGCGGCGGAGGCATCCCGTTGCGCCTGGGGTACGCGCTCTTCAAAGGCTACCGGAACGTGGCGCCACACCTGAATCGCCAGCACTACCGTGGCCGCCAGCAGCAGCGCTCCCACGGCCACGTGAGCCACGGTGGACGCAACCATGGGCAGCTCGGGTTGCACCGCGCTTCTGCCCCAGGCGACGCGCGTCAAAAATGCGGTGAAGCCCAGACAGAGTTGGGCGATCAGAAGCGACAGCAGCGCGATTGCCGGACGACGCACTGCCTCAATATTCGAATACACCGAGATGGCACGTATCGCCGTCCAGGCCAGGACGAACGACACAACTATCGCGTTGAAAACATGCAGCCACCAACTGATGCCGTGGTGGCGGAACATCGCCCCGAGAATAAGCTGGACGTATAGCACCAAAATGGAAAGCAGCGTTAAAGTGAACAAACTTGGACGGCGCTGGTCGTACTCTACTCGGGGATGTTCTTCGATCCAGTGTCTGCCGGTGAACAGGGCCATGGCTACGGCGATGGCGAAAAAAGTTTGCGCCAGCGCCGCGTGCGCCGACGAAACCGATGGCGGCAGGTAAAACAGAACCGTTATGCCGCCGAGAATTCCCTGGGCAATGACTGTTCCCAGAGCAGCCAGGGCCAAAATCCGCAGCCAGCGCCGCTTTTCGGCGCGCCAGGTCCAGATGGCAAGGATGATTGTGAGGAGTCCCGCGACCTGAGCGATCATGCGATGAGTGTGCTCAAACTTCACTCCGCCCACGAGCCTCGGAATTTTGTACCAGGAACCGAAGGAAGTAGGCCAGTCCGGAACCGAGAGGCCGGCGTCGTTACTGGTTACAAGAGCGCCGGCGATAATCAGAAGGAAAGTCCAGCAAGCGAGAACAATCGCGAAACGATGATGTCCGCGATTATAAGTTGTCGCGACGGCTTTCAGAGTAGTCCCCTTGGGTCAGCGAAGAGAGAGAGGTAGAGCAGGCTGCACGG
>Ga0307475_10002651_pt1 | contig 10772 bp, 7 predicted proteins | sample atmos_gasesECM1C_FD_203317 | JGI IMG/M metagenome (GOLD analysis project Ga0307475, IMG submission 203317) | Hardwood forest soil microbial communities from Morgan-Monroe State Forest, Indiana, United States - atmos_gasesECM1C_515 | ecosystem: Environmental > Terrestrial > Soil > Temperate...
CTCGTCGAGCCTGCGTCGGATTCGGAAGGCGTCATCGATTTTCTGAACGATGTGGACGGTTCGGGTGGTTGCAATCTCTATATGCCCGCCGGCGGCTCGCTGCATCCTTCGTCGCACGAAACCGTCGAGAAGCGGATGCACTACGTCCACCAGGAAGGCGCGCAGGTTTTCAAGTATGCGGTGCGGCGTATGAGCGAGCTCGCCGTCGAGATTTTGGAGCGCAACGGCCTGACGAGCCGCGACCTCGCTCTTGTCGTGCCGCACCAGGCGAACCTGCGAATCATTCGCGCGATGCAGGAACGGCTGGGCGTGGACGATTCGAAGATCCTCATCAACATCGATCATTTCGGCAACACGACCGCCGCCACGATTCCGCTTGGGCTGATGGATGCGCTCGAGGAGAAGCGGCTTCGCAAAGGCGATCTGGTACTTTTGATCTCCGTGGGCGCCGGATATACCACAGGGGCAATGCTGCTGCGCTGGGCTTACTAGCCGATTTTGCGTCCTCAAAATCGCAATCCGTTCGCGATTAGACTCAGCGGCCATCCTTTGTTTGCAATCGTTTACGGGGATTTCTAATCGCGCATTCGCGATTAGGAATATCGTCTCCTTTCGAGCGGAATCCGGTTCACTCCCGCCAGTTTGCCGGTGGGGAGCTATGCCGCTAGCCGTGCCTTTGACGGCCACCTGCTGACTGGCCCGAGTTTTGACGTTTTGCTGCATTGCGCCACATTTAAGCTAGCACAGCGCAATGCAAAAGTGGCTTTTTGAAAAGTACAAAAAAAGGACGAGGTCTAGAACTGTACTAACGGACGGGGAGCGAGCCACGAGCAAAGGCAGCGCCCTCACGCGTCGGATTCGATTCGCGAACGTGGAGACGGCTCACGGAGTGACTTCACTGCGAAGATGCTTGGCCAGCCTTTCGATGCGCTTGAGATTTTCGTTGAGATCCTTGGGATATTGATTCTTCGTCACCTGCTCAATTTGAGCGGGAACGCCATCGGCCAGCTTCTTTAGTTCGTCCGCTTCCTGCTTCACTTGTGTCAAGTCGACCTTCCGGTTGCGCATCTCCATTGGCGGTTCGAGACCCTGGTTCGATTGCTGGTCGGCCGTCCTGATTCCGGGTGGCTTTTGATGCTGGACAAGCGGAAGGACGACAAGTATGCAAAGCCACAAAGGAAATTGCCGCATAAATCCTCCTTTGCGCGGATAGGCTCGTAATAGCGCACGGACGGCAAACTCACAAATGAAAAACGCCAATGGCCCTAGTTGCGCTGAGCCATTGGCGTGTTAATACTGCCGGTTCCGGCTCGCTTAACGGGGAGCGAACCGGGCCGGATTAGAATTGAAGTTTCAACCCCCACTCAATCGTACGCGGAGCACCGAACGCGAATACGCCAGTCCCGGCTCCGATTCGATCCGGACGGCCTGCCTGCACCGTACCGTTGATCGAGCCGGGGCCGCCGTTCAGTTGACCTATCAAAGTGTTAGCGGGCGAGTCAAAGTTGGAAAGGTTGAACAGGTTAAACATGCTCACGCTTGGGATGAGCGTGATCCTCTCATGCCAGAAGTGCCCAACCCAGCTAAATTCCAAGTCGAACGCCTTCAACCATGCAAGCGGTACTTGGCCTGGAATCACTCCTGGAACCGTTGCGCCCGCCGCGTTCGTAAAGGTAACGGGAGTAGCCACTCCACCCAACGCTTGCAACTGAGCCAAAGTGAACAGGCTGTTGTTGATCAGCGCCTGGCCAGCGGGTGTGGGACATCCACCCCCACCGCAGCCCCCGCCAACACCATTCACGGGAGCGGCAATGTTGTTGTTGTAGTTGTTCACCGCGTTGGACAAAGCACCGGGCCCGCTAAGGTCGCGCATATACGCGCCGACGTTATACAGGTTATAGTCGCAACTTCCGCCGACAGTTCCGCAGCTCGAATTTAGACTGTGGGGCAGCGGCTGGCCGATTTGGCCATCACCAAGGAAGTCATTTGTGAAAATTGCGCCCGTTGACCCGGCCTGTGCGCTCCCGGCAATCGGAAGAAGCGTCGGCGTAGCGGGAAGCGGAGACCAGAAGTGGCCAATCATGCCAAGCCGGAAGCCCAGCGGCAGATCGGCGTACCCGCCGAGGTTGAATTGATGTTTCCGGTCCAACGAGCCCGGCCCCGTAAGAGCCAGCGGATTGCGGTTGTCGAGGGCGTTGTTTACGAAATCCTGATCGCCGCCGGCCGCGGACGCTCCGGACCCGGTCGAACCGGCATTCACGAATCGGGAGAGCGTGTACGTGAACTGGAAGTTCAGATACTTCACGCCACGGAACGGATGATTGACGTTATCGATCCACTTGATATCCATCCCATTATATACGGAGCGACCGCCGGGACGATACATGTAGAAGTTGCCGACATTGGGGTTGTTTCCGGGGTACGCACATGGAGCGCCGATACCGACCTGACATGCGCCAATGCCCAAATCGTACGGTGAATCGAGGCCGTTGCCGGCAAAGTCGGTGATAGTTGCTGGTCGACCGGCCGGATGAGCGGCGCTCGCGAACCCGGGGCAGTTGATGATCGCAGCATCGATTGTTGCGGCTCCGCAAGCAGTCAGCGTGGCCGCAATCGCCCCTGCCGCTGCGGTTGGACTGAAAGTGGAAACGTCCCCGGTGTGATTGATGTCCTGCCCGATCAGGTAATGCAAGCCAATGTTGCGGAGATAGTCCACGGTGAGGACCATGCCGGGCCGCAACTCGCGCTGAACACCGATATTGAACTGAACCGCACGCGGCGACTTGTAATTGGGATCCAGCAGCCCAGTAAGAATCTGACTGCCGTTGGCCAGGGCGTTGGGAATGAAGCTCGCGTTCGCCCCGCCCGCGGTGTACGTACCCTGAACAAAAGTCTGGTAGTTGGCAGCGCACGTGGCGAAGACCACCCCCGCACAGTTACCGGCACCGGCGGGAAGCACATCCCCTATCGCAGTCCCGCCCGCGGGAGTGGGGCAAATAGTCGTGGCTGCTGCCTTGCTACCGCCTATGAAGCTCGTGGTTCCGTCACCAAGGGTCACCGACCCAGGACCAACGGCGCAGGGCAACTGCACCACGTTGAAGGCGCCTTGGGGAAGCCGCAGCAGGCGATCAAACAGAACGTCGTTGAAGACTACGTTGTCGTAGTAGATACCGATGCCGGACCGAATCACCGTCTTGCCATCGCCCTTGGGATCCCAGGCAATTCCGAATTGAGGGGCTAAGTTCTTGTTGGGATTGCGCACACGGTCGCCGAAACCAGGGAAAAAGTTATTAACGGCTGCAAGGGAGGGCAGATCGCTATCGGTTCGACCGGTATCGCGCACATACCGAACACCGATGGTAGCTGTGAAGTTAGGCTTTACCTTCCAACTGTCACCGATATACGCACTCATCCGGTTGTCCGGACCAAGACCGCCGTTGGGCTTTCCGAACCGCGGCAGCTCGGTAAAGGAGCCTTGCCCGTTTCCCACAATAACGAGGTCTGCCGTGTAGTTCAGCGGACAGGCAGCGCCCATCTCACCTCCCGGACAGGTCGAAGTTCCCGGAGCGTTAAGGAATAAGCTATCCAGCCTGGGGGCAAGACCAAAGAAGTTGGCGAAAGTCCAACCGGTGATGCGGTTGTAGCCAACGCCATAGCGAATAATATGCGCGCCCCAGACTTTGCTACCGTCATATTTTACCTGGCGGTCGCTCTGGATGGTAGATTGGGGCGCCAGGAAGCTCGGGCCCGTTTCAAACCCAGTGCCAGGCAAGTTGATTTCGACACCGACGTTCGAAAGCGGCAGACCGCTTCCCGCCGTGGCATCGGCGATTACGTTCACAAATTTCAGGTATTCGGCGCGGAAGCTGTGCGTGTATGACCCGGTGGTGAAGTCCACACCCCCAGCAACGCTCTTGGTCCGGTCTTTGTTGTCATAGACGGAATAATTGGCCGCACCACCAAAGTTTCCAACATCGGAGGCCTGCCAATAGTTGAAGCGTCCGAATACGTGGATCGTCTTGGTGGCCTGCCAATCCAGCTTACCGAGCGCGCTACCATCGTGGAACGGCGCCGGAAATGTTCCCGTGAAGGCATTCAGATTCGTCCCACCGGTGCCAGGGATCGACGCGACCAGCACGCCACCGGCATCGTGGGCAAGGAGTTTCTCGCCATCCACGAAATAGAACAATTTGTCTTTGATGATGGCTCCGCCGACATCGCCGCCATACTGCGAGCGCTGAAACTTGGCGCCGCCAGGGTAGGCGGCTGCTTGTGAGTCGTCGCGGAAAAGACCAAACCCTTCGCCGTGGATCGAGTTCGTGCCAGACTTGGTCGCCACATTGACGGCACCAGAAGAAGTGAGATCGTTCGAAAGATCCAAGCTTGATTGCGCCAGCTGGAATTCCTGGATGGCGCTGGCGGGAATGGCGGTGGTTGTGGTGCCGACGTTTTCGTCGCTGACGTCTACGCCGTCCACCGAAATGCGGGCGCTGCGGCCGAAGCGGCCGCCAAACGAGATGGAGGAAAAGCCAATCTTGGTCGGGTCAAAGTTGCCGCCATCCTGAATCTGAACACCCGGCTCAAGCTGGGCTAGGTCGAGGAAGTTTCGCCCGTTAACCGGCAGATTCTCAATCTGCCCGGTGGTCAAGCTGCCAGAAACCTGCGCCTGGTCGGTGTTCACGGAGACGGCCTGGCCGGTCACCTCAACGACTGTGCTGGAGGCGCCGAGTTCCAGCTTGGCGTTCACCGGTGTGACCACGTTGATCAGCACGGTCACGGTGGATTGGACGGTCTTAAAGCTGGGTGCCTCAACCCGCACCGTGTATGTTCCCGGGACAAGCGAGCCTGAAACGAAGGTTCCGGCGGAAGTCGTCGTCGTATCGAGAACCGAGCCAGTGTCTTTATTGGTGATCGTTACCTTGGCATCGGGAACCACGCCGCCCTGCGGGTCGGTCACAACGCCCTGAATACTTCCTGCTTGCACGTTCGACTGCGCGTGAACCGGCTGATAGCTGAGGAGCAGAACAGCCAGCAGCGCAAACGTGAATGCGGTAAATCGCTTCCAGTTCATACACCCTCCTGAAGACCTAACCGAAGTTCGAATGTCGTTGAAAATTCCGCCACGCACCTAGGAAAGCATCCCCGCAGCATGTATGGCACGTTGATGCCCAGGCCCCATACAAAAATACGGTTTTCATTTTCAGTAACTTACGGTATTTGCGTTAGTGAGTATCTGGCACCGTCCGAATTTTCATAGGGACGGCTATGACATTCGAAATTTAGGATCCCGGTAGGAACCGGCGAAGATGCTGTACTAAGTGACTTGCAATACCTTAAAGACCGCGTGAGCTGCGGGAACGCCGGCCTGCGTCAATCACTTGTGAAGCGGAAGCGGGTTGCAGCTTGGCCCCTGCGGAAGAGCCAAATGTGATTGCGTCGCGCGTCTTTGCGAGCGGCGCCGAATCGATGAATCTTACTGTATCGCCGTCGCGCTCGACTCCGAGTTCCTTCCATAGAGCGGCGAGATCAACGTCATAAGGCCGATTCTTCATCTTCTCGTAGAGCGGAAGAAGGACAGAAACTCCGGTGGCCTGGTCGCCGACCGTGAGAGCTTTCTCGATCGGCCAATCGTAGCGAATGTCACCGCCAGCATTTAGGATTCCGCGCAACGCATCGTCGAGGCCTTTGCGATTATTCGTCTGCTTGTGGATTTCAATGTCCGCGAGAAAGCAGAAAAGTGCGCCACCCCAATACGTGCGACCCCAGGTGTGCGTGTTGTCGAGCCCTTTATCGCCTGGCTGTGGCAGCCCTTGATGTAGGTCGCGCACCAGCTCAAGCCACATTTCATGCGCGTCCAGGTGCTTGGCGCGCACGCGGGCAATCGGCTCAACGTAGGTGGCGATGCCCTCTTCGATCCAATGGTGTTCATCGGCCATTGAGGGAAACGAGAGATGCACCATTTCGTGCGTGAGCATCCAGTCCGCGTTCAGGCCATTCATCGTCGTTTCTTTGCCCACGTGGATCGAGATGCGCCCGCCCCCTCTTGCGCCGAACGTCCTACCGCCCCGCACACCTCGCCCGTCCGTAGGAATGATGCGAAGCGCGACGTCTGGAACGGGAAAGCGTTCGTAATACGTCGAGACGGAATCCGAGGCCATGCGCACCCACTGCATCATGTCCTGGTTCGAGAGCTGCATCGGACCATTCTCGATATGCACATCGATTCGCGAGGAGCCGACAAGAACTGTGGACGTCATTTCATCTGCCGGGACGCATGCTGCGAGAATTGAAAGCAGAAGAAAGAATACCGGAATTGCAATTCGAAAGCTGCCACGCGAAACATGAGCGATTGCCGAAGGCCGGGAGCATGTGGTCATCATCACTTATTGAGATGCGACGGACGGGTGTTTCGCTGGAACAAAAATCGGCGCAGCATCGAAAATTTCGGTCAGGTTTCGGCAATTTGTGTGGCCGTGTCCTCTGCGCCGTTTCTCACAGAGTTCCCAGAGTTCACACAGAGTGCGCGGAGGACTTTGTGTCCTCTGTGTTCTCTGTGTTTAGCCGTCGAATTTGGGACGGCTCGCGTACCGTTTTTCGATGAGGTAGTCGAGGGAGATTTTCCCGGGCCCAAAAACAAGAACCACCAGCCCGACCGCGAGAAATATGAACGGATCCGCATTGTAGAACTTAGACGGGTCAGAGAAGAAAGAGGAGAGCGCGGTTTGCCTGTTCCGCAGCTTCCCCTTTTCCCTCCGTCGCTCTTCCGCGTCACCTTCGCTCAGGCTGGAATTTACAATTACAAATGTTCCCTGCACGATAACCTCGGCATGGTCGACAAGGTGATTGTCCTGCCGTAGCACCCGTTTCGTTCGGTGTGATCCCTCAGCCTCTTACGTGCTACTTCACGCGGCTGCTCTCCTAGCTTGCACCATGGTTCGCGAGGCGTCCTAATTTTCAACAGGTATTAGTGGGCGCCTTCGCCTGCGTGGCGTTTGAAATGACGATCGCATCTCTTCCTCGCGCTGGCGTGTGCGGACCCTCCGATCAACACATAACCGGAATTCCGATGAGAATTCTTCCCCCGCGAAAACAGTGAGCTTTACAATAATGCGGTCCCGATCTGAAACGTCTTCGGGGATGGGTTGGGAATCCACGGCCATGATCAGTCCCCGAGGATCGTCGCGGGGCTTTAACTTGCATCTTGCTAATAGCAATCCGTTGAGCACTACACTTCCTTCGAATGCAAGGGTCGAACCTGGAAACCGATAGAATCCTCCGTTCGAGCGCTCTGCTGGATCGTCTTCCAGCAACGAGATGGCTGAACCTTCCCATGGTGGTATAATTTGCACACCCTCGATACGAATTGGACGTGCTAGGTTGCTCTTGAAGTACGCATCCAGTAAATAAGCGGATGCCCCGCTCTCGAGGTCGAGGGCCATATTCATCAATGGAGTAGGTACTTGTGTGATTATCAATTCTGGAGGCAGGACGCGGTGATCAGATTCGAGCTCAACTGGACAGCCATTCTCGATGAGGTAACGACGCATTCTCGTTTTCTCTTCAGCCTGCAATTTGTTCATCGTCTGCTCCTCAGCCAAACGCTTTGTGCGCAGTTCTCTGCCAACACCCACAAATTTGTCGTGCCCAACGCGCATCATGTGCACGACGTACACGACGTGCGCACTCACATCCCGGCGCGAATTGAATCGCCAAACCGGGTTCGAGTTTCGCTGCAGAATTCACACCGATCGACTCCATTGTCGATGGATCGCACACCGAAACGCCAGGCGAGTTCGTGGATTTTCCGGCGAATCTCGTTGACGAGGAGGACGCCGCGCCCCGCACGACCGAGCCGGCGCGTAAACAATCCTATCGATCGCAGGACATCCCCGACGGCGCGCGGCTCAAGCGTGATCTGTTCGCCACGCCCTTCGAGGATTGCGTTCGTGACGGTCGTAAATTCGCCGACATAGGCCCATTCGCGCTTTTCTTTCTCGTGGCAAAATACCAACGCTGCTTCGATGACAACCGCTTCGAAGCTCGTCGTGCGGCGAACGCGCACATCTTCGTCCTGCTCTTCAAGCAGCGAGATGATGCGCGACTGGAGCTCATGATCTTCGACAATGCAATCGCCTAAAGCTCGCGCGATCTCTCTTGTCGGGAAAGCAAGGTGTGGCGCATCAAAGTTGGAACACTGAACCTTCGCAAAATTTCGCAAGCGATATGACAGCAGCTTCGCTTGCAGATCGAGCGAGACCTCACGCAGTGCCTGCCGAGCGATCCTAGGAAAGCGAGTCGCCGACGCCATGGCCTCGATCTGGACGCTTTGCTCGAGTAGCCACGAATCGCTGATTGGCTCTTCCATACATATGACAAGGGGACAAGAGACATCGAGCAGTTGGCCTCTCTGCGGAATGCGCACGCCGGGTCGGCTCATGGCACGCAATACAAATGGCAAGTCTTTCGTCGGCTTCGGCCGATCGATGATTATTGTCGGACGCAGCGAAAGAGGTAGCGACCACATTCCGCTGCGCGTGACGTCGCCAACAATCACCGAGCGTCGACAGGCGTATCGCAGTTGTTCCAACAGCAACCGGGATCCCGAAGGATCGGGAGCCGACACGAGTACAAGTGGCGGCGCGCATTCAGGGAACCAAGTCGCCAGCGCACCAAAAGCGGCTTTCGAAACGGCTTCCCGCGACAGCCCAGGATGCTCCTGGAACAAGCGCTGAAGATCGTCAAAGAGTGCAGCGGTTGAACCATAATCGGCCACGCCCCTCGGTAGTACAAACTCTTTCATCAAATTTTCGTCCAGCGATGGCGGAACGAACATTTTTCCACCTACGTCGAACCGAGCCGAAATCGAAACGTTCGGCCCATCCGAACGCACGAGTTTGATCTCATCATCGACACGATCGTGGATCAGATCGAGCATCACGCCGCTCGGGAAGATCTCACCGCCGGTCTCGGTGGGAGCAAGATTTTCGTTGCTTCGTGTGACCGTCCGAGGCTGACTCTTGGTCATCGCAGCAGCCTTGGGACGCTTGAGGCACCGTTTCATTTCGTATTTGCTCATTTGAGCACCTCGCGTAAAAGAGCTTTTGTAGTCGCGGAGATCGCATCAAATGGAGTCCTCGACTTCTGGACCCGAGATAGCCGCGCACAGGCCAATACGCTGGCGTGGCAATCGCGGACATTTGCTGTTCGAGCGTGTAAACGGAAACCCACAACCGTGCGGCTACAACACTGGAGATTTCCCATGATGATGCCCGAGCGATCGAGTAGGGCGGCTACGCTGCTTCAGTGGATTGAACTCCAAATCGTCGTGCTGCCCGCGGGTGCGGTCGACCTCGTGCTTGGGGCGGGATGCCTTACGCGGATTCTGCGAAGAACTTCGCGATGATCGGTGGTGCCGTGCCGGCCTGTCGGCCCGACCTTTCGCTATTACAGCCTAGCAAATGAGCGGACGTTGTCAACCTTAACTTCTGCACGAACCTGTTACGCGAGAGACTCTCACCATCGGAGCGTATTTCATCGAAGGTAATCTAGCGCGGAACAATCGATCATTGGCCCTGAGGCCTTTTCGCGAAGGCAGGGTTATCTTTTCTGCTTTTTTGCCGTTCGTTTAACTCTCTGCCATCTGGCAATTGCGGCCTTACGAGCGCTAGCACTTCGCTCTTCCGCGGTTAATTTAGCAGCCCTATTCTTTCCTCCTTTTGAGCCGCCCATCTTGCCTAGAGCCACCGCATTAGGGTTCTTCTCGCGCATTTGCTGCTATATGCCCTTAAGCACGCGAAAAATCAAGAGGAAAACACTTGACAATGCGTAGGCGCCTACGCATAATTCCTTATGCGTGAGCGTATACGCATAGAAGGTCTCGGCATTTGGAGGAAGGAAAATGAAAGCAAACGGTAGGACGCTGCGGGCTAACATGCAGCTGGCGCGGGCTACCTGGGGACCACTGTCAAAGATAGCCCGCCTAGGACTTGAGGAGCTCCTGAAGAAATACACCTTTTCGATTGCTCTGGGCGACATTCACTATATTGATGGACGATGGTTCGTCAGTCACGCGGGTCTACTTCGTCTCGCAAGCAGAGGCGGGTGCAGCGGTATACAAGTTTCTCCAGTCCGCGATCTCTGCGAACCGGCAGCAAACAGATGGGTTTTCAAAGCGACTGCATTTAAGTCGCTTGCCTCACGTGGGTTTAGCGGCTACGGAGATGCCGATCCCACCAATACGTCCGCCCTGGTTCGCGGTGCGGAGATGCGTGTTGCCGAAACGAGGGCTGTCAATCGCGCTCTCCGCAAGGCTTTCGGCATCGGAATTTCTTCCATCGAGGAATTAGGCTTACAGAAGCCCACTTTCGAGCTCCCGAACAAGAAATCGTCCGAACTCTCGGGCCGTAACGGCTTCTCGAATGGCCAGCCCAGGCTTCGCGACAAACTCTGCCTATTAATTCGCAAATACGAACTCGATCCTGCTTTGGTGAAACGCTATGCGGCTGACTTCTGCGGAACCGAATCGCTTCGCGATGCCAGCCGAGACCTGGTCGAAGCCTTCATTTCCACACTGGCTGACGAAGCCGCCAAGGATCGTGCCGCCCTGATTTGCAAGTTGAACAGCTACAACCAACTTGCGGAGGTGAAGTCGTGAAACGACATTTCCCTGGTTTGCATGCTGAAGCATCACGCGGCGATGGAATTCTGGAAGGAGTATTCCTGGCTCGGGTCGATCGAGCTTACTATCGTTGGCACCCGCAAAATCCTTTCTT
>Ga0307475_10002652_pt1 | contig 10771 bp, 10 predicted proteins | sample atmos_gasesECM1C_FD_203317 | JGI IMG/M metagenome (GOLD analysis project Ga0307475, IMG submission 203317) | Hardwood forest soil microbial communities from Morgan-Monroe State Forest, Indiana, United States - atmos_gasesECM1C_515 | ecosystem: Environmental > Terrestrial > Soil > Temperate...
TCTGCTTTGCCTTCGCTGTCGGCATCTGCGAAACTTGAGGCGCTATGCGGGCGTGAGCGCAGCGGGAGCCAGCAGCCGAAATCCCTCGCGCAGCGAGGGATCTTCTGACGATGGGCAAAGTCCACATTCTTTCCGAGGCCGTAGCCAATAAGATCGCTGCTGAAGAGGTTGAGGAGTTATGCGGGCGTGAGCGCAGCGGGAGCCCGCGGCCGAAATCCCGAGCGCAGCGAGGGATCTTCTGACGATGGGCAGAGTCCACATTCTTTCCGAGGCCGTTGCCAACAAGATCGCCGCCGGAGAGGTAGTGGAACGCCCGGCTTCGGTGGTCAAGGAACTTCTAGAGAATTCGCTGGACGCGGGTTCGACACGCATCCGGATACAAGTCGAAGCGGGCGGTAAAAAGCTCATCCAGATCACCGATAACGGGTGCGGCATGGTGCGGGATGATGCTCTGCTGGCGTTCGAACGCCATGCGACCTCAAAGATCAAGAACGCCGAAGATCTGCTAAGCGTGGCCACTCTCGGATTCCGGGGAGAGGCGCTGCCTTCGATCGCTTCCGTCTGCCGTCTGCATCTGGAGACCCGCGCTCCCGACGAGCCCACAGGGACAATCGTTGAAATCAACGGTGGAAAACTTTTCAAAGTTGAAGAAGCGGGAATACCGGTGGGGACATCGATCACCACCCGCGATCTTTTTTTCAACATGCCTGCGCGCAAGAAGTTTCTAAAGGCGGAGTCGACCGAGCTTTCGCACATCGCTTCGCTGGTGACGCACTACGCGCTGGCGCATCCCGATAAGCATTTCGAACTGCACTCCGCCACCAATGCCATGCTGGTCGCGCCGCCGGTGGCTGGGTACAGCGAACGGGTATACCAGGTCTTCGGCAAAGAGGTGCTGGATCAATTGATCGCGGTAGCGGCCGCGCAACCGCTGGAGCGAGTCGGATTGCCGCAGTCCCCACCGTGGCGACGCGTAGAAGTAGAAGAAGACGAGGAACAAGCTGCGACTACGCCAGGCGAAATGCGGCTGCACGGTTTCGTCTCGAAACCTGAGATCCAGAAGCTGAATCGCAACTCGATTTACGTTTTCGTCAATGGACGCCTGATCCGTGATCGGCTCATTCAGCACGCGTTGACCGATGCCTATCGCAACATTCTGCCACCGACGGTGTATCCGGTGGTGCTGCTGTTTCTCGAATTGCCGAGCGCTGAGGTGGACGTTAACGTTCATCCCTCAAAGACCGAGGTGCGCTTCCGTCAGCAAACTGTGATGCACGATTTTGTGCGCGACTCGGTCCGCGCAGCGTTGATGAAAGCGCGCCCGGTACCGCAGTTCACCACGGAAATTCAGGCGCATCCGACGGCGAGTCCTTCGCTCACGCCCGGGGCTCGCGTCTCTTCGATCGATGATTCCGCGGCGTGGCGCGCCGCCTACGCTCCAATCGGACCGCAGGACTTCACCCTGCAGGCCCCTGTGGTTCCGCCGATCAATGAGCGTTTGCAATTTGGCGGGGGATTCGCCGTCGAGGGCAATGCTGCGCTGGGACTGGCGCGCGCGCCGCAGGCGATTCCCGGTTTTGGCATTCCTGAAATTACTAAGCCCGAATTTGTTAAGAATGACGGTTGCACTCCGCCGGTTCCGGAGGAGCCCGAGGCATCCAGCGATCTGGCGCCGGCGCTAGCGTCGCTACGGCCGCTGGGACAGATTCGCGATTCGTTCATTCTGGCGGTGAATCACGAAGGTCTCTGGATAGTGGATCAGCACGTCGCCCACGAGCGTGTGCTGTTCGAAAGAATCATGAGGCGGCGTGCGGCTCAAAAAGCAGAGAGCCAGCGTTTGCTGATGCCCCTCGTGCTGGAATTGACTCCTGCGCAGCAAGCGGTGTTTGCCGAAATCTCCGACGAGCTATCGAAGAACGGATTCGACGCCGAGCCTTTCGGGGCGCGAAGCATTGCTGTGAAAATCGCGCCCGCCGGGATCGACGCGCCCCAGATCGAAAAGATGCTGCAAGAATTGCTCGACCAACTTTCCCACGAAGAACAGGCTTTGAACCTGGAGAAAGTCCGCACACGGATTGCGGCTTCCATCGCCTGCCACGCCGCCATCAAGGTCAACATGCCGCTGGAACAAAACAAAATGGAATGGCTGTTGGCTGAGCTGGCGAAAACCGAATGCCCCATGTCTTGCCCGCACGGAAGACCGGTAGTTCTGCGATACTCGTTGAAGGACATTCAGAAGGCGTTCAAGAGAATTTGACAAAACAGAACCTAGCTGTCAGCCCTCAGCTTTAAGACCTTGAGAGTGATACTGGCGTTCCAAAGCCGAATAGCCGAGGGCTGATAGCTGACGGCTGCTTTTTATGACCGATCAGGAACTCGACCAGCTTCGACGCGAGAAGTGGCACTTGAACGGGCGCGCCGTGCGCACGCTGGAGGATGCCCGCGGCTTCATTGAGTCGGTCGGGTTCTGCATGCTCTATCCGCTGCGGCAGCCGGTGCTGGCGCCGACATTCATTGGCGCCTGGGCTGGTTCCGACGAACGGCTGCCCACCTGGCAACATGCCTTTTCCGATCCACGCGCGCAGGAGGCTACTGACCTAATGGTCCGTTTGCTGCGGGAGCGCGACGCTTACGAGGCCAATCAGTTCGATGAGAACAACGCATTTCTGGTGGCGGGATCGATCTTTCCTTATTTCTATGCGCTGGTGGGCGAGCGCAATCCCAAGCAGGCTCCCAAGCCTGGGCCGCGCTCGGCATCCTCGCAGCTGGCCTGCGATGCCTTTGAACTCATCCGTCGCGCGGGGCCGATCTCTATGCAAAAGATGCGGGAAGACCTGGGTGGCAGCATATCACTGGTCGCTTTGGGTCACGCACTGGGCGAGTTATGGTCGCGGCTGCGCATCACGCGGGTGGATTACAAACCGGAAGAGGGAGCGTATTGGGACGTGCTCTACCGCTGGTCTCCGGATGCCGTCCGGGAAGGCATTGGCTTGTCAGTGGCAGAGGCGCTCTCAGCGCTGATTTCGAAGTATCTGGATTGCGTGATTGCCGCCGATCAAGCGGAAGTCGAAGCCTTCTTCGGCAACTTTGTTCCCCGCTCTCGAGTGAAAGAAGCCATCAATGCGCTGCTGGCAGCTCGGGAACTCGACTTCATTCGAGTGGGGAAACGGTCTTTGATTCAGATCACACCAGCGAAGACTGCGGCAGTTCCCGCGCTCCCTCGCACGCAGCGGGTGAGAAGCTGAGTTGCGTTAGCGGAAGCCCAGCCCTCCGATCACTGCAGTGGTGGCGGAGTCATGCCGATGAAGGTTGTGCCTAGAAATTTCCCCTGAGCGTTGAAATTCCAGGTAAACAGCGCGGCTCCGGCGCGGGCGCAGGCGTGGCATCCGTTGAGCAGAGGATAGTCGGTCACAAACTGGATTCCGCCGTTAGGACCCTTTTGCGAGTTGGGCCAGGCTGTCCCATCGCGATCGCCCGGCCACAGGTCTACTTGCGGAAATCGATACTTGAGGTCGCGGAACTGAGGGCTCTGTTCCATTGCTTTTCTGTCCAACAATTTCAGGTCTTCGACGTTCACCAACCGTGGCTGCCCGTTGACCAGCAGAAGGCCATGATTGGTATTGGCGCGCAAAGGATAGGTAATCCACGCAATGTCGACTGGGCCGACGGGCTGGAAGCCGGTCATGATGCCAACGTCCCCGTGATTTTGCCGGGTGAACTCGCGGGCGAAGCTCACGGCATCGGCAGAGGCTCCAGCTTTTGCCATCTGGTCGATGAAGCATTCGGCGATGCCGGATCCGGACGTGTTATCGCAGGCGGCGTGAGCGTTGGTGATGAACTGCTGGGACACTTGCCACGCCGAAGACGCTTGAATCTTTGCTGACTTTGCCGAGTCCGCGGCTGCGCCGATAATAGCGAAAGAATGAATGACTACCAGTAAGAAGGCTGCCGGGGCGTTGCCGTAAAGCTTGCACATGTTTTTCCTTTGGAGGCCAACATTCTACAATAGCCGTTCACTAGCCAATGATCGTCAACTTCGCTGAGCGGGCGCATAACCACAACTGGGAGCTGGACCCGGTCACGCGCTCCTTGCTTGACACCGACTTCTACAAGCTGCTGATGCTGCAGTTTATCTGGAAGCATTTTCCGAAGACGCGGGTATCGTTCTCGCTGTCCAATCGCACCACGTCGGTGCGCCTGGCTGATATGTTTCCGACTGAGGAGCTGATCGCGCAGTTGGAGCATGCCCGCAGCCTTAGCTTCCGAAAGTCAGAGTTGGTCTGGCTGGCCGGCAATACTTTCTATGGGCAACGCGGAATCTTCGAGTCGGCATTTCTGGCATGGTTGGAGCGGGATTTCAGACTGTCGGACTATGAGTTATCGGTCAAGAATGGGCAGTTCCATCTATTGTTTGATGGCTTGTGGACCGAAACCACGATGTGGGAACTCTATGCGCTGGCCATCATCGACGAACTGAAGACCAGGGCCAGCCTGAAACGATTGAACGAGTTCGGCCTCGACATCCTTTATGCGAGGGCGAAGACCAAGCTGTGGGGCAAAATCGAGCAACTGCGGGGCGTTCCCGATCTGCACGTGGCCGACTTCGGAACCCGGCGCCGTCACAGTTTCTTATGGCAGGAATATGTGGTGGAGGCCATGGCTTCGAATCTGGGCGGCGCTTTCACCGGAACCTCGAATGCGTTCCTCGCCCATAAGCACGATCTGGAGGCGATTGGAACCAATGCCCATGAGATCCCGATGGTTCTGGCCGCACTGGCGCCAGATGATAAAGCCATGAAGGCTTCTCAGTATCGCGTGCTCGAGTTGTGGCAGAGCACCTACGAAGGCGCGCTGCTAATCATGCTGCCGGATACCTTTGGAACCACGCAATTCCTGGAAAATGCGCCGGACTGGGCGGCCGATTGGACGGGGCAACGCGTGGACAGTAAAGATCCGTACGTCGCAGGAGACGAATATATCGAGTGGCTGAAAAAGCGGGGTCGAGATCCACGTGAGAAGCTGTTAATTGCCTCGGACGCGCTCGATGTCGACGACATACTCGGCCTGCATGCCTATTTTGGCGGAGCTTTGGTGGGTGGACCTACCCCCAAAGATTTCCGCACGGCGACGGACTTCCTGGATTCGAAGAAGTGGAATCCCGATCGGCGGATTCGATTCAGCGCGGGCTGGGGCACTCTGCTCACCAACGATTTCCGCGGCTGCGATCCTGACGGCGGCGGCGGCTTTGACCCGGTCAGCCTGATCTGCAAAGTAAACGATGTCGAGGGACGGCCTGCGGTCAAGCTTTCCGACAACTACGCGAAGGCGCTCGGCCCAGAGGCTGAAATCGAACGTTACCGTCGCGTCTTTGGCACGGTTGGAGTCGCCAACATTCCGGTTATCGCGTGAAGCGAGCACGCGTTCGCTTACCTAATTCCGCTCGCTTCGTCTATCACGTCCATGAAAAGCTTCTACTTGATCGCTGCACTTCTGCTTTCCTTGCCGCTTTTCGGCGCCGACGCCACTGAATTTCGTGGAAACCCGCAGCACACGGGCGTCTACGATGCTCCTGGAGTCCCCAAGTTCAGCAAGATTAAGTGGAAGTTTCACACCAATGGGCTGGTCATTTCGTCTCCCGCGGTTGCTAATGGCACGGTGTATGTAGGGAGCACCGACGGGAATCTATATGCGGTTGATCTCGGATCTGGTACGCAGCGCTGGAAATTTGCCACCAAGGTCAGAGTCACGTCTTCCCCGGCAGTGGATGGCGGCGCAGTCTACTTTGGAAGTTATGACGGAAATTTCTATGCAGTGGATGCGGCCAACGGACAATTAAGGTGGAAATTTCAGACTGAGGGCGAGAGGCGCTTCGCGGGCAAGCATCTTCATGGAGCTTACCCCGATGGGGAGACCATGCCCGATCCCTTCGACTGTTACCTCTCCTCGCCTGTGGTCTGGAGCGGAGCCGTGTACTTCGGCAGCGGTGATGGAAACGTTTACTCTCTGGACGCCGCTTCTGGCAAGCTGAACTGGAAATTCAAGACCGGGGATGTTGTCCATGCTTCGCCGGCGATTGCGGATGGCACTTTGTTTATCGGCAGTTGGGACAGCAATTTTTATGCCCTTGATGCCGCGACCGGCAAAGAGAAGTGGCGCTTCAAAACCGGTGAGGACCACGACATTTACAACCAGGTCGGCATTCAGTCCTCGGCCGCAGTCATGGACGGCGTGGTTTACTTCGGTTGCCGCGACTCGAACTTCTATGCCCTCGACGCCCTCACCGGCCAGCAGAAATGGATGTTCAACAACAAGGGCTCATGGGTGATTACTTCACCGGCCGTGAGGAGTGGGAAAGTATATTTCGCGACCTCAGACTCGGGCCTGTTTTATGCGCTCGATGCCAAGTCGGGCGCTCCGATTTTTTCGCAAAAGTTTATCTGGCCTATGTTTTCTTCACCCGCGATTGCTGGCGATATGTTGTATATCGGTTCGGAGGAGGGCAAGCTGATTGCTATCGATTTAAAGAGCCAGAAACCTGCCTGGATCTTTCAAACCGATGCGTCCCGCGACAACGGTCCGGGGTTGACGAAGCCGGATGGGGGACCGAATTATCAAGCCGTGGTCTCGGAGAACTTTTATGATGAGATGGTCATCGGCGTCCACAAACTGCTCGCCGTGGGCGCGATTTTCTCTTCACCGGTGGTGGTAGACAACGTGATCTATCTCGGAAGCACGGACGGGAACCTCTATGCGTTGATGTAGCGCTGCTTCGGGTAACCGGTCGAGCTTTTATGGTCGGCGTGCAGGAGCGGGACCGGGCGGAAGAATCTCCGGTTCGTCAGAGCGAACTTGCCGGAGAGTCACAAAAAAAACCGCGGCCGTCCAAGTGGGAAACAAATCAAAACCGGGAATGAGTTCAGCGGCCAGCGTAGGTAAAAAAGCCCAATGCCACCCCAACAACCGGATGAGAGTCACCGCCACAAATATATCGAGCAGCGTGTCCGCCGGCGACAGGCCTCCGGCAGCGAAGAGCGGCAAGGCGACGATCTGAAGAGTATCCGCCGCGATCGCAACCAGCCAGGCAAGGCGATGCTCGGGAGACTTGATCGTTCTAAAGAAATCGATTAGCGACATAACTATCCGGTTTGTCGCACTACTCGCAATTACTCACTAATAGGATACAACGCTCGAGGCTTTATCGGCTGGTCGAATTGGCGTCAAGGTCAGACTTGAGTCGTTCCATGCTTTGCTGATCAACTCGGACCTCATCAAGGTTCACGCCAGTCTGCGATCCCAGCCAGCGACCGATCTCTACCGCAATCAGCAGCAGTACGAACATCGCGGGAAATAAATACAACGGGTAGTTGATGAAGACGGTCATAAGCTGCATTGCGTTCAGTGTCCAGGCACGGCAATCCTCGCCAATCCTACCGCGAGAATGTGCAACTCTTCTGTATTGTTTGGGGCGCTGTCGAGACTGGATCGATTCATCAACCCATAACTCACGCAGCGCAGCACTGCGCCCGTGTAAAATCGTGAGTCGCGGATGACCGCCATCCCCAATCGCAAACTCATCATCGCCATCGACGGACCTGCGGGCGCCGGCAAGAGCACGATCGCCGCGCGCCTCGCCCGTAAGTTGGGCTATGTGAACCTGGAAACTGGCGCCATGTATCGCGCTCTAGCGCTCAAGGCCATCGACTGGGACGTTTCCTTCGACGATGAAGCAGCGCTGGCCAAGTTGGCAAGCGATTCACGCATCCAGCTAGAACCCACTCACAGCGGAAACCGCGTTCTTCTGGATGGTCGCGACGTGACCGCGCGCGTGCGCGAGATCGACGTTACCGAGGGCGCGTCGCGAGTATCGGTGCATCCCAAGGTGCGGGAGTGGATGGTCGCCCGCCAGCAAGAGATGGGGGCGGGCGGCGGCGTAGTAATGGAAGGCCGCGACATTGGTACTAAAGTTTTTCCTAATGCCGACGTGAAAGTCTTTCTCGACGCCGATCCCGTGGTCCGCGAACAGCGCCGTCTGCAACAACAAAACCTGCGGGGGAGTGAAGCGGAAGCCTCGGTCGCTGAACTCCGTGAACGTGATCGACGTGACCGCACCCGGGCACAGTCACCGCTGGCGGCCGCCCCGGACGCCCTCGTGCTCGACTCCACTAGTTTGTCGGAAGATGAAGTTCTACACAAGGTGCAGGAGTTAGTGAACCGTAAACTCCTGCAGCAACACTAAAAAACGTATTTGGGCCTTGATTCTGTCCCAACGCGGGAATCCTTCCAAAAGAAAGCCCGTAGCTCACAGACTCCGCGGCAACGGCGGTGATATACAAAGCCAGCTGTCCCCGTGAGGTCTGGACTCGCCTTCAATTCAGGTGATGTCCTATGCCGCAGTCTGTTGTTGATTATTGCTCTTTACACAGAAATTCTTTCTGCTGCAGTTCCGAACCTGTGCGGCCGCGCGCAAGATTCTTCACCCGGCTTAAGCCGGGATTCAGAATAACGTCTTTCTGGCGAGGTGCCGCGCATTGTCTTGTGTTTTCTCTGCTTGCGGCGGCTGGGTTCGCTCAGGACGCTTCCACCGGTGCCATTCGTGGAACGGTTGTCGACGCCGCAGGCAGCCGCGTCGCCGGCGCCACGATCGTTTTCGTGGATGGCGCGACCGGCTTCCGCTACTCCGCCATCACCGGCGTAGAAGGGCGATTCTCGTTCGAACTGCTTCCGCCTGGGGAATATTCCGGGCGCGCAGAGGCCCGTGGAATGTCACCGCAAACCACCCCACGCCTGCAAGTGGACGTGGGTGGCACCACGGAGCTTGAATTCAAGCTTCCCGTCGCGGGAGCAAAAGAGACGGTGACGGTTTCGGGTGAACCGCCGCTGGTCGAAACCCAACCCAGTGGAGTGTCTTCGCTGATCGACGAACGAGCGATCAACGAGCTGCCCCTGAACGGTCGCCGTTACACCGATCTTGCTTTGCTTACTCCGGGCGTTACCCAGGATCCGCGAGGTCTGACATCAGGTTCGAATGGCGATTTGGCGTTTGGCGGGATTCGTGGTTTCCAATCCAGTTATCTGGTGGACGGCGGCGATAATAACAACGCCTTCTTCGCCCAGGCTCGTGGCCGTTATCGCGCGCCCTATCAATTCAGTAATGAAGTGGTGCAGGAGTTCCGTGTGTCCTCGAACACCTACGGCGTGGAGTTGGGACGATCCGGAGGAGCCGTGGTGAATGTGGTCACCAAGTCGGGCTCGAACCATCTCCATGGCACGGATTTCTATTTCATCCGCGATAGCGCTTTTGGCGCAACCCATCCGCTGCTTGACTTCAAGCCCCACGACCAGCAACAGCAATTCGGATTCACGCTCGGCGGACCCATCCGTCGCAACAAGATATTTTTCTTTGCTGGACTTGACCAGCACATTTTCCACGTGCCAACGGTGGTTCGTTTTGACAGCGGGGGTTCGGTGGTAGTGCCGCAGCCCAGCACGGGACCGGAGACTCCGGGCGACTACGAGGCCACCGACAAGGCGCTGGTCTTTGCCAAAGCTGCGGAACTCTCGAAAAAGGCCGGTACCTTCCCCACGTCGATGCTCGGAAACGCCGGCTTCGCCAAGCTGGATGTGTCGCTTACCCCGCGCAACAATTTCTCGGCGCGAGTGAACACTTCCCGCTACTACGGACACAACAACGTATTCCTCGATCCAGCCAGCCCGCTGACGACTTTCGGAATCAGCGAAAATGGCGAGGAGGACGTGACCACGGAGACGGCGTCGATGGCGCTGACCAGCAATCTTTCCGGCAAAGCAGTCAGTCATCTGCGGGCCCAGTTCTCGCGCGATCTACAACGGTCTAGCAGCAACAGCTCTGCTCCGATTATGCGAATTCCGAATATCATCGACGGCTTTGGCCGGTCATCCATTTTGCCGCGCGAAACCCGCGAGCATCGGTTGCACTTAGCCGAGACGTTCAGCATCGAGGGCAAAAGAAATTCCTGGAAACTCGGCGGCGATGCATTGCTGACCCGGATCTACAACTTCTTCCCTTCGTTGTCCGGAGGGGAGTACATTTTTGACCCCATCAAGGTCAACCAGTTTACTTTCCAACCGCAGGAGTCTGGCCTGGAACTTACGCCGCTGCGAGCTTATGCCCATGGAGTTCCGCACTATTATGTCCAGAACTTCGGCCCGGCAGTTACCCATCCCGACACCAACGAATACGCAGGCTTTTTGCAGGATACGATTCGCGTGACCGACCACCTGGCCCTGAGCCTCGGTGCCCGCTACGATCTGCAGACCTTCAGCAAGAAAGGCTTACTCTCCAATCCGCTGTGGCCGGACTCGGGCAAAGTTCCCTTCAACCCCAACAATTTCGGACCGCGCGCCGGCTTGGCGTATTCCATAGGAAGCGTACGACCGCTTGTGATTCGCGCGGGATACGGATTGTTCTACACGCGAATTCCCCAGATCTACAATTCCACGGTAGAGAGTCAGAATGGTCTAGCCCCAAATTTTCTCTTCCTGAACAATAATCACTTCTACGATCATCAGATTTTTCCGCAGTATCCCAGTCCGCTGGTTAGTGGTTCGCTTTACGCGACCGCTTGCCTGCCGCCGGCGAGCCTGGAGCAATTCTGGCATTTCCGGCTTTGCTCACAATTTCAAAACGCCGCGCGTACAACAGGCTAGCCTCAACCTGGAGCGCGAAGTGGCCCATCGCCTCGCCGTTGGGGTTTCCTACACGTATGTGCACGGGGTGGACCTGATTCGCGCA
>Ga0307475_10002660_pt1 | contig 10761 bp, 11 predicted proteins | sample atmos_gasesECM1C_FD_203317 | JGI IMG/M metagenome (GOLD analysis project Ga0307475, IMG submission 203317) | Hardwood forest soil microbial communities from Morgan-Monroe State Forest, Indiana, United States - atmos_gasesECM1C_515 | ecosystem: Environmental > Terrestrial > Soil > Temperate...
CCACGGTCATCGGGAAGGGGATCTGGCGCTAGTCAGGACAGCAGACGCTCTGGAGAAAGCATTCCGAGGTTCCGACATTATCGCGCGACTCGGCGGCGATGAGTTTGTGGTGTTGGCGCAGGTGGCATCGGATCACACTCAGGAAGTCCTCCTGCGTCGCTTACAGAAAAATCTTAGGCAGGTGAATTCCGGGGGATCGCGTTACGAGCTGTCCCTCTCTGTTGGCGTGGCGAGGTTCGACCCCAAGCGCGCCATTTCCCTTGGCGAACTCTTGGCGCAGGCGGACAAATCCATGTACGAGAAAAAGAGGAGGGCTCAGAAGGCGTGCGCGGTCAATCCGCGAAAAGCACGGAATGACGTGCCCCTGCGATAAGAGCGGTCTTAGAGAAAAAAGCGCGTCACAATGGCAATCTCAGTATGTCTTGTGGCTTAATGGACTCGAGTTCAGGAGCGAGACTCTCGCTTCGATGCTCGAGGAAGACCATTTTCGACACAAAAACTAAAGCAACCCGGCCGGCAAGGACAACTAATGCCTGAGACTGCAAACTACTCACGCGCCGCGAGGCGTCCCAGGGTGGACCCGCGCCGCACGCTAATCTGGATTGAAGAGCCGAGTTTTCGGGGCTGCGGTTGCTCCGAATGCGCATGGGTGTTCAATCCTCAGGGGCCGCCCGCCGGCAACTCGCTCGCGGAAATGAAGCAGCACTACGAGCGGCGGCGCGACAAAGAATTTGCCGCCCATCTTTGCGCTGAACACCCTAGAGCCAAGACGGCAAAAGGCTAACTCTTTCGCTCCCCACGCCAGCACTGGCCGGAGGACAGAACGTTCTGTCCTCCGTTGGGGAAGACGCTGCCTAAACGCGCTTGGGCGGAAGAACTGAAGAGCGCGTCACGATGGCAATCCCAGTCGCTTAGCTGCTCGAATATCTCTTGCATGACGTTAAGCGGCAGCGCTTCTAACGCATCTCTGTCCGGCTGCCCCCCGCAGTGCGAGGAGGGCGTGTATCCACGCGTAGAATATTTCCAGCGGAGAAGAAAGCGCCCGCAATAGGGTACTCTTTGGGAAAGGGCGAGCTTAGTCGGCCAATGCGACCACAGCGATTGAGCGAAAATGAATGCCAGGCGGAGCAATTCATACGCCGTGGGGTTGCGGAGCTTTTTTGTGTCCTGGACTTTGAGGACCGTGAATCGAGATGCGCTATGAGCTCCAGCACCAACGGCCGATCGGAAGTGGCTTGTGACAACGGACAAGTCGGCTACGGAGCCTTCGGTCTCCAAGCCAAAAAATAGGAGGAGCGACCGTTACCCGGTAGTTGTCCCCGTGAGGGTGAAATGGTTAGAGCCTAGCGGCGCCGGCGTCATCGAGTTTGCGGAAGCCAAAGAAGTCAACATGCACGGTGGGCTGCTGGACATGAAAGCGCGCCCGGCCGTCAACAGCGTCATCGAGCTGACTAACCTTAGCTCAACTAAAACAGCCTCCGCGCAAGTGATATCTCTGCGTACATCCAAAAAGGGCGAGGTGTTGGGAGTGGCCGTCGAGCTTCTTACTCCCAGCGAAACATTTTGGGGCGTGACGTTCCGACTGAAGGTGGCGATCGAAGACCTGCTGAAATTAGAAAAGGACATGAAGGACAGCAGGTCGGGCGGGATGGATCCTCGCGTGCTTCGTGAGTTTCGCGACGCCGTCGATTATGTACGCAAAACGGCCTGGGCTCTTCAAGAACTGCAGGAGCGCCAGGCGCATCAACGCGATACCGCCACGGTGCGCTCCCTGCTCACGGACGAACGTGTCCGCCGCGCCACGCAGCTCAGCAAGTCGTTGGCCTCGGATTTGGAGTCCCATGACGTGACCGACGGAACCGCCGGGGCGGCGGAACTTTTTCGAGCGATCGAAGGCCTCCATCAGCGCCTCGCAAATTTGTTCAAGATCCAAGAATCTCGGTAGCCGCTCCCACGAGTTCCCAAGAAGACGCAAAAAGAGGCTTACATCACAGCTTCTTGGCGCCGGCTAGAAGTGAGTCGCGAGCTATGTATAGTGTTCAAAGGACGAGCCTATGCCGCGCCAACTCGCGTCAAACGAACACCTCGATTACGTTGCCGCGCTACTCGACGATATATTCCGGATCCCCGGAACCAAGATTCGCTTTGGTCTCGATGCCTTGATTGGCTGGGTACCTGGCATTGGAGATGCGATGACGGGCATCGCATCGTTCTTAATTGTGTTTGCGTCCTGGCGTCGCGGCGCGAAAGCGGTCACGCTGGTTCGCATGATCGCTAACGTGCTCCTGGAAACTGCAATCGGAGCTATACCTGTAGCAGGCGACGTGTTCCACGTGGTTTGGAAGGCCAATCGACGTAACTATCGGCTGCTGATCCGAGAAAAAGAAGAGCCCGGCGCCAACACCCGGCGGGATTGGATGTTCCTCGCCGTTCTTTTATTCGCGGTGATTGCGGCGGCGGGGATTCCGATTGCCATTTTGATTTGGCTGCTGCGCACGCAAGTCAATTTAGGTTTCTAGGCCCGGTGAGGACAGTCATGATTCCAAGTCTAGCCGTCTATGCTTAAAGCAATTGCAATCTTACGCGATCGCGTGACGAATCCCGACGCGTATCCCTTCACTGTTCCTGTGATACGTAACTTGACCGAATTGCAGTTTAGGTCGCGCGTCTGCTTCTTCGTCGGCGAAAACGGCACGGGCAAGTCAACCCTGCTGGAAGCTATCGCATCGCATTACGGTTTTGGTCCCGAAGGCGGAAACCGCAACTTTTCAAACGACATCAGCGAAAGCAACCATTCAGTCGAGCCTTTGGCCCGCGCTCTGCGCATATCTTTCGACAATCGGACTGGTGCTGGATTCTTCCTACGCGCTGAAAGCTTCTTCAATATAGCTTCCCGCTTCGACGCTCTTGGCGTGAGCGATTCTTATGACGGCCGGAGCCTCCATTCCCGTTCCCACGGCGAATCATTCTTAACGCTGCTCGACGCGAAATTCCGCTGCAACGGCTTGTTTCTCCTGGATGAGCCCGAGGCTGCGCTCTCACCTCAGCGGCAATTGGCTTTTCTCGTCTTGATCCATGACGTCGTGCGCGAATACAAGAATGCGCAGTTCATTATCTCGAGCCACTCGCCTATCTTGCTTGGTTATCCGGAGGCGCAGATCCATTGTTTTGACGGGGGTTGCATCCAAGAGACTGAATACGATCAGCTCGCTAACATGCAGATCGTTCGGCGCTTTCTGAACGATCGCGAACGCTTCTTGCAAGAGCTATTCAAGGAGACTCCACGTCTGTTCAAAGACGAAGCGGGCTAGGGGCAGGACGTTTTCAGTGATTCGTAGCAGCTTCAGCCTGACCTCATCCGTGAAAGCGGCGGCAAGACCGCCGCACTCCAATGATGCGGCCGCGGCGGTCATTTTGTGGGTTGGCGCTTGTGTGCTAGGTTTCTTTGTTTATGGGCAAGCAGATTGGGGTGCTGCTGAGCGGGCGCGGGTCGAATTTTGAGGCGCTGGCGGACAGCGTGGCGGTGGGGCGCATACCGGGGGCGAAGATTGCCGTAGTGGTTAGCAACCGGGAGGGGGCGCCGGGGATTACGAAGGCGAAAGAGCGCGGGATTGCGGTGCAGGTGATTCCTTCGAAGGGGCTGGAGCGCGAGGTTTACGACCGGCAAGTTGTGGCCGTTTTGCACGAGCACAAAGTGGATTTGGTTTGCCTGGCTGGGTACATGCGGCTGCTTTCGCCTTTTTTTGTGGCTTCGTTTCCGAATCGCATCCTGAATATTCATCCTTCGCTGCTGCCGTCGTTTCCGGGGCTGGAGTCACAGCGGCAGGCGCTGGAGTATGGCGTGAAATTCGCGGGGTGCACGGTGCATTTTGTGGACGAGAATCTGGATGCGGGGCCGATTGTGCTGCAGGCGACCGTGCCGGTGCGCGATGACGATACGGAGGAGACGCTCTCGGCTCGGATTTTGGCGGAGGAGCACCGGATTTATGCCGAAGCGGTGCGCATTGTGTTGGAGGGGAAGTACAAGATCGTTGGGCGGCGGGTGGTGAGGGAGGGTTGACGCAGTCGGTGTGGCAACTCAAAAGCGAATCCCTCAGTGGCTAAAGCCTTATCGATTTATATCAGTAACGGCACGGCTGAAAGCCGTGCCCTGACACAAAACAAGGGTTGTCGCGGACTCTGAACGGGATCGATAAACGGGACTGATGACAAAAACAACATTCAAACCGGTGGACGAGCAGCTTGCGTACTTGAAAAAGGGCGTGGCGGAGACTATTCGCGAGAACGAGCTGAAGGCGAAGCTTGAAGAATCGCTGAAAACGGGCAAGCCGCTGCGCGCAAAGCTTGGGGTGGACCCGACGGCTCCTGATTTGCATCTGGGCCATACCGTGGTAATTCGGAAGCTGAAACATTTTCAGGATATGGGACACACCGCGGTGTTTCTGATCGGGGATTTCACGGCGCTGGTCGGCGATCCCACCGGGCAATCGGAAACGCGGCCGCCGCTTTCGCGCGAGCAAGTGGACGCCAACTCAAAAACGTATCTGGAGCAAGTGTTCAAGATTTTGGACCCGAAGAAAACCGAGGTGCGCCGCAACAGCGAATGGCTGGACAAGCTCACGAGTTACGAAATTGTGCGGCTGTGCGCGAAATATCGCGTGGCGCGCATGCTGGAGCGGGAAGATTTTCGCACGCGGCTGGAAAACGAGCTGCCCATTTCCATGCACGAGCTGCTGTACCCGCTGATCGTGGCGTATGACTCCGTGATGTTGAAGGCGGATGTGGAGCTGGGCGCGACGGAGCAGAAATTTAATTTGCTGATGGGGCGAGAAATCCAGCGGGAATACGGGCAGGAATCGCAGGTGTGCTTGACCATGCCGATCCTGGTGGGGACCGATGGGCAGCGGAAAATGTCGAAGAGCCTAGGAAATTATGTGGGCATTACGGAAGCGCCGGACGAAATGTTTGGCAAGCTGATGTCGATTTCCGATGAGCTGATGTGGACGTATTGGGAGCTGGTCACGGACCGCACGGAATCGTGGATCGCGGAGATACGCAAGACGGTGGAAGAGGGCACGACGCATCCGATGGACGTGAAGATGCGGCTGGCGCAGGAAATCATCAGCCAGTTTCATGGAAGGGACGCGGCGAAGCAGGCGGAGCAGAATTTCCAGCGCGTGTTTCGCAATCGCGAGGCGCCGGAGGAGATACCGGAGATTCGGCTGAAGCGCGTTCCGGGAGGAGTGCATGTCACGCTTCCAAAATCGGGAATCCTCGCCGAGGAAATGACGCTGTCGCTTTCCAGTGGATCGGAGAAGTGGTCGAAGATTTTGGCGTTATTGGAACAGGTGCCTTCGGCATCGGAAGCGGAACGCGTGATGAAGCAGGGCGGGTTTGAAATCGATGGCCTGCCTGTGGTCGATCCGACGACGAAATTGAACTTAGAGCAAGCGAAATCCTATCGGATACGATTTGGGAAGAAGAAGTTTTTGCGGATCGTTGTTGAGTAAGCTGTGATCTTGCCGCGATCCCTCCACTCCGCGGCCGGCGCTCACAAACCGAGCGCATGAAAAAGCCGGCCGCTCCGGTCGGGATGACCGAGACGAGTGGTCCTGCTTCAAGTTCACGGGGACACAGGCTAAAGCCTGCGCCACTTCAGTCCATCATTTCTTCGACCATTTTTGCAACGTGGGCGGCGATTGCCGGGGCGGCGGTTAGGCCTGGGGACTCCATACCGACGAGGTGGATGGCTTGGGGGACGGCGGGGTCGCGCGTGATTACGAAGTCGGCGTAGCCTTTGCCTCCGGGTGGGACTAGCTTGGGGCGGATACCGGAGTAGCCGAGCTGCAGGTCGGATTCTTGCACTTCCGGCAAGAGCGGTTTCGCGCCGCGTACAAAATCCGCGATGGTTAAGCGGTCGCGCTCGTAATTATCTTTTGCGTCGACATACCTTGCCGTTGGTCCCAGCAGGACCGTTCCCCACAGCGTTTTTGTGAAGTGGACGCCGAGGCTGAGGGCGTCGGCGTGGGGGAGCGGGTAGACGAGATTGTTGATCAGCGTGCGGCGCGGGCCGCGAATTTCGCAGTATTCGCCGCGGACGGGATAGATTTTCCAGGAAACGTTGCCGAGGAGGGCGGCGACTTCGTCGGCGTACAGGCCGGCGGCGTTGATAACGCAGCGGGCTTCGATGGTTTCGTCCTGCGAGTCTTCGGCGTCGCCGATGCGCAGGCCGACGCGGATGGCGCCGGGGCTAGGTTCGAAGGAAATCACTTTTGCGCGCTGGACGATGTTCGCACCTTGGTCAGCCGCGAGACGGGCGTAGGTGCGGACGAGATCTTCGGCGGAGACGATTCCGGTCGAGTGCACGTCGAGCGCGGCGACGCCGGCGATGTGCGGCTCGCGGGCACGGATTTCCGCGGGACCGATGAGGCGCAGGCCTTCGACACCGTTCTGCTCGCCATTTTGTTTCAGCGCGTTCAGAGCCGGCTCTTCGTGGGCGTCCGCGGCGACTACGATCTTGCCGGTGTGGCGGAAGGGGACTTTGTGTTTGGCGCAGAAATCGTACATCAGGCGATTGCCTTCGATGCAGAGGCGGGCTTTAAGGGAATTTTTCGGGTAGTAGATGCCGGAGTGAATGACGCCACTGTTGCGCGTGCTGGTGGCCATGCCGAGCTTGGGATTTTGCTCGACTAGGAAGACGTCTTGGGTGCGATGGGAGACGGAGTGGGCTATGGCGCAGCCGATTACGCCGCCGCCGATGATTAGGATGTTGGCCTGGTCCATGGGAGCGAAGAAGAAGATTTAACCACAGAGTTCGCAGAGAGCACAGAGAAGACAAGAAAGAGCTAGTCGCTCACGGCGGTTTCGTCGAAGTATGGTTTGCAATCGACTAGTCGGGCTTCGGTGCCGTCGTGGACGGCGTAGGTCGCGCGATGGCCCTTGTCGTAGGCGTTCTGCCAAAGAGAGGCGGCGCCGTGGACGCCGTCTTTGTTTAGCGCGTAAAAGAAGATGTGGAAGGTGGCGAGTTTCTTTTTGTCGTTGTTGTAGTTGCGCGCGATGCGGGCCATGGCTTCGAGGCAGGCGTCGGTGGGCGACATGCCTTTGCGCATCATTTCGATGATGGTGTGGCCGCCGGAGATTTTTATGTTTTCTTCGCCTTTGCCGGTGGAGCCGGCGGCGCCGACTTCGTTATCGACGCAGCAGCCGGCGCCGATGATGGGGGAATCACCCACGCGGCCGGGAATCTTCCAGGCGAGGCCGGAGGTGGTGGTGGTGGCGGAGATGTCGCCCTTTTCGTTGACGGCCATGCAGGGAATCGTGCCGGTGGGCGGATGGGCGATTACGCGCTGCGCGTAAGCCATCAGAGCCTGGTCTTCGGGCGTGTCGCTGAAAAGCGAGGCCACCTTTTCTTTCCATTCGGGACTGTCGATGCCGGGGCGCCAGTTGAAGGACGTGGAGGCTTTCCAGGCGAGCCAGAGTTTGCGGGAATGTTCGGTGAGGAGATTCATTTCCTCGAAACCTTCGTCGACGGCGAAGCGGCGCGCGCCGTCGCCGACGATCATGACGTGGTTGGTGCGCTCCATAACGGTTTTGGCGAGGCGCGCAACGTTTTTAATGCGGCGGACGCTCGCGACGGAGCCGGCGCGGTGCGTGGGGCCGTGCATGACGCTGGCGTCGAGTTCGACCTCGCCCTGTTCGTTGGGGAGGCCGCCGTAGCCGACGGAGTCATCGTTAGGGTCGTCTTCGACGACGGTGACGGCGGCTACGACCGCGTCGAGCGTGTCGCCACCTTTCTTGAGGATGTCCATGCCGCGGCCGAGCGCGTTGACTCCGTTGGCGCTGGAGATGATGACCGGGCGCTTGCCTTGCGCGGCGGGCGTTGCGGGGCGGGAGCCATTGCCTGCGGCGGCTGCGGGCATTGAGCGGCCGAATAGATTGGTTACGCCGGCGGCGGCGCTGCCGGCCAGCGAGGTGAGAAAGAATTTACGGCGTGACCACAAGCTCATAACGCCTCCTGGTAAGTGCGGCGGTCAATATACAACAACCGAGGTTGGAAAATGGAAGTTCGAGATTCGAAGAAGGAGATTAGGCGAAGACTACGCCTTTGGGGGAGCGGGATTTCTTGATGGAGTCGTGGTGGGCCCACCATTGCTGCCAGGCTTGCGCGTTGTTGCCGAGAGCTTCGCCGGTGATGAGGCGAAGCGCGCCGTAGACCCAGCCGCGGGTGTCGGAATCGAGAGCGTCGTCGTCGAGAAAATTCAGGAGATCGGGAACGGTCGCGAAACGCTGTTCGTGGGTGAGCATGCCGGATTCGGCGATGCCTACGGCGGCGCGCTGGCGCACGCGTGGGGAAGGATCGTGCGCGAAGCGATCGAGCAGGGGATCGATGGCGCCATCGGTGCCGAGCATGGCGAGGCCCTCAACGGCCCAGAAGCGCGTTTGCTCGTTGGGATCATGCGCAAAGGTGAGCAAATGCGTTAGCACGACTTTAGGCTGAACGCCGCGATTTCCCAGCGCGCCGAGACGCCAGAGCGCGAAGGGGCGTTCATTGGGATCCTTGCGAATCAAGGTGACGAGGTGGGCCACAGTCTTGGGCGATTTGCTGAGATTGTTGGCAGCGAGGTCGACCTCGATGGCCGCGCCGCGCACGCGCAGGTCGTCGGACTTCATGGCGGTGAGCACGAGATCGAACAAGCGATCGGTATTTTGCAGGCGGCCGCGCCAGCTGTCCGCGTTCTGACGGATCAGATCGAGCGAAGCTAGCTGGCGGCGGATGGCGAGCTCGAGAAGTTGCTCGGCTTGCTGTTGCGGGGCGAGGCGGGTGAGCTCGGCGAATTCGGCGTTTACGGCGTCGGGGGTGGGCTGCGATGTTGCGGCGGTGGCGTTTGCGGTTGCGGGCTCGCCCACGTTGAGCTTGTCCCAGACGGCCCTGAGGTGGCCGAGTTCAAACCCGGTGACGGCGGAAAGAGCGGCGAGAACGATGAAAGCCAGGCCGTACCAACGGAGGATGCGGAGCGTGAGCGGGCGCGATTCGCCCAGATGCGGATTGTGTGGATCAGCCACGAAGTGTGCCTCAGGCGCCCAGGTGCAGCAGCGTTCAGGCACAAACTAAGGGTGGCGGGGGACGGCAACAATGGTACGGCGAACCAGCCGTCCGGTACGCTAGGGTAGGTGCGTTAAGTCATTTTATTACAGCTAGATAGAAGTACTCGGGCACCTCGGAAAGGCGATACCGGAGCGGCCCGTCCCGAAGGGCAGGTGAGCTTGGGCCAGCCACCTTTCGGATCAAGGACTAAGAGGAGGCGGCGGCTTTGGCTGGTTTGTAGTGGCCGGGGACGGCGCGGGTGGAGATAGCTAGGCGGTTCCAGAGATTGATGGCGCCGACGACGAAGGTGAGGTCAACGATTTCTTTCTCGGTGAAATGCTTTTTCACGTCTTCGTAAACGTCGTCGGGGGCGTGGGTTTGCGCGATGAGGGTGAGCGATTCTGTCCAGGCGAGGGCGGCGCGCTCGCGGTCGGTGAAGAAGGGGGTTTCGCGCCAGGCTTCGAGGGTGTAGAGGCGCTGCTCGGATTCTCCGGCGGCACGCGCATCGATGGAATGCATGTCCAGGCAGTAGGCGCATCCGTTGATCTGCGAGGCGCGCATCTTGACGAGATGAACGAGCTTGGGGTCAAGGCCGCTTTCGGCGATGTATTTTTCCAGGGCGAGCATGGATTTGACGGCGTCCGGCGCGTACCTGCGGTAGTCGACGCGAGGTTGCATAGTTTCTCCTTTCGGGCGAGCTGAACTCTTCTGGATAGATGAACGCGGTGGGCTAAGGGATATACGGACGCAACGTTCAGATTTGCGAGCGAGGTGCCCGCTTCAGAAAGCGCTACATAGCCTGGATTCAACGGCGAGACCGCGCTTCGGGCCTGGGACGCGCCCTTCCTTCGTCAGGATAAACTGAAGCGCGCCCTAGCAAGGTTGCTACATGTCGTGGGTGGTGGCGGCGACTTGGCGGGCGGCGGGTTTGGATTTGCGCCGCAGGGCGGACATGGCGGAATCGTCGGCGGGGAGAAAGTAGCCGACCACGATGCCCATGGCGCCGGAGGGGAGCGGCTTGCCGGTGGTGTTGTCGTAGGTGGCGGTGATACGGAGCTGGTCGCCCGCGGCGAATTTGTAGCCGCCGCGATCGAGGAACATGACGACCGGCATGCTGAGGAGCTGACCTTTTTCGTCGAGCTTGGCGTCGAGAGAGGCGACGGTTTCCTTGCGCGTGGCGTCTTCGAGAACGATTTGCCTGGCGTAGTCGTGCATGTGGCCGCCTACACCGAGGAGGACGCCGTTGTACTTCACGGTGACGGCGCCGGTGTTTTTGTTTTTGCCTGGTTTCAGATCGTAGCCGGAGTCGCCGCAGGACTGCACGTCCATCCATGCGGGGTAGACGCTCTTGGTGGACTCAGTGGGCTCGGCGTAGGGAATTTTCACTTCGAGGTAGACCTTGTCGTAGGAAGTGCCGGTGGGATTGTGAACCATGGTTTCGATACGGATTCTGTCGCCCTTTTGCACGCGATAGCCGTAGCCGGGAATTTCCATCCAGTTGGTGAGTTCTGTGCCCGCGCCGAAAATGTGCTCTTCCTTATTGGGACAAAGAAAATCGGAGCGGTCGGTGTTCCAGAACGCGGTGTGGTGGAGCACGATGCCGGGGACGGCGTTGCCGTTGGCGTCCACCAGGCGCGGGGTGTAGGCGAGAAGGAAGGCGTCGAGGGGAATGGTCC
>Ga0307475_10002661_pt1 | contig 10759 bp, 8 predicted proteins | sample atmos_gasesECM1C_FD_203317 | JGI IMG/M metagenome (GOLD analysis project Ga0307475, IMG submission 203317) | Hardwood forest soil microbial communities from Morgan-Monroe State Forest, Indiana, United States - atmos_gasesECM1C_515 | ecosystem: Environmental > Terrestrial > Soil > Temperate...
GAGGACAACGTCGCCGCCTTGCGCATTCTCGAGAACGAAACGCAACAGCAACAGCAAGCCGTCGCGTCATCGCAGGAATCTCTTCAACTTTTTACCAATCGTTACAAAGGCGGGGTCGACACCTACCTTCAGGCCATCACCGCACAAACAATCGAGCTCTCCAACGAGCGAAATGCCATTGATATCCTGCGGCGTCGCTTGGACGCGAGTGTGCTCCTCGTCAAAGCACTGGGTGGAGGTTGGAACGTGTCCAATCTTCCTACCTTCGGTGCGTCTTCCGTTCGCGACTATTGAAGATCGGCTCTCGGTGTGCGACATCTCCCATGCAAGGCCACAATCCGAAATCGAATGGTCTCGACCGTGGTTCTTACGCAGTGAAGGGTCGCCGCGCGATGAAATATCGGCGATCGACTCATAATCCCCAAGTGCCCTAGCCCTTTTTGCCGCGAGGCTACGGCAAGAATTTGTATCCGGCGCCATGCACGGTTCGGAAATGCACGGGCCGCGAAGGGTCTGACTCCAGTTTTTGCCGCAACTTCAAGATGTGATTGTCCACGGTGCGGGTACAGGGATAATTCTCGTATCCCCAGACCTCGTTAAGCAGTTCATCGCGTGAAATGGCCCTTCGCGCATTCTGAATAAAATATTTCAAGGTTTTAAATTCCAGCGCGGTGAGCACAACCGGTTGTCCATGGCGGTGCACTTCGACGGCCGAGAAGCTCACACTTACGTCCCCAAATACAACCACGCTATTAGTGTCAGCGGTCTTTAAGAGCTCCACGGCTTGGCCGAACAGTCCGAGCAACTTGGTCGATTCAGAAATCTCAACGAGGGACTTGCTCCCCGTTATTTCGCGAACGGCAAGTCTCTTAATCGTGGATTTATTTATAAGAACGATGACGGGAAGGAACCGAGACAAGCTGCGAATTTCCTTCGAGGTGATAGTGGGGATTCGGGCCAGTGACTCTTCGACGCATAGAGCCCGGCTTGGCCCTGGCGCAGATGCTTGCGCCAACTGAGTAATTGGATTTTTCACAACTGCGCCCATTAACTTCCTCCTTTACATGTCCTCGATCAGGTTTTTATGGTGTGATCCACGGCGAATCATGGGTTGACCTACGACCCGCCGAGAATTGGTGAAGTACCTTGCCTCCCGTGTGTGTGGTGGGAGTGTCTGGGGTCCGCGCCTCACGGTCGACTAGCCTGCTCACGATGGCGAACAAAAAGCTCGCCGACAAGCCACACATGAGCACGCCGATGATGCTTTCCATTGGTCCCAAGGTCCGCCACATCTGCGGGAGAACGACATCACCGTAGCCGACGGTCGCATAACTGGCAGCCGAGAAGTAAAAGGCGGACTCCCAAAATGAAAAACAGAGCCAGCGATAAAAGGCAGTCCAGAGCAGAATCTCCAATACGTGTAAACAGATGAACGCAGTCATCAATCGCATCATCAGTATGGCGGAACGGATCGCCCCTAACCTGAGAACGCCGGGCGCAAAACTTGGTCTTGTCCAAGCAATCACCACGGCCATTCCAGCGCACTGCAACAAAAGCGTAAGCGTTACGAGAACGATTGCCGCGCTGCCTTCGCGCAGAAAGATCATCGGCTCACTTCATCGCGGCCGAAAGTTCTTTGGCCAGGAGTTCGTCGGCGACCTGGACGGCAATCCGAATGTGTCCAGGCCGCAGACCTTAGGTTCGCGGTACTCATTGTTCCGCGGTACTCATTGTTGTTGCCAGCCTCCACCAAGATTTCGGTAAATGCTCACCAGACCTAAGAGCTCGTTCAACTGGGCCTGAGCGAGTCCCAACTCAGCATCAAAATAATTAGTTTCGTTCGTCAACACCTCCAGGTAGCTGGTGGCGCCGCCCCGATAACGCATCTCAGAAAGATGTGCTGCCTCTTGAGCGGAGAGGGCCAGTTGTTGTTGCTGCTCTCGGAATTCCCGGTCCTTGCGATACTCGACCAGCGCGTCCGAAACCCCACGAAAAGCCTGCTGAATGGTTTGCTCGTAGATCAGCAATGTTTCCTGTTGCCGAGCTTCGGAGAGCCTCACGCCGGAGCGAATTCTTCCACCGGCGAACACGGGCTGCACCAGTGATCCTCCGAAACTCCATAACCCAGCCGGGCCCGTAAACAGGCTAGTAAGCGCTGAACTCTGAAATCCGCCGTTCGCGGTCAACGTGATTTGCGGGAAGTACGCTGCTTTCGCTACTCCAATTTGCGCGTTGGCCGCGATCAATTGTGCTTCGGCCTCGCGAATGTCGGGCCGCCGCTCCAGCAAGGTCGAGGGAAGCCCAGCGGGAATGTCCGGCGAATGCGGTTGATCGGTCAACTTCGTTCCACGCGCGATGGGACCAGGATTGTTTCCCAGCAGTATGCTTATTAAGTTCTCTTGCTGCTCAATGCGGCGCTCCAGATCCGGAATGGTTTCGGCGGCGGTGAACACCAACTGCTCCGCCTGCCGGACGTCGAGCATGGACGTACCGCCACCTTTTGCCAGCACTTGCGTCAGTTGTAGCGAGTTCTGACGCGAAGCCAGCGTGCGACGGGAAATTTCGAGCTGCAGGTCGAGTTCACGAAGCTGGAAATAAGCTGCGGCGACATCGCTCACCAATGTGCTGATGACCGCTTCACGCGCCCACTGCGTGGCTAGCAGGCTGGCCCGCGCGGACTCGTTGGCGCGGCGATACTTTCCCCAGAAATCGAGATCCCAAGCCAGTGAGAGATCCACCTGGTGACCGCTTGTCTCGTATGCAGGGAAGAACTTGGAGCGCGCATTGCGTTGATCGAAAGACTGGGCTCCGGCATTAATTGTCGGCAACCCATCGGCGCGTGTGATGCCGACCTGCGCCTGGGCTTCCAGGATTCGTGCTGCCGCAATCCAAACGTCGTAGTTCTGCCGGAGAGCAGTGTGAATCAGGTCTTGAAGCTGCTGGTCCTGAAACAGCTCCCACCATTTTTGGTCACCCAGCGATTCCGCTGCAGTCTGCTTTGCCTCTTGGGGTACAGCTCCACGATACGTGTCAGGAACGCTTACGGTCGGTCTCTGATAGTTCGGCCCGACAGCGCAGCCAGAACTAAGAAGCATCACCATGAAAAAAGCGGCAAGCCTTCTCACGTCAGTCGGCCTCCGATGGGCTGGGCTCCGGGACAGCGGGGATGTGCGCGCCGCCGCGGCTTTTAGCCAAACGCTCGACCAGAACGAACAGCGCCGGAATGATGAATATAGCGATGCCGGTGGCAGCCACCATGCCACCGATTACAGTAGTGCCCATAATCTGACGAGCCACCGATCCTGCGCCGGTCGCTATCCAAAGCGGCACGCAGCCGAGAATGAACGCAAAGGAGGTCATCAGAATCGGACGCAGACGAAGTTTGGCGCCTTCGAGCGCAGCATCGACCAGAGATTTTCCCTTTTCGTATTCCTCCTTGGCGAATTCCACGATAAGAATCGCGTTCTTTGCGGCCAGACCAATGAGCATCACCAATCCGATTTGCGAGTAGACATCGTTTTCGATTTGCACCATGTAAGCCGGATAGAAAGCACTGAGCACAACCCGCCGCAGCCACAACACCGCGAAGGCGCCGAATACCGCGACAGGTGTGCTCAGGAGAACGCTGAACGGCAGCGACCAACTTTCGTAGAGCGCCGCGAGAATCAGGAACACGAACAATAGCGAGAAGCCGAAGATCACGGAAGCCGGGACCCCTTGCCGTGCTTGCTGCTCTTGATAGGACATGCCCATGTAGTCGAATCCCATTTCACGGGGCATGGTCTGCCTGAAAACTTCTTCCAGTGCCGCTGTCGCCTGATCCGAGCTATAACCCGGCGCGGCGCTGCCGTTGATCTGCGCTGAGCGATACTCGTTATAACGCATCGTGAATTCGGGGCCGGATCGCGACTCAAACCTCATCAGCGCGGAAAGTGGAACCGATGCGCCCCCGTTGTTGCGCACATAGAACTGCCCGAGGTTCTCCATATTTGACCGGTAAGGCGCTTCGGCCTCCACGTACACCTGCCAGGTGCGGCCGAAATCGTTGAAGTAGTTGATAAACAGCCCGCCCATGAAGGCCTGAATGGTCCTGTAAACGTCGGAGAGCGCCACACCTTGCTTCAGTACTTTCTGCCGGTCGACCTCCAAAAACTTTTGCGGGACGCTCGGTAGAAAGGAGGTGGATATCGAGCCAATTTCGGGGCGTTTGCGGGCGGCGGCCATGAACTTGTCAAGGTTGCCCGCCAGAAACGAGACATCTCGCCCGGCACGGTCTTCCAGCACGAACTGAAATCCGCCAGAAGTGCCGACGCCAGGGATCGCCGGCGGTGAGAAGCTGAAAGCGGTTCCTTGCGGAAGCTTGCTGAGCTGCTGGTTCAAGCGGTGCTTGATTTCCTGAAACTGTTCCGCTCGCGCTTCGCGGCTGCTCCAGGGCTTCAGGGTGACGAAAAAGAAGCCGTTGTAAGTGGTCCGCACAAAGCTGAGCAAGCTGAAGCCAACAACGCTTGTCGTGTATTCGACGCCCGGCGTGTTGGCAAGGATCTCCTCAACTTGTCTCGCCGCCGCGCTCGTGCGCTCCAGCGAAGCAGCATTCGGAAGGTCCATGTTGACGTAGACGTAGCCCTGGTCTTCATCCGGCAGAAAGCTGGATGGCACGCGGCTGCCAAAGAAGGCTCCGGCAAGACCACTGGCCGCAAGCACCACCAGCGCCAAGACACTTTTTCGGATCATCCCGCCGGACAGCCGCAGATACATTTCCGTACCGCTCCCGAAAACGCGATTGAACCAGGCGAAGAATTTCGCGAGCAGCCCGCGACTTTCCTTCTTTGGCCGTAAGAGTAGCGCGGCAAGCGCCGGGCTCAACGTGAGGGCGTTAAAAGCCGAGAGGACCACCGAGATTGCGATGGTCAAGGCAAATTGCTGGTAAAGCCGTCCGGTGATGCCCGGAATAAAAACTGTCGGCACGAAGACGGCCGAGAGAACCAGGGCGATACCGATGACCGGCCCAGAGAGTTCCTCCATCGCTCTTCGAGCCGCATCCTTGGGAGCGAGTCCCTCCTCGATGTGGCGTTGTACGCCTTCGACGACAACAATGGCATCGTCCACCACCAAGCCGATAGCCAGCACCAGTCCGAACATCGAAAGGGTATTGATGGAGAAGCCGAACAGCGGGAAGAGAATAAACGTGCCCACCAGTGAGACGGGTACGGCAAGCATCGGGATCAGGGTAGCGCGCCAGTCTTGCAGGAAGAGGTAGACCACAAGGATCACTAGTACGATGGCGATCAAAAGGGTTTGAATGATCTCCTTCATGCCTTCTGTAACTGCTGTCGTCTGGTCAAGTGATATGGCGTAATCCATGTCTTGCGGGAAGCGTTGCTTCATCTCGGCCATCAGCTTTCGGACGCCTGTGGCCGTTTGGACGGCATTGGAACCGGGCAACTGGTAGACGGGGATAACGATGGCGGGCTTGCCATTCAAGCGGCTGACAATGCTGTAGTCCTGTGCGCCCAGCTCGACGCGGGCAACGTCTTTCACGCGAACGGTCCCACCATCTGGCGCTTCGCGTACGATCACGTTTTCGAATTGTTCCGGCGAACTCAGGCGGCCCTGCGCAAGCACGGAATAAGTGAATTGCTGGTTCGCGAGAGCTGGCTCACCGCCCACCTGACCGGCGGGATTGACCGTGTTTTGCTGTTGCACTGCATTGACGATGTCCGTGACCGTGATGCCAAGCTTCGCCAGTTTGTCAGGCTGTACCCAGAGCCTCATCGCATACTGCCCCGCGCCAAAAACCTGCGTCTGGCCGACACCGTACAAGCGGGCGATGGGGTCGTTAAGGTTGATATAGGCGTAGTTGCCGAGGAACGTGGTGTCGTAGGTGCCCTTCGGAGAAAATAGGCCGACCAGCATGAGCGGAGCGGTCACGGACTTTCTGATGGTGACCCCGTAGCTGTTCACATCCGGCGGAAGCTGACCGGCAGCCAGTTGCTCGCGCGACTGCGCGAGGATGAGATCGGTGTTCGGGTCTGTCTTCAGATCGAAGTCGACGACCATGGTGGTTTGTGAGTTGCCGGTAGCGTTCAGCGAATACATGTAGTTCATGTTGTCTACGCCATTGATTTGCTGTTCGATGGGCGTGGCGACGGATTGCTCCAGGGTCTGCGCGTCGGCCCCGACATAGCTGGCCTGCAGCTGAATTTCCGGCGGAACGATGTTTGGAAACTGCGCCACGGGCAGGCTTGTGATGGTGACCGCGCCCACAATCACCATAAGAATGGCGATCACCATGGCCACGATCGGACGGTCGATGAAGAACTTCGACATAACTCAGTTTCCCCCTGCGGAAAAATGGGCCGGCTTGGAAGTCACTAGAGTTCCTTCCTTGAGATTTTGTAGTCCTTCCACTACAACTTGCTCACCCGCTTTCAGGCCTTCGTCAATCACCCACATCGTCCCAACCGTCTCGCCAGGCTTCACGGCGCGCATACTGATTTTGTGATCCCTGCCGACAACCACCACCTGATAGCTTCCCTGCGATTGCGCGACAGCACTCTGCGGTAGCAGCAGTGCCCCTTTTTTCATTCTGGTTTCGACACGCACACGTCCGTACTGGCCGGGACGCAGTACATTGCCGGGATTGGGAAAGGCCGCGACAATGCGGATCGTCCCGGTGTTCGCATCCACTTGTCGATCCGCGAGCAGGATTTTCCCTTTTTGAGGGTAGATACTCCCGTCTGTCAGGATCAGCTCGAGCGCGCTTCCGAAAAAACGGATAGCGTGTTTGCTGGAAATTTCATTGCTCTCTTTTTGTACGAGAACGTACTCCCGTTCGCTGATCGGGAAATAAGCTTTGATGGGTTCCACTTGCGAAACTGAAGTCAAGATGGAAGTGGATCCCACAAGGTTGCCGATCTGGACTTGCGCAATCCCCGCAATTCCATCCACCAGCGAGGTGACTTTGGTCCACTCGAGGTTGAGTGCGGCTTGCTCCACGGCTGCCTTGGCCGATTCGACGGCGGCTTGGGCGCCAAGCTTGGCCTGAATCTCGTTATCTAATTGGCTTTTGGCGATGGCCATGGCTTCGGCAAGAGGCGTGTCACGCTCCACATCAAGTGTGCTTTTGCCAAGTTGTGCTTGCGCCTGCGCAAGATCGCCCTTTGCGCGGTCGAGCGCCGCCGCGAAGGGCCGCGAATCTATTTCGAACAGTACTTGGCCTTTGCGAACCAATGAGCCTTCTGTGTAGTTTTGCTTGATTATGTATCCGGAGACCTGAGGTCGGATCTGGGCGTTCACATAGCCGTCCAACGTCGCTACCCATTCGCTGTACATGGGGACATCGCGTTGTTCTACTGTGGCCACTTCGACCTCCGGCATCGGCGTCACTACTGCTGCCCGCCCACGGTTGCACCCTGAGGCAAAAATGGCGGCGGTGGCTAGGGCTGCGAAGACAGCACCAGAAAGTCGTCGCGATAGATAGCCAAAAATAAAATGAACGGCGTCACTCACTGCCTTCTCCTTGTGTTCTATAACTCCTAAAGGCGGAATTTTCTGCCTTCGCCCATTTGGATCGACTCTCTCTTCTTGCGCGAAGCGTAGGTATATGTGACCGCGGCCACTGCAAGCGCTCCGCCGAACACGATTACTAAAATCATCAGCATCGTCATTGGATTCTCCTTTCCATTTTTTACTCTGAACCGAACGTCAATTTCCGTCTCCGAAGTTGCGGTTACGTCGCTACTGTGATCGATCGCCCGTGAGGTGGCCCAGCCGATGCCCAAGCCGACCCGACAGAATGCTTTAATCTCTCGCGCAATTTTCTTCGACCGTGAAACACTCGAGCTTTCACCGCGCTAACGGAAATTCCCATGATTTGCGCGGTCTCTTCGCCCGATCGCTCGTCAAGTTCACGCAGCTCGATCGCTTTTCGCGTCCCTGGTGTCAACTCATTCATGGCCTCCAAGAGAATTTGTTGCCGTTCTACTTGTGCATAGAGTTGTTCGGGATTCGGACCTTGGTCTTCGACGTCAAGCACAGGAGACGATTGTTCGGTTTCGCCCGATTCCTCCAGCGACACATCCCACATATGTTGCCTCTTGCGCAGTTTCATCAGCGCCGCATTGATGGCAATGCGGGACAACCACGTCGAAAACCGGGAATCTCCGTTGAAGCTATCGAGATGAATAAAAGCCTGTTGAAACGTCTCCTGCACGACATCTTCTGCATCCTCGTTGTTCCGCATCATTCGCCGTGCTACGCGAAAGACCATGTTTGCGGACTGTTTGCATAGGAACTCGAACGCAGCCGAATCTCCACTTTTTGCCGCGGCAAGAAACGCGTATTCATCTCTGGTCGGCTCTTCTCTATTCACGACGCACTCCTTCCTCGCAGTTGACGATCCAACTTTTTTTTCTCGATGTTGTGCACCACGTACTGGGTGTAAACACCGGTCGCGATCAGTTCCGCGCCTTGTTTGAACAACGCGGCGAGCGCTCTCTCTCCGCTCTTATCGATGAAAGTCACTCCTGTAAGGTCCACCACGCACTTGCGTTCGCGGCGAGCGGTTCCTGCTCTCGCCCAATTTGATTTCAGCTCCGAAACCCACGGCTGAACTAGTCGACCTTCAAGCGTCCACCTTTGTTCGGTGAGTGTCTCCGCGATCGTGATTCGTAGCATGCCCATGACTCCCGCCTCGTCCAGCCGCGGTCTTCCTTCGTCAACCACATTTCGCTCTCTCAATCAGCCTCGCACTCAGGAGGAATGCACCACATGGGCCGAAGCGCGCGGCGTCCCGAAGTTTGCCGAACTCATTGATTTGTATTGGGATGGCGAGCCGAAAAACGGTTCCGCAGATCAAGTTAGAGCAAGCTGCCAGTGTGGCACTGCCAGCCAGATGGTAGGCTGCCACTTTCCTGGCGCACGAAAGGAGCGGCGGGTGGGGCGGGAGCTTTTCGGAACACGTGCAACGAGGGTGCCGCGACTACGCAGAGCCGCGCGCAATTCCGAGCTTATGCATTCTCAACTGGAGGGTGGACCGCTTCATTCCGAGATGTGCCGCTGCGCCGTTGGGGCCGGCTACAACCCAATTGCTCTGTTTAAGAGCTTTAACAATTTGTTGCCGTTCCGTTTCCTCTAAAACATCCTGAAGCGCGCCATTTGTCGATCTCGGTGAAGCGGAGTTTTCTACCGTAGGGCCGGTCGTGGAAAATTTAAGATCGCTAACATCGACGCGAAGGGCGGGTCCCGTCGAGATGATTACGGCGCGCTCGATCACATTCTGAAGTTCTCGTATGTTTCCCGGCCAATGATATCGGGACAGCGCGTCCATTGCTGCGGACGGAATCGTTTCTACGGTCTTTTTCATGCGCGTGGAAAACTGCTGCGTGAAATGCCGCACCAGCAGCGGAATATCCCCCTGGCGTTCGCGCAAGGGCGGAACATGGACGGGAAAAACATTCAAGCGAAAGAACAGATCCGCTCGGAACTTTTGCTCGCTCACCATCGCTTCTAAATTGCGGTTCGTCGCGGCAATCAAACGCGCATCTGTTCGTAGCGTGCGCGAGCTTCCCAGTCTCTCGAATTCCCTTTCCTGCAGCACACGCAGCAGTTTGGTCTGTAATTCGAGGGGAACTTCTCCTATCTCGTCCAGAAAAATCGTGCCGCCATTGGCCACTTCGAAACGCCCGATACGTTGCGCGATCGCACCTGTGAAGGCGCCTTTCTCATGTCCGAACAACTCACTTTCGAGTAGACCCGTCGGAATGGCCGCGCAGTTGAGCTTAACGAAGGGCTTGGAACGCCGTGGGCTTAAATCATGAATGGCCCGCGCGATCAGTTCTTTTCCCGTGCCTGTCTCGCCATAAATCAGCACCGTCGAATCAGTCGGCGCTACAGTTTCCACATGTTTGAGGACCCTGCGCAGAGACGAACTATTTCCAATGATCTGGGCGAAATTCATTTCCGTGCGGATTTCATCTTCCAAATACAGCTTCTCTTTGGAGAGCTGGTCCTTCAGCTCTCGAATCTGCCCAAAGGCAAGTGCATTCTCCACGGCAATGGCGACCTGATTTCCGATCTGGGATAGAAACTCAATATCGTCGCCAGCGAACGCATTGTCCTCATATTTGATTACACCGAATATCCCCAGCACGCGACCTCGGCTAACAAGAGGAAGGACGCACACCGTTCCAACCTCGGGGTGCCCGCTGTCCCTCATTCCCAGTCGCCGCGCCTCCTGAACGCTGCCGCACCAAAGCTTTCCGGTGCGAAAGACCACGCCCGAGACATCATCGTCAACGGGGATAAGGCTCTCCTCTTCGACCGATTCGTCTTTGAGAGGGAAATCCAGGGCATAGATCCGCAAGTGCGTGTTATCGCTATCCGGAAGCGTAATGCCAGCGCCATCGCAGCCCATGACCCGGCGCGTGCTCGCCACTACGGCTCGGAGAAGGTCCCGGAACTCCAGATTGGAGACCACATGATTGGTCAATTCAAGGAGCAATTCCAGACGCTCGTTCTTTTTAAGCAATTGTTGCTGCGTGGCTTGCGCTGCGTCAAAATGCAACGCATTGTCAAATGCCAGAGCGATCTGGTCAGCCACCACCGAAAGAAAGCAAACCTCTTCGGCCGTATAGATATCCGGAGCTTTACTGGCAAAAGCGAGCGTTCCGACCTTGCTGTGGGCGGTGGTTAACGGGAGAGTGCACACACAGCGGATTTGACGCTTTTTCAAAGCCTCTTGAACTTTGGACAGCCGATC
>Ga0307475_10002662_pt1 | contig 10757 bp, 9 predicted proteins | sample atmos_gasesECM1C_FD_203317 | JGI IMG/M metagenome (GOLD analysis project Ga0307475, IMG submission 203317) | Hardwood forest soil microbial communities from Morgan-Monroe State Forest, Indiana, United States - atmos_gasesECM1C_515 | ecosystem: Environmental > Terrestrial > Soil > Temperate...
TGACACCGCGGCCATGCAGGCGGCGTTCGACCCGTCCTGGGATTCCGCGGTTCCCTATACCGTCATCCTCGCTCCCGACGGCAAGATTCTGTACAAAAAACTGGGTACCGTGGACATTCTCGAATTGCGCCGAACAATTCTTGCCAATCTGCCATCGGACTACATCGGCTTCAATCAATACTGGCAGGCCGGCTCCACTCAAAACGACTCTGGGAAGGGTGCCGGTCAATAGAATTGGTTTCCACGCGGTGGTAGACAGCCGCGCCTTCTGACGCTCGGTGAGAAAGCACTCACTCTTGCCACATGCTCCCAAGGCAAAAGCGGAAATGCTAAATAGTTGGTTCGTCTAGCATTTTCCTAGGTCGGGTATCACGGTTTTGCACAGCATTCGTCAATGTTTGCTCCCAGCTTCACCCGAATCTGGACAGTTCGAGGAACCAGGTCTCTAGGGCCCGGATTCGGGCTGGCTGAGTTGTCTGGCCCGAGCGTCAGTCCGACACATAAGGTTTGTTGGAAACTTGGGATCGTTGGGAGGGTCGGGCATCCGAGACCCGGAGGCTATCTGTTGTTCTCCGTAGTTTTCAACATGTGGCCATAGAGACTTTTCGTCTCACCAAGCTGCTCTGGTAGAATCCGGCGCGACAGTAGCAGCATCGTTGTGAGAGGACCCGCTGTGGACCGACGAGCATTCGTCAAGCGGAGTTGTTTGGGCGGTGTCGCGCTGTTGCTCGACCAATTGGGAACGTCACCTGCATATAGCCAGGATTTGATCCCGCCGGCACCGCCGATCCACGTAAACGAGCCGGAAGCACCGTCGGTTTCTGCGCTGCGCATGCCGGGCCTTTATCCCGGCCGGGTCGTGGAAATCTCGGATGAGCGTTCCATAGTAGCGAATCGAGTCTCGCAATCCATTGTTCGTCAGATGATCGAGCAGGGGATGTGTGAATTGACGGGCGAAAAGGACCCGCGCCTGGCCTGGAGCAAGTTCATTCAGCCGCAAGATACGGTTGGCATCAAGATTAATTCCTCCGGCGCACCTGCTTGTTGTTCGTCGCCAGAACTTGTGCGGGAAATCGTCGCGGGAGTGCGGTCAGTGGGCGTCCCCGTCCGCAATATTTATGTGTATGACCGTTATGCCTATGAGATCGACATCGGCAGCTATCAAGCGCTGATGCCGCTGGGCGTTCGAGTGACCGGCGTCCAGGAACATAAGCTGGATGCGTCGGGCTACGACCCCGACGTTTTTTGCGAAGCCAATTTCTTTGGAGAGTGGGACACTCGCTCGTACATGGCGAGCATTGTTTCTTCCGGAGTCAGCAAGATTATTAATGTGCCGACGATGAAAGATCATTCCGCGGCAGGTGTGACCGGTTGTTTAAAGAACCTTGGCTATGGAACTTTCAACAATGTGGATCGCTCGCATCGCCGGCCGTTTTCATTCACCGATCCGTTGATCGGCATCATGTGCTCGGTAGAGCCACTGAGGTCCAAGGCGGTGCTGCACATCATGGATGGAACGCGAATGGTCTGGCATGGCGGCCCGCTGACCCAGAACCCCGACTTTATCTTTCCCGCCGGCTTGATCATGGTTGGTACCGATCCGGTTGCGATGGATACGATCGAGCTGGAAAAAATTGAAGCGAAGCGGAGCAAAGAAGGCGCGCCGAGCGTGTGGTCCCGCGATCCCGCCAGCCTTACGAATAATGGCGGAGCGTATTTCCAGATCGCTTCGAAAAATCTTTTTTACCGCCAACCGCATCACATCGCGGCGGCGGGCAAACTGGGGCTGGGAATATCCGATCGTAAACAGATTGAACTTCAGACGACCCGCAGCGCCTGAGAGAAAACGCCTCGAAACGATCGAGAAAGGTTCCTTGGCACACGACTGGCCAACCTTGCTTTGTGACAATGCCCGCAGCGGCGGGCAGGCCCCACAACCGTGGCGTGCGCCCGGGAAGGCGCGTTGGCAAACCAACGTCGAAGGAGCAGTACGCGGCTCGCCGGTGCTCCATGGTGACCTTCTTTATGTGCCGTCGCTGGCGGGATTCCTGAATGCAATTAATATTCGCAGCGGGCGGTTGCAGTGGAGATTCCAAGCGCCTGCTGCCATTCATTCCACTCCTTCTATTAGTTCTGGCCGCGTACTGTTCGGCTGCAGCGACGGCAAGGTGATCGCCATTGACGCGGTCACCGGCACTAAGTCCTGGGAGACGGCGGCACAAGACGAGGTGTGGACTTCGCCAATCGTGCAAAACGAAACCGCGTTCTTCGGGAGTGCTGACGGCGCTATGTACGCCGTGCAGTTGGAAACCGGCACACTGAGATGGAAAGAGGCGGTGGGCGGCAGAATCTACTCGACGGCGCAGGTTGCTGAACAACGTGTCTATTTTGGATGTGGGGATGGCAACGTCTACGCCCTAGACGCGCTAACTGGCCATGTCTTGTGGAAGACTGCCACCGGGAACGGCATTGATTGCTCGCCGGCTCTTGCCAACGACACGCTTCTGATTGGCTCGCAAGATTTCTATTTTTATGCGCTGGATACCGGCAGAGGAGCGATTCGCTGGAAATATGAGGCAGATTTGGGCATCACTTCGGCACCCGCGATCGCCGGCGACCTAGTCATTTTTGGATGCAAAGCCGGAACCTTACATGCGTTGGATATCAGAACGGGAAAGGTCATATGGAAAGCCCCCACCGGTCAAACGATTACCGCACCACCCGTGGTCAGCGGATCGGTGATTTGGCTTCAAGCGGGAATCACTTTCGCATTTAACCTACCCGATGGAAAAGTTATCTGGAGGGCCTACATGGGAAATTCCATGCATTCGGCACCAGTGGTGACAAACCAGGCCGTGTACCTGGCCGGCATGGGAGGAGAAGTCTATGCATTGGAATAGATTTCTTCTTACCGCTTCGCTGATCTTCTCGGTTTTTCTTCAAGCGCCGGAAGTATCTAGCCAGACCACACCTATCGTTTACAAGAAGCGTTACGCCATGGGCACGGTATTCGAGCTTGTCGCCTACGGCGATTCCGCAGAACGGACATCTTCAGCCATTGACCAAGCGCTCGACGAGGTGGTTCGGCTCGACAATGTGATGAGCAACTTCAAGCCCCAGAGCGATTTGAGCCGGATGAATCGTGAAGCTCACTTTCATGCGGTGAGAATTCCGACGGATTTGTATCAAGTGATTGAAACTTCGCTCGCCTATTCACGCCTTTCCGAAGGAGAGTTCGACGTCAGCGTAGGGCCGGTGGTGGATTTGTGGAAGGCGGCGCTGGCCGGCGGCGCGACTCCCACTGCCGCACAGCTAGCACAGGCGCGCTCGTGCATCGGCTACGAAAAAATTGAATTGATAGCGCCGGATCAAATCGAGTTCCACTCGGACTGCATGCGCCTCGACCTGGGATCCATTGGAAAAGGATATGCAGTGGATCGGGCGCTGGCGATCCTGCGCTCGAACGGCATTGAGCGAGCTTACATCGATGCGGGCGGTAGCACGATCTATGGCCTGGGCACTCCGCCGGATCGCGACGGCTGGTTGGTGCATCTGCGCGACCCCTCGAATCGGCTGGATCCGCAAGTGAAGCTGATCAGCAACAGCGTTTCGACGTCCGAGCAGACGGCGGCAAGCACGCTTGCCGGCGACGCGCCGGGACACATCGTTGTTCCAGGCAGCGGCAAACCCCTAAGCTCACGTTATGCGGTAAGCGTGACCGCAAAATCAGCAACCACCTCCGATGCGCTCTCGACCACTCTGCTACTGCTTGGTCCGGAGAAAGGATCGACGCTGGTTTCTCGGCTGAAAGGTGTCACAGCGATCTGGGTTTCGGCGGACGGTCAAAAGACAATCGCGGGCTCCGAAACGAACATCGTAGTGCGAAACTCTGGTGCACAGGCAGCTGCGGCAAGCGTTGACCACGTTGCACTTCCCAAGGAGAAGAAGGACTAGCATATGCTTCTTCGTTCCTGCGCGTGCCTATTGTCGCTCCTTGCGTGGCTCGACGTTGCGCCTGCAGCAGGAAAACTGCTCCTGCGCATTACAGCGGGCCCGTTGCCTCCTGCCAATTCCATAGGAGTCAACGAGGTTGTCCTGCAATGGCCGGTTCGCGACGCGGCCAGCCTGGCGACACTGCGTGCCCTCGGCTTTCATGTATTTCTAGAGGCAGGTTCGAACGACCTGGTGGCTGCCGCCAACGCCGCGGAAGGCGCGAATCTCGCGGGAGTGATCGTTGAGCATACGGGCTCCGATGCTGCCGCCAACCGCGAAACGTTTCGTGCCACCAAGGCCACTCACCCCAAGTTGCTCTTTCGCCTGTTAATCTCGGGCGGTAAGCAACCGCAAATGCGCGGGCGATTGGTGGTTGATCGCGGCGGAATTCTGCAGGTTTCGAGTCCTTCCTCGCAACCATGGCTGGATACCAATCTCGCCGTCGTGAGGCTGGCGGAGACTTTTCGTCCCGATGAGAAGCCCGCGCTCTACGATTTCCATTGGGATCTCTCGGATGCCGTTCACAAAGAGCATGGCCCAAGCGTCAACGAGTACGCTCTGGCGATCAGTGAAGCAGATGCGATTCGCGCCGATGTGATCGTAGATGTTCCTGAGTCGCTGCAAAAAGCTTTGGTCGCCAATCAACCGACCGCTTGGACACTTTGGAATCAAGTGAAGCAATACATTGCGTTCTCGCCCGCCGCCGAGGATGGCATGCGCCCCATCGCGAACATGGGAATCGTCACTTGCGACGATCAGACCAACTTTGAGGCCGTGAACCTATTGGCTCGGCACAATTTGACGTTTGAGACCCTTGGCCCTCAGGATCTGAATGCGGAGCGCCTGAATCGATGGAACGCGCTGGCTGTTTTCTGCGCGGCCAGAAATCCGGAGATCGGTCTCTTCAACGATTTTGCGAAAAACGGCGGAATGGTCGTTGTGGTCAATCAACGCGGCGACTATCCCTGGCATTCGGCCCCCCCAGCGCGTCAGGACGAGCACTCGGCGACGTTCACCGTCGGATCCGGCGAAATCGTCGAACTCAGAGAACCGGTAATCGATCCCGAAGCATTTGCGCGCGACTTGCGGCGGCTGATCGGTGCAGAACGCTCGGCGCTAAGTCTGTGGAATTCCCTCACCACCTTAGTGACCGGTTATCGGCAGGAATCTACCGGCGAAACAACTATCAACGTGATCAACTACGCCGATTTGCCTGACAACGTGCAAGTTCAGATCAAAGGGCGGTTTAGGTCAGTTCAGCTGGAAACACCGGAGGTTGGCTGCTGCGTAGCTCTTCAGTCCGTTGAACGCGGGGGTTTCACTGAGTTTACAATCCCGCGGCTGGTCGTAGCAGCCCGGGTGCACCTGAAATCGGCTGACATCGGCCCGGCAATGCGTTAACGACTTCCCGGTTCATGCAACGAGAAAGGGAACAAAACATGCCTTCGTATTGCCGCTCCTATTTGCACCTCGCGCTGATTGTCCTTGCATTCCACGTCAGTGCATTGCAATTGGCTGCGCAAGCTCCAACCTATGATCTTCTGCTGAAAGGCGGACATGTCATCGATCCCGCCAACAGTGTTGACGCGGTGCTCGACGTTGCCATTGCCGGAGGCAAAATCGCTGCCGTGGGCAAAGACATTGCCATGGCTCAGGCGAAGAAAGTGGTCGATGCAACCGGGCTTTACGTTACGCCCGGACTGATCGACATTCACTACCACGTTGGTCACGGCGGCGCCCCGCTCGACTGGTTCACTCCAGAAGGGCGCGTTCATCTTCAACCGCTCGGCATCCCGGCCGACTGGGCGTTAACTTCTGGCGTCACCACGATCGTCGACGCCGGAACATCCGGCGCTGGAACTTTTCTTTTGGAAAAGGAAGAAGTGATCGATCGCGCGCAGGTTCGCGTCCTTGCTTTCCTCAATATTGTCGCCAACGGAATGGAAGGTGGACTGGAACAGTCGGTCGATCAGATGGATGTGAAGCTGTGCGCGGAAACCTTGAAGAAATATTCCGACATCATCGTTGGAGTGAAGACGGCGCACTACTGGACCGAAGGTCCGTGGGACGGCGAACATACTCCCTGGGCCGCGGTTGACCGCGCGATCGCCTGCGCGGAGACCGCCAAGCTTCCGGTGATGTATGACTTCTGGCCGCGGCCGGATCGCTCCTACGCCGATCTGATTCTGAAAAAAGCTCGTCCCGGAGACATTCACACCCATGTATTTGCGCAGCAGTTTCCGATTCTGTTGAAAGATGGAAAACTCAATCCCATCTTGGCCGAAGCGCGGCAACGTGGAGTCATCTTCGATGTTGGTCACGGCCAGGGAAGTTTCTGGTTCCGCAATGCTGTTCCAGCGGCCAAGCAGGGCTTTCTGCCCGATTCGATCTCCACCGACCTGCATACTGGCAACTATCGAACCATCAGCATGGCGAATGTGATTTCCAAGTTTCGCGCCATGGGTGTTCCGCTTCCCGACCTCATCCGGCGTTCGACAGTGAATCCCGCTCGTGAGATTCATCGCACAGAGCTCGGTACGCTTTCCGTAGGCAAGGAAGCAGACATTGCAGTGCTCGAAGAGCTGCACGGAAAGTTCGGCTACATCGATTGCGGTCTCGCCAAGATGAACGCGGACGTTCAGGTTATTGCGCGTATGACCGTTCGTGCCGGTCGCATCGCATACGATCCCTCAGGCCTGAGCATGGTCGAATGGGAAAAGGCGCGCCCGCAATACTTCAACAATCCTTCTGAGGGCAATCCCGCTCCGGCCACTGCCGAAGATTTGCCTCAGCACTGATCAGGCAGCGCTCGATAAGGAGAATCCGATGCCCGAAAAAATGAGTCGGCGCAAGTTGCTCCGCAAAGGATCTGAAGCCATCGTAGCGGGAGGCGTTGGCGCATGCGCGGCCGCGGTAGCCGGCACTGTTCCGGCGACAGCAGCCGTCGCCGCCGTGGATGCAGCGAAAGGCCTGGACTATTACGAAAAGCTCGGACTTATTCCCTTTATCAACGCTGCGGGAACTTACACCATTCTGAGCGCGTCCATCATGCCCGACGAAGTTCAGGCTGCCGTTGCCCTGGCAGCGAAAAAGCCGATTCACCTTCTCGAACTACATGAAGCCGCCGGAAATTACCTGGCCAAGAAACTCCGTTGTGGCGGAGCGCTGGTTACTTCGGGTGCCTCGGCCGGGCTCACTCTTGGAACCGCCGCCTGCATCACCATGGGCAACAAGGATGCCATCGTCAATATCCCCACCGATCTCAGTGGTTTGAAAAACGAAGTCATCGTCCAGAAAGCTCATCGCTATGAATACGATCACGCGATGCGAAATTGCGGTGTGAAAGTTGTTGAAGTCGAAACCGTAGAGCAGTATCAAAATGCCTTCAGCGAAAAAACGGTGATGACCAATTTTTTCAACGCCGAGGACGCACCCATTAGCCGCGAAGAATGGGTCCGCGTCGCTCATCAGCACGGCGTTCCTTGTTTCAACGATGCGGCAGCCGATGTACCGCCCATCTCCAATCTCTGGAACTACACGCAAATGGGCTTCGATCTGGTTGCGTTCTCGGGCGGCAAAGGCATGCGCGGACCGCAATGCACCGGGCTGCTTCTCGGACGAAAAGATCTCATCGATGCGGCGCGCCTCAATAATTCTCCGAATTCCAACGCCGTCGGTCGCGGCCTGAAGGTCTCCAAGGAAGACATCATCGGGATGGTCGCCGCTGTGGATTGGTTTCTAAGCCAGGACGACGTCAGAATGGAGGCGGAGTTTCGCAAACGCGCCGAACGCATTGCCGAGCAGGTAAGAAAAGTGCCGACCGTCGAAACCACGGTTTTCATCCCTCCCGTCGCCAACCACGTCCCGCATTTGCTCATTACCTACGATCCCGCTCGCGTCCGCACTACCGGACTGGAAGTCATGCACAAGATGCGCGAGGGCAAGCCCCGAATCGAACTCAACCCCGGCACCGGAGGAGCCCCGGCCAGTGCCGGATTGCCCGGAGGAGAAAACACCATCATCGTAGGGGTGTGGATGCTCGAACCCGGAGAAGATTTGATCGTTGGCCACCGACTGCGCGAAGTCCTGCAAAACGCCGCTCATCCCTGAGTTGTTAGCTTTCTTAAGGAACACTTGTTGAGTTGCAGCGAACTCTGACATGCTTCGCGGCGGCAAGACGTATTCTTTTGAGAAAGATCGCCGCATTTGAGGATTTCGTGCGCGATATCATGCTAATTCCGCAATAAGAGGTCAAACCATGAGCGTTTCCACGCGACTTCTCATTCGTTTCATACGCGCCACTCTCATTTTCTGCGCTGTCGCGACGGCTCCCCGTCCCGCGCGCTCACAGCTCGTCACTTTTTCCAAACAGGATCTGGTCGACTATTCGGCGCAAAGTCCGTTCGAACGGTTCCCAGACGGCCGTCCCAAAGTGCCCGACCAGTTACTCCAACAAGCGCGCGAACTCTCCTCCGAGGAAGTGTGGGCGGTCCTTCAGGATAAAGGTTTCAACAACCAGTACGCCGACGGCTTCAGAATCCTCCATCCCGATAAGCCCATGGTCGGCCGGGCCTTTACGGTTCAGTTCATGCCCCAGCGGCCGGACCTCGAACACATCGCCAACTCCAAAGCCAAGGAGCGCGGCCTGCCCCACCTCACCAACCAGACCGCCATAGACATGCTCCAGCCCGGCGATGTCCTGGTTGTCGATATCTTTGGCAAAAAAGTCGGTGGAACGGTCGTCGGCGACAATCTTTTTTACTACGTGATGACCGCAACAAAAGGCGGCGGTTTGGTCGTCGACGGCAGCATTCGCGATCTCAATGGCATTTCCGAAATCGACATGCCCGCCTATTTCAAAGATGTTGATCCCACTCCCATCGACAACGTCATGCTTACCGGCATCAACGTGCCCATCCGCATCGGTGGCGTCACCGTAATGCCCGGCGATCTTGTCGTCGGGGATCGTGAAGGCGTCTATTTCATCCCGCCGCAGTTCGTCAAGGATGTCCTCGACCGCGCGGACGAAATCCGCATCCATGACGAATGGACCAAAAAGAAATTTGCCGAAGGAAAGTACAAATCCAGCGAAATCTACAGCACTCCCAAGGATCCCAAATTGCTCCAGGAGTATCAGGAATTCCTGAAGCGCCGCTTGCTGGAAATTCGTAGCCAGCGCGGCCATCCCAATTAGGCACACCAACCCCATAACGGCGGGTATTGGCTCCAGCGTGAATCTCTAATGAAAAGGCTTGTCGAAATGAACTTTTGCTTTCCTCGACTTGCGGGACCAAGAGATTCAAAAGGGACAGTTTACGCGGGAGTCTTGCTGATCAACGAAATCGGCGAATGACCAGATTGTGCCGGTCGGAGCGGTAAAGGCCGAGCACGTAGAGAATTATCGTCCCTTTTTTAGAGTAAATGACTTGTCGAATACGCAAAAGGGGCTCGCGACGGGGCACCTCGAGCAATTCCGCAGTTCTGGCATCTGCGGCAGTCGCATCGACTTCTTCATCGGCATATCCCAATTCTATTTTGTAGGATTGCTTCAAAATGGCGAATAGCGACTCGCTGCCAAGCGGAGCCTCGAGAAATCCGGGAAACTGCGCTTCCGAAAGATGGCAGGTCTCAAGCGCGAAGGGCTCTCCCGCCGCATGCCGCAAGCGTTCAAGCTTGATGATCCGGCTCTTTGGAGGCAAGGAAAGGCGCGCTGCGGCTTCCTGCTCGTCATCGAGAATTTTTGCGAACAGCACTTGCGAGTTGGCGGTGAGATTTCGGCTGGCCATCTGCTCGGTGTAGCTCATCAGCCTATTGAAATGAATTTTGGGAGCAGAAACGAAGGTACCGATACCGCGGCGGCGCTCCACAACCCCTTCACGTTCCATGGAAGCCAGGGCGTGGCGCGCGGTCATCAGGCTTACCTGATGAATCTTCGCGAGCTCTCGTTCCGAGGGAACGGCATCGCCCGGCCGCAGGCCTCCGGACTCGATTTTCTGCAGGATGGTGCTCTGAATCCTTTGGTAGGCCGGCACTCCGTTCCCAGTCTTTACAGCCATGCAGTTTTCCTCGACGTAAATGCAAGAGCGCCTAAAACCTTGCAATTCAAATATTTTCCAGTCGTTCGCACGCGTTGCCAGCAATCTTGTGCGTTACCAACTCCCACTCACATACAGGTCATTCCAGAACGATCGGTCACTGCCCGCCAATCGGAGCCGCCAGCGGAAGGATGGCACCTCCCTCCGCAATCTCCCGTGATATAGAGCGCCACAGGCGTAGTGCTATACCGCGCATGACCTATTGCCCTTATAAAGCAAGATTTTCCACTTGACAAGCACTAATCGGTGCTATAGAGCTATGACTCATCATTTTGGCAGTTTAGGGGTGGTCCAAGCAGCACGAGGTTGGGGTTCTCGAATTGGAGGCATGGATATGAAGAAATGGCGTGTTCCGGGGATGGGGTTGGTTTGTCTGGCGCTGGCTGTTTTGTTGAGCGGCGCGAGTTCGGCTTGGGGGCAAGAGGTAACTGCGACAATCACGGGAACGACGACAGATCCGAGCGGCGCGGCTGTTGTGGGGGCCAGAGTCACCGCGAAATCGGTAGAACGCGGCATCACCTACGCAGCGGTGACCAACGAGTCGGGTATCTATCGCATCTCGCAACTTCCGGTTGGCAACTACGAGCTCCGCGTGGAGAAGGACGGATTTCAGACGTCTGCCTATCCCGCCTTCACGCTGATTCTGAATCAGGTCGCTGTTATTGATGT
>Ga0307475_10002663_pt1 | contig 10756 bp, 10 predicted proteins | sample atmos_gasesECM1C_FD_203317 | JGI IMG/M metagenome (GOLD analysis project Ga0307475, IMG submission 203317) | Hardwood forest soil microbial communities from Morgan-Monroe State Forest, Indiana, United States - atmos_gasesECM1C_515 | ecosystem: Environmental > Terrestrial > Soil > Temperate...
CGACGCCAGTCCGGCCTGCTGGGCGGACACGGCATTCGACTTCATTCACTATCACGTACCCCGAGAGACTCTCGACGAGATCGCGGATGATTTGGATTTCGGGCCAGTTTGCGAGTACCGCCAAGTAGCGTTTGAACACGACCTTGTTGTTGCGCAGATGACTAGAAACATCCTTCCTTTCATCACCGGGGTGAATAAACCCGGCTCGCTGGCCTTAGACCAGTTCCAGCTAGCCTTGGGGGCTCATCTACTACAGAAGTATGGAGGCATTGCGAGGATGCAACCCTCAAGGGCGGGGGGACTCGCAAAGTGGCAAAGACAGCGAGCGATTGAACTCCTGCGCGAGAATTTGAACGGTAGTGTTCGGCTCGGCGACCTCGCGAAAGAGTGCGGACTTTCCATCAGCCACTTCGCCCGCTCATTCAAAGCCGTCTTTGGCGTTTCAAGCCACCAATGGCTGATTCGTCAGCGTATCGATCTCGCGAAAGCACTCCTTACGCAGACGAGACTGCCGCTCAGCGAAGTTTCGGCGCAATCCGGATTCGGAGACCAGCCCGCGTTTACGCGAACTTTTCATCGCATTGTGGGAGCGACTCCGGGGCACTGGAGACGCGCACATCAGGCCAAGCAGTTGTGACTGTACTCTCTGCAGCAGGATCCCACCGTGGTATGAGCTTCATTCTTTCAACGGCATGACGAGGCGGAATGGCGCGAGGCGGCTCAACCCAAGAGAAACTTTTGAAGGCCGCCATAAACTTATTTCACGAGTTTGGTTACAACGGCACCAGCGTGCAGGACATTGTCGGTGCGGCGAAAGTTCCAAAGGGTTCGTTCTACAACTACTTCAAGAGCAAGGAGGCGCTGGCGATCGCCGCGTCGGACATTTTCTACCCCTACGCCCTGGGGTTCCTGGAACTGGAAAACACCTCATCGCCGGTAGGCCGGCTTCGCAAGTACTTGCGACTGACCCTGGCGGAGATGCAGCGCTACGGATACGTTCGCGGATGCTTGGTGGGCAACTTCGCGACTGAGATTACGAACGCGACGCCGGCCCTCAAGAAGCGCGTTGCCGAGCTTCTCGACGAGGCCACACGCCGGATCGCGGTTGTCGTTTCCCAGGCGCAAGAGGCGGGAGAAATCGATCCGAAACTGCCGACGATGGACTTGGCTCGATTCATTCTCAATTCGCTTTATGGTGCAATTTTCCGTTCTAAAACCGATCGAACGGAGCGCCCAATGAAGCTCCTTCAACAATTTGCACTTGATCCCTTTCTGGTCAAGAAGCGCTAAACCGTTCATCGCATATTCTGATTCCTCACATTTCAATTCCGGCGCGAACCGTCGCGACTCCGAGCTACGATTTATTCGTGGGCCCGCTGACGCGCCCTTCCGCATTCTGACCGCAACAAACGACAAAACAGGCAGAAAAGAGCAAGATGCGGTCCTGTGATATCGCCTACGCTCATTCGATGGAGGAATCCGTATGCGTCGTTTTCTGAAAAGCATTCTCGCTGTCGCTTCAATCGCGATTCTCATGACCGGAGGGCTTCGCTCAATCGGAGCTTAGAGGAGGAGAAATCGTGGAGAAACCGAATACGGCACCCATGCGGGTTTTCGAGGAAACGCCCGCGTACTGGAGAGTGGTGTTCGACTATCCGCCCTTCAATGTCGTCGACGCGGATGTTTTCCAAGCCCTCCAGGAGCTTCTTGGCCGCATGGAGACGACGGAGAGTTTGCGCGTGGTTGTTTTCGAAAGCGCGCTTCCGGACTTCTACCTTTCGCACTTCGATCTGACGGGCAGGCTCGGAAACGTCATGAGCGCTATCGGCCCCACGGGCTTGCCCATTCTGATGGATACGTTCGTGCGCCTCACGAAGGCGCCGGTCGTCAGTCTCGCAAAAATCCGGGGCTGCGTGCGTGGCGTGAGCAGCGAGTTCGTTCTTGCCTGCGACATGCGATTCGCATCCCGCGAGAACACGAAACTGGGTCACCCCGAACTCGGGGTTGGGCTGCATCCCGGCGGCGGAGGCACAGAGCGCCTTCCCCATCTCGTGGGACGCGGGCGGGCGCTCGAAATCGTTCTGAGCGCCAATGACTTCGATGGCGATACAGCTGAACGATACGGATACGTGAACCGATCACTTCCGGACGCCGAGCTCGACGGTTTCGTCGACGCTTTGGCGCGCCGGATCGCCTCGTTCGACCGACGTGCTCTCGCTGCGGCAAAAAATCTCGTCAACGAGGTTTCGCTGCCGTCGTTTGATCGACTCCTCGACGCCTTCACTTCGTTTGGAACAGCACTCGGGTGGCCCGAAGCTCAGAACCGTATAAGAACCTTGCTGGAACGCGGACTGCAACGCGACGCCGGCTTCGAGAAAAATTGGCCCGCTGTTCTCGGCACGCTCGTCGAGACCGGCAAGAAAGGTGGTCGGGATGATAGCCACAGTTGAGGTCGAGAGATTCAGCCTGATCTCGTCCCGGCCATTCGACAAGATATTAACCGCGATTAAAGCCGCTATAGGCCATCCGGACATGGTTGCATTCGCGAAGAGAACAGCGGCCGCGCCGACGTTTCCAGAGTTCGAAAGCATTGTTCGCGAAGGGTTAGGCAAGACGGGTCTAATGCTCTTCATGGAACTGGACCACGGGGGCGTTATAAGGAAAGCGACAGATCGCGATAAGCCTCGAATGGTACGACTCATCATGGGCAATCCGCTCATCATGCAACAAATGGCAAGGTACGTTCCCGACGCCGGGTCTTATGCCCCCGTCACGGTGCTCGTCGACGAACGCTCTGATGGCGTCCACATTTCCTATGACAGGATGGCCAGTCTTCTGGCTCCCTATCGGAATTCCGAAGCACTCTCGGTCGCGAAGGATCTCGACAAGAAAGTGGAGAGCCTTTTATCGGAAGCGGCAGGCTAAGTCAACATCGCTGCGCCGTCGAAACAGAATCAGGAAATTGAGGAGGAGTGATGGCGAACCGATTGCAGTGGGAAGTTTTTGTCAGTGCCCAGATTCCGGTGGTCACAAGCGACCTGCCGCCCGGCGCGAACGAAATGAAATGGTCGCCCATTTCTTCGACACTTATCTCTGGCAAGCGCGATGCGGTGCTGGTGGACACGGCGATTACGGTCGATCAAAATCAGAAGCTTGTCGACTGGATCACGCGCGGCGGCAAGAACTTGACGGCCATCTACGCGACCCACGGCCACGGCGATCATTTCTTTGGCGTAAACACAATTCAGAAAACATTTCCGAAGGCACGGTTCGTCGCAACGCGCGAAGTCATTGCCGTTATGCGAAAGCAGGCGTCGGTTCCTGTGGTTGAGTCATATTGGAAACCACGCTTTCCAGGACAGATCGATTCAACTCTCGTCATCGCGGACGAACTCAAAGGCGGCGCTCTCGAACTGGAAGGGGAACAACTCATCAGTGTTCCTCTAGGACATACCGATACCGATGGCACAACCTGTCTCCACGTCTCCTCGATCGGCCTGGTCGTCTGCGGCGATGCTCTCTATAACGATGTTCATCTTCATCTGGGCGAGTCGGATGCGGAAGGCCGCAACGAGTGGATTGCGGCGCTCAATACGATCGAGTCGCTCAAGCCGGTGGCCGCTATAGCCGGACACAAGAGGCCCGGCGCGCCCGATACACCGGATAACATCGAGGCGACGCGAAAATATATTCGCGATTTCGACAGGATTTCTTCCCATACCAAGACCGCGCTCGAGCTGTACAACGAGATGCTCGCGATTCATCTCGAACGTCTAAACCCGGCGGTCTTGTGGTATTCGGCACAGGCAGTGAAGCCGGGCAACTGAAACCGGCGACCTACAACCTCGCTCGTCAGGGAAGCGACGAAGCACATCCGCAGGAAATCAGCCGCTGGCCGAAAGTTCGGCACCGCCGGACGTTCGGCGGTGCCCGCAAGGGCTAATCGACAGAAAACTAAACATTTACCCTTGGTCCAGAAAATGCAGTCACGAAGCCGAGACCAAGGAGCACACACATGGCAACTGACCTCCGATCACGGCCCGCTTTTGGCGAGCAAATGGCCAAGTACTTCCGGCTGAGCAAGGCAGCGAGCCTAGTCATTTCTCCGTCGGGGAAGCCACCAATCGCGATTACGCGACTGACATCGAACGCCGGTCTCTCCGAGCAGACCGAGCCCATACCTCCCGAAGAGGCGTTCCTTATTTCCATGCATCTTACCCCAGCCGCCGGCAGCGGCTGTGAAATCTGGACAGACGGCAAGCACTCGCGGGTCACGCAATGGCCCGCCGGCGGCGTCGGCGTGTATAACCTCGAATTGGGTCTTCGCAAGCGTCATCGCGGTCCACTCGATTGGGTTCACTACCATGTACCCCACTCGGCACTCGATGCGTTTGCTGAGGAAAACGGAAAAACGCACGTCGAAACGCTGAGTTGCTCCCTCGGAAAGCCCGACCCGGTCCTGCAGCGGATGACACAGTTGATTCTCTTGCAGCTCGATCATCCCGGGGAACGGTGCGAACTATTCCTCGACTACTTCTGCCTGCTCTTTAGCGCGCACCTGCTCGAGACGCACGCTCCATCATTCAGCATCGCCAGTAGATTTCGCGGGGGGCTCGCCCCATGGCAAAAGAGACGGGCTTCGGAACTCGTCCGGGAGAATCTCGACGGAGGCCTGCGACTGGCGGTCTTGGCAGCGGAATGCGGGCTCTCTGTCAGCCATTTTGCACGATCGTTCCGGCGGTCATTTGGAACGTCAGCGCACCGGTATTTGATTCTGCAGCGCCTCGAAGTTGCCAAGTCACTACTTTCGGATCCCGACCTCCCGCTTTCCGAAATCGCTTTGAGGTCCGGGTTCTCCGATCAAGCGGCGTTCAGCCGCACTTTTGGATCATTCATTGGCACTCCGCCGGGACACTGGCGTCGAGAATTTACGTCTCACAGGTCCCGCTCGGAGTGTCTCGACCGGAATTTCTCAAGCGAGTTTCATGCCGCCTGAGGTGGCGGCACGGTTTTTTCGTTGACGGTCCTCGAACTGCTGCTTCTTCGACATGTTTGCCGCCCAGCCTGCCGATCACGCGGACGCCTGCCGTGTCCGTTGACAAAGACTTTTCAATTCTCAGGGTCATAAGCGGTCGCCGAGACTAACCGAACGCGAGCTTTCGAATATCGATCGCGACCAGCACCGGGTCGGGAATCTTGCGCTTTTCGTCATCGAATCCGAAGACGCGGCGCTGCACCGGAACCACGATTCCGTCCACGTTTCGGTAGTCGTACGCGTAGTTCATCCCCCTCGCTCCACCCATGATGTCGACCACGTACTCGTGCCTGCGCAGCAATCCGTCCGGTCCGAAATACGAGACCTGCTCGTGGCAGTGACTCGCGATCATCGGCGGAAACGTCGCCTTGAGCCTGCGCCACTCTTCTCCGTTCTCCCGCCAGGGGGTCAATTCTTCCGTCACGAACGCCGGATGTGCGTAGAGGAAGGGAATCGTGAGGTAGGTCCACAGCGCATAGCTGTCAAAATAAGCGACGTGCAGATCGTCCCAGGGAGTTTCGTATGACTGCCCCTCGAATGCGCTGCGAGGGTCGTTCCGCACTTCGATGAGTTTGCCGCTCTCGTCTTCGAGAGTTAGGCGACTCGGCGTAAAGAAGAATCGTTTGTTCTGGCCCACGAGATGCGTGATCAGCCTTTCCGCGTGCAGCGACAATTCAATACGGATGTTCTTGAGGAAATCCGGCTTACCCTTGACGCGCCAGATAGCGCCGGTCACCGACAGATCAGCAGTGAGGTAATCCAGTTCATTCCACCGCTGCAATCCTCCGTGCGAGTCGATCGCTAATTTCAGTAGGCTGTTCATTTTGCACCTGCACCTGCGTGCTACGCGAGTGCCCGTAGCGAAGGAGGTTAGTTCGCGGGACTCGGAACCGTCTTGCCGAAAGTTACCGTTTTTTTCAGCTCCGACTCAATCTGATTTCCCATTTGGGAAGATTCGCAAACACTTCACTTCGGCACGGCACTCTGACCGGCGCCGTTCTTTGTAACCAGCACCATGCGAAAGCGCGCCTTCCCAGCCATCATCTTGGCGTAGGCGGAGGCCGCTTGATCGAGCGGGACGATCTCGATCATCGGTGACACGCCACTCAACGCGCTGAAACGGAGCGTAGCGTCGCCGGTTGCCGGGTTTCCTGTCAGTGAGCCTGCTATCTTGCGCTCGCCGAATATGAGATCCCTGCTCGTGATCTCGATCGGCTCGGGTCCGACGCCAACTGCGATCGAGACTCCGCCCGGACGCAGTCCCTTGAACGTCGCGGCAACCGTCTTGCCTCCCGACGCGGTTATCAGAATGACCTTGGCCCCACCGAGTGCCTGCAGAGCCGCGGCCGGATCCGCTGCAGAGCTGTCGAGGTAATGATGTCCGCCGAGCTTCTTGGCCAATTCCGCGGTACCCGCTCCGCGAGCGATCGCTACAACCTCGAAACCCATTTGCCGGGCGTATTGCACGCCTAGATGACCGAGCCCGCCGATGCCAAGAACAGCCACGAGATCACCAGCCTTCGCCGGCGAGTTTCGCAAGGCACCAAAGGTTGTGATTCCAGCACACAGCAGCGGTGCTGCAGCGGCGGACGATAAACTGTCCGGAACCGACACAAGCCCGCTCGATTTGGCGATCAGTACTTCCGCGTATCCGCCATCGTGATGAATGCCGGTATATTCCTGGTTCCTGCAATTCACCAAATCCCCGTCTCGGCAGAATTCGCAATATCCACAAGAGCCGCCGAGAAACCCGACTCCCACGCGCTGACCGACCGCCCAGCGCTGGACGCCGGAACCAAGACGGTCGATGCGTCCGACGACTTCGTGCCCTGGAACGCGCGGCCAATCGATCGGAGAGAGCCCTTCTACAGTGGCCGCGTCCGAATGGCACACCCCACATGCCTCGACGCGAATGCGCACGTAACCCGGACCGGGATCCAGAAGCGGCTTTTTTACTTCCGAGAATCTTCCCGGTGCCGAGAGTTCGATTGCTCTGTATGTTGCGTTCATGCTGGCGCTCTCTCATGCAGAAGTTTTCCTACCTCTACTTCCAATCGAGTCGGGTTTTTGCACAATAGTAAGTCGGGATTAACACCTTCCAATTGATGCATCCAGAAGGTCGGGCTTGGCGGCCATGGTCCTTTCCACTTGATGCCCGGCTCGTAAGCCAAATACACATCCCAAGCGATGTCATGCAGCTTGAGAGTTTCGGCGAAGAGCTTGCCCACCTCCTTATTTTCATTCCACCCTTGGGATATGCGTGCGTCCTGAACCGTCAGAGCTTGCCGAGCTGCGCTCACCGGACTATCCCTTTCTCGCATCGGTTCCCAGATCAACGTGGCCTGCAATTTAGAAGAAGAAAATTTCTTTAGAACCTCACCAACTACTCCATGCCCGGACCGGCAATGCAGGCAGGTCGGGGAGAGAAGTACCACGATTCGCACCTTATCACTCGAAGCATTAAATGCCTGTCGAACCAAATCCGCGTTTAATGACGACATCGGCTCAAGCGTACTTGCACCCGCCGGGGGCTCCTGAGCCTGGCTAACAACAGTTCGAGGGCAACAAGTTTCAGCGCCATATGAAAAGCGTGGCCATCTAGTGCTCAAACTTACCAGGAGGGTGGCCTCTTGGTTGGTGGTAGCCATTGTTCCGGGGCCGAGTCGATTGACAATGTCTCGAAAGTTCTCGGGACCTCGGCCGCTGCTGAGCTTTACTTTGTGGTCGACCGTCAATGCTTTTTTTGGGAATGCTTGTACGAGATCGTCTGCTCGAATTTCCACAAGCTGTCCTCCCTAAATGAGACTCCACAGTATGTAGTTGTCGCCGCGCGTCTCAGCGCACGGCAATATCTATCCAGTCCTCGCCGCTCTCACGGAGCACGACCGCGTTTCGCTGCGTTTTACAATTGCGGGGGCAGCTCTCGCGATGAGATCCACTCTTTCTGTGCCACGAAGTGCTGGCGGTCGTTAGCGACAGCGTACTCGGCGACGGCGTGATCGGCCTCGGCCGAACGCTCGAGGCTCCCGACAATTTCGGCTAGCGCGCTCCCGTGGAACGCGCAGGTGAGTTCGCCGGCGGGAAGGTTGGTTCGCGCGCGACTCACAGCGCAGCCAGGGCTGACAACCATCTCACCGGCGTAGGCAAGAGGAACGATCTGGCACTGGGGCTTGGTCACCAGCCGGATCTGCGGGCAGGCCCCCTGCAGTGTCATCAGAGCGTATGGGGAGAGACGTAAGAGAACGACATCGGGTTGGTTTGCCGTCGCTAACGGTTCATACGAGATCATGCCAGGTCGAAATGGGAGATGCGGAGCATTCACGAGGTCGGACTCCCCGACCCAGCCGCTACTCAGCAACGCTGCCGTATCGCTTCCAGCCGCCGCAGCCGCGAGGTCGACGAGGCCGTGGGTGTAGCAGCCGACACTACAGTTGTCGTGGTCGGACGGTTGTGTTGCGAGCCGGCTCCGTTCGGCCGGTTCCCAATAACAGCAACCCGCGGGTTGCTTTACCACAGGCTCGGCGTCGCCAGAAGGCGTACCGTTACGGAAGGTGACTGCGACTGGAGGGTGCGGCAGCATCAGCAATCGAGTGAGGTGTTCCGCGAGTTCGGCAGTGGTCATAGGATTCGCCATCACTCGAACTAGTGGGAACGGTCTGCCAGAAAGAGTTTTACCTCAGCGCAGAATTGGTGCGGATACTGAAACAGCGCGCCGTGTCCGGAATCGGGGTAGAGCACCAGGCGCGCATCGGGCAAATGCTCCGCGAGAATGTAGGAATTGATCGTCGGGATCATCACGTCATTGATTCCGTTGAAGACGAGCGTCGGTTGCGCGATTTCCTTCAATCTGGCGTAGCGTTTGCCTTTCGATTCTCCCCAGGACTTGATGGCGATGGTTTGCGCCTTGGCGACCTCCGGACCGGATACCGGATCGCGATCGGCTTTGCGCCAGTGTTTGCGGTCCCAAAAGGCGCGGCCAGCTGCCTGGCTTGTCTCCGTCGGAGCAAAAAAGAGACGCAGCTCGATATCGAGGTGCGAGAGCGACTTGTCGGACAACACCTCACTCGACGGTGGCACCCCTCCGATATCGATTCTCTCGCCGCCCTCGGGTCCTGTCCCGGCGAGGATTAGGTATCTAACGAGTGTGGGCCGATCCAACACAATTTGCTGCGCGACCATGCCGCCAAGCGAAAAGCCGAGCAGGTCGATGCGTTTCAAGCCGAGGGCGTCGACAAAGTGCAAGGCGTCAGTCGCCATGGCCTGGACGTTGTCGGGAGTCTTTCCGCTCGTGGTTCCTACGCCCTGGTTGTTGAAGAGAATCACTTCGCGCTCTTGCGCAAGTGCGTTGGTCAGAATCGGGTCCCAATGATCCATCGTGCCCGTGAAATGTTGGCACAACAGCATGGGAAGTCCGGTGCCGCCGCCAAATCGCCGATAAGCGAAGCGAACACCGTTAGCCTCGACAAAATGCGTCGGCGCGGACTCATGTGTTTGCGTTGACGTTGTTTTCGTTGACATAGCGTTTCTCTCCTTCATTCCTCTAGTCGGTTCTGGGGTTTCAAAAATTCTCTATGTGTCTCCATCCGCTTTGTTCGGCGGTGAACTGGATCGGAACGCGATCTGAAAGTCATGTTTGTCCACATCGATCTCAATCCGGATCGAGTCACTCGCACTGATATGCCAACGGGCGAACTTCTGATGATTGGCGGTCACGACGGCGTCGGCGGGGTTTGGCAGTCCCTTGACGGTAAACTGCGTGGCCGTGCCACGGCGCGAAGGGGTCGCCGCAATTGTTTCGATGTCGAGGACGCCGCGCGCCATGTCGTTTTGCGCGCGCCGGATGCCAAGGTTCGGGTAGTCGACGTCACACACGGTGGGTTCGCTGTGCATCGTGAGGTTTGGCTCGTTGAATATCCGCCACCATCCACCCGGAGCACAGCACTCGCTGAGCATCAGGATCGCGTTGACTTGGCCACGCGGCCACTCCGTGTCAGCCCCAAGCCAGAATGCGAAGCGGTCATCCTCGGCGCCGAAAGATCGTGGTTCGAGCTCGGTCTCTACGTACTCGCGCAGGCGGCCTTCGGTCGTCGAGTCCCCGTACTCGCGGGACATTAAGAGCGCGGTCGCAAGGTTGAGAGGGCGATTCATGATGTCAATCACCGGCAGCTTCGGGTTATCCCATTCGAGCAACCGCATCGACATGGTGTACAGCTGCTCAGTGAAGGCGCGGTCCTGCGGATAGAGATAGATCATCGGGGTGAGCGCGCTGTAGGCGGTGGTCTTCTCGGGAAATGTCATCGCCCGCTCTTCAATCGGGTCGTAATACCACAAGAACCACGTAAGGTTGTCCCCGTCGACCTTCATGTAATGTTTGCGGCAGTAGTCGACCCAGTTGGGAAAGGGAGCGTGAAGTTTCGTTCCGAGCAAAGCATCATAGAGCTTGAGGCCCAGGCCCGCTGAGCTGACACAGAACGGCCAAATTTTGGTGTTTTCACAGTGCGGCCCTTGCGGACGGGTCGCCATCTGCGCGGAAATGAGAGCGGCCATCCGAGAGTGTGTCCAAGTGAATTGTCGATTCTGATATCCGGTGACATTAAATGGTGTGTCTTGATCGGACTTGCCCGATACGTAGTGGCGCATGCCGAGCAAGAGATTGAACCAACCACGATTAAAGAGATTGCCGTCCGCTCCGATTGGATCGGGTTGCAGTCCCCACGGCTC
>Ga0307475_10002664_pt1 | contig 10755 bp, 3 predicted proteins | sample atmos_gasesECM1C_FD_203317 | JGI IMG/M metagenome (GOLD analysis project Ga0307475, IMG submission 203317) | Hardwood forest soil microbial communities from Morgan-Monroe State Forest, Indiana, United States - atmos_gasesECM1C_515 | ecosystem: Environmental > Terrestrial > Soil > Temperate...
CATTGGCGACGTTGTTGCGGGTGCGGGTGGAGGTGGGATTGAGTTTGAGGGCGCGCTGGAAAGCCTCGAGCGCGCCTCCGTAATCCTTTTCGCTGACGGATATGACCCCAAGCAAATCGTAGGCCTCCGCGTTCGCGGGATTTTGCTGCAGCTCTTCCTGGATTTTGCTCTTGGCCTCGGCGACGCGACCTTCGCTGACGAGTGCCTGCGCTTCGGCAAGAATCGGCGCCTTTGCGGCTTGCTTCGGCGCGCTCTGCTTAGCGGCGGGTTGTTGCTCGCCTTGCGCTCTTGCGCAAAAGAAAACCATCGACAGCGCAAGAATTCCCCGCAGCGTGACGCTCGCGCACTTCCTTTGCAATACGGGGTCAAGAGCCATTACCGGCAACTTCCTCCACTCGCGCTCATATTATTGAAAACTTAATTTAGCATCTCCAGCGCTTGCTGGGCCAACTTGTGCTGGGGCTGCTGCTGCAGCAGCGCTTGCAGCACTTCGCGGGCTTTGTCTTTTTCTTTCAGGATTACGTAGAGGCGCGCGAGATTTAGGTAGCCCTGATCGAATGCCGGCGCGGCGCGGATGCACGCCTTGAATTTTTCCTCGGCTTCGTGGTAGCGCTCTTCGCGCACGAAGAAGACGCCCAGATTGTTTAGCGCGTCAGGATAATCCGGCCGCAAGCTGACTGCCCGCTCCAGATAGCGCGATGCGAGCGGGAGCCGCTCCAGCCGCGCGTAGAGCATGCCGAGGTTGTAGTTGACTTCCGGATTCTCCGGCTCGAGTTCGAGTGCGCGCCTCAAAAGCTTTTCTGCCTCAGCGAAATCTCCCCGGCGCCGGTAAACGTTGCCGAGATTCAGCAGGGCGATTGCATAGTCGGGCCGGAGACGCAGCGACTCGCGAAAATTCCGGATGGCATCCTCGGTCTGCCCCTGCTGCGCCGCAATCATACCCAGGTTGTTCCACGCTTCCGGATGGTTCGGGCGCAGCTTGATCGTTTGCTCAAGATATTTCTGCGCCTCCCCAAGATCGTTCTTCCGAAGGTACAGCGTGCCCAGGTTGTAATAGGCTTCGGGCTCTTTCGGTTTGGCAGCGATGACCTGCCGGAAAGATGCCGCGGCTTGTTCGAGATAACCGTGTTGGAACAGCGCGACACCGTAAGTGAAATCGTTGCGCTGGAAAGCGTCTTTTTCGTAGAGCGTTCCCGCGAAGGGCAGCGCTTTGCGCGTGCGCTCCTCGGGAGTCTGCGGGAGCGACAGGGCATCTTCCAGCAGGTGCTCGGGTGCTACGGTGCCCTGGTAGATCTTGACGATCATTCCGCCGCGGTCCACGAGGGCGGAAGTTGGCAGCGCGAGGTCGCGGCGGCGGTCGAACAGATAGCGGTAAAGAATGTTGTAGATGCCCACGATGTCCGGCGTGGCCAGCAGGGTGGGGAAAGAAAGGTTTTCCTTAGCGGCCAAGGAGCGCGCGGCCGTAACATCGGTCGCCGCGTCAACGTTGATTCCCAGGATATGAAGCCCGCGTGCCGCCAGCATCCCCTGACCGCGGTGAAGTTGCTGCAACTGTTCACCGCAACCTGGCGCCGCGGCCGCCCAAAAATGCATCAACAGCAGGCCGCCTCGAAAGGCCGCAAGGGTTACGTTTTGGCCTTCCAGATCCGGGAGCGAAAAATCCGGCGCGTGCAGAGGCTCGATAAGCCACGTTTCCGACGAGGACGGCACAGGATCGAGTCTCATAGCTTGGCTCGTTTGCGCGTAGGCGGGGGAAGAGGGCGCGAACTTCGTTGCCGCAAAATCCTGCGAGCCCTCCCGAATCTCGATGCGTCGATTCACGGGCGCGTCCGCGAAGGTTTGCGTCAGCCCGCTGGGCCAGCGAACAGTCGCGCGGACAGTTCCGTCGGCGCCGCCAACGCCAAAAAAGATCTCTTTCGTGTGCTGTGACAAAAATCCGGAACCTGCCTGTAGAAACTTTGTCTGGCGCAGCCCACCTGCTTCCACCGTGATGGAGGCGCCGATGGCGTCGCGGTTGCTCTTCGTTCCGCGCAGGCGAAACGCTACCGCGTTGCCGATATCCTTCATTGCGTTGTGCAGTATGCGAAGCTGCGGCGCATTGCGATTTTTCAGAACGACTTCGAGCCGTCCGTCGTGGTCCAGGTCGGCAAGCGCGAAAGAGCGGCTGTCGTCGGGAAAATCCAATCCCGTCACGCCGGAAACCTCCGAAAACGTGCCGTCGCGATTGTTGGTGTAGAAAACGTTACGCTCGTAGCCGTTCCAGGTCGCATCCGAGCGAATCAGTTCGTTGATGGCGTTCCATCCTTGCTCGTATTTTGCCGAGGGCAGGGAATTCTGCGGCGACTTGCCCACTACCTGGCGCCAGAAGAAGCTGGAAATATCCCCGTCAGCGCTGCGAAAGGTTTGCGGCCCGGAAATGTAGCCATTCGCAACGTAGAGATCCGGATATCCGTCGTGATCGAAATCCCAGGCGTCGGAAGACCACGCCCAGCGCCCCATCTCGACGCCGGCTTTCTCGCTGACCTTCTGAAATTTTCCATTCCCGAGATTTCGATAGAGTGAATTGCCACGCGCGTGTCGGCGATAGAGCGCGCGAATGCTTTCGGGTTCTCCCTCGTGAAACTGTTCCTGCTCAGAAACGCGAATGCCTGCCGCCGACCACATGTTGGAGACGTGCACGTCCTGATTGCCATCATTGTCGTAATCAAACCAGCTCGCGCTCATGCCCGCGCCGGGGTCTTCCACGCCGGCTTCGCTTGAGACCGGCGTAAACGTGCCGTCGCCGTTGTTGCGATAGAGATTGCTGCGGCCAAAATCGTTAGCCACGTACAGATCGGGGTGACCGTCGGCATTGTAGTCGCCCCAGGCGCACGCGAAGCTGTACCGATCGTTGTCGACGTTGAGCCCCGCGGTTTCCGTGCGATCGTGAAATGTGGCGTTGCCTTCGTTGTGCAGCAAAAAATTCGGCGGGCCATTGCGCGCGTCAACGTAGGGAGCAGGGTAGTGATACTGGTCGAGGCCGAGATAGTAACTGTACAGGCAGAAATAAATGTCGAGCCGCCCGTCGTTGTCGTAGTCGGCAACCGCGGCGTGCGTGAAAGTGCCTTGCGGAGGGCCCGCGAACTGGAAGGCATCGCGCTTGAGCGAGAATCTTCCCGCGCCATCATTCAGAAATAAAAGAGGCCCGCTAGCGCAAACGACGAGCAGATCCTGCACGCCCTTGTTCTCGAAATCAGCAAACAGCGCGCAGGCAGTGGTGTCGAGCACTCCCACGCCGGCCTTTTCGGTGACATTCTCAAATGTCCCGTCACCGCGATTGCGATAGAGCCGATTCGGCAAGCCAGCAGGCTGGCAAATGTAGAGATCATCGAAACCGTCGTTGTCGATGTCGCCCGCGGCCAGGCCGTTATTTCCGTACACGTCGATGCCGCAGGCCCCGTCGAGCACCGTGCGCCAGTGGTCGACCCCGCGCAGCATCTGATTTCCATACGACTCCGTTCGACCCAGAGCCGCCGTCGTAACCTCGACGAAAATCGGCCCGCGCGCGCGGCTCACCGTTTCTTCGATTGCCTCCCACTGCACGGCTCGCCACGCGCCTGAATCCGCGCGAGTCCAGCGCGTCGACCACTTTCCGATGCGTTCTTCGCGAGCACCGCCGGCGCACGTGCTCACGAGATCGTAACGAATCTCGGTTTGCACAATGAGCGGGGCGCCTGCGACTTCCTTAATGCCTGTGATTTCGAATTCCGCGGTCTCGACACGCGCGAAAGGTGCCAGATACGTTTTCGCACTATTTAGGAATGACTCGCGGCCCTTCGCGAGATTCCCAGTGAAGCGCCGCCGCGTGACTTCGATACCGCCGCCGGAGCGCACGATACTTTCCTCACTCGCCGCGAGCGGAGTCCCTTCGAGCGCAGGGTCAAGAAAATTCGCGAGTGCGTCCAGCGCGGGCGGAGCTGTTTTGAGCGCTTGGGCCCAATCATTCAGGAGCCGCGCGATTTCAAACGCGTATTTTTCGGTGACGAACTCGTCGGCTCCGGGAACGACAAGGCGAAGCACGTCGTCCAGTGGAGATTTCGCGGGGTACTGTGGCGTCAATCGAAAATCGGCGAAAGGGAGAAAACGGAGGGCGCGCGGAGGAGCAGCGAGTTTCGCGCCAGAGCCCAGGGCGCGCAGCGGAGCCGGAACAAAAACCACGGGAGCCCAGCGCATTCCCCGAAGGAAAGTTCTACGCGAAATGTGCTTTTCGTCTTTGTAACGCGCCATCCGCAGGTGCCCGCGTGCGACCGCTCGCCTTGGCATGCTAGCACCCGGACACGCCCGTTCCAAAACGCGAAGACCAAATGCTAGGGAACGATGGGGGGAGCCGGCCCGGAGGAATCGCCGGAGATCAGCTCGGCGGTAATCTGATATTCGCGGCCTTGCGGATCCGCCGAGCGGGAGAGTTCATGCAGGGCGTCGGCGGCCATCTGGCCGAGCATGTCGCGATGAATGTCCACCGTAGTAATCGAAGGGTTGCTGTATTCCGCCAAGCGGGTCTTGTCGAAGCCGGTCACTGAAATGTCCTCTGGCACACGGAGGCCAGACTTCATCAGGCCCTTAATGACTCCGACCGCGGTCAAGTCGTTCACCGCCATCACCGCCGTAGGCCGAGGATTGAGCTGCGCGATCGCCAGCCCGGCGCTCAGCCCGCCTTCGAAGCGCAAATCGCCGGGCAGCACCGGTCCCGGCTCAAGCCCTAAATCCCGCATACACTTTTCGTAAGACTGCAAGCGCACGACGCTGGACTTCAAGCGCGGCCTTCCCGCCACAAAAGCGATGTGCCGGTGTCCGTGTTTATAGAGGTACACCACAATTTGCTGTATTCCGGAATGATAGTCGATGCGCAGGTTGCTGATGTATTTGCGCACCGGACCAAGATCAAGAAATGTCACCGCAATTCTTCGGCGCGCCATTTCGTGGATTACCCGCAAGCTGATCTCCGAGGTCATCACCGCCACGCCGCGCACTTTGTGCTCCATCATGCGCTCTGCGGCTTCGCGCGTTCTGCGCGGATCGTAATTGGTATCGCTTAGAATGGCGTCGTAGCCAAGGGCGCGCGCACGCGTTTCGAAGCTCTTGATTACTTCGGGAAAGAACGGATTCTCGATGTCGGAAACGATGATGCCTAGCGTGCGGCTCTCGCGCGATGCCAAATGGCGTGCGTGAACGTCGGGAAAGTATCCGAGGCGCTTGACCGCGGAGAGCACCAGGCTGTGCGTGTGGGGGCCTACTTTGCCGGTTTTGTTCAAGACGTTGGAAACCGTGGCGGTGGATACCCCCGCGGCCTTGGCAACATCGCGAATGGTTAGGCCCATAAGCCGAAAGTCTCAGGTCCCGGAGTCAAGTTCGATGACAATCCCCGACCAGGCAGCAAGCGGCTTGCAGTATAGATGAAAAAAAGTGCTTGACAACATCGAAAGACCTGTGAGATAGACTCTGCCATTAGGTTAAGCGGTTAAGTCGTTTGGGTGCGTAATTCGGGTTGGGTTGATCGGGCTTGGGGTGCCAGATTCTCAAAACGCTCATGTCGTGGGGCGCATCTTGCCGCGCGTTTCGGTTCAGCCTCTGTCCGCAAAATTTAAATACGTCGAGGAGCGTCTAAGGCGGCTTTCGCCGCCTTGCCGCCAGAGTCCGGGGTTCGTCACGAATTGGGCCCGCAAGGGCCGGGAGGAAAGGCGATGAACGGAAGGGCTTTTTCTGCGTTGTTCGGCCGCGCACCGTTGCTGGTGCTGGCCAGCCTTGTCGTGTTGCTATGCAGCGCGGCCCCGCTTTGGGCGCAGGTGGACGCCGGCAGTATCCTCGGCACCGTGTCGGATGCCTCGGGCGCGTCGGTTCATGGCGCGACCGTGACCCTCATGAATGAGGGCACCAACGCCAGCCTGGCGACTACCACAGGCTCGGACGGCACATACAAATTCACGCCCGTAAGGATCGGTAGCTACAAGCTCACTGCCTCTCTCCAAGGCTTCCAGACCGTCACGCAGAGAGGTATTACCGTCAACGTCGGACAAGATGTGGTCGTCGATTTTACTCTTAAGCCTGGCTCCGTAAGTGAGACGGTGGAAGTCCAGTCTAGCGTACCCGTCCTTGAGACTCAGGATGCGTCGGTCGGTCAAGTGGTCGACTCGCGCAGCGTCGATAATCTGCCCCTCAATGGGCGCAATTTCACCTTCCTCGCCCAACTCGCCGCCGGCGTGAATACACCACAAGCCGACACGCGCGGCAACGCCGCTAGCGGCGCCTTCGCGGCCAACGGCCTTCGTCCGGCGCAGAACAATTACTTGCTCGATGGTATCGACAACAACTCCGACACCGTGGACTTCCTTAACGGCACGAACTTCGTCGTGCTGCCCCCCGTTGACGCGGTGGAAGAATTCAAAGTGCAAACTTCCGACTTCAGCGCCGAATTCGGCCGCTCCGGCGCCGCCGTTCTCAACGCTACAATCAAGTCGGGCACGAACAATTTTCATGGCGCCGCTTGGGAGTTCTTCCGCAACGACAAGCTGGATGCTGCGGACTTTTTTGAAAACGCCGGTGGCATCAAGAAGGGCGCACTCCGGCAGAACCAGTTCGGGTTTACGGCCGGTGGTCCGCTCGTCATTCCCAAAGTGTTTGACGGCCGCAACAAAGTCTTCTTCTTCGGCGACTATGAGGGGTTCCGCAGGGTTCAAGGAACAGTTTTGACGGGTTCGGTCCCCACTGCCGCTGAGCGCATCAGCGGCTACACTAACCTCCAAGACCTCATCACCGGTCAATCCGGGACTCAGACTGACGCCTTGGGCCGCACAATGCCGACCGGAACTATCCTCGACCCGGCAACCACGCGCCAGATTTCTCCCGGGGTGTTCGTCCGCGATCCTTTCTTCACGCCCTCGGCAGCGTGCCCGGCTACTACGACGGCCTTCACCCTGGCCGCCTGCAACCTGAATATTCTCCCCGCTGGGCGGCTTGACCCCAATGCCATTGCACTATTGAACCTCTATCCGTCGCCAACCACCAGTTCGCTTTTCTCGAATTTCGCCAATTCACCAAAATTGTTTGAACATCGCAACTCCTTTGATACGCGGATGGATGTGAATTTCAACGAAAAGAACCAACTTTTCTTCAGATTCAGCTTCGTCGACGACCCGCAATTTATTCCCGGCATTTTTGGCGGCGTCGCCGACGGTGGCGGCTTCCAACAAGGCACTCAGACCGCCCTCGCTCAGCAGAGCGCAATTGGTTACACGCACACGTTCTCCCCCACATTGATTAACGTTCTTCGTGGAGGCCTAACGTACCTTCATACCACTCGTGTTTCGCCTTCGGCCAACGATCTGACCAATATTCCCAAGAACTTCGGCATTTTAGGCATACCACAACTGTCCGAAAACGGCGGTTTGCCGGCGTTCGGGATCAATGGCCTGCAAACTTTGGGAAGTAATGCCTTCCTTCCTTCGGATGAGGTTAGTTCCACGATCCAGGTGACCGACGACCTCACCAAGATCTACGGAAAGCACACCTTCAAAATGGGTATTGAGATTCAGCACGTCAAATTTTCGACCCTCCAGCCACCCTGGTCGCGCGGTGAATTCGACTTCAGTGGTCTCTACACGGAAATCCCGGGTGTGGGCGGGGGCAATACGGGCCGCGCGCAATTCTTACTGACGCCGACCGCATCGACAGTGCCTGGCGGAATTAACTTTGTTGGAGGTCCCTCCGGGAATGGCGATGACGGACAGATCCACAATGGCATATTCATTTCCAACATCTCCTTGACCGATAACGGCAAGAACTACTACGGTGGGTATGTCAATGACGACATCAAGCTTACCCGCAAGCTGACCGTCAACCTGGGCTTGCGCTATGATTTCTTCGGTTTGGTCTATGAACACCATGAAAATCAAGCTAATTTCGTTCCGGCCGGCGCTCCTATCAACGCACCCCTGTACATAATCCCTCAGGGAAAGAACGCTGGTAACCTGTCCCCCAGCTTCCTCAGTTTGCTCGCCAAGGACGGTATCACGCTCGATGTCACCAACCAGTACGGCAAGGGACTCGGGAAGTCTGAGACTACCAATTTTGCGCCTCGTTTTGGCTTGGCCTACCAGGTCACTCCAAAACTTGTCGCGCGCGCTGGGTATGGACTCTTTTATAATGGTTTTGAGAACCGCGGCTTCTCGCCCAACATAGGTGAGAACTATCCCTTCCAATTCAATTTCAATTTCCAGCCTCCAGATCCCGGTCACGCCATTACACTTTTCAACGCGGATGGCACACCGTGTACCACCGCGGGACCTGGGGGGAGTCCGAACGGGAATGCGACCTTTGAGACCGGATTCTCTTGTACTCCGCTCAGTCCGTTGCTGGTGAATGCCCAGGGCCTTGCTTTGCGCGGCATTCAGTTTAAATATCAAACCCCCTATTCTATGGGTGGCAATCTTACCCTCCAATACCAACTGACGTCTTCGATGTCCGTTCAAGCGGGTTACGTGACTTCGCTGGCGCGCCATTTGGAGGTTTTTCCGGGTTCAAACAACATCACCTCGCTCACCTCCAGGGCCCTTCCTTTCCCGGATTTCGGGCAAAATTCAAGTTATGCCGCAACTGAGGGGAACAGTGCGTATCACGCCCTTCAAACCAAGGTCGAAAAGCAATTTGCCGGTGGCCTCAATTTCCTCGCCACCTATACGTGGTCCAAAGTTCGCACCGATGCTCACGACTTGCTGAACGGAGGCGGCCTACAAGGCTACCGCGCTCCTGACGTTCCGGGTTTCGGCATCCAAGGTGACTACGGCTTGGCTCCTTTCGACGTTCGGAATGTCTTCCATTTCAGCGGCGGTTATGAACTTCCCTTCGGTAAGGGCAAGCGCTTCATATCTAATGCTAGCGGGGTTGAAAACAGACTCGTTGGCGGATGGAGCTTCATTTGGATCGCCACACTGCAGGATGGCCAGCCAATTACTCTTAGCTGCCCCTCGGGCACGGTCTCAAATGCGGGCTGCTATGATCTCCTCGTGGGTGACCCGAAACTCGGACTGCATACCGACTCGAGCGGGAAGTTGAGTTGGTTCGGGAATCCGGCAGCATTTGCACAACCTTGCGCGCTACCGCTAAATCCTGATGCTACTAAGAACAAGCCAGCAGGATGCGTCGCTTTGAATGGTTTCGGCGCTTTGGGAGGTGGTCCCACGCAAGTCACCGGGCCGGGATTCCACCGATTGGATCTATCTTTCTTCAAAGATATTCCGATTACCGAGCGCTTCCGTGTCCAGTTCCGGACGGAAATCTTCAACATCTTCAATCATCCGAACTTCAACGCGCCTAACTTCGGCGGCAATGGCGTCGTGGCCATATCCGGATCGGGTAACTTCACCAATAAGAGCTTCGGAGAGATTGGGTCAACCCGTGATGCTCCCTACGACCCGCGGCAGATCCAGTTCGCCTTGAAGCTGTATTACTAAGCCAAGGTCGAAACCTGCTGAAAGAGGCGCTTCGCAAGAAGCGCCTCTTCCTTTTTGCCTTCCTCTTTTTCAGCCCACACTTTCTCAATTCCTACTTTTCACCCGCTTTTTTCGATGCAAAGTTCCGCGGCTCTGAGCGCCGGTGCTAAAATCAGCAATCGTGATGCGAAGACTTTCCCTAGTGTGCCTCGCGCTTCTGCCTCTTGCGGCCTGCTTGCATGCCCAAGAGGCCGCTGGCGGCCCTAACGAGCGCCTGGACCGCCAATTCCAGGCTGCCGTAGCTCAATACGAATCCGGACGCTACGCGGACGCTGCTACGGTGCTGGAAGCGCTGCTACGCGACCTCCCGGATAGTTTCGAGATTCACGAACTGCTGGGGCTGGTGTACTCCGCGCAATCTCAGGACGCCAAGGCTGCTGTACACCTGGAAAAGGCCGTGCGCCTGAAGCCGGACTCGGCTGCGGCCAGAACAAACCTCGCCACCAACTTCGCGCGGCGGGGAAAATTCCCGCTTGCTGAAGAGCAATTCAAGAAAGCTCTGGAGTTCGAGCCGCAGAATTACGACGCTAACCACAATCTCGGCGAGCTGTATGTGCGCGGCGGAAAGGTCGCCGCTGCAACTCAGTATCTCGAGCAGGCCCAGCGCATTAATCCGGCTTCTTACGACAACGGCTACGATTTGGCGCTCGCCTATATCACCATTTCGCGGCTCGCTGATGCTCGCCAGCTTCTTCAGAACCTTCTGAAGCAAAAGGATTCCGCCGAGCTGCACAACCTCCTGGGCGAAGTGGAAGAAACAGACGGCAAGTTCGTTGCTGCCGCCAACGAATACGAGTTGGCCGCGCACCTCGATCCCAGCGAGAGCAACCTTTTCGATTGGGGCAGCGAACTGCTTCTGCACCGGACGCTCGACCCAGCGATCCAGGTCTTCCAGAGCGCCGCCGAGCGCTACGCCGATTCGCCGCGTGTGGCCATCGGCCTGGGCATCGCCTACTACTCGCGCGGTAACTACGACGACGCCGTGAAATCGCTGCTCAGGGCCGCTGACCTCAGTCCCGCCGACCCGCGCGTCTATCCTTTTCTGTCCCGCGCCTACTACAGCTCGCCCAGCCAGGCCGAAGAGGTCATCGCGCGTTTTCGCCGCTTCGCGGAGCAGCAGCCCAGCAACGGTCGCGCGCAGTATTACTACGCGATGAGCCTGTGGAAAGGGAAGCGCGCGCAGGATCCCAATCTCGACTTGACGCAAATCGCCGCGCTGTTGAAGAAATCC
>Ga0307475_10002665_pt1 | contig 10754 bp, 7 predicted proteins | sample atmos_gasesECM1C_FD_203317 | JGI IMG/M metagenome (GOLD analysis project Ga0307475, IMG submission 203317) | Hardwood forest soil microbial communities from Morgan-Monroe State Forest, Indiana, United States - atmos_gasesECM1C_515 | ecosystem: Environmental > Terrestrial > Soil > Temperate...
GCCTGATGATTGGTCACAAGTTGGCGAGGCTACGCGGGGCAGACAGGGCAACCAAAGGTCGGAGTGGCCGACGGGATTGGGGAACAGGGATCGGGAGATCGGGAGATTTGGGGTTTGGACAGAGAGCGTGATTGGTTCATTGATCGAGGTGCACCGAGCCCTTAGGCCCGGGTTGCTCGAGTCCGCATACGAGGCGTGTGTCTGCAAGGAGCCCTCGCTGCGTAAGCTTCCGTTCTCCCGACAAGTCCCAGCTCGCCGTTGAATACAAGGGCCTTTCTGTCATTGCGAGTATCGGCTCGACCTGGTCGTGCACGACCGCGTCTTAGTCGAGCTCAAGACCGTCGAGCGGCTTCTCCCGATTCACGAAGCACAAGTGGTGACTTGCTTCACGAAGCACAAGCGGTGACTTACTTGCGCCTGGCGCGCCTGCCGGTGGGTTTGCTGGTGAACTTCAACGTTCTCGCCCTCAAGAGCGGCCTCCGGCGGCTCACGCCGGAACACCCAAAGCTCTCCCGATCTCCCGATCGCCCTGTTCCAATCCCAACCAGAGACGAATGATTCGCGAGGAAATCCGCGGCACCTGCCTGAATCCCGCCCTCCAACGTGTGACCAATCGTCACCCGCAGCCGCTCCCCCCACACCCCCCCAGCGAGAGCGCGTTTCCCGTATCGTGTGTCGGGTGGGGGGCTACCAAGTTGGTCAAAAGTCGGTGCCGAGTTGAATGCTCGACCCACGCACGACGAGGCGCAACCCCCCGCTTGCGTGGGCAGCCTTCGAAGAGGGGCTCGAAACGGCGAGGATCGTAAACGTCAGCGCGGCGGCTGCCGCGGCGGAGCCCGCGATGAGCCCCACGTTCGCGATGAGTTGGCTCGTCTTCCCGCTGTCGGCCTTCGATCGGTCCGCTGGCCCGCAGCTTCCCGTTTTTCCGCAGCTATTGAAGAGCTGCCGGTACGCGGAATTGGCATCGAGGTGGAAGCCGATGAAAACGCCTGTCCCGCCCAGTGCAAGTGCCACACTGGTGAGGGCTGGGGCGGTAGCCCACGACCCGGCCGACGAGTCTCGCGTGCCCGGCGTCGGGCCCTCCGCAGCCCGGGGAGCGAGGGGCGGTTGCTCGATCGGAATGACAGGGGATATCGGTTCCCGTGCTACGGGCGGCTGGGGCGGAGCGAACGACATTGTGATCTCGGCCCCGGCCCGGAGCGTCGCGACCTGCTTTTGCTCTGCGCCGGTCGGCGTGCGCACGGACACGGCGACGTCGCCCGGCGTGTGCCAGACGACGACATCACCCTCTGCAGGAATGCTCGCCGGCAGCCCATCGATTTCGAGTCTGGTATTGGGTTGAACGCCTTCGACTCGTATGCGAAGCGTGCCGAGCATGGCGCGCACTGTGGCACCCTCCGTCGAGGCAGAGTTCGCGGTCTTCTCGTATTTTTGGGCCCCTTCCGCCGCACGCTGGCGAGCCTCCACCTCCGCCGAAGCAAACATCTCTTGCGCCTCGACCAACCGACCCAGCTCGCGCAGGCATCGCGCGATCACCAGCTCCGAGTTCGGACTGGGGACCAGATCCCGCGAGGCTTTGAGAACCTCCAGCGCGTCGGCATATTTCCCGGCAAGATAGAGGGCCGATCCTTTCGCAAAGAGCCTTCGCGCCTCGACCATCACACTCGCTTCGGGCGCGCTCTGCGCGAGAGCGGACAATGGCGTGGCCTGGGCAACGAGCGATGCGCAGAGAATCCAATGCAGCTTCCGCCGAGCGAACCTGCCGCGAAGTGCGTTCGTCATCCAGGAGAGCTTTGGTACATCGGCCGCGTGCGCCGCGGCAACGAGAAGATGGGGCAGGGTATCGGGTTCGGCGTCCTCCCGGCTCCCGGCACACTGCGTGCTAGCCTGAAGAGGGAGGGTCCCGCGTGTCGCCAACGTACTGGATCGCTGGCGCCTTCGCACTCGCGACCGGGTGCGCGGCGGACTTCGACTCGCTCTTCGCTGGGGCGTGTGCGGGCAGCAGCTCTTGCCCCGTGAGCTGCAACCCGGGCAGCGATTGTACGTGCAGCAGGCAGTCGGGGGGCAGTTGTGCAACGTGCGTGACCGGGCAATGCGTCTCGAAATGCATGCAGCCGCCCTGTTCGATGATTTGCGCCAACACCAGCGCTTCGTGCAGGCTGGAGTGCCCAATGGTTCCACTGGGTCAGCCGCCGCCAATGTGCACGTTGACATGCGCCGATGGTCAACCGGCCAGGAGATGCGGCGATCATGGGTTAGCATGCAATCCACCAGTAGGGACGTGCGACTAGGCTCCACTTACCGTTACCAACGCTTGGACGCTCTTGCATCCGGCGGCATGGGAACTGTGTACCTGGGGCGGCTGATCGACGGAACTTCCGCGCAGACGGTGGCCATCAAGGTTCTGCATCCGCACCTGGCCACGAATCCGGAAATGGTCGCCATGTTTCTCGACGAGGCGCGCGTCGCGACCCGCCTAAGGCACCCGAACTTGGTGGGCGTGCTCGACATGGACATGATTGGCGAAGAGCTGGTCATCGTCATGGAGTACGTGGAGGGAACCACCCTCGCGCGAATGCAGAGCGCCGTTCGGCGGCGCGGGGAGCAACTTCCCGTCGGGGTGAGCGTTCGGATCGTGTGCGATGCTCTCGCCGGACTGAACGTCGTTCACGAGCTTCTGGACGAGAACGGGCAGTCATTGGGCCTGGTGCACCGAGACGTTTCCCCCCACAACCTCCTCGTCGGTAGCGACGGCTCGACCCGCGTGACCGACTTCGGGATCGCGTTGGCCGCGGGCCGTTTGGCTTCGACGCGCCCGGACGGCACGTTGAAGGGCAAGCTTCAATACTTGTCGCCGGAGCAAATCGGCCGAAAAGCGGTGGATCGGCGCGTGGATGTCTTCGCCGCGGGCATCGTGCTCTGGGAATGTTTGACCGGAGAGCGCCTCTTCCAAGGCAAAACGGAGGCCGAGACGGTGACGCGCGTCCTGCGCGACCCGATCGCGCCACCGAGCTTGATGCGACCGGAGATCTCGACAGAGCTCGACGAGGTGTGTCTGCAAGCGCTCGAACGCGACCCGCAGAGGCGTTTCAAAACCGCCGACGACTTTGGCAATGCGCTGCGCCACGCCTTCGGACCGCTTGTCGACGCGAGCCAAGTGGGGCTGCTCGTTTGCGATCTTGCCGCCGATGCCATCCGCACCCAACGCGCATCGCTCGACCGTGGCGAGTTGGTATCCGCCGGCAAGCCGCGGCGCACGAAGCGGTTGCTCGCGATGACTGCCGTCGGCTTGCTCGCTGCGGCTGCAGCGGCTCCGTTTGCATTGCGGTTGCTACGTGCATCACCCGGCTATGCGGCTCGGCGGGTACCCATGGCCGCCACGACGCTTGCTCCCTTTCCCGCCGCCGACGAATCACGTAGCCCCCCGGCGCCCGTCTCTGCGAAGAGCGCGGAATCCGACTTGGCTCATTCCGCGCTTTCAACACCCGTCCCGACGAGCAGTACGGAGGCGGATTCGGCCGGTCACGCCGGCTCACCGAAAGGCCGGAATGCGTCTGCGCGCTCGCCGGGCGACGCGCGCACCCCCGTGAGGCAGCCGCCGAAGGCGCCCCGGCCCTTTATGCCAAACGACTTGTAACGACATTGACCCCGATGATCGGAGAGATCAGGGGATCGCCACGATCCATCCGCGTCGTGGGATGCCCGCGCCGGCTTAAGGGAAAAAAGAAGCCACAATAGAGGGACACGGCTCAGGCATCAGAGTTGCTCGAGGGGGGACATGAACGCAGGCATCGCGAGGCTCGCTTGGCTCCTTTTTCTGTTTTCGGCGGCGTGTGGCGGGAGCGACACCGGACGCGGCTTCGGCAACGTCGGCGGCGGGCGGCCATCGTCCGGCGGCGGCGGACCGTCGGCCGACCTTGGAGGCAGCGGCAGCGCGGCTGCGGCCGGTTCATCCGGCGCGAGCGGCGGGTCGGTGAGCAGCAGCGGAACTTCGATCGGAAGCGCCGGCTCATTGCCGGAGAGTAACGGCACGTCCGGTTCTGTTGCCGCGGGGAGCGGCAGCCTTCCGCCTTCTCGCGTTGTCCCGGATGCATTTTCCGGTGCCCCGGCTTATGTCACCACCGTCGGGCGTTCGGCCCACAATGCGGGCCAATCGTGCATGAGCTCCGGCTGTCACGGCGCCGGAGCCGACGCGGGTGGCTTCCTCATCGGCGGCACGGTGTACACGGACTACGCGGGAACGATTCCGGCTCCCGGAGTCGAGATTCGAGTACGCGACATGGCGGGCAAGGCTGTGAGCGTCTACTCCGGGCAAAACGGCAACTTCTTCATTGGGCTCGGCGCCGGAATCAGCTTTCCGGCGATCGTCGGCGCCCGCGACGGGATGACCACGCGGCCGATGGTGACCGCGCTGACGGGTACGATGGGCTCGTGCGCTTCGGCCGGTTGCCATATCGTGGGGGGCACTCCTACGACCGGAGCGTACTACCCAATTCACGTCCCCTGAAGCATCTTGCGATTCGGAGCCAACCTATGAGCACCCGATCTTCGAGCTCCGCGTACCGCTCGCTTGCGCGCGCGCGCGTCAGCTTGCCCAACGTGATCATTTCCGTGGTCATCGTCAGCGCGGGAGCCTGCGCCGCAGGGCAATCGCTTTCGGGTGCGACCTCGACTTCGCCGTCCGCGTCTCGAACCGTCTCGGGGCCGGCCTTGAGCCCGCTGGCGGCGATGCACGAGGGAGAGGAAGAAACGGGGGACCTCACCGGCGGCACCGAGCTCTTGCCCGTCGGCCACCCTCCGATCGGAGGCTCGGCGTCCATGGCGGCCGCGGAACTCCCGCCGGGCCATCCGCCGGTCGATTCGACAGTGGCCCGGGCGGTCTCAGTCACGCCGATGCCCTCGGCACCTGAGTCGTCTCCGCTCGACTGGAAGGCGCCCGAGCGCTGGCAACCCGTCGCAAGCGCCAGCCGGATGCGGCTTGCCACCTACCGCATCCCGCGCCTTCCGAGCGACTCCGAGGACGCGGAGCTCTCCGTCGTCCAGGCGGGCGGATCGGTGGACGCCAACGTTGCGCGCTGGATGGGCCAATTTGACGCCGCGGGCCAGAAGACCGCCCGGCACGCGACTCGGAAAGTCGGCCCGCTCGACATCACGGTCGTCGAATTGCAGGGTACCTACTCGGGTGGAATGGGCACGGACGCTTCGCCGCGAGCGGGATGGGCGCTCTTGGGCGCGATTGTCCCCACCTCCACGGAGGGCATGCCGTGCTTCTTCAAGCTGACGGGGCCAGCGCGGAGCGTGCTGGCAGCCCGTGCGGAATTCGATGCCTTGACTGCCAGTCTCGCCCCACGCTGAGACGTCATTCCCTTTCCTGGCGCGCCTTGGGGGCGACGAGTCGCTGGCGGGCCTTCTTGGCGACCGGAGGCGCGGCAGCGGTTGCCGCCTTCGCACCGGGCCCGTCACTCACCGCCATCGGTGTCCAGTCGGACGTGGGCACGGGGACGACGACACGCGCAACTGCGCCGGCGGGAGGCGTTGAGGAGCTCGCCGGCGGGGTGGAGCTCACGGATTGGGAGTGATGCCGCAGCGACGCGACAAATTCGCGCGTGGAGGGATCGGCTCCGAGTACTCCTGCAGTCACGAGCAAGCCGAGACCCACAACGTAGCGGACCTTCGCTTTGCGTCTTCGCGCCGGGACGAGTTTGCGAAGCGTTTGCAGAAACTCCGGCGAAATCGTCACGAGCTCTGAGTTGTCGGACGCAATCGACGGTTCATTCGACAACGGGAACGGCGCAGCCCTTCGGGCGCTCGTCGGCCACGCTCGCGGCGACGGAAGCGCCAAAGGCGGCGCGCCCTGCGAGGAGCGCGGACGCACGGGGAGTGGGGGAGGTGGCATGGCGCCGATTCTTAGTGCCGCGGTTCCTCCACGATTTGTGCCAGCACATTTGCGAGGAGGCAAGTCCGTTCAAAGCTGCGGCTCGAGGACTCGTTCGATCACCCTGATCGCCGAGATCACTTGGCGACTTGTGGCGCGCCGTACATTTCTTGATTCCCCGGAGTCTCGTGAAAGTGGCGGCGCCGCGGGCAGTGTGGCCCGGATCTTTCATCGTGGGCCGCCGTCGATGCGGAATCTTCTGCGCACGTCGTGGGCTTGTATCCTCCTTGCCTCATTCATCTTGGCCGCGGCCTGGACGCTTTGCGCGTGCACCCAGGCGCCCAACATCCATGACACCCCCGAGGTCCGCAAGCAGGCCTGCATCAGCTGTCATGCGCAGGCATTCGCATCGGCGATGAATCCAACGCACGTGGGCGCGTTACCGCAGACGTGCAACCTTTGCCACAGCACGCGAAACTGGATCCCCGCCGCGGTGTCGGTGAGCGGTGCGAACCACCCCTGGTTTCCGCTCGTCCACAAGCACGCAAACGTGATGTGCGAGACTTGCCATACCAAGGGCTATCGGACGGGGGACACGCCGAAGGACTGCGTGGGCTGTCACCAGATGAACTACGACACGGCCAACAATCCTCCCCACGTTGGACTACCGACCACGTGTGCGACTTGCCATAACGACTTGGGCTGGATGCCATCGACGTTCGCGCATCCGTGGCCCTTGGACGGCAAACACGCGACAACGCCCTGCGCGAGCTGCCATACGGGCACTCCGCCACGCTACCCGGGAACGCCGACCGCCTGCGCCGGCTGTCACTTGGCGGATTTCCAGGGCAGCACGTTCCCCGGCCACAACACGTTTCCACAGACCTGTGCGGACTGCCACAGCACGACGACGTGGCAGGGCGCAAGTGCCGGGGCCCACCCGGAAGCCAACTTCCCCGTGACAACAGGGTCGCATTCGAATCCTGGCATCGTCTGCTCGGACTGCCACATCGCCGCGCTGGGTTCACCCGTAGCCGGCAAGAACACCGACTGCGTTCACTGTCATCTTGGCGCGCACATGCAGCCGGCTATCGACGCCCGTCACGTCGCACTCAAGGTCATGAACTACCCGGGTCAAAATGCGGCCCAACCCAACTTCTGCCTCGGTTGTCATCCGAAGGGGTAGGGTAGGAGCTCACGGTGAAACATGTCCGGCGCCGCCCAAGGGGGAGGTAGCGTTGTCCTGCGCGGCGTCTGGCGACAGGGCTCATGCCTCGCCGCGTTTGGTGACGACCTCGATGCCGAACTTCTTCAGGAGCTCGGCGGGCGCCGTTCCCCCGATCTGGATTATGACCGCGTCGTTTGGGATGGAGACGTCCCTGTTGCCCGCGGTAAGCACCACGTCATTGGCACCGATACGTTTGACCTCGCTCGGCATGAGGGGGACTACCTTGCCGGCACGGATCACCTCGTCGATGCGCCGGCGGTTCTCGGCGCGGCAGCGAGCAAACGCAGTGCGTCGATAGCTGATGGTGATCGACGCGCACTCGTTGAAGTCGGCGAGCGCCAGCGCGTTTTCGACGGCGCTGTTGCCGCCGCCCACGACGAGCACGTGCTTGCCTCGGAACGGGTCCGGCTCAATGAGGCTGTAGTGCACCTTGGACTGCTCCTCGCCCGGAATCTCCAGCTTGCGGGGCGTGCCGCGGCGGCCAAGGGCGAGCATCACGTTCGCTGCTCGCACGGGCCCAACGCTCGTCTCGAGCCGCCACATGCCATCGGGATCCGCAACGACGCCGTCGACGAGTACCCCCGTTTTCAAGGGCAACTTCGCCTTCTCGATGATCGACTGCCAAAGCGCAACGAGTTCCTCCTTGCTCATCTTGCGCCGGCGCACCGTGCCGATGAGCGAGAACTCGAGGGCGCCGGTCATCACGACCTTTGCGCGGGGGTAGTGCACGATCGTGCCCCCCGCCGTCCCATGCTCGAGCAGAATCACGCGCCGGCCAGCCTCCAGCAGGCGCAGAGTGGCGCTGATACCGGCGGGCCCCGCGCCGACGACGGCAACGTCGTGCGCGTCGCCTCGTGCACGCCGCGCGCTTCGCGCCGCGTGATCGGCGGCTTGCCGGCCCTGGCGGACCGCGTTGCGGATGAGTCCCATGCCGCCAAGTTCACCGATGACGTAGACCCCTTCGCGCGTCGTCTGAAAATTTGGATCCACGAGCGGCAGCTCGACGCCGCGCTCGGCGTTGCCAAAGACGAGTTTGATCGCGTTGACGGGACATGCGGGAAGGCATGCCGAATGGCCGATGCAGGCGAGTGGGTTGAGCAGCCGTGCCTGTCCGTGAACGAGCTCCAGAACGTTCTTCTCCGGACACGCGCGCACGCAGGCGCCCGAACCGATGCACAGGTCGAGGTCAATGATAGGGTGGATGGTGTCGGGCACGACGTCCCCGAGACCCGCCATGTCTTCGAGCGTGGAAAGCGCCCTTTGGTGACGCTTCTCCAGATGTCGCGCCCAGAGCCAATACGCGGTCGCCGCGAGGACCAGAAGGACGACAGCGATCGGGAGCGATTGGGCCGACTGCGCCGAGCGAATCACTTGCTGAAGAGCCACTTTGAACATCGGAAACGATCGCAAGCAATTTTGCGTCCCGCCGGGGCGGGACGCGAGGTCTAAATGAATCCAGGCACGACATCCCTTTCCCCGGGGCGGGCGCCGCGGCGCTACGCGCCATGGTTGACGGCGTTCGCCCTCGGACTGCTCGGAGCGGTCCTCTTACGCCGGGGCCTGAGTTACTACCGCTTGGAGCTCAGCGCGCGAGCGCTCCATCCGGACTACCGCTTGCTCAACCCCGGGGGTCTCCTCGGTCACGGCTACGGGATGGTGGGGACGGCGCTCATCGCGACCAACCTTCTTTACCTGGTTCGAAGGCGGTTCGCGAAGCACATCCCCCCTCAGTTCGGGTCCATGCAGGCCTGGCTCAACGCCCACGTTCTGACAGGACTCGTAGGCTCGCTTCTCATTCTCTTTCATTCCGCCTTTCAGCTCCGTACCGCCGTGGCGACGGTTACCTCCGTTAGCCTGGCCATCGTGGTCGCGACGGGCCTCATTGGTCTCTATCTGTACTTGCTGCTCCCCAAGGCGGGTCTCAGGCCGTTTCGCGGGCGGCTGGCGGAGCTCGAGCCGCTCTTGCCAGGGCTCACCAAGTCGCTGGACGAGTTCGTACGCCGCAATCCGGTCACGCAGCTTCCGGCCGATGCGTCTTTCCTGCGGTCCATTTTCACGATCCCCCGGTGGGTCGCGCAGGCGCGCATGCGGCGGCGTGGACTGCGCAAAGCAGCGAAGGCCGATCGGGTTCTGCGCCTCGTGGCGAAGGCCGACCCCCGACTGGCTCAGGATTTGGTCGCTGAGCTCGCCGACTTGGCGGCGGCGGAAGTCGACACGAATGCCGGCAGCGCCATGATGCGGTCGTGGCGATCGCTGCACCGGTTCTTGGCCATCCTGATGCTGCTCAGCGTCTCGGTGCACATCGCCGTGGCCTGGTACTTCGGCTTCCGTTGGATCTTCTAAATGAAGGCCGCGCTCGTACGCCTGCTCGCAGGCCTTGCAACCGTCATCGTCGTCCTCGCCCTTGCTGCGAGAGTCGCGCGCTCGCAACTCCTTTCGCCGGGTGCATTGTCCAAGGTGCACGCCTCGATCGACGGTGACCAGCACTGCAACGAGTGTCACAGCTCGGGAAAGCGAGTCGACCCGGGAGGGTGCCTAAAGTGCCACAACGATCTAGGAGCCCGCATTGCAGCGGGAAAGGGCCTGCACGGCCTGCAATACAAGGGCAAAGCTTGCGAAAGCTGCCACATCGAGCATCTCGGCGCGCCCGCTCTGATGCGCTGGCCGGCAGGCGATCCGAGCAAGCTCGATCACGCGCAAACGGGCTGGCCTCTCGACGGCGCGCACCAGAACACGCCGTGCGCCAAGTGCCACACCAGCCGCAATGCACGGGGCAACCCGACGTTTCTGGGCCTCTCTTCGAGCTGCGTACCGTGTCACAAGGACGCGCACGAGGGTCGCTTCGGCCTGAACTGTCTCGGTTGCCACAACGAGTCGACGTGGAAGGCAGTCGACCTCAAGACTTTTGATCACGATCTGGCGCGCTTCGCTCTGCGCGGTGCGCACAAGACCGTGGATTGCATGAAATGTCACTTCGAGCCGCCGAAGTACACCGGGCTGAAGTTCGCCCAATGCATCGACTGTCACAAAGATCCACATCAAGGCAGGCTCGGCATCGCATGCACCAATTGCCACGAGGACACTCGCTGGAAGCCGGTGCTCTTCACGCATGCGGGCGCGAGGCATCCCGGTACGAGCCTGGCGAACGGCCACGCTTCGGTTGCCTGCCGGACTTGTCATGACAACGGAAATCTCGTTTCGCCGTCGAAGGGCAGCGAATGCGTCTCGTGTCACAAGCCCGTGCACAAGGCTCCCTTCGGGCGTGCCTGCGCGGCCTGCCACGCCTCGATCCTCTGGGTAGGATTGCCCCCATCGGTGGGGCTCGCCGCCCACCCCAGGACCGCGTACCCGCTCACGGGCAAACACGAAAGCGTCAAGTGCGCAGGCTGCCACAAGCCAGAGATGCCGCGCGAAGCGCGATATCGAGCGCTGGCGTTCGGACGCTGTGAAGACTGTCACCAGGACAAGCACCGCGCCGAGTTCGCGAACGCGGATCGCGGCGAGTGCAAGCCTTGCCACACGACCAGCGGCTTTTACCCAACACTCTTTGCCCTCGTGGCGCACGAGTCGACGCGATTCCCGCTCGCGGGCAAGCACGCCGCGTCTCCCTGTTTCTCTTGCCACAAGGCGTCACGGCCGCGCTTCGACCTG
>Ga0307475_10002668_pt1 | contig 10750 bp, 6 predicted proteins | sample atmos_gasesECM1C_FD_203317 | JGI IMG/M metagenome (GOLD analysis project Ga0307475, IMG submission 203317) | Hardwood forest soil microbial communities from Morgan-Monroe State Forest, Indiana, United States - atmos_gasesECM1C_515 | ecosystem: Environmental > Terrestrial > Soil > Temperate...
ACGCGCGTGGCGTACCATGCGCTGGAAGCCTCAAACTGGTGGCCGTCGGTCAACTCCAGGACCGATCCATTCAGCTGTGCGCTGCCGTTCGTAACCATGGCTCCGGGAGTGAAGCCGGTTTCAAGTTTCACGGTGTTGCCCAAATTTTCCGCGACGGTAAAACCGTTGATCATCGTCGCGCTTTGACCGTCAGCGTTAGTGACGATGACGTTGTGCCCGCCGAGGGTGGCGTTGCCGGCCACATTTAGATTTACGTTGATCTGCGTCGGAGAAACGAACGTGCAAGTGTTCACCGTGCCGCCGAAATCCGAGTCGAAGTTACAGGTGGGCGCCGGCTGGAAATTCGTTCCGGTTAGAGTTACGGTGACATTCATCGTTCCTTGAAATACGGCATTGGGGGTCACACCCGTTAGCGTAGGTGCGGGAAGAGCGGTTCCGGCCACAACGCTGAACCCGTTAGCCAGTGTGGCGGTTTGCGTGTCGGTATCGGTGACGATTATGTTGCGCGGTCCCACGGCCGCGCCGGCTAGAACGTCCACGTTGGCGGTGAGCTGAGTAGCGGAATTGAAGGTACAGGAGTTGACGTCAATTCCTGCACCAAAACTACAAATGGGATTCGCCAAAAAATTGGCGCCGGTAAGGACGACGTTCAGATTTGTTTGAGCTTGAGCACCTGAAGTCGGAGCAGCGCTGGCTAGCGTGGGTTTCGCCGATGAGGGGGTTACAGTGATCGTGCGCACCGGGGGATTTGGGTCGGTTATTCCCGCAGAATCAGTGACGGTAAGGGTTGCCTGGTAAGTGCCCGGAGTGGCGAATGTCACTACGCCGGGATTTTGCATGGAACTCGTCGCCAGCGAACCGCCTCGAATTGACCAAGAATAACCGGTGATTGATCCGGTCGTTGCCGTGCCCGTTCCCGCGAAGGTGACCGATTGGCCCTGAGGGATTGAAGTGTCTGCAGCTGGCGTCGTGATCGTTCCGGTGGGCGGAACGTCCGTCGGCGCGATGGAAACCTGGACGAATTTTGCAACCGACGGGACGCCTGCGTTGTTGATCAAAAACAACATGTAATAGCCGGGAGGCGCGATGTTTTTGGTCGGAGGTCCGGTCACCGTCAAGGCACCGCTGCCAGCCGTAAAGCTGAGTTCGATGAGGCGCTGATCCATATTGAACGCGTGCGTCACTGCGCCGTCTTTCACTAACACTACGGAAGCGGTGTGTGCGGCGTCAGGGGTTTGCACCTGAAACGACGTGCCATACCCAATTACAGCTGGGGTAACGGTGGTAATCGCGGGGCGCGTGGCGGGAGTGCCGTCGGGATTGAAGAGATAAGCCGGCGAATAAATCTCGACACTGGGGTCGTAGCTTCCACGGGTTGGATTTCCTCCCGCGACCCACACGGTGGCATCCGGCTGAAGCAGGGCCACGGAATGATAAAGGCGCGGCACGGCATTGGCCCCCGCGGAGGACATGGTGTTAGTCACTGGATCGTAGAGGTCAGCATTCAAGCTCGCGGTGTTGACGTCTTCATCGTTGACCGAACCTCCAACGGTGAGAATTTTGCCGTTGGGCAAAATCGTGGCGTTCATCTCGATGCGCGGCGCGGACATTGGCGGGCCATAGGTCCAAGCTGGAGCCGGAACAGAAAGATCGATAATTTCCGTAGTGGCCGTGGCTGGATTGCCTCCACCAAAAATCATCACCTTCGGCGCGTAATTGTTTGCAGGTGTTAAAGGCAGGAGCACTGACGAGCCATACAATCGCGTTCCGCCGTAGTTGGTTGTAGCAATCACGGTGGACCAAGTGTTGTTGGCAGGATCAAAAGTTCGGGATTGCGTCGTTGATCCGGAATAAAAAACCTTACCGTTTGGCAAAACATGCATGCGCGGATAGAGAGGCGGAGTCCATGGGGCGGTGGCCGGCGGAGCCCATCCAGCGCCTACGGTGTAAGTTTCTGTTTGGGAATTTGTGGCCCCTTGTTCATCCAATCCCGAAAATACCAGAACTCGCCCGTCGCCGAGCACAGTGCTCGTGGGATACCAGCGACCGTGCGCCATATCCTCCATATCGGTGTATTTTCCTGTCGGCGGGTTGTAAATGGACGTCCGGTTCCAGCCAAAGAAAGGGTCGTACTGGAGATTGCCTCCCATAATGAATGGCCGGCCATCGGGCAACACGATCATGCCGTTGCAAAACATGTCCCAGTTCTGTGTCTGCGTCGTGATGGTGTTGGTCGAGGGATCCCATACTCCAACGTTATAAATGGTCTGGGCGGGATAGTTTCCAGAGCCAGAAACAACTAGAATTTTCCCATTGGACAACAACGCCGTGTGCACCGGATTGATGGGCATCTGTGCCGGCACCGTTTGCCAAGTGCCTATCGCATTGGCTTGTGCGTGCGCCGCAGGTGCGTAGAACACAGCAATCACCGCCAGAGTAGCTAGCAAGATAGACGCAAGGCGATGAAGCGGTTTGCTGCGCATTTCCGAGACACACACAATGGTTTGAATCGCTGGGTGCAGTGTAGCCTCACGGCCGGGGTAAAACATCAGAACTGCCTCCTTGGTACAACTTCACCAACTGGCGGACGCTCGCCGACAATGTCTCAAAAAGATACAAAATGCTGTCGTCCGAAGACCTAGACCTGTTACGCCTATAGCTGCATCCTAGTGACCACGGTAAGCGCTTTATTTACAGGGACTCACATTGAGAATAGTCCAGTCATTTTCCGGCGAACGGAAAATGCCTCGCTATATGCCTCAGCTTGTCCCGCCGACGTGAGGACCTCGATCATGACGCGCTGGGCCTGCAGCGGATTCGCTGTATACCGTGGGAATGGCGATTTTGAGGAGGGGCAGAATAGACGTAAACAGAATCGAAGCTGGAACTTCGTGAAAATCTTGATTTACGTGGGTAAACTACGAAGTGAAGTTGCGGGGCTGTAGCTCAGATGGATAGAGCATCGGTTTCCTAAACCGGTTGTCGCGAGTTCGAATCTCGCCAGCCCCACCATTCAATTTTGATTTGCTAGAGGTTACTCACTGCTGGATTTGTTTGCTGCTTGTCAAAATCCAGTGAGTGTCATAGTCGAACGCTCTTGCCTGCATCGTAAAATTCCCCTTTTCCATGCTGCGTCTCGAATAGCTGCCTCGCTGGACTTGAGAGGACTGGGACCCGGATTTCTGGCGACTGCGTGGCGGTCGGAGACTTGCTTTTGTACCAGCACTGCGATAGGTAAATGTAAACGGAAAGAGCGGGCCGTCCCATGATGCTAATCAAGTTCGCATTCGTCTTGCTGACATTGTTTCCGATATCGTCCGCAGCTCCCGCAGAAAGAACTGAGCTTTCTGTAGTGGCGGGCGACTTTTCTCGCTCCGTGCGGATCACCGGTCCGAAAAATCTGACCGACCTCGGCAAAGGCAAGTACAGTAAATGGGTGGGCTGCAGCTATTCCATACAATGGGGCGACGGCTCGGGATCGCCAGCGGGTCCCCTCGGAGCTGACTGCGGACAAGGGTTGTCGCACACATATAAGGACGCCGGCACGTATAGAATTGTCGCGAAAACTTTTCATCCCGCGCCTAATGATAGCCATATTGATGACTGGGTCAGTGAAGCCCAGTTCGTCGTGAAATAAATAAAAGAATCTGTGTGGGAAGCAAAAATTGTCGTCACGAATTCTAGGTGAACGGAACCATTTTCGGTTCATCTCGCAGCAGTTTACGGAATATTCTGTCATTGTTGCGGATTCCGGACGATGCCGATCCGGGCTGATGCCGATCACTCATTCCGGACGATGCCGATCAGTGATTCCGGGGGAAGCACGTTGACGTGCCTTTCATTCAATCTCGTTGTTTTACCTGCTCTGTCGATATGCCGTGGAGCTTTGCAAAGGTTTGAAATTCCTCTTCGTTCTCGAAGACAGTGCTCAACGGTAAAGATTGAATTGTAGCCCGCCGTCGGTCGACATCAAGAAGGCAGTTTTGCCAGAGCGGAATGATTTTTTCGAGAGGCAGCTCCATTGCGGCTTCGAAATAAGACGCATATCCTCGTTTGTCGTTCGCTGCAATCAACTTGAGAAAGCGTCGAAACCTTCCCTGCTGCCACAAAAACAATGAAACCATGCGTAATTTCGACTCATCACTTTCGGGGTGCTGGTCAGAAAGGACCTCGCTTAGATTGAGCTGTGTCAGATTATTTCCCAGCTCTCGTATGCGCCAGGGATTCTGAAAACCCCAGAACAGGACGAGTTCGTCGTTCTTCCAATAGCCGTAAAACTTTTCGAAAAAGGCTGGGACGCCTTCGTCGGCCCAGGCTGGGCGGCTTTTCAAGTCTCTCTCCACAAACGCATGAAAGGTTTCGTGAGTAAATGTCCCAAGCCCGGAATCCTCATACGTTGCCAGCAGTTTGTTGGAATACAGATAAATGCCGAACCCCGCCGGGCCGGGCACGTGCAACTCTCGTTGGACAAAGTTCTCGAAACGGTTCTGGTTCTCTAACACGAAAACCTGAATGGGGTATTCGAAATCTGACTTGAAGAGGTCCCGATTGATAAGTTTGATGTAGCCATCGGCAAAACGTGCTATAAACTTCAATCTGTGGGGAGTTTCGCTCGTAGTGAAAGTCGAAATATCTGGTCTGCTTGCGCACAGGAAACTGATAGACCGGATGCGAGGATGACCCACCGCCAACAGCAAGTGAAATGACCACTACGATGGTCAAAGCGCAAAGCCAGACCGAATTTGTTCCAACTTGTAATCTCACGCGTCCCATCCTAGAACAGAGTCGGCACAAAATTGACGGTATCTGTGGGTCCATCTATTACGCATGTAAGTTTCCAACTTTAGGTTCTCAAAAATAAACCTTCTCAACTCCCGGTAAGAGTCGCGCATCACCGGTCAACTGGTTTTTCGGCCGATTTCATGGGATGTTGCATTTTGAATGTGGGATTCAGCGGGCCGCGTGTCATAAAAGTGTCATAGTTTTTTGGCTCAAATCGAGGCGGAAGCAATCAGAACGAATCAACACGCGGTCTTCGTAAGAGGTTGACACTGCATATAATAATCAAAAATTTTCAACTCCAATCAAAACAGCCCTCTGAATTCCTAAACCGGTTGTCGCGAGTTCGAATCTCACCAGCCCCACCACCTCTGATAATTTCCTAAACACGCAGCGCAGTATTTGAATTTACTGCGCTGAGCATTGACGGTTCCTGTTATTTCTTGCGCAGCAGCCGTCGAACGAATTCATGCGAGTCAACGGCGCCGGCATTTTTCATTTACTGCTTGTCATCTGCATGGAAGCCATGGCTGCCAGCATCACCATAGCGACATATCCCAATGCACGCTTCATAGGTATCTCTCTCCTCAAGTTTTATTTTGTTTGGCCGATTTGCTCACCCGCGAGGTGAACGTTGAAAATGTTGAGCGCGGAAAATTCCTGGCCGCAAACTACGCTGGCGTACACTCTGCGTCAACAGGTTTTGTTCACAACGGCAAGACATCGACCTGGAGTTGTTCTACGGGAGCGGAACCGTCTGGCATATTTCTCTTGAACGCGCGCTTTCCTTGCCCTTGGAATCGATGGAGGTAACCACGTAACAATATCTTTCTCCGGGCTGGACCGCGGGGTCTTCATAGCTGTTGTTATTCGCAGTGGCCACTTTTGTAAACGTTTCGATCCTATAGGGCCTGCGATAAACGTTATAACTGACGGCGTGCGGCGCTTTTTCCCAATTGATGATAATTTTGTGCGGCTTAGGCGGTTCTGCGGGTTGCTGGCTTCGGGACGGATGCAAAAACAAAATTAGGACGAGTAAGAGTGCGGCTGTCAGCAATGCAATTGCCGAGCGTTTAAGATTGGTCATTCGCATCCGCGCTATCAGCTCTTCACGGTCCGATAGTAAGCCAACTCACATGGATGATACGTTTGAATGATAAACGAAGTCCGCCCACCAGCGGTTCGCCATAAAATTCAGGAAGTGCTTTCAAGCGAAAGCGAGCGTTATTGGGCTGCTGGTGTTCGACCAATCCGCCTCATTTGGCAATGCGGCAATCACTTGGTAACGGCGAATCCCTGCTTCAAAGGGGCATGCTAAAGTACACTTTCGCCGCGTAATTCCCGAACATGACGGAACCACAAAAAATCGGCCGCTACGAAATTATTGAGGAGAAGGGCCGCGGGGCCATGGGCGCGGTGTACATCGCGCGCGATCCGGCGATGGATCGCATCGTGGCGCTGAAAAGGATCCACTCACTCGCGCTTAGCGGGCCACAAGCCAATGAATTTCGCGAGCGTTTTTATCGTGAAGCGCGGGCCGCAGGCGGACTCTCGCATCCCGGGATCGTAACGATATTTGACGTTGGCGAGCAAGACGGCGTGCCATACCTGGTGATGGAATTTATCGAAGGGCGCACGCTGGCCGAGGCCGCAAAAAACGGCCAGCGATTTACCTTCGAGCGAGTCTGCGAGATTGGACAGCAAGTCGCGGAAGCGCTGGCGTATGCGCATAAGCACGGCGTCATTCATCGCGATATCAAACCGGCCAACATACTGCTGACCTCGGCAGAAAAATATGGTGTTGAGCGCCCCAAGATTACCGATTTTGGCGTGGCCAAACTCGGAGCCGCGCAACTCACCTCCACGGGGCAAATTCTTGGGAGTCCCGCGTTCATGCCGCCGGAGCAATTTACCGGCGCGCCCATTGACGGACGCAGCGACCTATTTTCCCTGGGGGTAATCTTGTATTGGATGGCCACCGGGGAGTACGCCTTTCCGGGCGAAACGATCACAGCCGTCTCCTACAAAGTGGTGAACACCGAACCAGTCCCGCCTCGTAAATTGAATCCGGCTGTGCCGGCCGGTTTCGACCAAATTATTTTAAAGTGCCTGGCGAAGGCGCCCTCCGACCGTTACGCCACAGGCGAAGATCTCGCGCGCGACCTCGCGGCGCTGCGAGTCGGACGGCCCACTACAGAATTGCAGGCACCCGTACCGACAGCTGTTGGCGGAAATTCCAGCAGCGCCATGGACGTCACGCTGGATTCAAATCCGGCGGCGGCGCCGGACACACAGGGCACCTCGCAATCTCGCGCGCCGGTGACAAATCCGACAGGTCCGCCGCCAAAAAACAGGACTCATCGGCTCGGAACGAGCATTGGTTTGATTTTGGCGGCGTTACTTCTAGCGGGTAGCTGGTACGGCTATGCGAACCGCGCGCGTATCACGGCAATTCTCGATCCCAACGCGGGGTCAGAACCTGTGACAGATTCAGATGTCCCTGAACCCGCGGCCAAACCCGGAAGAACCGCAACGCCGCCGACTCGCCAGCCGCGAAAAGAAGATCTGAACAAGCAACCAGCGAAGAGTGGTGCCAGGACAACATCTCCAAGAATTGCCGTGGCAACTCTGCCCCCTCCTCCGCGTGTGGATTTCGATCCAAAACAGTTGGATCCCAACGCCAATGCGAAGTTAAAAATTGAAGCCGAGCACTTCCCTGCCAATGTGGCGTTTACGGTGGAAATGGGCGGGAAAGTTTATTTCGAACGTGGCGGAAACAATAACCAGCAATTGTTTGATGACCTCTACGTGCCGCCGGGAGTCACGGAGTTTCGAGTGATCGCGGGTGAAGGCGCAAATCGAAAAACTTCCAACATTGTGAGCGCGGAATTTAAGCCCAAGAAGAAGAAAACCCTGCGCATTGAATTGCGAACGCAAGGCCAGAAAAGCGGTTCGACAGTGCCGTCAGGGGTTAATGCCGACTCTCAAATTGTGGTGACCCTCAAGTGAGGCCTCGAATCGCTTGTCTGAGCGAAAAGCAATGTTTCGTAAAAGACATGTCTAAATTAGTCCCCTAAGACTAACTATAGCCCCCGGCAACAAGGTTTCGTTCTACGGTAACAATAGACAAGTGCATGGGTTTGGGTTCGCCTGCGTCACGACTCAAGTGTGTCCCACACGTTTGAAGAGCGGAGCCTGCGGTGGTTAGAGTTTTATCATCGATCGACAAATATGGTTATGTTGCGGGGCGGCAATCGTCCGCACCGGGCACACCCCCGCCGGAGAGCGCCGTTGTTGGGAACGTCGCACCTAACCCGGCGGCCGCGGAAGGCGACAAAATCGCGAGTCTCCATCGCGCGTTGCTGAATTTTTATTTGCTTCTGCGCTGTCAACGACTTTACGAAGTGGATCATCCGCAACGAATTGCTACTCTGGGATTGGCCTACGAGTCCCTGCGCTCCATAGTAGAGTCCCGCAAACTCGAAGTGAATGCGATGCGCGATGGATTGACGTCCTCGGCGCTCGGCGACGCCCTGCTGCCAGATTCCACCGGCGAGATGCTGGCGCTCTCGAGCTCCTTACGACAGGCCGGAATCCGAAGAATCTCCTTCCTGCCAAAGGTTCGCCTGCAGGAGTTGGACATTCTCGCTGAGCTCATCAAGGTATCATTGATAACGGGGCAGGCGGCCGCCGCGCAGACGCCCGCAAAAAAATCGGATAGCGAAGCCCAGGACACGCGGGATGTCTGGTGGATAACGAATTTCGCAGAACGAGATGTGGAAGGAATTCTGGTTAACGCTCAAGTGGATCGCAAAGTAGACACACTTTTGACCAGCTTGATCGCCACGCTGGTAGCCTACGGCGGCCACTCTCCGCGCGTTGATTCTGAAAACGCCGTGCGTCTGCCAGGTTTTGACGACCTGATTGCCACATTAAAACTGCTGGCACGCATCACCCTTCCGCTCGAACCGGCGCGCGAACTTTCCCCTGAGGCAGGCGCGCGGGCGATTCGCGAAGCCATGGAAGAAGCCAGCCACAATACCGTGCGGCTGCTGCTTAGCGCGATCTCGCAATATTCACCGGAAGAGGGTGAGCTGCCGCAATATTATGTGAAGCGTCTGGTGGAGAGCTTGATTTTTGAATACTTGCTGGCCGAATTTGCGGCGGGCTCGCTGACAACAGTGCTGGTGCGGCCGACGTTTGATCGGCTGGGTGAAGTGTTGGTCGCAGCGGGAAAGTCTCTTAACGCCCCTGTTCCGGGTAACCAGGCTCCTTCGCCTTCGATGATGCAATCGTCCTTAGCGGCCACGTGGGCTGCGGACAGTTATCGCGAAAAACTGGTGACGCGCTTCTGGCTGGAGCTACCGCCCCGTGAGAAATCGCTGGTGTTACGTGGGCCGGATTTGTGGAGCGTCCCGGTTCCGGCGCTGCGTCAAACGTTGGGAACTCTCGCGGACACCGGGGCCGATGCGCAACGCCGCGAAGCACGCCACATCGTTTTGAATTACGCCAGAAGACTGGAGCATGAGGATCCCCGAGCGCGACAAGCAGTAGCCGCGGGACTTAATGAATTCTTGCCCATCATCGAATCGTTGTGGCCCAACCAGTTACCGGAGGACTTGAGCAAGGTGGCGCTGGCAGCGCTACAAACCGAGCGCGTGGCGCAAACAGCTGCGGCGCTGGCTACATTTATCGAGTCACTGAGCCACATCGCGGTGGTGCGCGGAGACTATGCCGGCTTCGAAGCGATGCTTCTGGAATTGGAGCAGAGTACAGGTGATTTCGACCACGACAACCTTTCCGCATTGCCAAAACGCATCTTCACTCAGGAGCACGTGTTTCTGTTGGTGGATGCCGGACTCGCGCACCGCGCGCTTGACCCGGTGTTGCCCAGATTGCTGGAGCGCGACCCTGATAAATTGCTGGATCGCCTTACGTTCTTACTGGGCGAAGACCGGGCGGGGAGCTTGTTGCCAGCCATGGCGCGTCTTATACGAACCATTGGCGTGCCAGTGTTAACAATCCTCGAAACGCGACTTTACGAAGCTCGTCCGCTGCGCGTGACTGCCGCCATCAAGTTGCTTGCGGCCGCGGACCCGGACCGCTTGCTGCGGGGCCTCATCCGCGCTTTGGGCAGCTGGGAATGGAACATGCAGGATCTGGCGATTAGCGAGTTATCACGGCCGACGAACGCTCCCAACGCGCAGAGTGCCGCATCCGTGTTTTCCAGCGTGCTAATAAATGCGCACCCGCTGGTGGTTCCGATGATGATCGATCAGATCGGGCTGAGTGGCGAAGGCTCCGCGATTCCTCAGTTAATGGAGATTGCCGCCGGCAAACACATTACTCTGCGCGACCAGTTCGTGCGCATCAAGGCCATTGAGGCGCTCGGCCGGTTAAGAGCCACCGAATCCATGCAAATGTTAAATCTGCTCGCCGAGCGTCGCAACGGAATAGCCTTCGCCGAACCTTCCGGTTTGCGAGCAGCGGCGCATGACGCCTTGGCATTAATCGAAGACCGCGCCACGTCGGCATCCGCCCGGGCCACCTTCGATGCTCCGAACGCGCAAGGCTTGGTGTACGCGGTTCCGCGACGGTACATGCGCGTGCCCCTGGATGCGCCTTTACGCGCCCAGGTGAGCGCCAAAGCGGCGGGAGCCAGTGTGGCGCGCGTGAAAACCATCAGTCTCGGCGGAGCTTACCTGGAAAGCTCAAAAGCTCTCCCTGTTGGAGAGTCCATGCAACTGGAAGTGCGTTCCGGCTTGGGGAAGAAAATTCATTGCACTGCAATTGTCCGCAACAGCACCCCTGGCGGCAACGGTGTGGAATTTGTGCACATGAACGATGAGGATCGCAACAAATTGCGCAAGTTGGTGCTACGCAAAATGCCCGGCTAGTCGGATTTACCACTTCTTCGGCAATTCAAGTCGAACTGCACTACCAATCGGATGTCTTGATGCGGTTGATCAGT
>Ga0307475_10002671_pt1 | contig 10747 bp, 8 predicted proteins | sample atmos_gasesECM1C_FD_203317 | JGI IMG/M metagenome (GOLD analysis project Ga0307475, IMG submission 203317) | Hardwood forest soil microbial communities from Morgan-Monroe State Forest, Indiana, United States - atmos_gasesECM1C_515 | ecosystem: Environmental > Terrestrial > Soil > Temperate...
AATATTGTTGTCCAGGGGGTCGATGGCGATCGTTCCGTACTCCTCCACGCCCAGCAGCCGCCAGTCGCGAAACGTAATTTCCCCGTAGTCGCTGCGGCTCAATGTCGCCGCCGATCCGCTCTCTTGTTGCGCTCCATAGACCCAGTAGGGGAACCGGTTGTCCGTGGTCACGTGATAGAACTGCGCCGTCGGCTGGTTGTACCAGCTGCTCCACGTCGCCCCGCCATTCACGCTCACCACCACGCCCTGATCGCTGGACAGCGCGATGATCTGTCCGTTGCCCGGATTGACCCAGATCCGCTGGTAGTCATCGCCGCCAGGCGCGCCCTTCCACCCCACAAAGGTTTTCCCGCCATCCGTGGATTTCCAGGTGCTGGTGTTTTCCACATACAACACATCCGGATTGTCCGGGGCCACCGCGATCCCCATTGCTCCCGGCCCGCGCCCGCCAATTCTGTGATCTTCGTTCACGACCGTCCAGTTTTCGCCCGCATCGTCCGAGCGATACACTCCCGCGCCCTTGTTCGCTTCCACCGAAGCGTAAAGGCGGCTCGGGTTACTAGGCGCGATGGCTAGTCCGATGCGGCCGAGTTTTTCGTTGCCGCCCGGCAATCCCTTCGTCAACGGTTTCCAGGTGCTTCCGCCATCCGCGGATTTATAGAGCCCGCTGCCCGCAATGTAGAACGATTCCCCGCTCCGGACTTCCCACGGCGCCACGCGCGCCGCCCACAACGCGGCATACAACACCTGCGGGTTCGCGGGATCCATCACCAGATCCGCCGCTCCGGTGTTCTCGTCCTTGTACAGCACTTTCTCGAAATTCTTGCCGCCATCCGCGGAACGGAACACTCCGCGCTCCACGTTTGGCCCATAGGGATGGCCTTGCGCCGCTACATACACCCGCTCGGAATCCTTCGGGTCCACCACGATCGCTGTGATCTGCTGCGCATCGCGAAGCCCCCAATGCGTCCAAGTCTTCCCTGCATCCGTGGACTTGTACATCCCGTCGCCCACCGCCAGGTCCGGCCGCTGCAATCCTTCGCCACTTCCTACATAAATAATGTCGGGATTGGAGGGAGCCACCGCGATTGCGCCCACCGACCCGCTGTCCCCCGCTTGGTCAAAAATCGGACTCCAGGTGTTTCCGGAGTCGGTGCTCTTCCACACGCCGCCATTCACCGCCGCCATATAAAAAACATTGGGCTGGCCGGGAACTCCCGTGACCGCAACGCTCCGCCCCCCACGAAATGGCCCGATGCACCGCCAGCGCATCTCCTGGTAAAACTTCTGGTCATAGGTCTGCGCCGCCGACCGCGAATTTCCCATCACCGCGGCAATCGCCAGAACAGCCACCGCCACACCACTCACCCTCGCGAAACGTCGTGTCATCCCGGTGCCCCCAAAACCGGAGAGCATATCTGCTCCCGCGAAATCACACAAATCCGGCCGCGGAAATCCCGTGGCGCATCGCGTATCCTTCGCCTCCGGCGGATGCGCATGTTCTCGAAGCACACTACTCCCGCGTTGAGTTTCCGGTTGGGCCACCGCGAGCGGCCGCTTATTTAGCTCGCGCCTTCTGCTTGTGCGGCAGCGGTTTATCTTCGGGCGCTGTCTTTGATCTGCTTGGCCAGTTTTTCAATATCTCGCGCGCGCCGCACTACTGTGGCGTTGAGCTCCATACTGGAGTTGGTCTGCTCCATCTCTTCTTTCAATTCCGTCGCCAGCGCGTACAAGCGCTGCACGTTCATGCGCTGCTCGAGTTGGTTTCTCGCGTCCAGAGCTCGCTTGTCAACGGGTTGCGGGGCCCCCACAGTATCCAACAACGCCTGAGCGCCGACCACCTGGGGCCGCGCACGCGCTTGCCGCGCACGCAACACCACCGGAAGCAAGAAGCAAAACACCACCACCAACACCACCACCATCACTCGCGGAGATTTCATCTGGCCCTCCACCACTTCAGGGAACACGACCGATGGCGGGCTTTATACACCTCTGTAAATCAAAAGCGAAGAGGCAAAATCGCGGCACGTTGCCGGCCGTGCTTCGCTATTTGTCGCCAGCTTTCACCGTGGGTTCGCTGGTGTCCTGCGGCAAAGCAGCAGGCGCGGTGTCGCCTTTCACGTAGTGGCCATACCAGGCCAGGTAGCGCTTCTGGCGGTCTTCCATGTGCGAAGGGATCGTGAACTCGTGATACTCGCCGGGATAAACGACCAACTGCGTGTCACGGCCCAGCGCCTTCAGCGCCTGGTACATCTGCTCGCCGCCCAGAATGGGAACGTTCCAGTCAATGCTGCCGCCCATGAAAAGACAGGGCGTCGTGATGTTTTTCACTCGATAAAACGGCGCAATCTTGTTCCAGACCTCCTGGTGCTCCCATGGATAGCCCAGCTCGGTGAAATAGTCCTTCTGATACTGATCGTGGCCATAGAGACTGGTGAATTCCGCGGCGCCCGCTCCGGAGATGGCCGCTTTGAAACGGTTGGTCTGGCCGATGATGAAGTCAGTCGAAATTCCGCCGTAGGACCAGCCGCCCACGCCGAGTTTGTCGGGATCGGCGATACCCTGCGCGATAGCATAGTCCACCATGGCTATGTCATCCTGAAAATCCTTGTTGCCCCAATCGGCCCAAATGGCTTTGGCGTAGTCCTGGCCATATCCGGTGGAGCCGCGCGGATTTGGATACAGCACCACGTAGCCATTCGCCGCGAACAGCTGCGCCGTTTGGTCGAATTCAGCGTAGTAGGCCCACACCGGTCCGCCGTGAGGACGCAGCAGTGTTGGATATTTCTTACCAGGCGCGTAATCGAGCGGCTTATACAGGTAGCCGGAGACAGCAGTGCCGTCCTTGCTTTTGAAGTGTATGTACTCAGCGGACGTCAGCTTGAGCTTGGCCAGTTGTTCGTCGTTAGCGTGCGTGATGCGGGTCAATTTGCCGCCGGGCAAGGTAAAGATCTCGTTGGGGCGGTCCAGCGTGCTGATTTGCGCGGCAATTCCTCCGGATTTCGACAGCGAATAGTCATTCAGCATCAGCCGGCCGGCGATGGGCCGTGTGATTTTCTTGGTGGCGATTTCAACCAGGCAAAGATTCTGCGTGCCGTCGTCGTCCGCGATGAAATAGATGTACTTGCCGTCCGGCGAAAAGCGCGGCTGCGTGGACATACGGTCTAGCGCCAGCGTCAGCACCTGGGCTTCGCCCGGCTTCGCGCCGTCGGCAGGAACCGGAGCAATCGCGATGTGCTTGGTTCCGTATTCAAAGAGTTTCGGATCGAGCTGGCTGGAGTAGGTGATCCATTTTCCGTCGGGTGACCAGTCGGCCTGGTGGTCTTCGCCAGGATTGGAGGTGACCTGAGTCATGTGCGCGCCTTTGTCCTTATTGTCAGCGTCTATGATCCAGATGTCGGAGTTGTAGCTACGGTCGGGGTCGGGCAGCGAGCGGTTGCTGGTGAAGGCTATGCGGGTGCCGTCGGGCGACCATGCGGGTTCGTCGTCGTCGAAATCGCCGGAACTGACCTGGGTGAGCGACTTGGCTGCGACGTCGAAGACGTAGAGGTGGGTGCGATGGTGATCGAGATAGCCGACGGTGTCTTGCTTGAACTGCAGGCGGTCTACCACCCACGGCTTGGGAGTCTTACCCTTCTTGTCCTTTTCGGCGGAGTCGTCTTTATTTTTGTCTTTCGTCTTGGCGGCCTCGAGTTCTTCCGCTTTGGGATCGCGGAGGACCAGCACCAGGCGCTTGCCGTCCGGCGACCAGGCAAAGTCTTCGACGTCCTGCGGCGTGTCGGTGAGCTTTTGCGCTTCACCGCCCTGGCGATTCAGCAGCCAGACCTGGGTTTTGCCTTCATTCCGGGCAGAGAGGAACGCCAAGAACTTGCCGTCGAGGCTCCAGCGCGAGTGCGAAGAGGAGACGCCTTCGGCTGTGAGCGGGATGGCGTCGCCGCCGGCCGACGGCGACATCCAGATGCGCTCTTCGAATTTGTCTTCGGCAAGGTCGGCGGAGCCGACGGAATAGGCGACCCACTGGCCGTCGGACGAGATTTGCGGGTCGTGCAGATCCCGGAAGGCGAATAAGTCAGAGATGGCCACGGGACGGGGGGAAGCAGGCTGCTGCGCAAAGACAGGCGTAAGCGAAAACGTCAGCAGCGGGAGCACAAACAGCGCTAAGCGGCGGAACGAAAGCATGCAAGAGTCTCCGGATAAGAAAGTAGGAGTGCCACAAACGGCGGAAGTGTAGCACATGGCTCGCTGTAGTCCGGCAGCCACGGGAAAACCTGGCCGAGCTTGCGGGTGAAAAAATGTTCGGTACCGTGCATTTTTTTATTGCATGCAGGTGCAGACCTTGTATTCTTCAAAAGCGAGCTCGCAAGATTCGCATCGCCGACGGCGAGCGTCGCTTAGGAGGACGAGAGTAAAAATTGAGCAGCATATCGGTTCCCGCCCATTTTCCTTCCCGCATCATCTCCACAACCAAAAAGAACGCCGCAAAACTCACTCTGTGGCCGCTGGTGGCTGCAACGTTTTTCATGGTGTCAGGCGGCACATACGGGACGGAAGAGATTGTTCACGGAGCCGGCTACGGCCGCGGGATCCTGATTCTGCTGTTTCTGCCGGTGTTCTGGAGCCTGCCGACGGCGTTCATGATCGGCGAACTCTCGAGCGCGCTACCGCAGGAGGGCGGATATTACGCGTGGGTGCGACGCGGACTGGGGAATTTCTGGGGCTTTCAGGAAGCATGGCTCTCGCTGGTCGCCAGCATCTTCGACATGGCCATCTATCCGACGCTGTTCGTGTTTTACCTTAAGGCCATGGTGCCATGGTTCGGTGAAGGCAATCACGGAGTCCTGGCCGGTCTGTTTGTGGTAATCGCCTGTGCGGGATTGAACCTGGCGGGCATTCGCGTGGTGGGTATCACCTCCTTGTGGCTGTTCTTCCTGCTGTCGCTGCCTTTTGCGTTGGTGGTGGCGACGACGCCGTTCAAAGTTGGCGCGTTCGCCGAGCCGCACAGCGCGGCGGCGGGGACCAGTCTTGGTCTGCTGGGCGGAGTGCTGGTGGCCATGTGGAACTACATGGGCTGGGACAACGCCTCGACCATTGCGCAAGAGGTGGAGCGCCCGCAACGGACCTATCCCAAGGCGATGATTGCGGCGGTGGTGCTGGTTTCACTGACCTATGTGCTGCCTTTCGTGGCGGTGTATTTCACCGGAGTGCCGGCCGCGACCTTTGGCGCAGACGGATCGTGGGCGGCGATTGGCGGATTGATTGGCGGCAAAGTGTTCGGCATCGAGTGGCTGCGCTTCCTGATCGTGCTAGGCGGCATGATGAGCGCGTTCGGCATGTTCAACGCGCTGGTGATGAGCTATTCGCGGCTGCCGCTGGCAATGGCGCGGGACGGAATGCTGCCCAAGGTATTCGCCAAGACTGGTAGGCGGACCAATGCGCCATGGGTGGCGATTATTGTATGCGCGACGGGCTGGGCGCTGTGCCTGGGCCTGGGCTTCCAGAGGCTGATCACGCTGGACATTATGTTGTATGGCGCGAGCCTGATGCTGGAGTTCGTTACGCTGGTGGTACTGCGCATTCGGGAGCCGGAACTGAAGCGGGAGTTTCGCGTGCCGGGTGGACTCCCCGGGGCGGTACTGGCCGGAGCCTTTCCGCTGGCACTGCTGCTGTTGGCCTTGGTAAAGAGCGAATCGGAAATCGTGCTCGGGATGAACGGGTTGCTGTTCGGTGCGCTGATGATCGCGTCGGGATTTGTGGCGTACTCGGCGACGCGGAGATTGCGGATCCCAAAACCGGCTGGTTCGGTAGAAGCGATTGAAGCGACGTGACGGTGACTCGTGAACCGTTGCTCGAGGGCTTGGCTTCTGCGCAGGTTGTGATACCCCCTCCCCCCTGTGTCCCTAAGCTATTGAAAACAAAGGTCGGAAAAATCGCTACGAATTAAGCATATGATTTCAAGTGGGTTACTCGAGTACTTTCCGTAAGAGTATCAAGATAAATTAGTTAGATCTCAATCTTCTTTTGGGCGCGACCGGTTTTGTCTTGCGCGGTCATCTTAAATAGCCATCTTAAATAGGACGGAGGTGGAGTGCCTTCTCGCCCGATCGGGAGGCAGAGATTTAGCTCGCTTTCGGAGTGATTCGGTCTATGAACCATGGCAGCCACGGTCCCGCCGCGCCGCTTTCTGCGAGGCTCGAAGTGGGGCGAGCCGCACATGCATATAGGTTGGAGCATGGGGCCTGAAAAAACTGTATGAAGGAACGGTTTTGGGGCTGCTACCCGAAAGCGCCGGGATGGCAATGCTGTACGGAGAAGACTTTTGCGGCGCCACGGGGTTATAAGAAGAGGTGCTCAGCGCCCCGGCCGCTGAAAGAAAGGCTAAGGAAATGAAAACGCAAAATATGGTGAAGAAACTTCTGACGGTCGCGGGACTGCTGGCGCTGGGGACGTTTGCGCCCCTGGCGTTTGCACAGTCGGGCGGCCAGGAGCAGAGCAATCCTCCGGCTGCGCAGCAGGAGATGAAGGGGCACGGTAATCCGTACGAGGGGTTGAATCTTACGGACGACCAGAAAGCGCAAATCAAGAAACTCCACATGGAAGCAAAGGCCAAAGCCGACGCGGTCATGGGAGATAGTTCGCTGTCCGACGCGGATAAGCAAACGAAGGTGAAGGAGATCCACAAAGCGGCGCGGATGGAAGCGGACAAGGTGCTGACGCCGGAGCAGCGCGCGCAGATGAAGGAAAAGATGAAAGATCGGCGGGAGGAGAAGCAGAATCCTTCGTAGAGAAAAAAGCGGAAATAAGCGAGGAAGTAACGAAGTAACGAAAGACAGGCGGACATCGGCGATTCGCTGCATTCCCACTAGGTGCGCTTGCTTTTGCAATCGCCGATGCCCCTCCACTCCGGGTCCCGCGTCGCGGTGGCGCTCTGGTCGGGATGACAGGTAAATTTGATGCATTTTTCTTGTCGGGCAGGATGTTCTGCGGCAGCTTCGTTCTATGATGTTCGACGACGAGAAACGACAGGTTGAATGCCATCGCTGAGGTAATGGATTTGTCTGGCGGGTGCGAGGAAATGAGCTGATGCCCTTAGTCTTAGCGCGGGGTGAGTTGTATCGCGAAAAAAGGTTTGGCCCGAATACCGTGAACCAGGGCGCGGCACTATTCGAATGCGAGTGGGACGGGGGACGCTTTGAGGCTGGTTTGTTCACAGGTGGCATATTCCGATCGGGAGAGTTCGTCGGGGGGATCTTCCTTGGCGGAACCTTCTGCGGCACATGGGTGGGTGGAATCTGGGAGGGCGGTTTTGATCGCTCCGGAATTTACCGTTCCAGAGGCGACAGCCCTTCGGCTCCCTGAATCCCATGCAACGCCTGCTCATCGCCAGCCCGCATCGCTATCCTGACCTCGCGCGCTTATGGCATCGCATTGTGACGCGCGAACTTGTGCCGGCATTCGCGCGTCTCCCCTTGGAAGTGGACGTTAATATTTTTTGCGACGCGAACGCGGATCAATTCCATCCGAATCTATTCCCGGGAGTCCGGTTCTCGTACAGTGGACCGGGGATGCGCGACTTTATGGAATTTTATGACCGGACTTTGCATGCGCAATGCGATTTTCTTCTTTTTCTCGACGCTGACACTTTCCTGCTGAATGGTAACTGGGCCAGCTCGTACTTCGAAGCATTTGACAACCCAAACGTAGCCGCCGTTTCGTTCGTGCCGCGGAGGGAAGCCCCTGCAATATTTGCACTGTTATGCCGAGCCGAGAGCTTTCGCGCTCTGCCTGCGCCGGCGCTTGCGTGTCGCTATGAGTTTCCAGCGAATTGGCCACATGGAATCAATCTGCAACCGGGAGAGTTTGCGACCAGGGAGTTGATCAAGAGCGGAAAAATCATCGTCAATATCGCTGGTGACGAGTCGTCGCGGAACGCGGCGAACTTCAGGGGTACGACCGGCTTTCGATCCAGTCGTGAGCACACTACGCAGGCAGCAGGAGAGCGAGTCTTTTGGCAGTCGGTAGGTGAGTACCCTGCGTACCTTATCGCCGCTTACGATAACGTTCTTCTCGGCTGCCTCTACGAATCTCTCTATCACGAACCATTTGCGCCTGATCAAGCCGGTAGGCCTTTGGGTGGCAGTCTAACGGTAGCCGATTTGAGGCAAGTTCTAAAGGGAGTTCGAGACCCGAACCAGCTTGTGTTGTTGCGCGAAAGATTTGAGCTGTCCCAGCAATACATACTGCGAATGGCGGCCCAGGAAGGAGTAGAACTATCGATTCCGTTCGTGCTGTCTGACTGAGCAGGCGTCTCAGCACTAAAATAAGTGCGAGCCATGCGCACTGTAAGATGCGGGACGATGGGGCTAGGGCGTCTCTCTTTGGTGGCTTGGCCGTTCGGAACCGGGGCGGGGTTAGAAAGATTTGATATTCTGCCCATTGTGCTGAATCCAAGTGGCCATTTTGTTTTTCGTCGAGTTCCTAACCGCCGGGATATCCTCGTTCAAACGATTCGAGTGATGGCAGTTGTGGTTGTTGCGGTGTGCACGACTTTGGCGGTGGCGTGGGGGCAGACTCCCACGCAGACTGGTGCGGCGATCAGCCCGGCTGCGGCGCCTCCTACTCAGACCCCGGTTAACGCTGCGCCGCAAACACCTGCGAGAGCCGGATTGAACATGGTGGTGCTTGATCCGGCGCATGGGGGGACCGATCCCGGAGCGCGCGGAGCGCAAGGGATACGGGAGAGTGACCTGGTGCTGGACTTAACGATGCAAGTGCGGCGGGCGCTGGAAGCGGACGGATTTCAAGTGATTCAGACGCGAAGCGGGAATGAGAACCCGTCGTTTGACGACCGCTCGGCGACCGCGAATGCGCAGTACGGTGCGGTTTTTGTGACGCTGCACATCTCGTCTTCAGGACTGCCGGGGACGGCGCGCGTGTATGTGATGCCGGAGGCGGCGGCAAAGACAGCGGTCAATACAGGCGGAATATTAAGCTGGGACGCGGCGCAAGCACCGTACGTGACGCTGAGCCGAAAATTTGGAGACGCCGTGCAGGGTCTGCTGGCGCAAAAGTTCAAAGGTTCGCCTAGCAATGCGCAGGTGGCCAGCGTGCGGCAACTGCGGACCACGGCAGCTCCGGCGATTGCCGTGGAGCTTTCCAGCGTGAGCGTGCAGGACCGCAGCGAGCTAGACCGCATGATGCCGGGAGTGGCGGAGGCGATCGCGCGAGGGCTGGCGTCATTCCGTCCATCGTATGTGCTGCCGAGCGATGCGGGAGCCAAACCGTGAGCGTGCGCTGGCGGACCTGGGTGCTGGTAGGGCTGGGTGCGGCTACGGTGATCGCGGCGATTTATTTCCCGTACTTGCGGAAGCGGGTGAAAACGGCGGCGAAGATCGAGCAGCCAAGCGAAGAGCAGGCGCGACGGGAACTGACAACGCCGACCGCGGCGAGCGCAGACCCGCTGGTGAAAGCGCGAATGTTCTGGGCTTCCCCGGAGGATGAGACGGCGCTGGCGGCGGTGAATCTGGATCTTGCGCTTTCGCCGGAGCCGGTGCCGCGGGCGAAGCAGGTGTTGAATACGCTGCTGGCAGGGCCGGTGGATTCGGATTTGCGGACGCTGCCGGCGGATGCGGCTCTACTGGCGTTTTATTTGTTGCCGGACGGGACGGCGATCGCGGATTTTTCAGAGGCGCTGGCTACTTCGACGCCTTCGGGTATACAGAGCGAGCAACTGGCGGTGGATTCGATCGCGCGCACACTGGAAGCGAATGTGCCGCAGGTGCGGCGGCTGAAGATATTGATTCACGGGCAGGAAGTGGAAACCCTGGCGGGGCATCTGGATTTGACGCAGATGTTTGTGGTGAATACGAAAGCGACGCAGCCTGGACCGCTGGTGGGCGGGGCGTTGCCAAAGGCAACTAGCGCGAGCGCGGGTTTGGCGGCGGGGAGCGCGGCGGGGAAGAAAGCGCAGCGTTGACAGCGGGCACGGCGGGCGGCAGACTGGCGGAACTTGGTGGGGTGCTGCGGAGAGATTCGCAGAATACAGGTAGATCTTTTTTTCGGAAGAGATGGGCGTGTGGGGGCCGGCGTGAGAACTGATGGACGGGGCGTGGATCAGATACGGCCGCTGAAGATTACTCCGGATTTTATTTCTACGGCGGAAGGCAGCGTGCTGATTGAGTTAGGGAAGACGCGGGTAATCTGCACGGCTACGGTGGAAGACGGAGTGCCGGGGTTTTTGAAGGGAAGCGGCAAAGGCTGGGTGACGAGCGAGTATGGAATGCTGCCGCGGGCTACCGAAGAGAGAACGGCGCGGGAAGCGGCGCGTGGAAAGCAGTCTGGAAGGACTCAGGAGATTCAGAGATTGATCGGCAGGTCTCTACGGGCGATCACGGACCAGGAAGCGTTGGGTGAGCGGACGGTATACCTGGATTGCGACGTGATTGAAGCGGACGGAGGAACACGGACGGCCTCGATAACCGGAGCGTTTGTGGCGCTGGCGCTGGCAATGGAACGGCTGGTGGCGGCAGGAATTTTGAAGAGTTCGCCGCTGATTGACACGGTGGCGGCGACAAGTGTGGGAATCGTGGATGACCGCGCGCTGCTGGACCTGGCGTACGAAGAAGATTCTCGGGCGGAAGTGGATATGAACGTGGTGATGACGGGCGACGGACATTTTGTGGAGATTCAGGCGACGGCGGAGGGGCGGCCGTTTTCGGGAAGCGAGATGCAGGATTTACTGGCGTTGGCG
>Ga0307475_10002672_pt1 | contig 10746 bp, 5 predicted proteins | sample atmos_gasesECM1C_FD_203317 | JGI IMG/M metagenome (GOLD analysis project Ga0307475, IMG submission 203317) | Hardwood forest soil microbial communities from Morgan-Monroe State Forest, Indiana, United States - atmos_gasesECM1C_515 | ecosystem: Environmental > Terrestrial > Soil > Temperate...
AACTGGACGAGGCCAAAGCCAAACTTGACGCGCAAGATGCGAGACTCGCCCAGTTCAAGAGACAATATCTTGGTTCATTGCCCGAAGAGGAACAGACCAATCTGAGCTTGCTAATGGGGATGAACTCGCAGCTTGAAGCGAATACCCAAGCGTTAAGCCGCGCGCAGCAGGATAAGGCTTTCAATGAGTCGTTGCTCAATCAGCAGCAAGCCAACTTGGAAACCTCGCAACATCAGCCAGTCCAGAATCCCGAAACACTAGAACTGCAGCTCAATGCACTGCAAGACCAGCTCACGGTGCTGCAGGCACGCTACACTGCCGAGCACCCGGACATCATCAAGATCAAGAACAGTATCGAAGAAGTGAAAAAGCGGATGGCTGAAGCACCAAAGCCAAATCCTTCGAGTAGCGAGACTCCCCAAACGTCGAAAAGCGAGCCTCCGCAGATGCAGCAGCTCCGCGCAAGACTACGTCAAGACGAACTAAATATCGTGGATCTGACCAAACGACAGGCACAGGTCCAGAATCAGATCGGAGTGTTGCAGGCACGTGTGCAGGCAAGCCCGGTGGTTGAGCAGCAGCTTAAGGAGATGACCCGTAGCTACCAGAGCGCACTCGACTTTTATAATGAATTGCTCAAGAAACATGACAATTCTGCAATGGCTACGGATCTCCAGCACCAGCAGGAAGGCGAACAATTCCGTGTGCTTGACCCGCCTAGTCTTCCCGATCAGCCTTCGTTCCCGAAGAAGCCGTATTTCCTGGGTGGGGGGCTCGCCACAGGTCTTGCCCTAGGGGTGGGAATCTTAGCGTTGATTGCAATTAGCGACAAATCGATCTACACGGAACGTGACGTCGAGCTTTGCCTCAAGGTTCCGGTCCTGGGACTGATTCCAAACCTGGAAATAAAGACATCCATCGGAAAGAACACCCCGCTAGGAGAAAATGGCTATTTGCCAATTAGTACGAGGGCCTGAAGGTTCTGCTAGAAAAGGGTATCCGAGGGAAAAATGAGCCGGATTCACGAGGCACTCAAGAAAGCAGCGCAGGAGAGATTATCGGAGGGGGCCACACGCACAGTGCTGGACCTCGAGGATGTCGGTGCTGGCCTCGTGTCGCCATCCGATGTCACAAGGCGAGTAGCAGCACCACCCGCTCACAACGCTTCCACTCCAGAGGGTTCGTCCTTCCTCAGTTTTGATGACCTTCTAAAACGTTGTGCTCATCCGAACTGGCAATTGGACCATCGGATGAATGTCTTCCTTAAAGGAGACAATGGGAGGATTGCCAGGGAGCAGTTTCGCACACTGCGCTCAAGGCTGTGTCAAATTGCAGCGACCCGTCCCCTGAAGCGCGTGCTCGTGACCAGCAGCGTCCCAGCTGAAGGAAAAACGACTGTTGCCGCAAACCTGGCACATTCGATCGTGCGTCAGCCAGACCGTCGCGTGCTTCTGATTGATGCGGACCTCCGCTCCTCACGGATGCATGAATTGTTCGGTGTTCCCAATGGTCCGGGTCTCACCGACTACCTTCGCGGAGAAGCAGATAAATATGCCGTGATTCAGAATGGTCTAGAGGGGAACCTATGCTTCATCCCGGGTGGAAGCGAAACTTCGAACCCGAGTGAATTGCTCCTTAGCGATCGCATGAAGAAGTTGCTAGACCTCGTCACTCCTGTTTTTGATTGGATTATTTTGGATTCACCACCGGCCCTGGCTGTCCATGATGCGAGTATTCTGGCGGATCTCTGCGATGGAGTACTTTTTGTTGTTAAGGCCGGAGAGACCGCCCACGAATTGGCAGAGAAGGCATCCTCAGAATTTCTGAAAAAAAATCTCCTTGGTGTCGTGCTTAATCGCGCCGAAAAGGACGCGTCTTACGGTGGCTATTACTCCGGTTATGTGGGTGACGACCGAGAGGACACCGACGCAAAGTAGCCCTTCACGTCGTCTTCCGAATGTTTTACGATTTGACAGAATATTCTTGCTCTCGACGCAGCGGGATCTTTCAATTTCACAGTTCGAAAAGCGCATCAATCCACGACTGATCCTCATCCCTCCATCATCTAATTCTTAAACGTCTCTGCGCGATGCATGTAGTGCCGCTCATAGAATTTCCGGTACTCGCCGGAACGCGCGTGATCGAGCCACTCGTCGTTGGTTTGATACCAGTCGATCGTTCGGCGGATTCCTTCGTCAAAGTTAACCTCGGGTTGCCAACCCAGTTCCCTGCGGATCTTGGAACTGTCCAAAGCATATCGGCGATCATGTCCCGGGCGATCCTGCACAAATTGCATAAGCGATTCAGGCTTCCTGAGGTGATGCAGTATTGTCTTAACTATGTTCAGATTTGGTTGAGGCGTTCCTGCGGACACATTATAAACAACTCCGGGCTTCGCCTTCTCCAAAGCCAGGGCAATGGCTCGGCAGTAATCTTCGACGTATAGCCAATCGCGTTCCTGCATTCCGTCGCCATAAATGGGGAGCGATTTGTTCTCTATCGCGTTCGCGATCATGAGGGGAATCAACTTTTCTGGAAATTGAAATGGTCCATAGTTGTTCGTGCAACGCAACACGATGGCCGGAAACCCGAAAGTATTAGAATATGCAGAAACCATGTGATCCGCCGAAGCTTTGCTGGCGGCGTAAGGGCTGCGCGGATCCAACGTGGCCTCCTCCGTAAAGCTATTCCCCGCCTGTGCGCTGCCGTAGACTTCATCTGTGCTGATGTGCACGAATCGAGGCACTCGGGCCTTCCTCGCGGCCTCAAGCAGACAGTACGTCCCCAGCACGTTTGTTCGAAGAAAAGGAGACGCGTCTTCTATGCTGCGATCCACATGCGTCTCGGCTGCGAAATTCACCACTGCATCCGCACCTTTCGCAAGGGCATCACGAACGGCTTGTGGGTCAGTAATATCGCCATAAACAAACGAGTACCGACGATTGCCGGCAATGTCCGCAAGATTTTCCACATTGCCCGCATAAGTCAGTTTGTCGAAATTCACTACTTCTACCTCGCCCCGGGACGCGAACAGGTGACGAATAAAATTCGAGCCGATAAAACCCGCGCCGCCGGTGACGAGAACTTTCAAGCGTTTCCTCTTTGTCTTGGTGAACTGTCCACCATGATTGCAGCTTATGCCCTATTTGTCGCTTCTTGCGTATCGCGGCGGGGCGCCACGCCCAGGGATCTTGTTTGCTCCTGTTTCCGCCACCATGTTCGTGGCACGAAGAAGCGATTCAAATGTGCCCGCATCGGTCCACCAGCCATCGAGGATACTGTGGGTAAGCGTACACTCTCGAAGGTACATGTTGTTCACGTCGGTGATCTCTAGTTCATTACGCCAACTTGGTTTGGTTTTTCCTATCTTCTGGAACACAGTCTGATCGTAAAAGTAGATGCCGGTTACGGCATAGTTTGATTTCGGCACCTTGGGTTTTTCCTCGATCCCGAGAATCCGTCCGCTTACGACCTCCGGGCATCCGAACCTCTCGGGGTCGGGAACTTCCTTTAGGATAATGTGCGCGCCGCGCCCCTGCTTCTCGAAGGCTTGACTCGAGGCGATTATGTTGTTCTCGATAATATTATCTCCTAGAACGACGCAGATCTTTTCTCCTTCGACAAAGGGTTCCGCGAGACGCAGGGCGTCGGCGATGCCGCCTTCCCCTTCCTGATAAGTGTAGTGGATGCGATGCAGCTCGAAATCCTTGCCATTTGAGAGCAGTCGCAGAAAATCTCCTGAGTTCTGTCCGCCAGTAACGATGATGATGTCCCGAATCCCAGTATCCACCAGAGTTTGGATCGGATAAAAGACCATCGGCCGGTCATAGACAGGCAGCAGGTGTTTATTAGTGACGCGCGTGAGCGGATAAAGCCGTGACCCTTTACCACCCGCTAAAACTACACCCTTCATGGAACTCTTCTCCCCTAGGAAGGGATTGTATTAGGCTGTACAGGAAATCACAATTACCATCCCGGTTTTCCCCACAACGGCTCCATGGTGGTGGGTTTGACTCTGCGCTGCTCAGCGCTCTTGTTGAGACGAAGACGACCGTTGCATGGCAGGCTTCATCTCCCATAACTGATCGAAATCACGGGCGACGGCAGCCATGACGCGGCGATTCTAACCGCCGCGCGCCGCCCGGCTAACTCCAACCGTCTCTTCCCGCTCAAACACTTCAACCCTGCCAGGAGGGTAACGATGTACCCTTCCAATTCCACGCTGGCCGGCTGAATAGACATTGCCAACCAATCGCGATAAGCTACCGCCCCGGCCTTGCTCTCCCGAAGGCCTGTGCGGTGGCCCGCGTGAGCCATTTCTTACCTCTCTAATTTTGGGGAAATTAGTGCCCGATCTGGAGGAACCACATGAAACGGTCATGTCTGGTCTCAATTCTTTTTCTTATCGTGGCTCAACCCTTAGTGGGGGCCATCGGAATTGACACTACGATATTCAAAGATCAAGGTACGGCGAGCACCACTGTTAGCACGCCGGCCTTTTCAACCACTTCAGGCAACGAACTGCTCCTCGCGTTTATTTCCGCCGACGGAGTTTCCTCGCCCAATACGACCGTAACGCAAGTCGCTGGCGGCGGCCTTACTTGGGTGCTGGTCGAAAGAACCAACGTGCAAAAGGGCACCGCAGAGATTTGGCAGGCATTCACACCGTCGGTGCTGAGCGGCGTCACGGTGACCGCGACGCTGTCACAGAGAGTGGCCTCCTCCATTACCGTCATGAGCTTCAATGGCGTGAACATTTCGGGGACGAACGGTTCAGGGGCCATCGGCGCCGCCGGAAGCGGGAATAACAATCCCGGAGCGCCAACTGCCACGCTCGTTACCAAGGGCAATGGTTCTCTGGTGCTCGGCGTGGGCAACGATTGGGACAACGCAATTACGCGGACCCCGGGGACTGGACAGACCGTAGTGCATCAATACCTGGCGCCCGTCGGAGACACCTACTGGGTTCAAATACATAGCGGCCCGATTCTGCTGAGTGGGACGAGCGTGACAATCAACGATACGGCCCCAACCGGAGACCGCTACAACCTGAGCGTCGTCGAAGTTATAGCTGCCGCAAGCGGTGGAACTACGGGGAGCATTTCTGGCACGATCAGTCCAGCGATGAGCGCCAACGGAGCCTTGGTCACCCTATCGCAGAATGGGACTACCGTCGCCACCCTGACGATGGGGACGTCAGGAAACTACCTGTTCAACAGCGTCGCGAATGGAACTTACACCGTGACGCCGAGCGAGGCAGGATTTACGTTCACTCCGGCGAGTCAAAGTGTCACGGTCAACGGCAACCCAGCGGCGGTTCCCGTTTTCACCGCCTCCGCACTGGGCGGGAGCATTTCTGGCACGATCAGTCCGCCAGCCAGTGGCAACGGAGCCACGGTCACGTTGTCGCAGAATGGCACGACCGTCGCCACGACCGTCGGGACTTCAGGCAGCTACGGTTTCAGCAGCGTCGCTAACGGAACCTATACCGTGACGCCGAGCGAGACAGGATTCACGTTCAGTCCGGCGAGTCAAAGTGTCACGGTCAACGGCAACCCCGCGACGGTTCCCGTTTTCACCGCTACGCAGGTAACGTGGACTATTTCGGGAACGATTACACTAGTTGCGACTGGGGCAACCGTAACGCTGACACAGGGCGCCACGACCATCGGGACTGCAGCGGTCAGCGGTTCCGGCACTTACAGCTTTTCAAACGTCCCGAACGGAACTTACACTGTGACGCCGAGCGAGACGGGTTTCACGTTTAGTCCCTCTAATCGGACGGCACTGGTCAACGGGGGTAATGTTACGGGCGTTAATTTTACGGCGCAGGGCGCACCGCCTTCACTCCTATTCCCGGATCTTCGGGACATCATCCCAACGGGTAAAATGTCCATCGTCGGTACGGGGGCCACTAGGCAATTTCAATACACCCATGACACCTTCAACGCGGGTCCCGGTCCGCTTGTAATCAAGCCGGTTTACAATCCTGCTTCCGGAAATTACCAAGGGACCCAGTACATCTACTCACAGAATTCGTCAGGAGTCTGGTCGCTCGCCCAGCAAATCCCGGTGGCGGGAGTATTCATCTTCGATTCAGACCATGGGCACTTTCATTTCCCGTTTGTGACTTATGGACTCTACACTGTAGGCGCGAACGGAGGCCCTGGTACTCCTGTAGCTACGAGTGGCAAGGTCTCGTTTTGCATCGATGATTCCTTCCTCTACGATCCGACCCTGCCCAATGCTGGGGCCCTCGGCAATCTGGGTTCGTGTTCAGACCCAACTTCTCTGCGCGGGCTGGATATCGGGGCGGTCGACGAGTACGACCAAACCGACGCAGGACAATCCATCTCCATCGCTGGTCTGCCAGACGGCACCTATTGGCTACGAGCGCTCGTCGACCCGAACAACTATCTCGCGGAGACCGACAAGACCAACAACGAGACCGATGTCGAACTCACAATCACCGGCAACACCGTTCAACCGCTTAAGACCCTTATCCCAGTTCTAAATGCACCGCCAAGCATCACATTAAATTCGCCCTCGAACGGCACCACGATATCCGGCACAGTTCAATTGACTGCGAACACATCGACGACCAGCGGCGTGCAGTATTTGATTGATGGCCAGGCGTTTGGAGGCGTTGCTTCCGCTCCACCATATAGCGCATCTTGGGATACCACGACCGTACCGAACGGAGCCCATTGGCTCGCCGCTCAAACCACGGATCCGACCGGCATCATTGGTACTTCCGCCGTGGCTTTGGTCACCGTTTCTAACACAACTAGCACTGGGCCGGTAATCCAGTTGACAAGTCCAGCCACGGGATCAATTCTATCCGCGACCGTCACACTCTACGCTACGGTTGGCAGTAGCCAACCGATATCGAATGTAGTGTTCTACGTCGACTTAGTACAGGTGGGGTTGCCTGTGACCGCCACGCCATACATGATTTCGTGGGACACAACCAAAGTGGCAGATGGTCAGCACACAGTCACGGTTTCAGCCACCGATACGCTCGGAAACGTCGGTAAGTCGGCACCTGTGACCGTCACCGTGAACAACAGCCATCCTGCAAATCTGATCGGGACAGAGGTTTCCCTTTCGGTGGACGGGCAGGGCACGATGACGACGCCGCCGTTCTCCACCACTACGGTCGGGGACCTTCTTGTCGCATTCGTTTCTTATGACGGCCCGTCCGGCTCAGCGCAAACAGCCACTGTGAGTGGCGCGGGCCTGAATTGGATACTTCTCGAACGCAGCAACACGCAGTCCGGTACGGCGGAAATCTGGTCCGCGCGAGCCAATGGAACACTGTCCGCAGTGACTGTTAGTTCGCAACCGGGAGCCGGAAGTGCCTACCACGGGTCCTTAACCGTGATTGCCTTCACCAACGCCGCCGGCACAAGCGTCGTAGGTCGGACGGGGGCTTCGTCGGGGGCACCGGACATTCCTCTTCCCGGCGTGATTGCCGGTGATTGGGTCTTCGCCGTGGGAAACGATTGGGATAACGCGATCGCCAGGACGCCGGTGAGCGGGCAGGTGCTCGTACATCAGCGCGTGGACACACAGGCCGGCGACACCTACTGGGTGCAATCGACTACGGCACCATCAACGGCCAACGCGCTCGTCGATATTCACGACAGCGCGCCCACAAGTGACCAATGGAACTATGCGGCTGTCGAGATCGCCGCGACACGCCAGTGACGACAGGGGTGCAGGCGAAATCGAGCCTACTCAACACAACTCACTCAATTCACGTACCTTATTTCTAGGTTCAGCGCATTTCGCGGGATGGTGGACGAGCTAAGCCTATGTCCTCTCCTCCCCACGTATTGAACTCAAGCGTTTCTAAACTATCTACGGAGCCGGAAGGATTTCGCAAATCGAGAGATTGTAGCGATCTCCGGTCGGGGCCGTGTCGTTGATACTGACGGACGTCCCACTTAGCACCGTGGTAGCGGTCTGCCGCTGTACCCAGTAGGTATCTCCGTTGGCTGAAAGCAGCTGGTGAACCAGAGTTTGGTTCGCTCCCAATGTGCGGGAGGTGGCCGTATCCCAATCGTTGCCGACACCGAGCACCATCGAGTTGTTGCGTGTCGTGATCAGACTTGCCAACGGCGCGCCACTGGAGGCACTGGCCGTTACAGTCGCACCGACGGGACCAGCCGGGTCTGCGCCTATAAAACTCATCACCGTCATCGAACCCGTGACCGTCTGTGAGAGATTGGCGGTCACCGTAATGTTCGTCAGCGGCGACGTGGCGAACGCACGCCAGATCTCTGAGGTCCCCAACTGCGCATTCGTGCGCTGAACCAGCGTCCAAGTGAGGCTGCCACCGCTGACGCTGCTAACGGTTACACTGGCCGAAAGCGCATCCGAGGCGATGAAGGCCAGCAGGAGTTCATTGCTGGCGGTCGTCGAAAACGCCGCGGTCGTGATTGTGCTGGAGGCCGAGTTGTTATCTTTAAATGTGGTTATATCAATTGCTAACCCCGTTCCGGCGGTCTGCGCGGTGAAGTTCACGCCAGTGACGTTTGCCCCGTTCACTGTCGCACCTTGAGACGCAGGGCTAAAGGAGAAGCCGTTCTTTGAAGGGGTGATTGTGTAGGTGCCGTTGATGATGCCGGTGAAAGTAAATGCGCCGGTGCCGTCGGCCGTGGCGGTGGCGATGGTCGTCGAGCCTTGCGTCAAGGCGACAACGGCACCGGTGCCGTTGGCCGCCGGCGTGATGCTGCCGGATACGATCCACGTCTGCGTTGCTGCGGTGAAGTTGACCCCGCTGACCGGCGCTCCGTTCACGGTTGCTGCTTGCGAGGTCGGACTGAAAGCGGTTCCCGACTTCGTCGGGGTCACTGTGTACGACCCGTTGACCACATTGCTGAAGCTGTAGTTACCGGAGACATCGGCGGTTGCGGTGGAGATCGTGCTGCCGCCCTGGGCTAGGGTTACCGTGCTGCCGCTGCCGATCGACGCTGGCGTGATGCTGCCGGAGACTGTAAAGCTGGGCGCAGCCGTCGAGAAGTTCACATTGGGAACGCTTGCTCCGTTGATAGTCACACTCTGGCCAGCCGGCATGAAGGTTGCTCCCGTCTGGCTTGGCGTGACGGTGTACGAGCCGTTCATCAGCACCTTGAAGATATAATTCCCGTTGCTGTCAGTCGATGTCACTCGGCTGTCGGTGCCGCTCAAAGTGACCGTGGCGACGCTCGTAATCCCCGAAATGTGCCCCGCGACGCTGTACGTGCTAGTGAGCAGCACGTTCGAAGACGGCGCGAGGGGCGTGGCGCCCATGTCATTCAAGATGTTAGTCGTGATTTGTGCCACTTTGGCGTTAACTGCGTTGATGGGGGCCATGGTATTGTCCAAGCCCCAACTCCACTGAAGCGTGGACGCGTCGAAGATGAGCGCGCCTCCTGGCAGTTGGTGGATCACCGCATTGGCATTCGAACTCGAAGTAGGCGAGTTGGAAAGCACGACCAGGCCCTGGACGTTTGCTGGCATATTGGAGGTTGGCAGGCCTGCGGTGTTATCCCACTCGTCGCCCACCAGCCCGGCCATCGAGTTGCCGTTTGCCAAGCCGGTGTTCCGATAAAAAGGATACGAGCTTTGTGAGACCACGAACGGGAAGCCGTTGTCTGTATTGGTGAAGTCACCATACATCGCGCCCAAGAACACGTTTTCCGGACGATTGATCGGTGAAGCTCGGAAGTTGGTCGTGGAATTTGCCGGATCATTGAACAGCGGGTCGAACGTCGACGCAGACTCCTTAAACCCGACTATTACCCGGTTTGCTGTGCCACTCGAAGATGTTTCGTACCTTACTTGCCAGTAGCTACTGTTAGATGTAAAGACTGCGATGTTAGTCCCGGCATTCGCTGCGGCTTCAAGGTTGTTCCTCATGCTCGATGTCCAGTACTCGTTGTGACCAGCGGTCACATACGCCTTGTGCTGGACGATGGCAGCCGCATTGTTGGAGGTGTCCACGTTCGTGCTATAGCTGACATTGAAGCCCTGCGACTCCATCCAGCGGATCATCTGGTACTCCCACCGCAAGACCTGATCGTCTTCGCCGTTCGGGTTGGTACCAGAAAAGTCGAAGGCTTGATACGGCCGATCGAAGGAGACCTTTACTGCCGCGTTAGAGATGCTCTTCGAAGGCTGAGGCGGGGAGCTCAGGCCGGCATACAAGGATTTGCCGCCCCATCCGTTGTACGCCTGCATGGTGTTGACGTTCGAGTCGAAGAGTATATCGGCGTTACTGGAGTCGTCGCGCACGATGAAAGTGATGTAGTTGTCCTTGCCTGTATCGCTACGGCGGATGTGGGCAAGGTACAGACCGGTCGTCCAGGTCGTCGACGTGGTAATGGTGAGAGTGGGATTCCACGAGCACTGGATCAAGCCATAGGTCGTATCCTGCGGGCAACTGGGTTGCGACTGCCCGGCCAGCGTTCCAGCCGACATCATGAGTCGACCGCCGAGTCCCTGGTACCAGCCGAGGCGATAAAGATCTAGCGTGAAGCTGGCGCCGTTGCTGTTGACATACACAGTGACACTGCCGCCCTTGTTAATACTGGTGGCGCTCGCGTATCCCTCGATTTCACCCGCCAACGCCAAATTGGTTGGTTGCCACCCAGCGCTTCCCTGGTTGAGGTTCTCAGAGAGAATTGGGTTCGTTGTCACGGGAGCCACGGTGAAGTTTATGTTGGATTGGCTCGCCCCACTGATCGTCAGGGTTTGCTG
>Ga0307475_10002673_pt1 | contig 10746 bp, 8 predicted proteins | sample atmos_gasesECM1C_FD_203317 | JGI IMG/M metagenome (GOLD analysis project Ga0307475, IMG submission 203317) | Hardwood forest soil microbial communities from Morgan-Monroe State Forest, Indiana, United States - atmos_gasesECM1C_515 | ecosystem: Environmental > Terrestrial > Soil > Temperate...
GGCGCGCCTTAGCTGGGCTCGGGAAAACTCCAAACACCGCCGAACCGCTACCCGCCAGCAAGGCTTCTGAAGCTCCGTTTTGAAGCAAATCCCTTTTGATTTCAGACAGACGGGGATGCTGCTGGAAGACCGCTTCTTCGAAATCGTTGCGAAGAGGACCGCCCTGCAGGCTCCAAGCGAGAGCACAGAACCTATAAAGTCTAGGGTTTTCGCCGGGATTTGTCAATTGGGGCATTTGCGGGGAGCTAAGCCAGCGATATGCATCGGGTGTCGGGACGTGGATGGACTTGGGAGAAACGACCAGCAGATTCAGTTTCGGGATGTCGGGAAGAGCGTAGATTTCGTCGCCCTTGGCAACACCGAGGGCGCGGCCACCTTCAAGAAAGAAGGGGACGTCGGCGCCAAGGGCGGCAGCGATCTCGAACAATCGCTCACGATCGATTCGCTTCTTGCTGAGGCGAAGGTAGCCGAGCAAGGCCGCAGCGGCGTCGCTCGAACCGCCACCTAAGCCCCTCCCTGCCGGAATCGTCTTGCGCAGTGCAATGGCTACGCCTTCCTTCACTTTCAATTCACGGCGCAGCGCGTCCACCGCGCGGTACACCAGGTTCTTGGTTTGCGGTTCGCCGGAAAGGATCGCGTTTCCGGTGACGCGGAGCTCGATTCCAGGCTTCCGGGTGGCCTTCAGGCGCAATTCGTCTTGCAACGAAATAGTTTGAAAAATAGTGCGAAGTTCGTGGAAGCTGTCGGGACGTTTTCCGAGGACTTCGAGACGCAGGTTGATTTTCGCCAGGGCGGGAATGCGAACTTCGGGCATGGCAAAGTTAGGGCTTCACGTATTCCGGAGCGGACTTCTGCGCCACGCGACGTTTTGATTGGCTGACCTTTTTCTCCACTTCCGCGACCCGCTCAGGTTCGATATCGGCAGGGAGCACCCGCTTCCATTCAGCGAGAGATTTTTCCCATTCGGCGGCAGCCAATTCCGGGCGGCCGGACTTGGCGTAAACATCGCCGAGATGCGAGTGCATGGTGGGATCGTGGGAATCGCGTTCGAGTGCTTTGCGCAGCGTGGCTTCGGCGTCGGCAAGGTTGTTCTGCTTGAAATAGACCCAGCCAAGGCTGTCGAGGTACGCGCCGTTGTAAGGATCTTCGTCGAGCGCGCGCTGCACCAGTGATTGCGCTTCGTCGAGGCGGATACCGAGATCGCCAAGCATGTAGCCGTAGTAGTTGAGAACCGCGGCACTCTTGGGATTGACGGCGAGTGCTTTCTTGAATTCGGTTTCCGCTTTGTCGAAAAACTTCTGGCGTTCGTAGATGGCGCCGAGGAGAAACCAGGTCATCTCATTGTCGCGGGGCTGGCCGGCAACGGCTTCGGCGGCTCGAGCGGATTTTTCTGCGTCAGCATAACGGCGGCCGCGTTCATAAATTTGCGCGATGTTCAAATAGACTTCGCGGTCGGCTTCGCTGCCGTTGAGCTGCAAACGCAACAATTTGGCGGCTTCGTCGGTCTGGTTAGTCTCGCCGAGCAGTAACGCATAACTGGACTTGATGGCAGGGTCTTTCGGATATTTCGCGACGGCTTCCTTGCCTGCTTGCAAGGCCTTGGGCAGGTCCTTGGCCATGCGGTAGGTGTCCATGATCAGAAGCCGCGAGCGGCGGTCTTCTTCCTCACCAAGACGAGCGAGTTCCTCGTAGGTATTCACGGCAGGCTGGAAATTCTGGGTGTCGCGATAAAGTTGGCCAAGTTGCTGGTACAGAACGGCCAGCGAGCGTCGACGCGTAGGCATGGACGCGGATTGGCCCTTGACTCCGGTGACTGCTTCAGAGAGCACGCGAATCGCATCTTCGTAACGGCCCTGCGCCTCGTACACCATCGCTTCGTTGTACATGACGTCGAGGCTGCCGGGAGAATACTGGCGAGCTTTGATCAGCGTCTCTTCCGCCTTGTCCATTTGATGAAGTTCGCGATAAACCTGCGCAAGACGGAGATAGACGTCCGCATCATCGGGCATCAGATCGGAAAGTTTCTGGTAGACCTTGAGGGCTTCCGGATATTTTTCTTCGGAGAGCAGCGTCTGGCCTAGACCACGCTGATGGCTGGTTTCGCTAGGGTCCAGTTCGGCGGCTCTGCGGTAGGCGGCTTCGGCTTTGGGCAGATCCTTGGTCTGAGTGTAGGCGTCGCCCAGGAGATCGAGCAGCGTGGGCGACGAAGATTTGGAGGTGATGCCTTCGAGCAGCGAAATGGCGTCCGAAGACTTGCCTTCGTCGAGCAGCAACTGGGTCAACTGTTCGACGCCTGCTTCGTTTTCCGCGTCGTTCTTGAGAATGCCGCGAAGCACTTCTTCGGCGTTGTCATGCTTATTCTGCAGGCGATATAACCGCGCGAGCCACAGGGCGGATTCGCTGTCCATGGGATCGAGGCGAACGACTTCCTTGAATTGTGCGATTGCGCGGGTAACGGTTTCCGACTGGCCGGTGGTTTCGCCGGCGTTGCCCAGGCTACGCAAATAGATGTGGCCGAGCAAGCGGCGGGTCTGCGCGTCGTCGGGATTGCGCTTGAGGAGCGACTGCGCTTCGACTTCGGCGTCGTGGACGCGCTGGGCTTTCCAGTACATTTCGGCGAGGCGCTCGCCGATGACCGGCGACTTGGGATCGAGCGCGTAAGCCTTCTTGTAATAGTCGATGGCCTGGGTGGCGTACTCGCTGCGGCTGGTGGCCTCGTATTGCTGTTCTGCGAGGTGGCCCATGGTGTAGTTGAAATACGCGTCGGCGCGGCTGCTGGGCAGTGCAGGGGCGTCGGCAGAGGCGAACTCCTGTCCCTGCGGCGCGGCAGATTGCTGCGCGCTGCCCGCGGTTTGCGCGAAAGCGGGGGCGGCGGCGATACCGCTAGCGATGACAAATGCCTTGAGCTTTAGAAAGGTCATATATGCCCTGAAAAGAAAAGTATCCCATGCGAGCAAGGGACGGTCAAAAGCCAATTGCCAGACATTTCCAGAGCCAGGTGGAAGGCCGACAGCAGTTGGATGCGCGGAGAGCGGCGGAAGTTGGAACGAAAAAAAGCGCTTGACACTGTTTCTGTATTTCTGCAATTATCGAAATATGAAGAAACCTGACCCACTGCTGGTAACACGGTCGGCAGACCGCTTTGCCGCTCTGGGCGCGGAGCCCCGGCTAGCCATTCTGCGGCTGCTGCTTTCAACCCATCCGGCCGGAATGATTGCCGGCGAAGTGCAGGAAGAGCTGGAAATTCCGGCGTCGACGCTTTCCCATCACCTGGAAAAATTGAAGCAGGTCGGATTGGTCAACGTGCGGCGCGTCGGGACGTTTCTCTGGTATTCGGCGAATACCGATGCGCTGCGCGAGGTGCTGGGATTTCTGTATGAGGAGTGCTGCACGCGGAGCCGTGCGGTATCGCCGGAAACGTTTGTGCAAATTTCAAAGTGAAGCAGGAGCGGATATGAGCGAGCCGAACATTCAGGAAGTAGTGAAACAAAAATACGGCGCGGCGGCGAAGCTGGCTGCCGCAGGCGGAGTGTCTTGTTGCGGAGGGGGCGGTGAGCTTTCCGGCTGCGATCCGATTACTCGCGATTTGTACGACTCGGCGCAGATCGCTGGCTTGCCGGAGAAAGCGGTGGCTGCTTCGCTCGGTTGCGGGAATCCGACGGCGCTGGCGCAGCTGCAACCCGGAGAAACGGTGCTGGATCTCGGTTCAGGTGGCGGAATTGATGTATTGCTCTCGGCCAGGCGCGTTGCGCCAACCGGAAAAGCGTACGGCCTGGATATGACTGACGAAATGCTGGCGCTGGCGCGGGAAAATCAGAAGAAAGCCGGCGTGACCAATGTGGAGTTTCTGAAGGGCGCGATTGAAAATATTCCGCTGCCGGACAACTCGGTGGACGTGATCATTTCGAATTGCGTGATCAATCTGTCCGGAGACAAAGACCGTGTGTTGCGCGAATCGTTCCGCGTACTCAAGCCTGGCGGGCGATTTGCGATTTCCGATGTGGTGGTGCGCGGAGATGTTCCCGCGGAAATTCGCCGGAGTATGGAGCTGTGGGTAGGTTGCATCGCCGGTGCGCTGGAAGAATATGAATATCGCGACAAACTTTTTGCCGCGGGGTTCGAATCGATCGATATTGAAGCGACTCGCGTGTATAAGAGCGCGGAAGCCCGCGATTTCCTGAGCGCTGCTGGGCTGGATCCCGGCAAAGTCGGCCCGATGATCGACGAGAAATTCATCAGCGCGTTTGTGCGCGCGGTAAAGCCGGCGCGACAGAGCGCCACGATCGGCCCGTCCTGCCGCGCACCATCGTGCTGAACAGTAGATCCAGTGAGAGTACTCTCAGTGAGGAACTACAAGTGAAAAACAATCGCGGTGGCAAAACGGAAGAGGCTCGAATCCATTCCGAAAAAAGTTCGAACGAGTCATTGGCGAGCCCGCAACCCGCCGTCGAGCAGACCGATTCGAGCCATTCGACAAAGTGCGAGTGTCCGCCAGGCTGTGTTGGCCTGCCCTGCTGTAGGTGAGGAACGCGATGAACGATTCCTACAATATACTTTTTCTGTGTACCGGCAATTCGGCCCGTTCGATTCTAGCCGAAGCGATCATGAATCATCGCGGGGCACCGCAGTTTCATGGGTTCAGCGCGGGCAGCCATCCGACAGGAACAGTGAATCCGACCGCAATCAAATTACTGGCTTCGGCGCACCTGCCAATCGAAGGACTACGCAGCAAGAGCTGGGATGAATTCCGAAAGACCGGCGCGCCGCAAATGGATTTCATTTTCACGGTGTGCGACGCCGCGGCGGGCGAAAGCTGCCCGCTGTGGCCGGGCCATCCGATCACTGCGCATTGGGGCGTTCCCGATCCCGCCGCGGTGCGCGGAACGCCACAACAGATCGAGCGAGCGTTCCGCGACGCTTATTTCACGGTGGAAAAGCGAATCGAACTGTTTCTGAGTTTGCCGCACGCTTCTCTGGATGCCATGGAGATGAAGGCGAAGTGCGCCGACATCGGCAGAGCGTAGCCCAGACCAGAATCGTTAAGATTGAACTTCAGTGCAGGAAGTGGCGCATGCCGGTGAAGACCATGGCCATGCCGAGGCGGTCGGCGGCAGCAATCACATCATTGTCACGTACCGACCCGCCAGGCTGAATGACCGCGACGGCTCCTGCTTTGGCGGCTTCTTCCACTCCATCGGGAAACGGGAAAAACGCGTCAGATGCAACGATTGATCCGCGCAATGAGGACTGCGCTTTCATCACAGCGATTTTGACCGAGTCTACGCGGCTCATCTGGCCAGCGCCGACGCCGAGCGTTGCGCCATCTCTTGCGAACACGATGGCATTGGACTTCACGTGTTTCGAGACCTTCCAGGCAAATTTCATGGTCGCGAGTTCTTCGGCGGTTGGTGCGCGCTGGGTAACAATTTTCAACTGCACGGACGCCAGGTCCAGGAGATCCGACTGCTGCACCAGCATGCCGCCGAGAATCCGCTTCAATTGAAGTTCGCGCTCCGGCTCGAGACCGCCAGCGGGAAGTTCGAGCAGACGAAGATTTTTCTTGGCGGCGAAAATTTCTTTCGCCCGCGTGTCGAATCCCGGCGCGGCGATGCACTCGACGAAAAGTTTTGCGACTTCTTCGGCGGTGGCGGCGTCCACCTCGCGGTTGAAGGCCAGCACTCCGCCAAAAGCGGAGATCGGATCGCACGCATAGGCTTTCAGGTAGGCATCGCGGAGCGAAGCCTGTTCGGCGGTGCCGCAGGGATTGTTGTGCTTGATGATAACCGCTGCGGGCTTTTGAAATTCGGCGGCAATGCTGCGCGCCGCTTCCAGATCCACAAGATTATTGTAGGAAAGCTCCTTTCCTTGTAGCTGCTTCGCCGCGGCCAAACCTGAGGGCGGATTGCCGGCTGGAATGTACAGCGCGGCAGCCTGGTGCGGATTTTCGCCGTAACGCAGCGGCTGCTGGCGCTCGAGCGCAATGTGCACGCGTTGTGGCAGAGTTTCTTTGGCGACCAGAACCGCGTGCCCGGAAGCAACCGAAAGGCGTTCGAGTTCTGAGGTGATCATGCCGTCGTAGCGTGAAGTGACGGCGAAAACCTTTCGCGCCAGATCGAGCCGGGTGGCAATGCCGGTATCGCGATCGGCTTCGAGTTCAACGGCAACCCGATGGTAGTCGGCAGGATCGCAAACAACCGTGACGCTTTCCCAATTTTTCGCGGCCGAGCGCAACATCGTAGGGCCACCGATATCAATGTTCTCGATGAGGTCTTCAGCGGTGAGCCCGGCTTTGGCCGCGGTGGCTTCGAACGGATAAAGATTAACGACCACCAGATCGATCGGTGCGATGCCGTGCTCGGCCGCCTGTTTTTGATCCTCGGAAAGATTGCGGCGGAACAGCAGTCCGCCGTGGACTTTTGGATGCAGCGTTTTGACGCGCCCGCCCAGCATTTCCGGCCAGCCGGTAAATTCCGAGACGTCCTTTACCCTGACGCCGGATTCCCGCAAAAGTTTTGCGGTGCCGCCGGTGGAAAGAATCTCGATGTTCAGGGCTGCGAGGCGCTTGGCGAAATGCAGAACGCCGGTTTTGTCGAATACGCTGATCAGTGCGCGAACCACCGCCATGTCGAATCCTCCGCGAGGTAAAAACAGTTCAGTGTAAGCGGAACGGAGCGAATCGAAAAGCGGGTGACTGTGGAAACTTTTTGCGACGATTGCGCGCCGAGAGACGCGGATTGATTCAGGCCTTGACCAGGGCTTTCAGCTTGACCTGATTGTCGACGGTTTCCACGACGTATTCGACTTCGTGACAGCCTTTTTGCGTTTGCAGATCCTTAGTTTTCTTGCGGACAAATTCGGTAAAGCCGGCGTGAGTCAGTTTTTCGATGTTCTCACCAGCGTTGCGTTTTGCCTCCACGAATGCCTGGTACAGCTTTTCCACTTTCTCGGTTTCGCGTTCTGGCTCCGAGCAGGAGATGCGGAATACCGAAGGTTCGGTAACCGCGGTCGCGTAGCGCGCATTTGCTTCGGCCAGACGCTGCGCGCGTTCGGCTTCGATGGCCTTTGCCGCGGCGCCAAAATGGCGTTGCACCGCGCCTTCCTCTTTTTGCTTCAGCCGTTTGCGGAAAATGTCCTTGTACTTGGCATAGGTCTGGGTGAGGTTGTTGTAGCGGAAGCGCTGACCGTACTTCATGTCGCCAGAGCGCTCGCCGTATTTCTTGACGACCAGGTCGATGCGCCACTCAATTTCGTTGGGCGGACGTTTACGCCCTCCGCCGAAGAATTGATCGTATTCGATCTTCAGTTGGCGGATATCGCGTTCAAGTGCGCCGAGTTCTTCGTCGATCGTGGCCATGACGGCAGGCTGCTAGATTCCATGGTATGAGGCGGACAAGGAGGCGTCAACGATTCGTCCGCCAGGCGAAACTCAAGGTGAACTGTACGCGGGCGACACCCACCTGTACCAAAGCACAGGTAGCAAGACTGAGGCGATTGCGGGCGGGTTCGGCCTGTGCTCCAATACCCAAATGGATTCCCGCACAAAACGTTCGCTGGCGCCGGAGAAATCAGACCTGCTGCGGCAGATTCCTTCGGTGGATGAATTATTGCGTCAGCCGCGCATGGCGAAGCTTGCCGGGCGTATTCCACGCGAACTGCTGGTGGAAGTGGCGCGCGAGGTTCTGTCCAGTGTACGAGCGGAAATCACCGGGGAAAAAGGGGTGTCGGTTATTCCGATTATTCCAGCGGACCTCGAAGATGTAATTGCGCGCGAAGTGGAACGCATTCTCTCACGCACACTGCAGCCGGTGATCAACGCCACCGGCGTGATCTTGCATACCAATCTCGGCCGGGCCCCGCTTTCGCCGGGATTGCTCGAAGAGTTTCGCCAGACCGCGATCCACTATTCGAACCTGGAATATGATCTGGAGGCTGGAGCGCGCGGCAAGCGCGATGTGCACACCGCGGAACTGCTTGCGCGGCTGACTGGCGCCGAAGACGCTATCGTAGTGAACAACTGCGCCGCGGCGATCTTGCTGGTGCTGGCGGCGCTGGCGCGGGACGGCGAAGTTATCGTGTCGCGTGGAGAATTGATCGAAATTGGCGACGGGTTCCGCATTCCGGAAGTGATGTCGCAGAGCGGAGCGGTGCTTCGTGAAATCGGAACCACCAATCGCACACGCATTGCGGATTACGAAAGCGCAATTAGCGAAAAAACGCGATTGTTGCTGCGGGTTCATCCTTCAAATTTTCAAATCTCCGGATTTACCGACAAGCCGTCGGTGGCCGAGTTGGTGGCGCTCAGTCAGCGCAGCAAAATTCCGCTGGTGGAGGATCTCGGATCGGGCTGCCTGATGGACCTCTCCGCTTACGGCATCCACGAGCCGACCGTGCGGCAGAGCGTCGAAGCCGGAATTTCGCTGGTGACATTCAGCGGGGACAAACTGCTCGGAGGTCCGCAAGCCGGGATCATCGCCGGGAAGCAGGAGTTTGTGCAACGGGTGCGGCGCCATCCGCTGTTTCGCGCGCTGCGCGTGGATAAATTGACGATCGCCGCGCTCGAGGTCACCCTGGGCGCTTACCAACGCGGCGCGCTGGACGAAGTCCCGGCGCTGGCGATGATTCGCATGAGCACTGAAGAAATCGAAAAACGCAGCCGCAATTTCATTCGCGAGTTGACGCCGTTGCTCAACATGAACGAGCTGGACCTGGAAATTGCATCCGGCGAGTCGCTGGCTGGTGGCGGCTCGACACCCGCGGAATCGATTGCCACAAAAATTATTCGCATCAAGAGCCGACGCCATTCCGCTGCGCAATTGGAGCAACGCTTGCGCCGTGGACATGCTGGAACACCGGTGATAGCGCGCGTGGTAGACGATTCCGTGATTCTCGACCTGCGAACGGTGTTCGCGGAACAAGAGGCGGCGCTGGCCGAAGCGCTGGCCATGGCCCTTCGTTGATCGCGTTTCAAGTACAAAACGGGAAGCTGGTTGAAACTCACAAGCCCCGGCCGAGATTGCGGGCCGGCTGGGCGCTGGTGCGTGTGCGCATGGCGGGAATTTGCAATACCGACGTGGAAATTCTGCGTGGGTATCATGATTTTAGCGGAACGCCGGGACACGAGTTTGTTGGCGAAATCGAGGAGGTCGCCGGAGCAGGTACGCAAACGAAAAAGCGCTGGATTCGAAAGCGCGTGGCCGGGGACATCAACATTGCCTGCGGCGCGCTCGGATTTCGTCCAATTTGCCGATTTTGCAAACGCGGGCTGCCTACCCACTGCGAACGCCGCACAGTGCTGGGAATCGTGGCGCATGACGGCGCGTTCGCGGAATATCTGACGTTGCCGCTCGAGAATCTACATGTCGTTCCTGACGCCATCGGCGATGAGGCGGCCGTGTTCGTCGAGCCGCTCGCCGCTGCGTGCGAAATTCTGGATCAAGTGAGTGTGAAGCATTTTCGACAGGCGGCGGTGCTTGGCGACGGCAAGCTGGCGCAACTCATCGCGCGGGTGCTGCGTCCGGAGTTGCCACGCGTAGTGATGTACGGCAAACACCGCGAAAAATTGGCGCTCGCGCGGCAGGCGCGGATCGAAACTAAATTGATTCGCGACGATGCCGGCGATTTCGAGCGGGTCAGAGAAACGTTTGGATTGCTGGTGGAAGCGACGGGATCCCCGACCGGGCTGGCTTTGGCTCAGAAAATGACCGAGCCGCGCGGCACGCTGGTACTGAAATCGACCTTTCACGGCGCGGCGCCGGTGGAGACCTGGCCCATCGTGGTGAAGGAATTGAACGTGGTCGGCTCGCGCTGCGGCCCGTTCGATAAGGCCATTGCGCTGCTGCGCGCCGGCAAGGTGGATCCGCGCCTGCTCATTACACGGACGTTTCCGCTCAAGGACGCTTCGGCGGCAATTGCCTTCGCGCAAAAATCCGGCGTAATGAAGGTACTTCTCAAAAACGACTAGCGGCGGCACTGTGAGCTGATGCTTCTTTTGCTTTTGCATCCGTGTGCTTGTGTACGTTCGTATTTTTACAGCCGATTGATGCACGACGCCACGCACGCGGCGCCGAAGCCGTTATCAATATTGACGACGGTAACATTTGACGCGCAGGAATTGAGCATGCCCAGCAACGCCGCGACGCCAGCGAAGCTTGCTCCGTAGCCGACGCTGGTCGGCACGGCAATGACCGGAACCGCTACCAGGCCGCCAACCACACTCGGCAGAGCGCCTTCCATTCCTGCCACGCAAATAATCACGCGCGCATTCGCCAGCGCGATACGATTTTCCAGCAAGCGGTGAATCCCCGCTACGCCCACGTCGTATAGATGCTCCGCATGATTCCCCATGATGCGGGCGGTCAACAAAGCTTCTTCGGCGACCGGAATGTCGCTGGTTCCCGCGGTCACCACCAGAATCGTTCCTTTGCCTACGATTTTCGATTCGCGTTCGATGGTGATCACGCCGGAGCGCGGATGAAATTTCGTCGCTTTCAAATGCTTTCCAGCAGCGCGCTTTACACTTGAGAATGTTTTCAAATCGCTGCGAGTGATAAGAATGTTGTGACGGCTGTCCTTGACTGCCAGCATCGCGCGCACAATCCCCGCGATTTGGTCGGGGGACTTGCCCTTGCCGAAAATCACCTCCGCAAAGCCCTGGCGCAGCGCGCGGTGATGATCCACTTTCGCGAAGCCCAAATCTTCGAAGGGCAAATGCTTCAGGCGCTCGATGGCTTTCGCGGGCGCAAGTTC
>Ga0307475_10002675_pt1 | contig 10742 bp, 11 predicted proteins | sample atmos_gasesECM1C_FD_203317 | JGI IMG/M metagenome (GOLD analysis project Ga0307475, IMG submission 203317) | Hardwood forest soil microbial communities from Morgan-Monroe State Forest, Indiana, United States - atmos_gasesECM1C_515 | ecosystem: Environmental > Terrestrial > Soil > Temperate...
TGCCGCAGAAATCCGCGGCGTATGCTTTCACGAGCGCTGGATCGAGGTTGTACTGGCGGATAAGCAGACACAGTTGATCCCGCAGTCGAGGCTGGCTATTGCTTGAGCCGTTCGAACCGTGATGGCCATTCGCCTGCGGCGGAACCGCAGGGGGCTTCGGCGGAGCCGGAGAAGACCCGAGCTCTTCGACACTGCAGAGGCCGATCCCGTAGGCTTTGCGAAGAGCGCGATTGACAGCTCTTGTTTCGGCGATGCGCATCTCGGCACCGCGAACAAGGGGAGAAACGTTCGATGGATCGGCGTCGCCGTAGCCAACGAAACCCTTTGATCTGAATCTCCTAAATACAGTCGCTCGAAAAACCCAACGGTTCGAAGGAGCGTTGCAGAAGCTGCGAATCGGTGCGACTCGGATCCCAGAACATCCTCGTCGTTCAGCCAGACTAAGAAGCCCAGAATGAGTAACATACCAACGACTTTCCAGGAGCTGCAGATCACCAGATCCCAATGATACTTGATAGCGCCGCGTCAGGTTTTCCAGGACCTTTACTTGTGAATTGCTAATCTGATCAGGCCACAATTGCTCGGCTAGCGCCAAGTTGGCCTGAAATAGACGCCGGTTGTTGATTCGTCTTCGTTTCATAGTCTGTCCCTCAAACGTCAGAGTTACACATACATTCTCATACGTGATTGAAGAATTGTCAATCGAATTGTTGGCATAGCGAAGTCTTTCTCTTAGAATCGCCTTGATGAAAAAGGACGCGCCATTAGCTTTTCGAATCCCCGCCGATCTCAAGTGGAAACTGCAGCGACTCTCGAAGCAGGAGGCAAGAAGCCTCTCTCAGGTTTGTGAATTACTTCTCAGGATTGGCGTTGAGGAATACGACCGAGAGGGTCATCGTTATTTGCAGAAGGTGCTTTCTCATGCTCGAGCGGACGGCGAGGGTTAAGGGTCTCTGGTCGGCGTAAATCCGGGCTAACAACCAGTCTGGATTCTTGATGTATTCCCTCAGCTCACTCTCTTGGGCCTTCGTACTCTGTTCGGAAGTGCTGACTCTGACGAACAACGCCACGCGTTTGGTCTTCTGCATCGGGCTGCCTCGCATAGTGAAAAGAACCTAGGATGAATATAGGAAGCAGTTCGGGTGGATGGCCAGCCCCTTATTGGGAGAAAATTGGCCGAAATTGGCCCGCTTTGGCTTGCTTTGGCCCGTTTTCATTCAACTGCTGCATTGGCGGCTGGGCGAATCCTGAATCCCTCTCTTTCGACCGAAATTGTCCCGCTTGTCCTACTTTGACCATCCTGTCCTAATGGGTTGCCCTTCTCGTTCGCCTCCAACTCACCGAGTAGCTCCTGCTTTGCGTTGCCTTTATTCCTGTACATCTTCTTCGAAAGCAAAAGCAACCAACAATAGAGTCGCGGACGCGGAAAAAGCGTGCTTGCGTTAGAAACTTGGCAGAAAAATTCCAATCTGCCAAGCAATCGTCAACATAAAATTACGGGATGGCAAGAGGATGGGAAAGCAAGGCCGTGGAAGGCCAGGTGCAGGAATTTCAGGAAAGAGACAGTGCTGGGAAAAAGAGGCAGCTGACACCAGCTCAACTGGAATCGCGCCGGCGCAAGGAAGTGCTGTTGCTTTCGCGGGCACGGGTGGAGAAAGATCTGCAATCGAGTCGCGACCCGCGTTACAAAGAACAGCTCAACCGCGCACTGGCTGACCTGGATTCGCAACTCGCTGCGCTGAAAGACGCCGACTGACCTGTATCCCGCCTGCATCCTTCCACTACAATCATTCACCTGGCATCAAGGCCCTCTCGAATCCCCGGCAAACTTGGTTCTGTGGAAAGCTGGCGCGGATTCTGCGCATAATAGCGGCTTTCTCAAATGAGTTGGGAGGGCGCCATGAAGGAAAGCCTGTCGGACTTCAATGAGTTTCGAAGCAAGATGAACGAAGAAATCCTTACGAGCGACCACCTGGGGATGAAGCGTTTCTTTGCGCTCGATCATCAGGCGTATCAGGACGGCGCGCTCACGGGGAAAACCAAGGAGCTACTGGGACTTGTGGCATCAGCAGTGTTGCGCTGCGACGATTGCATCACCTACCACCTGGTGCAGTGCGGTGAGGCGGGCTGGAAGCGGGAAGAAGTGATTGATGCATTAAACGTTGCGCTGATTGTCGGCGGGTCGATCGTTATCCCTCATCTTCGGCGCGCTTTCGGGCGCATGCGCGAAATCCCTGGGCTGCGGGGGTAAAGACGGAAGGAAAGTATTTTACGTGAGCGTCAATCGCGGGGATGGCCGGGCTCGGGATCTTCGATGAAGACCACGCCCACCCCATTCTGATTCTTTTCGCGGCCCAGATCAAAGTGAACCACGGTGCCGCGAAGCGAGAGAACGCTCGAGCGATTCTGATCTCCGGCGGCTTCGATCACTACACGCAATTCAGATTGCAGCCGCGGACGGCTGGTCAAGCAAAGATAAGCTCCTTGCAGACTCAGGTCGCGCACGGTGGCCTTCTCTTCGAACGTTGTACCATCTTCGGATTGCCCGGTGACGGTCGCGCTGAAGCGAATGCGCCGCCGCTGACCGAGGCGTGATTCGCGGATGGAGACATTCACGCCGCGCTCACTGAGGGTGATAGTCATGCCTTCCGTCGCCGCCCAAGTGGGAGGAAATTCCTGGCGCGCAGCGGAGAGGAAACTATCCACGAATTTGTCCGGTGAATCGGGATCGTGGTGAAACAGGATGAGGTTTCTCACTCTTGCTTCGCGTGCGACCTTCACGCCTTCGAGCCAACTCGAATGACCCCAGCCCTTGCGGTCCGTAGCGAGTTGCTCGGGCGAATACTGTGCGTCGTAAATGAGAACATCTGCGCCGTGGGCCAACTGGCGCAAGTTCTGATCGAATTCCACGACGCCCGGCTCGTTATCTGTGGCATAAACGATCGAACCTCCCGCGGTATCGAAGCGATAGCCGAGGCATCCCTGCGGGTGGTTCAGCCAGCAGGCTGTGATGCGCGTGCCGTGTACCTCCCACTTTTCGCCCCCGGTGACCTCGCGGAAGTCGCGCGCCGCGGTCATCATGGTGACGTCCACGGGGAAATACGGGCTGGCCAGCTGTGCCTGCAGCACCTGCTGGAGGCTATTGGGGCCGAGTGATTTCGATTGAAAACTGTAAAAATGGAAGTGGTTCTGAGACTCGAAGAGTGGATGGAAAAACGGAATGCCTTGGATATGGTCCCAGTGAAAATGAGTGACCAGAATGTGGGCTCGAATACTCTGGCCACGCAGCACTTGCATCAAGTGGTTGCCAAGCATGCGCAGGCCGGTGCCGCAATCCAGTATGAAGCGTGTACCGTCCGGAGCGGTCAATTCGAGGCAGGGCGTGTTGCCGCCGTAGCGCCAGGTATCGCGCTCGAGCGTCGGCGTCGAGCCGCGCACTCCCCAGAAAACCAACTTAGCTAGATTGTGCGTCATCGCCGAGCAAATCGTGGCGCGCGCCGCCTGCGTCCCCTCAAAGTACCACCGCGAAATCCATGGTAGGCGGTGGCGGCGAGGGAAGTCAATTGGGTTTCCTCCGCAGCGTTCATTCCCACGAATCAGGCGCTTGCCGCCTCGCGATCCAGTCACAATCTGGCCTACTTGGTCCCGCTGCGGGCTATTCGCCGGGACGCTTCTGAGAGTAGAATTTGGGCGATGCACTCACACGGACATGGTGCGGAGGGACACAGCCATGGTTTGCACAGCCACGGCGTGCACGCGCACGTTCACATTCCCCCCGGAGGCATGACCGCCATTCTGGGTGGCGCCGTGGTGGCGACTTTTGCGCTCGTGTTTGTGGAATTGGCCGCCGGTTATGCCAGCCACTCCATGGCGCTCATCAGTGACGCGGTGCACAACATGACCGATGTGCCGACCATGGTGATTTCATGGCTCGCCACAGTCTGGGCCAGCCGCCCACCTACGCCCGAGAAAACCTACGGATATCATCGCGCGGGAATCCTGGCAGCATTCGTAAACGCCATACTTCTGGCGATTGTGGCGACTTTTCTAGTTTTCGAGTCGATCGAACGGCTGCGCCATCCGGTGGACGTGCAGACCAACGTGATGCTCTGGGTATCGGTGTTTGCATTGGTTATCAACGGCGGCATCACGCTGGCCGTGCACAGCGAGCGGCGCGACCTGAATGTCCGTTCAATCTGGATTCACAATCTGGGCGACGCGCTCTCGAACATTGCCATCGTGGCCGGAGCGCTCGCGATTCGCTGGACAGGAGCGGCGTGGGTGGACCCGGTGATCAGCATCGCAATCGGCGCGATGGTTCTCTGGTCCAGCGCGGGAATTCTGCGCGAGAGCAGCCATATCCTTCTCGAAGGGCTGCCGCGGAATATGCAACTGGAACAGGTGGCGGGAGCGCTGCTGCGAATCGAGGGAGTGCAGGAAGTCCATGACATACATATCTGGACATTAGGTACCGAGCTGAATGCCATCTCCTGCCATGTGCGCATTCCGGACATGCATATGGAAGAAAGCGAAAAAATTTTGGCGCAAATTCGCGAAGTGCTAGCCAGAGATTTCCGGGTTACGCACACCACCATTCAATTCGAGCGCGCGGGACTCCCGGCTGAAGCTGGACTGTACATGCCGGAGCCAGTGCGGGGTTCGAAGTAACGCGAGAGCACAAATCCATTGCCAGCTCATCGAAGCTTGGATTCTTCCGGAAAATCAGAGGGCAAGCTGAAGAGGGACGCCGCGCTCCTGATTGACGCGCTGTGTTGCATCGGAGTCTAGGTCACCCACTGCGACAGTACGGCGGCCTCCATCAGGGGTGATGTAGACGATTTTGTCGCTCATGCGCGTGAAGGCCGCGGCCTGAAGCTGCTTGCCACTACGCAGCACGAGCGTGAATTCACCTTCATCGGGCAGAGGCACCGCCGCTTCGGTCGGCTCGGGTTGCGCTGGCGGCTGTTCAGCCAGCTGCTGCGGCGCCGGCTGCTGCACGATGATGATGGGCTGCTGGGCCTGAGGCTGCTGGTCCGCGTCAACAGGAACCGCGTAAGAACCGCCGCCATCGAGTAGGAAATATCCAGGAGAGAAGCGCGTGGTTCTCAACAGCCGCTGGGCAACTGCCAGGCGCGCTTGCGTTGCGGGATCGATGAGGGCCTTGATTCCCAGGTCCTGGTTCAACGCCGCCAAATGTTCAAAGTTGAAGCCGAAACCCGGAAACGGATTCAGCAAATCCTGGAGGGAAAGTGGATCGCCGCCAAATCCGAAAGAATCGTTTGAGTTGCCCGTCGCTGAGGTTGAGGCGGTGCGATTGCCTGTGCCGCGATTGGCGCCGGGATGCACCACCACAGGGTTTGCAGAAACAGTCCGGCCGCGCGCCGCAGTTGGCATGCCTGCGATACGGGACCCGCGCTGCGCTAATACAAGTTTGGGAAGCATCAGGAGCAACGCTACGGCCAAACCGACTTGGCATCTCAACTTCAAGATGACCTCGCCTTCACTTCATTCGACGCTCTAGCCAGCCGCACGGTTGCATGAATTATACGCCTCTCAGTCAAGCGCAATTCCTATCAAGGATGCCGGTTTCTCAGCGGCGGCCAGCTTGGTCTGTGGATAGGTCCTGCACTAGACCGGGGAACGTGGGAGGTTTCACCTTTGCTTTTCCCTATGGGCGGGATGTGCTATAAAAGTCCGTCCGAAGGACACCCACGGATGGCACATCCGGACGCGCCTGTACCGCCGGCCCAACCAACTGAGACAAGGCCCGTTGGGCACGGGACTGAGCAGAAATCGGAGTATGCTTTCGGTTATTGCCCGCGGTGTTCTGCACGACTGGAGCCGCGGAGTTGCAAGCTGATCTGCTCGTCTTGCGGCTACTATATGTCCTGCTCGGATTTTTACTGAATACAAAATCCGCGGCTTAGGTGCCAGCGGCCAGTTCCAGGACACAATTCAAGAACGGATAAAGAGTTTTCCAGGAGGCGTGAACGTGGCACTGAGAATGACGGAACGAGATGTGAATGGTGTGACCGTGGTGGACATCGAAGGGCGTGTCGTGCTGGGCGAAGAAAGCAACGCCTTCCGCGAGAAAATTAAGGGCCTGCTGGCAGCGGGCAAGAAAAAGATCGTGCTGAACCTGGCAAACGTGAGCTACATCGACAGCGCGGGGCTCGGCACGCTGGTAGCCACTTTCCACAGCGCACGGTCGCAGGGCGCCACGCTGAAGCTGGCCAACCTGGGCGCCAAGTTCAAGGAAGTGCTGCAGGTCACCAAACTTATGACTGTCTTCGACACGTACGACAGCGAAGACCTCGCCGTGAAGAGCTTCACCACGTAGTTCGCCGAGATTATTGTCGCGGTGCGGTCCGGCAGGAATGCCGGGCCGCTCGCCGGTTGTTCCGCGCGTCAGACCACTTACACTTCTATTCGCCTTTCGACTCTATAGATGGCCAGCCCGCTCAAAAGCTTGGGATAGAAATCCGTTGATTTTTGCGGCAAGACGTCGCCGCCGAGCGCGATATCCATCACTTGCTGGACGCGCACAGGATTCAGCAAGCAGGCGAGTTGCGCTTCGCCCCGGTCCACCGCCGCGACGGCCGCATCCATCTCGCGCTCATAGCTGATATTTTTTTCAGCGGCCACCGCTTCCGGTGTGATCCCCAGACCGTCGCCGAGAATCAGGCGGTGCAACAAGATCACATCGAGCCCGCGCTGCGCTTCGGAAACATCCAGCAGCCAGCGCTCGAGGTCCGCATCGCGGCGCAACAGAAACAGGTAGAAGGGTCCGCCCCAGGGATAGATGCCGATTGCCCGCCGGCCGTGATTTTGCCCGGCGAGATCTTTGCGAAACTCCGCATAGCTTGCGGCGCGCTCTTCCGCATTCTGAAAGGGGTAGGAATACCAGTCGAAGCTGCGCGCCAGCGCTCTACGAAAGCGGTCGAAATCAAAATCCGGGAGATCGCGGACCAGGCGGTGCGTGGGAAGGATCGTGAGGCCCTTCGAATGAGCATTGATAAACGTCATCATCGCGAATTCGTACGCCGCCAGCGGACCTGGATTTGCTAGGCGCACGCGGCATTCGTTGCGGTAATTCAGCGCCGTCTCATAGCGATGATGCCCGTCGGCGATGATGATTTTTTTTGCGCTCATTTCCTTCTGGATGTTCCGGAGGAAGGCTGCGTCGGAAACGGGCCACAGGCGGTGCGTCACATCAAATTCGTCGTGAAGCTCGAGCGGGGCGCTCCGGCGGCTGGCTTCATCGAGCCAAGTCTCGATTTTCCGGCCCGGATCATCGTAGAGCATGAAAAGCTGCCCCGTTTGCGCGTGCGTGTGGCGCAACAATTCCACGCGGTCGGCCTTCGGCGCGGAAAGAGTTCCTTCGTGCCGGAATACGACGTGGGCCTCATAGTCCTCGATGCGGCCGAGGGCGATGAACCCGGTGCGTATGCGGCGAGTCTGCGTTCCGGGCACGAGAAACTCCTGCGCGTACACATAAATTCCGGGGGCCGCATCCTGCACCAGAATTTTGTTCGCGATCCATTCTTCGAGCTTCTGAGCCGCGCGCGTGTACACATTGATTTCCGGCGAATCGCCCGGCAGTATGCGCCCCTTTTCGATGGCGATTAAATTGTAGGGGCTGGCAGCGTAATAGCGCTCCTGCATCGCTGGTGTGATCTTGTCGTAGGGCTGCGTGAGCACTTGGTCGAGCGAGACGCGCTTGGTGTCGTACCGGAAGGCGCGGAAGGGATGAATTTCAGCCATGTGGGCCTCGGGTGAAAAAGCGAACGCCGCAAAAGAGAGTCATTGTAGCAGCCGGCGCCGCGTGGGCCAAAAGTCAGCGGCCATGCTTCGGAACGCGCGATCGCCGAGTGACAACCCAACCTATCCCGCATAAAATAATAAATTCACGCGACCACTGCTTTGGTGTTCTGACGAATGCCTGACAACAGCAAACGCTTTTCCGGTGTGCGCGTCTTGATCTTCGATCTAGACGGCACTCTGATCGATTCGAAGCTGGACCTGGCCAATTCCATCAACGCCATGCTCGAGCACATGGGCCGGGCGCAACTCGCTCACGAGACGATTTACAGTTTCGTGGGAAATGGAGCGCCGGTGCTGGTCCGGCGGGCGATCGGCGAGGGCGCTACGGATGAGGAGGCCAAGGACGGGCTCGCCTTTTTTCTGAGTTACTACCGGATGCACATGCTCGACAACACGGTGACCTATCCGGGCGTTCGGGAAGGCCTGAAACTTCTGGAAAAACTTCCGATGGCGGTGCTCACGAATAAGCCGGTGCGATTCAGCCAAGCGATACTGGACGGCCTGGGCCTCGCGCCATACTTTCGATTTGTTTACGGCGGCAACAGTTTCGAGAAAAAGAAGCCTGATCCAATGGGCGTCGAAGTTCTGCTGGGCGAACTGGCGGCGGCGCCGCTCGAAGCGATGATGGTGGGGGACTCTGAGGTGGATGTGCGAACGGCGCGCAACGCTGGGATCTGGGCCTGCGGCGTCAGCTACGGTCTGGGAACCGAAGGCCTGGGCGCCCATCCTCCGGATATTCTAGTAGACAGTCTTACGGAATTGCCGGCCTATCTCAATGGCCAGACCGCTGCGCGTTAATTTTTTCCAAACGTGCGCTTGTACCAATCCCAGGTACGGCGCAAGCCTTCGTCGAAGTGGACACTCGGTTCGTAGCCAAGCATCTTGCGAGCCAGCGTAATGTCCGCCTGCGAGTCGCGGATATCGCCGGTGCGGGGCGGATCGTAGCGAGCTTGAATTTTCCTTGCCGTAATTTTTCCGAGCAACTGCAGCACTTGATTGAGCGTGATACGCGCGCCGGTGCCGCCATTGAAAACCATCCCGGAAGCGCCCGGGACCTCGCAGGCTCGCAGGGTTTCATCCACGACGTTTTCGATGTACGTAAAATCGCGCGATTGTTCGCCATCGCCATAAATCACTGGCGGCTGCCCCTCCAGCAGCGCCAGCATGAAGCGTGAGAGCACGCCGGAATACTGCGACGTGGGATCCTGCCGCGGTCCGAAAACGTTGAAGTAGCGGATGGAAGCGTTTTCGAGGCCGTAAACGCGGCCGAAAACTTGCGCGTACAGTTCGCCTACATATTTCGTGACGCCATAGGGCGAGATGGGCCGAGGCTGAATGGACTCCAGCTTCGGGAGTTCGGGAGTTTCGCCATAGGCGGAAGAGGAAGCAGCGAACACGAATCGCCGCACCTTGGCGTCACGAGCGGCCACCAGCGTGTTCAGCGTGCCGTCTATATTTACGCGGTTGGTTTCGAGCGGATCCATCACGGATCGCGGTACCGAGGTCCGTGCCGCGAGGTGAATCACATATTCCACGCCCCGGCACGCCGCTTGCACGTCTTTCAGATCCGCGACGCTCCCCGCTCGAAAATCGATCTTGCTGCGCACGTCGGCGAGATTCTTTTCATTCCCAGAAGAAAGGTCGTCCAGCACGATCACTTCCTGGCCGCGCCGGACGAGCTCGTCCACGATGTTCGAGCCGATGAAGCCCGCACCACCCGTCACCAGATAGCGCATCCGCGATTCTCTCCTTGGGGCCGGCGTACGTCGCAGGAATGATGTAATTCCAAAACGGGCGCCTGGATGTGGTGGCCTGTCTCTAGCGTTTCAGGTACGCTTGAATATATCCCGCCCGGCTTGCAGCGGGCAAGGATGCCGGCCGCTGGAAGATTCGGCGGGAAGTGTTGGCGAGGGGAAATGTTGAGTTCCAGACAATGAAGGCACTCGATCGCATTTCGGGAAGATTGGCTCTTACGATCGCTGCGACGCTTTCCCTAGCGATGTTTTGGGGCGGCGCCCTTTTGCTCGGGCCAAACACGTCTGCGGCACAATCGGCAAGCCGCAAGGGAACGAAAGCAAACGCGCCCAAGAAAGACGTTCCGAGCGACGTGGTCATGCCTTTCCGTGTTGGCGAGACCTTGAAATACCAGGTGGCCTGGGCGACATTCACGACTGCCGCCGCCGTGCAGATGAATGTTGCCGAGCGCCGCGACCTGTTCGGCTGGGGGACCTGGCACTTCCGAGCGGTTGCGCATACGATCAGTCCGGTTCGGTCGATCTTCGCGATCGACGATCAATTCGACTCTTATACCGATGCCGCTTCACTCGAAAGCCGCCAGTATGAAATGTACCTGAATGAGATGGGCAAGAAGCAGGACCGCGTGATTCACCTGCTTCCGATGGGGCAGGCGCCGCGCGGAGATGTGCCGCGCGTTGCCGTGCTGCCCGGGACGCGCGATCCGCTCGGCGCGCTATATGCTTTGCGCAGCGTGGATTGGCAAAGAACTCCAGAATTCCGCGTGCCGGTGTACGACGGACGCGACGTTTACGAATTGCGAGCCCGCCTGGTAGCTGCCAATGAAGCGATCACCGTCGCGGCCGGGAATTACTCTGCCTCGCGTATCTCCATTCACCTGTTCCAGCACGATAAAGAGGTTTCCGGAATGAATTTCTCAGCCTGGTTGGCGCACGACCCCGCGCGCACGCCTGTTCTGATGCAAGCAGACCTCCCCTTCGGCAATCTTCGAGTGGAGCTGACCTCAGCGACGCAGTAAACTGTTGGAATTATCAGGAGCGCGCCGGGTCAGTTTTCCGGCACCACCCAGTCATCCGGCGGGAAATCAATCTGCCAGAATCTGGCGGAAGACTTGCTGAATTCGATGCCCATCTGAGTTTTTCCGGCCTGCGTCGTGCCGAGAT
>Ga0307475_10002676_pt1 | contig 10739 bp, 9 predicted proteins | sample atmos_gasesECM1C_FD_203317 | JGI IMG/M metagenome (GOLD analysis project Ga0307475, IMG submission 203317) | Hardwood forest soil microbial communities from Morgan-Monroe State Forest, Indiana, United States - atmos_gasesECM1C_515 | ecosystem: Environmental > Terrestrial > Soil > Temperate...
CGGCGCGAGAAAGAGCTTCGCCGTCGAACTCCACCTCGAGTGCACCGTCTTTGGCGTCGCTGACTTGAATCGCGGCGGCGTACTGCCCCACGCACCCGAATAAAAAATCGCCGAAGAGATAACTTTCGCTTGCGTTGCCAACAGCGTGTTGAAGGATGAAGGCGCTGGCGCCATCGCCAAAGAGCCCGCCAAATTCACCGGCAACGCGGGCCGGAGTAAGCGTGCGGCTATGCACGTCGGCGGTGACGACCGCCACGGTTTGCGCGCCGCCCGAAGCGATCAGCGATTGCGCGACGGCGAGCGCGTTTAACAATCCCAAACACGCGCCGCCGACATCCAGTGCGCCGCAGTTTTCGCGCACGAGCAGCCGCGAATGCATCTGGGCGGAAAGCGACGGATAGTCATGATGGGTTTCGCCGGTGGCGATAATCCAGTCGAGTTGCTGCGGCGCGCAGGAAGATTTGCCAAGAGCTTCCTCCGCGGCTCTTGCGCCCAGCGTCACTTCATTTTCGCCATCGGCGGCGTAGGCGACTGATTCGATCCCCGCGCGGTTGCGCATTTTGCCGACGGGCATTCCGAACGAACGATCAACTTCTTCGGACGCCAACACGCGCGAACCCAGCACCGCAGATGAGCCCGTGAGCACAACCTGCGCAAGCGAACGAGAGGTCTTCTGGTCGAAGCTGACGTCGTCTCCGCTGGAAATGTCAGAGGCCGAATTCTCCATGGCCGCAAGCACTTCTCCAAGACTCGCGGACCGCTCGTTGAGGCCGGAACCAAGATCGGAAACCCCGCTGGCCGTCTCGACAGCGCGCAGAAAACTTACCCCCGCCATCGAATCGAGAATTCCAGTTTCAACGAGGATTTGATCACCGGGGATCGATAGCGCGGCGCCCGCTTCGCGGCGGAAGCATTCTTCGACCAGCCGCCGGGAATCTTTTTGCCAAGAGAGCGGGAATCGAGAATCGTTCATCAAAATTCCTCGAGGCCAGAGCGTATTCTGCCGAAAGGCGGCCGCGGCGGCAAGAGCGGGACGGTCAGCACAATATTGCCATATTGTTAACAACTTATCGTCCGGTGCAACTCGGGCTGATTTCTCAGTTCATGCTAGCGTAAGTAGATGCTCGAAATGTGACCGGCTATGGAATTCGGGCTGCACTGAAAAAACGTGCAGCAGGCTTTTTGGGATTACAAGAATTCATCGCGAAAGATGCATCCGAAAAAAATTTTCCAATACGTCGGGATTGGGGCGCTCTTCGTTTTGGTTGCAACGAGCGCGCGGGCGCAGCGCGTGCGGGGAGAGTTGCGCATCGAGGTCCGCGATATGCAAGGTGCGGCCCTGGCGCCGTCGGGTGAATTGACGAGCGAGGCAAACCAGTTTCGCCGCACTTTTGTGGCCGGAGCGGACGGGCGCTACGCGGCGCAGGATTTGCCGTTCGGAGTTTACCGGTTGAGTTTGAATGCGGAGGGGTTTACTCCTTGGACCGAACTCGTCGAGATTCGCTCGGAAATTCCGCTGCATCTCACCGTGACCATGGGCGTCGCGCCGTTGACGACGCAAGTACAGGTGAACGACGCCACGACGCTGGTTGATCCCTACCGCACGGGGGCGCTCTACACCGTCGGACGACAGGCGATGGGGGAGCACTCCTCGGCGCAGCCGGCACGCGATTTGCTAGATTTGGTGGCCGATCAGCCCGGGTGGCTGATGGAAGCGAACGGCGTGCTGCATCCGCGCGGCTCGGAGTACGACGTACAGTTCATCGTGGACGGATTGCCGATGACAGAGAATCGTTCGCCGGCGTTTGCGCCAGCTTTCGACGCCGATGATGTGGAATCGTTGCGCGTGATCACGGCGAATTATCCAGCGGAGTACGGCAGGAAGCTGGGGGGCATCGTGGAGGTCACGACAGAGAAGGATGTCCCATCGGGACTGCACGGGCAGCTTGACGTGGGCGGAGGAAGTTTTTCGACGGTGAACGGGTCGGCGGCGATTTCGTTTGTTCAAGGAAAAAATCGTTTTTCCGCAAGTGGCGATGGATTTCATACCGAGCGATATCTTGATCCGCCGGTGCTGAAGAATTTCACCAATCGCGGCAATGCCGCAGGATTTTCGGCGTCGTATGAACGGGATTTTTCGGATGGAGATCGCCTGCGAATCACCTTGACACATAACGCGGTGCGATTCCTGGTGCCGAACGAACTTGTGCAGCAAGTCGCGGCCCAGCGGCAAGGCATCGCCAACACGGAAACAAGCGGGCAGATTTATTTTCAGCATCCGATTTCCCAAGATCTGTTCCTGAGTTTTTCCGGAAGCGTGCGCGATGCGAGCGCGACGTTGCGCTCGAACGCGGCGGCCACGCCGGTGATTGTTTTGCAGGACCGCGGCTATCGCGAAGGATATGTGCGTGCGGATCTTGCCGGACATCGCGGGCGTCATGACTGGAAGACGGGCGCGGACGGCATTTTCAGCCCTGTGCACGAAGCTTTGCAGTATGCGATCACGAATCGGAATCTTTTCGATCCAGGAACGCAACTGCAATTTCTGTTTGCCGATCGCCGTTGGGACGTCGAGCCATCGGCCTACGTGCAGGACCAGGTGCGGCTGGGCAACTGGAACGCGAGCGCGGGGCTGCGGTTCGATCACTACGGATTCGTGGTGCACGAATCGGCTTGGAGCCCGCGAGTGGGCCTGTCACGTTTCGTTCCGGCGCTCAATCTGTTGCTGCACGCTTCCTATGACCGGGTGTTTCAAACGCCGGCGGTGGAGAATTTGCTGCTTGCCAGTTCTTCGCAGATCGACGCCATCAGCCCGTCCGTGTCGCGGCTTCCGGTGCAACCGGCGCGCGCCCAGTTTTATGAAGGCGGCGTCACCCGAGCGTTCTTCGCCAAGTTGCGGCTGGACGCTACGGTATTCCGACGGGACTTCCATAACTATTCGGACGATGACGTACTGCTGGATACCGGCGTGAGTTTCCCGATCGCTTTCGCCAAGGCCCGCATCTTCGGCGAAGAAGTGCGCGTGGAAGTGCCGCAGTGGGGACGCTTTTCGGGATATCTCAGTTATGCGAATCAATCGGGGATCGCGCAGGGACCGATTACCGGCGGGCTCTTTCTCGGGAGCGATGCGGCGAACCTGCTGACGGATACCAGCAAGTTTGCGGTCTCGCAGGACCAGCGAAATACGTTGAGGGGGCGAGTGCGATTCCAGTCCCCGCGACGCACCTGGCTGGCGATGAGCGCGCAATACGGCAGCGGCTTGCCCGCGGATACGGGCGGGGCGGATCCCAATTTCCTGCTGGCGCAATACGGACCCGCGATCCTGAATCAGGTGAACTTGAGCCTCGGTCGGGTGCGGCCAAATCTTTCGCTGGATGCGGCGGCGGGGGCGGAGCTCTATCGCAAAGAACAGCGGAGCGCCGCGTTGCAGATTCAGGTGTCCAACCTGGCGGATCGCGTGAAGGTAATCAATTTCGCGAGTTTGTTTTCCGGCACGGCGGTGGCGCCGCCGCGCAGCGTTTCGGCAAAATTAAGGCTGACGTTTTAGGCGAAGAGCAAGCGGCGAGTTGCGTCTCTAGCGAGCGAGTGATTCGAGTTCGGCGACGACGCGGTCGAGTTCGTCGATCAACGGGTTTGAACCGGCCTTGCGGAAAACTTCCACCAGCGAGCGATAATACCAGAGCGTGCCTTCCTTTTTTCCTTCAAATTTCTCGAAGACGGAATCGCCGTGCACGCGCAGTTCCTGGAGCGTTTCGCGCGCGTTGGAAAGCTTGTCGGCGGCAGAAACCAGCCGGACGTCGGCGGATTCGCTGGCCACGCGCTCGATGTAAGCAACCTTGCGTTGGCGCCAGGGCGGCTTTGGCTCGGTGTAAGCATCCGTGCAGCCATCGACGATGTGCGCGACGCGCGCGCCGAATTTCTTGCGAATCTCGCGGAGCCGCGGCAGGCCGCCCTGGTCTTCCACCGCGTCGTGAAGGAGCGCGGCGATGGCCATTTCTTCGTCGCCGCCGTATTCGATGACAATCGATGTAACGCTCAGAAGATGGCCGATATACGGGCGAGTCGTGCGTTTGCGGATCTGGCGCGCGTGAAGGAGCGCGGCATAGCCAAGCGCTTCAATGAACGGTTTCGTGACGAACGGTTTTTCTCTTCTCGATTTCGCGTGTGCCAAGAGGATGGTTTAACGGCGGCGCGCTTTGGCCAGCAGGCGCAGAATTTCGAGATAGAGCCAGATGAGCGTGACCATTAAGCCGAAGGCGCCGTACCATTCCATATATTTCGGCGCGCCCATTTGGACGCCGGTTTCGATGAGGTCAAAATCGAGAACCAGATTCAGCGCGGCGATGATTACGACGAAGAGACTGAAAGCGATGCCCCACGGGCCGCTGCCGTTGATCGCGGGAACGTTGATATGAAAGAGACCGCCAAGAACCATTTCGACGAGATAAAAAACGGCGATGCCACCGGTGGCCGCGATGACACCGATCTTGAATCCCTGCGTGGCCCGCACGATTCCGGTTTTGTAAGCGAGCAGCATCACGAAAAGCGTGCCGAAAGTGAGCCCAATCGCTTGCATGGCCACGCCGGGATAAGACTTTTCAAACATCGCGGAGATACCGCCCAGCGCCAGGCCTTCGAGGAGCGCGTAGATCGGGGCGGTGAGCGGAGCCCAACTCTGTTTGAAGATGGTAACCAGGGCGACGATGAAGCCGCCGAGCAGGCCACCTATCATCCACGGAATGGCCGCCTCCGGCGCCGTTGAGTGCGACAATCCCCACGTCCACGCGGCGGTTGCCACGACGCACAGGAGCAGAAAACCCGTCTTGTTGACGGTGCCCTGCAAGGTCATCGCTTCGCCGACAGCGACTTGACCCTTGAACGCTTTTTCGTTCAGCACCGGATTTGATGTGCGCATGATATTCGCCATTTTCACTTCCTCCGCTGGATTCAAACTATCAGTCTACGCTGCCTTGAACGCAAGTTCAAAACCGGCCGCAGTAAGGGAATAGAAGATAGCCTTCGTATTCGGGAAGTCCAATCCGCCCACTTATCTTGCCCACTGCGTCCATGCACAAGAGACTGCAAACGCCGATGCGAACATCAGGGCGATGGCCAAAAAATGAGATTGCTTACTGGGCCTTGCCATCGACGGCGATTTGGCTTTGGACCTGTTCCCTGAATTGTAGAGGATGATAGATTTTCTCGAAGACTTCGGGGGTGCCACCCGTGCCGCGCACGATCACGGTTCCGTAGCCCAGGATTCTTCCCAGGGCCGACTCATCGACCACGACGCTCTCGATTCGGGAGAGGAGGATTTCGATGGTACGGCGATCCGCGAGGCCGGTTTTGGCGATGACGCGCTTGTTGGTGACGGCCATCTCGGTGGCGTTGCGCTTCAGCCAACCGATCGAAAAGAGGGCCGCGCCGACGAGGAAGCAGATGAGCGCACCAAAATAGATGGAGCTGCGCGGAGGCATGCCTTTGGCTCCCCTGGTATTTGAAAACGACGCGATCAGAAAGACGATGGCCAGCAGCTCGAAAACCGCGGCGGCAGCCACATGCCCGAGCATGACAATCCAGTGCAGCTTGGTCTGATACTGGACGGTCTCGCCCGGGATGAGATGTTTTTCGACGTAGCTCAAGGCGCTCCTTGAAAGAGTAACAGCGATGGGTCTGGGAGTGTTGCGGCGACAACAACCCCGAATGCTTCAGCTCCATGATAAACAGGAAAACGAGGAATTCAGCCCTGCGAACTTTGGTAGCGCTAACGGGAATCGAACCCGTATTTTAGCCTTGAAAGGGCTACGTGCTAACCGTTGCACCATAGCGCCACCGGTCGTGCAGTGTAAAAACTATTACCAGAATAAGAAAAATCCGGGTAATGCACAAGCCATTGCCGGCCGCGGGTCGACTCGCTTGCATATTCCCGGCTCGTCGTCGTCGATTCGCAACCGGCGGCAAGCGCTAGGGGAGCTTCAACCGAACAGGATGGGTCCGAGTGAGACTCTGCTGAAGGCGTACTCGGTCAGGCGGGCTGCTGATAGAGGCCGATCACGTTGCCCCCTGGGTCGCGGAACCTCGCCGTGATCTCGGGCGCGTCCGCGCCGACGGGCTGCACGATCTCGCCCCCGTTGACGACGACAGCGTCAACAGTGGCGGCAACGCTGTCAACCATGATGTAGAACAAAAGGCCAGGCTTTCGAGAGGGCGGGCGCCCCAGTACCCAAGTGCCGCTCACTTCCCCGGTCGTATCGTCAAAGGCGATGCGGCCATCTCCGCGTTTCCGGACGTTCCAGCCGAAAACCTTTTTGTAGAAATCGGAAGAACGCGCAATGTCCGTCGCGGGCATCTCCATGTAGCAGATCTTGCCGTTCGCCAGTGTGGGAGGCATCCGTCTTCTCCTGGAGCGCCGTAATTCTAATGGGCGGCCCTGCATAGGGCAACCCCGGCTTCGCAGCCCGTCGGGACGGGTTTTGTGAGCGGGGTGCCCCCCATTCCCCCTTCCTAACTCGATAAAAGTGTCCCCCTCGGGGGGATGGGAAGGGTCACGCGGTGAGCGCGGAACGGAGCAAGGCGTCAGCGGAGTTTGGACTTGCCGGAGCGGTGTTTGGCGCTGTTCAGTAGTTGATCGAGGGCGGCACGGTCGAAGTACTTTCCGTGGAGCCACACGGCCTGGATTTGGGTGGTGTTGCGGATGTCAGCGAGCGGATCGACGGAGAGGAGGACAAGGTCGGCGCGTTTTCCGGGGGCGATGAGCCCGAGCTCTTCGGCACGGTCCAGGAATTCGGCGGGGCGAAGAGTGGCGGATTGCAGCGCGGCCAAAGGAGTGAGGCCGGACTCGACCAGCAAGCCGAGCTCGTCATGCAAGCTGAAGCCCGGCATGCAGAAAGGATTCATGGCGTCGGTTCCGGCGAGGAGCGGCACGCCGGCGCGGATCATGCTGCCGACCATTTTTTTGTCTGCGGAAAAGATCTGGCGATGTAGTTCGAATTCGGCGGGCCTCCAGCGACGAAAGCGAAAATCATTTTCGGATCGCCAGCGGTTTCGCACGTCACCGCCCATGTAGACGAGGCGCGGATCATTCGTGAAATGGGCGTCGTTCATGAAAGCCATGGCGCGGTGCACGGTGAGCGTGGGAACCTGCCAGGTGCCGTTGCGGCGAAATTGCGCGAAGAGCGCCTGGCATTGCGTGGCGTCAAAGCTGTTGATAGCTTCCGCGACCAGATTCATTTTTTCCAGATAGTGGAGCGGGCGCAGTTCCTTGATGATGCTTTGCTCGCGTTTGGAGCAGGCGATGGCAATGCCGTCGAGATGTTCGATGGAACGCTGGCCGGCATCGGAAGCTTCTGAAGCGCGGACAGCATAAGGGAGATGGCCCAGGAAAGGAATGTTCTCCTTGCGAGCTTCCTCGGCGAGGGCGAAATAGGCATCGCGCGGAATGCCGTTGTAAATCTTGACGAAGTCCGCGCCGCTGGCTTTGATGTTGTCCACGGTGCGGCGGGCTTCCTCGGGTTTGTGGATAAGGATCGAGCCTTCCCAGACGGGAGGATCGCTGTCGAGGATGGCGCTGCCCACAATGATTTCCGGCGAGAGAGATGCGGTTCGCAGTCTGGCGCGAAGTTCCTGAGTGTCTTTGCTGCCGAACATCAAACGCACGCCGACGACGCCATTGGCGATGTACAGCGGCAAATCTTCGAGATCCTGAATGTGGACGTGCATGTCCCACAGCCCGGGGATGAGAAATCCACCGTGGGCGTCGATGACCCGGCCTTCCGGCGATGAATTGGAATCAGAAGCAGCGACAGAAACAATGCGGTCGCCTTGGAGGGTCACGGTGCGATCTTTCAGTTCTGTTCCGGTGGCGACGTCGATCACGGTGACGCGGGTGATGGAGATTTTCTCTACCGGAGGAGATTGCGCCGCCGAGGGACCAGCGGCCGCCATGGTTAGGGACAGAAGCAGGAAGAGGGCGCGCAAACGCATTTGTAACCGTAAGACGGATGACGTCGGAGTTGTGTTACAGCGAGTGGAGGAGTTTGTAGAGTTCATTGGCAGCGTCGAAGTCGGCTTCGAGTTCGCGGGAGGCCAGACGTTCGCGGAGGTCGTCGAGGCGGCGGGCAAGAAGATCGAGCGCGGCGGAGAGCACGTCCTGATTGGTGAGGACGATGTCGCGCCAAGTGGAATACGGGCTGCCGGCAAGGCGCAGCGAATCGCGCAGGCCGGGGCCGGCGAGCGTGATGGGCAGGCCATTTTCGTCGAGGCGGTCGTAGAGAAAGCCCGCAAGCGCAACGGCGGCCAGTTGCGGGAGATGCGAGGCCAGGCCGACGGCGTAGTCGTGCTGCGGGGCGCCCAGCCACAGCGGGCGCGCGCCGATTTTCTCGAGAATTTTCACAAGCGCGGAGATACGCGGCTTGCTTTGATCGGAAGACGCACCGATGAGCGCGTACGTATTACCGCGAAAGAGCTCGGCGTCCGCGTGGGCCAGACCCGAGAGTTCACGGCCGGCCATGGGATGTCCGCCCAGGAAAAGCGGACCGTTGGCGGACGGAAAAACTTCTTCCGCCGATTGCATGATGCGGATTTTGGTGCTGCAGGCATCGGTGACGAGCGCTTGGGCAGGCGCGTGGCGCGCAATCTCGGGAAGAAGATCGAGGGTGACGGCGATGGGAAGCGCGAGGTAGATGAGATCGGCGTTCTTCATAGCGGGTGCGAGTTCGCTGTAGAACGGAGCGTCAATGGCGCCGCGCGCATGCGCGTCGCTGACGACTTCGGCGCGGTCCCAGCCGGAGATGTGCATGCCGGTAGCGTTTTTGCGCAACGCCAGAGCGAACGAGCCCCCGATCAGGCCGGTTCCGAGAATCGTGACGCGGTTGATGAGGTGGCCGGTCGGCATTGTCAGGCGATGCGGCGGCCGATCGCGGGAGCGATGATGCGCAGCTCGGCCATCAGATGAGTGAACGCGCCGGGTTCGAGGGATTGCGCACCGTCGGAAAGGGCATGATCGGGATCGTTGTGCACCTCGATGAGCAATCCATCGGCTCCGGCAGCAACCGCGGCGCGCGCCATGGGCGGAACTTTATCGCGACGGCCGGTGCCGTGCGAGGGATCGGCGAGCATGGGCAAGTGCGAAAGTTTCTTGATGACGGGGATGGCGGCGATGTCCAGCGTGTTGCGCGTGTAGGTTTCAAAAGTGCGAATGCCGCGTTCGCAGAGGACGACGTTGTAATTGCCGCCGGCGAGGATGTATTCGGCGCTGAGGAGCAACTCTTCCATGGTGGCTGAGAGCCCGCGTTTTAGAAGGACCGGCTTGCGGATTTCTCCAAGCGCGCGGAGGAGATAGTAATTCTGCATGTTGCGAGCGCCCACCTGGAACATGTCCACGTACTTGAGCATCATCTGGATTTGAGATGGATCCATGACTTCGCTGACGGTGAAGAGGCCGAATTTGTCGGCGGCTTCGCGCATCAACTGGAGGCCCGGCTCGCCCATGCCTTGAAAGGCGTATGGCGAAGTGCGGGGCTTGAAGGCGCCGGCGCGCAGTATTTTTGCTCCGGCTTTCGCGACGCTTTCGGCGACGGAGAGGATTTGCTCGCGCGATTCGACCGAACACGGGCCTGCAGCGACCACGACTTCGTTGCCGCCGATTTTGACGCCTCGGCCGAGATCGACGATGGTGCCTTCGGGTTTGAACTGGCGGCTCGCGAGCTTGAAGGGTTGCGTGATGCGCATGACTTCGCGCACGCCGTCGAGGAGCTCGAAGTCGCGATGGTCGAAATCACGGTGAACTCCGACGGCGCCGAGGACAGTGTGCGACTCGCCGGTGGAGCGATGGACGTTGAAACCGCTGGCGACGAGGCGGTCGATGACATGCTGGATTTGGGCGTCGCTGGCCCCTTCTTGCATTACGATGACCATGAGAGTTTCCTGTTTCCTTCGCTAAGAAATTCGAAGCGAAAAACGCGGGACTAAAGTCCCGCCACTACAAAAGCTCAAACCGGAACCCCGGCCTCTACAAATGTCGTTCCCATGGAGACTCCGAAACGGCTCATTCATTCCCGTCCTTGTGGCGATCGCTGGCGGGATGCATGGCGTCGCGCTCGGCGGCGCGGGCTTCGTCGATGATGCGCTCAAAGAGGCGCCGGATGGCGGCGTCGGTCAGAGGACCGCCATTGTTGCTTTCCGCGTTCGCCAGGACTTCATTCTCCCGGTCGGGCTGATAGAGCGGAATTTTTGCCTCCTGCTTGATCTTGCCGATTTCCAAAGCGCACTGCGAGCGCTCGTTGAGAAGCTGGACGAGCTTTTTGTCGATTTCATCGATGCGGCGGCGCCAGTCGCTTAGGTTCATGGCAGATTGCCTCGCCATCGCCGGCCGCCGTCGGTCAACAGTTGACCGTTGAAAGTTGAAGGTTGAAAGGGGCGCCCCCCAAAGCGCACCGCGATGGGTTGACCTGTGTGCCGAGTAGGGGCGCAGCATGCTGCGCCCCTACAAAGGAAAGGTGGCACGCGCGAATTAGAGGAATTCATGGGGCCACCTCGCGGCGGGAGAGGCCGTGGCGCGCCGCCTCTTTCAAAGTGCGCATTTTTGCGGCGAGCGCGGTGGCAGCTCGATGGATTGCGGCCGGGGAAGGGCCGGATTTCGTGGCGTTTTCGATTTCGGATACGAGGGCGGACCCGACGACGGCGGCGTCGGCCAAGCCGCCAAGAACGGAAACGTGGCCAGGCAGCGAAATGCCGAAGCC
>Ga0307475_10002678_pt1 | contig 10738 bp, 7 predicted proteins | sample atmos_gasesECM1C_FD_203317 | JGI IMG/M metagenome (GOLD analysis project Ga0307475, IMG submission 203317) | Hardwood forest soil microbial communities from Morgan-Monroe State Forest, Indiana, United States - atmos_gasesECM1C_515 | ecosystem: Environmental > Terrestrial > Soil > Temperate...
CTAGAGACCAGTCTCGGGACAGGGAGAAATCCTGAGAGGCGCCTGAGCCGTTGTCGACGATGCCGCCGAGGCGGAGCATTTCCTGCGCTTTTGCATCGGCGCCGAGGCGGAGAATGCGCAACTCTGTGCGGGGGCAGGCGCCACACTGTCCCGAGCCGAACTCGGAATCGTAGGCCCGTGGGCCAACCTTGATCAAAAGATCGCCGCCGGGCAAGTGGCGGGCATCGAAACCGTCCTCATCCACGTCTACGTCGAAGGTTTGTAACTTGTCGCCTTTGCGATAGCTCAGATGCGGGCCGCAGACCCATTCGTTCTCGGCGATGCCGTGCCAAAAAAAGTGCACGGGGCGCGCCACGGGCGACAGCGCATCGGGCTCATATTGATAGCCGGAGCCATCGTTTACGATGAGGAACGCATCGTGCTCGAAATCGATGGCCTGGTTGGACTTGGGAATGAACCAAGCTGCGCGAGGATCGCCGTACTTATCTTTCGCCGCGAGAGGAAGGCCGCATGGCGTCAAGTGGAATTGCTGCGGCGGATCAAGACGCAGACGGTTGAAGGTCTCCAGTTTGCCGTAAGCGCGAGACGGGGACGAGGTCGAATAGGCTCCGACTTTTTTGCCCGGTGGCGGGGGATTGAATACGTCCACCATCAGACGAAGGTCACTGAGATCGGTGGAGGAGAGCGGGGGAAAGGATGTGAACGGGATCATGATCTCGAAGGTGTAGCCGACGCGATTCTTACCAGGGCCGGGCCACATCTGCAATTGGCTCACCGGCAGAAGCCTGGTCGGGATCTCTTCATTGTCGGGGCGGTCGCTGGCGAAGCGTGCGCTGATTCTGTCGTAGGCGGGTGTGGCGTAGGATTCGACGGCGTAGTCGGGTGTTACCAGCCATTGCCGAACGAAGAGGCGCTTGAACAACGGCCGGTATTCGGTTTGCGTGGCGGCCCAGGTGCGGCAGCGCTTCTCGGCGCCCGAAGCGTCGGGGGCGGCGGGAGTGTCCGCTCGGCGAGCCCAGTCGGCGCATGAACTTGCACCTTGGGGGAGAGTGACCTGGTCGAACTGGTTGCCCCAGCCAATCGGAGGCAGGTCGGGATCTTTGCCGTCGGCCAGCCAGATCTCGATATGATCTTTCTCGAGAATCAGGTTCTTATTGCGCGGGAACTCGGGACGCTCTCCGTCAACTTCTCCTACGATAAGAAGACCCCAGCCAACAGTTTGCACCCAGACGTGTCCGTTGCGTGCACCTTGGCCGTGCGGAATCAGGGTTAGATCGGGAGGGCGGTCTGTGTAGGTCCCAATCATCATTCCGAGGGCGCGGTTGAGGATTTGCGGGACCTTGATGGACGAGGCAACCGACGCGGGGCCAGAAACAGGCTGATCCTGCGCGAGGACTGCGAGGGGAAGCAGGAATGACGCAATACAAAAGAAAACTTTCAAATCTGGCTCCGTCCGCCGAAGACTATCAATCTCACTCGCCGTCGTGAATGATAACGGAGAACCCGGGCGACGCAATTGCTCTTGCGCTAACGGGCTGTTACGAAAGTTGGTTGCTGGGCACGTCGGAGGAGGGTTGCGGCTAGGGGTGCTTGATCCCGAGACGTTTGGCCATTTCCTCGTAGAGGAAGCCTTGGCCGGGACGGTAGGGCTGGACCCATTCGCCGTCGATCACAAACTGGGGGATCGCGCGCTTGCCAGTGCGTTTGACGACTTCGTCGGCGGCACCGGGCGTGGTCTCGATGTCGACTTCTGTGTAGGGGATGTTGTGCTTGGCGAGAAAGCGCCTGGCTTCGCGGCACTCGGGGCACCAGAAGGCGGAGTAGAGGATAAGTTCCATGATCCGGTGTAGAGACGTAGCTGGCTACGTCTCTACACTCGCTCCAGTTGCGCCACGGTGCGCTCGTTTACGACATTGCCGGTGTTCAGGGTTTCGGCCGGCTCAAACAGGAGCAGCCAGCATTCCTCGTCGGCGACGGGGCGATGCTCGACTCCGCGCGGGACAACGATGAACTCGCCTTCCTCTATCCATTCGTGACGCTCGCGGAATTCCATGCGAAAGCGGCCTTTGACGACCAGAAACATTTCGTCTTCGTGGTCGTGGTGATGAAAGACGAACTCGCCCTTGAGCTTGTCGAACTTCACCATCTGGCCGTTGAGTTCGGCACCGACGTATGGCTTCCAGTATTCGGTGATCTTCGAGAATTTTTCGGCGATGTTGACTTTATGCATGTGTATCCTCGTGGGACATTCTGCGGCAGGCTGGTCAAGTGCTTAGATGGCGTCGACCAAATCGTGGTCGCAGGGAATTACCATTGGGCTCCGCTTCGCAATCGGCTGGCGGATAGTTATTCTGCTACCATGCACCCGATGAATGCCCTGCGGGAATCCCCTTCGGCCACCCCATTCTCGACTCTGGAGTCTTACCGTCACCCCGTCCAAAGAAGCGCACCCTCGGCGTCATAATCGGTTTTGTCATCGGTATCCTTTTCGCGGCGGTGATCGGCCACCTCGGCAACTCTAAAGCGCAAGGCAATGTCGCGCTGCTTTCCTACTTCGCCATTCTAGCCGTCGTAGTGACCATTCACGAACTCGGTCACCTGGCGGCGGGCTGGTTGGTTGGATTCCACTTCAGCCATATCTCTGTTGGACCTTTCTTACTCACGATCGAATACGGGAGATTGAAGGCTCGGTTTCGCCGCGGCATGTCAGCACTTGGGTATGCTGGCATGCACATTGAAACAGTGAACGGGCTGCGTGCCGTTTACTGATTTTCGCAGCTGCCGGGCCAGCGGCGAACCTGGTATCGGGAACGCTAGCAGCCGTGTTCGTTAACTTCTCTCCCCCGCCGTTACGGACCACATGGGTACAGCCAGTGGCGGCGGGATTTTCGTTATTGTCGTTTGTTACGACTGGGCTGAGTCTGGTGCCCTACGGTTCGACATTGCGGAGTGACGGCGCCCGCATCTGGATGTTATGCACTTCGGTTCGAGGAACGCGGCGCTGGATCGCGGCTGCAGCGCTCGCGAGTCAGCAGAGAAGAGGCATTCGCCCAAGAGCATGGAAACAAACCTGGCTGAAAGTAGTGTGCTCCGTCCGAGATGCTTCGGTCGACGAATATTCCGGCAATATGCTGGCATACATGGCTGCGAGCGATCGCAAGGACGCGGCGCAATCCGCCACATTTCTGGAGAGGTGCCTTGAATTGATGCCTTCGGCACAACTTATTTCGCGGGAGTTGGTGGCACGAGAAGCCTCTTATTTCTGCGCATGGTTTCGAGGCGACGCGATCGAGGCGGAACGCTGGCTTTCTCAGGTGAAAAGGCTCCGGGTTGCGACACCTCTGGTGCAGATTCGGACAAACATCGCGCTCTCCTGTGCGCGCCGCGACTTCGACGCGGCTTTCGCCGGATGGATGAAGGGCGCCGAATTTATCGAGCGCCTGCCTAGGACTTCCATCAAGAGCCTTCTACAGGAATCGTGGCGAGAGTGGGGTGACGAAATCCGGCAAAGACAAGGCCAAAAGACAAGGCCAAATGACCATGGTCTAGGCTTTCAGGCTTAGAAGACTCGGGTGTCGATGGACTGAAACGGACCGCTTCGCTTTTGACCAACGAAAGCAAAAAAGCACCGGTCTGTGCCCGCAGCGAATTCAGGTCCGAACAAGCCAGGTTTCTTTTCTACAGACCGGGTATTCCGGCATTCGCCTGTCCGGCCTGGAGGGGTGACTCTGACTCCCCGCTGGTTGTTCCCGCGGGTGGTGACGTTCCAGTCGACTTTGTCGGCGCTGACCACGCCAGTTCCCCCCCGTGGCTAGGGTGTAGGTGATGCGGCTGTCCTGGTAGCGGTAGCCGATGACCGCCACTACGGTGCCAGTGTTCTGGACCAAGACGGGCATGCCACGACTCCGCCCGTTAAATCGGACGCGGGGTGGGGCGAAACGTAGGTCGCATACAACATCTGCGGATCGGTCACGAACAAAAAGCCGCCAGCTTCTCGCTGGCGGCTTAAACTTAAAACTCAGCCGAGCTTCGCTCGGCCTGACCGGGTCAAAGACCTGGTCCCACGCAATCTTCAGTTTTATCCCTCAGACAACTTCAGTTCTCGTACAACAAGACGCCTTCTGCCTTTTCCGAATCTACGGGGCGGTAGAACAGCTTGTTGTCCTCCAGGAAGACCTCGATGAAGGCGGGGCGGGTGGTGATGGTGCCTTGGATCAGCGCCTCGGACAGGGGGTCTTCGATGTACTTCTGCAATGCTCTGCGCAGCGGGCGGGCGCCGTAGCTGCGGTCGGTTAAGGTCTGGTTGAGAATCCACTTCTTGGCGTCGTCGGCGACGGTGACCGTTATCGCCTTCTGCGCCAGGTTCTGGTTGAGCTGGTTGACCATGAGCTCCAGAATCTGGATCAGGTCGGTTTCGTTGAGCGCGTTGAAGATGATGATTTCATCCAGACGGTTGAGGAACTCGGGGTTGAAGGTGCGCTTCACCTCGTTCTTTACCAGTTCTTCGACTTTGTCGGCGATCGCGTCTTCCTTGGTCGACGCGAAGCCAAGGCCCTCCCGGCGCTGCAAGTGGCGGGCGCCGATGTTCGACGTCATGATGATGATCGTGTTTTTGAAGTCGACCGTGTTGCCGAGACCGTCTGTGAGCTGGCCGTCTTCAAAGACCTGCAGCAGGATGTTGAACACATCCGGATGCGCCTTCTCGATTTCGTCGAGCAGCACTACGGAATAGGGCGCACGCTTCACGCGTTCGGTGAGTTGGCCGCCCTCTTCGTAGCCGACATATCCCGGAGGCGAACCGATCAGCTTCGAGACCGAATGCTTCTCCATGAATTCGGACATGTCGAAGCGAACCAGAGCTTTCTCGGTGCCGAACATGAACTGGGCCAGGGTGCGGGCGACTTCGGTTTTGCCGACGCCGGTCGGGCCGAGGAACAGGAACGAGCCGATGGGGCGGTTCGGGTTCTTCAGGCCGGCGCGGGAGCGGCGGATGGCGCGGGCGAGCGCGCTGATCGATTTGTCCTGCGAGATGATGCGCTTGTGCAGTTCTTCTTCGATGCGCAGCAGCTTCTGGGTTTCTTCTTCTTTGATCGAAGTGACCGGGACGCCGGTCCAGCGCGATACCACGTCCTCGATGTCCTCCCGACCGACTACGCCGGTGGAGGATTCATCGAGGTGGTATTTTTCGCGAAGGGCGCGCAGGTTCTCGCGCTCCTTGCGTTCTTCGTCCGAGTAGAAGCGCGCCTTCTCGAACTCGTGGTTCGCGATGGCGTTCTCCATGCGGTGGACGATGAACTTGATGCGCTTCTGAACTTCGGTGATCTCTTCGGGAAGCGAAGTCTGGCGCAGCTTGACGCGGGCGCCGGCTTCATCAACCAGATCGATGGCCTTGTCGGGCAGGAAGCGGTCGGGGATGTAGCGGTTGGAATGCGAGACCGCGAAATTGATGGCGTCGTCGGTGTAGGTGACGGCGTGGAACTTCTCGTAGCGATCCTTGATGCCGAATAGGATCTTGATGGCGTCGGCTTCGTTCGGCGGCGGAACTTTGACGGCCTGGAAGCGGCGCTCAAGCGACCGATCTTTCTCGATCGACTTGCGATATTCGCCGGGCGTAGTGGCGCCGATGCACTGAATCTCGCCGCGAGAAAGGGCGGGCTTCAGAATGTTGGCGGCATCGAGCGAGCCTTCAGCGGAACCGGCGCCGACCAGGGTGTGCAACTCGTCAATAAAGATGATGGAGTTCTGCGACTCCATCAGCTCCTTCATGATGGTCTTGAGGCGCTCTTCGAACTGGCCGCGGTACTTGGTGCCAGCGACGATGAGCGACAGGTCGAGGGCGAGGATACGCTTGTCAGCGAGAAAGGATGGCACTTCGCCGTCAGCGATGCGCTGTGCCAAACCTTCGACGATTGCTGTTTTGCCCACTCCGGGTTCGCCAATTAATACGGGATTGTTCTTGGTACGGCGGCAGAGAATCTGGATGACACGGTCGACTTCACCTTCGCGGCCGACCAGCGGATCGAGCTGGCTGTCAGTGGCGGCCTGGGTGAGGTCGCGGGAGAATTCGCTAAGCAGCGAAGATTCACGCTGGCGTTGCGGTTGCGCCTTCTCCTGGGTGCTGCGGGCCAGTTCTTCGCGGATGGTCGAGAGGCGCAGGCCGCGCTCGTGCAGAATCTCGGCGGCGAAGCACTTTTCCTCTCGCAACAGGCCTAACAACAAATGTTCCGTGCCGATGTGGCGATGCGACAGGCGCTCAGCCTCCTCGGCGGCATAGGCGAGGACGCGCTTGCACTCGTTGCTGAGCGGAAGATCGACCGAGGTCGAAACTTTTTCGCGGATGGTGGTGTGCCCCTCGATCTGCTTGCGGATGGACTCGACCGAGGCATGGGACCGCAGGAAACGATTCGTCAGGGCTTTGTCTTCGCGCAGGAGTCCGAGAAGCAGATGCTCAGTCTCGATGTAAGGAGACCCGAACTGGCTGGCTTCATAGCGTGCGAAAAAGATTACGCGCCTGGCTTTCTCCGTATAGCGTTCGAACATAGTGCCCTTCCCTTTGACCTTCCCGGTCGAGAAGAACTCGTCCTGCCCGACCTACCGAACCCTGGCCCAACCTGACTCCATTATGCAATCAAAGGGCCGAGAAACCAAACGCCGAATCCACTCCTTAACCCTTTGATCACGTTACCGAAGGAACCGAATGAAGTTTCCCTCGGGCCGTACCTGCCTGCTCACCTTGCCGCCATTGTCCTGCACTTTGTCTTACTTATGTTGCTCCTCGTCAAACTCCTCACACCGGAAGCGAGTCCGGATGTATTTCTTCCACGCACCCTCGCTGCAACCTTAATACACGATGGCAGCGGCGGGCGAATGACAAATTGTGCGTTGCGATGAGGGAGGTCAGTTGGTGCTCACGGTGCAAACGCGCAATCAAGGCGAAAACCGCTTCCGCCGTCTGTCCGTCGAGGTCGCCGGTGGGCTCATCTGCCAGCAGCAACTTGGGCTCAGTGATGAGAGCCCGGGCCAGTGCCACCCGTTGTTGCTCACCGCCAGAAAGCTCGCCGGAGCGATGATGGGCGCGTTGCTCCAGTCCGACCTCGCGTAACCAGCGCGAAGCTTGGGGCTCCGCCTTCTGCCAGGTCTCGCCCCGCATAAGCAACGGCATAGCAACGTTTTCCGCCGCCGTGAACTCCGGTAGCAAATAGTGAAATTGCCACACGAAACCGGTTTCTCGGTTGCGAAAGTCGGCGGCTTGATCCTGGGATAACGAATTCAATCGCAAGTTGGCGCAGTATACGTCACCCGCGGAAGCACGATCAAGAGCGCTCAGGATGTGCAACAGAGTACTCTTGCCCGCGCCCGACTCCCCCACGATGGCAAGCATTTCGCCTCGCCTCACGTCGAACGTTAAATTCTCAAAGAGCACCAGGTCCGCTTCACCGGACCGAAAAACTTTCTTCAGGCCTTCCACTCGCAACATTGAATCTTGCTGAGTTAGATGCAATTGTTGTCTCTTTCGTTCCAACCCCGAGCCCGGCATGCAGTTTAGGGGATTCCAGCTTACAGGAACGGCAGTATCCCACTCGCCCTAAGATTAGTGCGCAGCGGACTGAAATCGTTTCCCGGCCATTCCACTTCCAGAATCCATACATGCGAAAAACTGTACACCGGGCTTAAAACCTGGCATATCACTTGAATCAAAGCGGGTGTTGATGCAAAAACTGGCAACGGATCTGCGCTCCTTGCCCCCACCCCGGAACCCTCCAAGCAACTTTCCCGCCAGACTCTGCTACTCATAGCGGAGGGCCTCGGCGGGAAGAATGCGAGAGGCCGACCATGACGGATACAGGGTGGCCACGAAAGAGATTCCCACTGCGACGAGGGCGACGATCGCTCCGTCGATCACCCTGGGCGCGAAGGGGACGTAGTCGATGGAGTAGACCTCGGGCGACAGCGAAATGATGTGGTAGTGGCCCCCGGCGTAGGAGATGGTATAGCCGATCGCAAGGCCGATGACGGTGCCAAACACTCCGATCAGAACTCCCTGGGCGATGAAAACGTTGCGCACCTGTGCTTTGCGAGTGCCCATCGACATGAGCACGGCGATGTCTTTGGTCTTCTCCATGACCATCATAATGAGGGAGATGAGGATGTTGAGGGCGGCCACGAAGACGATGAGTCCGATGGTGATGAAAGTGACGACTTTTTCCAGGCGCAGGGCGCGGAACAGTGCTTTGTTCTGCTCCATCCAGTTGGTGGCCATGAAACCCTTGCCGGCGGAGTGTTCGAGGGCGCGGGAGATCACATCTGCCTGGTAGATATCGTCGACCTTGAACTCGAGGACGGAGATCAGGTTGCCTAGGCCGAACAGTTGCTGCGCGTCTGACAGGCGCGCGAAGGCCCACCTGGAGTCATAGTCGAAGAAGCCGGAGTTGAAGATTCCCACCACGCGGAAGCGGTTGTATTTGGGCACCATGCCGAAGGGAGTCAACTCCCCCTGGGGACTTGTGACCAGGACATCAGAGCCGACGGTGGCGCCCAGGTTGTCGGCCATGTCTTTGCCGAGGACGATGGGAGGCATGGCGGCCTGTCGCCGTCGGACACCGGCGAGCGAGTCGGGAGACTCTTCGACTTCTGAGGATTGGACTGGTGCGGAGCGGGCACTCCTGTCCGCTGCTTTTGACTCCGTTGGCGTCGTGCCAGTGTCCTCCAGCGGAGCGGCCGATCCTTCTTTCACCGAGTTGAGCAGATCGCCGACTCTCCTCTCGTAACGGGGGATCATGCCTTTGAGCACGGCCCCGCCGGCCCGCGGGCCGCGGGAGATCAGGACTTGCTCGAAGATGGCCGGGGCCGCGGCGACGACGTGAGGCTGCTTGGAGAGCCGGTCCATGAGCGGGGGCCAGTCCTTGATGCCATCATCGGCGATGCGCTGCAGGCTGATGTGCGAAGTCGAACCCAGCAGCCGCTGCTGGAGGTCCTGGCGAAAGCCGTTGTTGATGGCCAGCGCAACCACGAGCGAGGCCACTCCCGCCGCGACTCCGGCGATGGAGATCCCGGTGATGATGCCGATGAAGGCTTGGCGGCGCTTGGCGCGGAGGTAGCGGGACGCGATGAAGAGTTCAAAACGCATGAAGAGCTATCCGCCCCTTCGGCGTTCGCCTCAGGGCAGGCTGAGAACAGCTATCCGCCTTCAGCCAAATCGGATTATAGCGGGGGATGCCCCTTTGCGGTCTCAGCGCGCTCTGCGCGGAGGTTTTTCCCGGCTAGACGCGTGGCATAACTGCAGGCACCGTTGATCGGTACTGACGGTATTCTTCCCCAAATCGCTTCTCCAGTTCGGCATCCTCCATGCGGATCATCACTGCGCCGGTCGCGATTGCGAATGCGGTCATGAGCCAGCAGACGAGGACGCCTGTGCCTATGCTCCATGCCAACATTTCGCAGAGGTGAGCCAGGTAGACGGGATGGCGCACGCGGGCGCGGATGCCGGTCGTCACCAGGCGGGCGTCGTGATGGCCGGGGCGAATCTCCGGCAGACCGCCGAGTTGGGCCAGGCTGAAGTGGGCTCCAGCGTGGGAATAGACATAGATACCCACGGCAAAGAGAAGCGCCGCGGGAATCCAGTTCCATGGGGTCGAATATAACGCTATGCCTCGCCACGGGGCGGTCAGCGCCCCTATACCGACCCACATGACGATCCAGGCCGGGACGAGCACGCGGAAGGGCGAACGCTCGCTCTCGCGCCAGCGATGCGCCCGCGGGTGGACCATCAGCCAGAACGATGGGATGGTGGAATAGACGACGCAGGCGAGCCATCCCAAGGTTCTGAGGAACTGCATGGGGCGATTTTACGCGCTCATCTGAAGCCCGCATGCTGGCGGCAGAGAGGTTCTAAGCAACGTCTCTACGAAGGCCGTATATGTTCCTTCGGTTTTTGGCTCTGGGTACATCTTCTAGCCGATTCCGGGTGGCGGAGCGATAATCTGACAATGGTGCGTGCTTTCCTAAATGAAAATTGGCTTCCGAAGTCAGTCCTCTGTTTGCGGGATTACGACCGGCGCAAATTTCTGCTCGATGTGATCGCTGGGGTCACGGTGGGGCTGGTAGCCCTGCCACTGGCCATGGCGTTTGCCATTGCTTCGGGATTGACTCCGCAGGCGGGGATTTATTGCGCCATCGTCACCGGATTTCTGATCTCGGCGCTGGGCGGGTCGAAGACGCAGATTGGCGGGCCCACCGGCGCATTCGTCGTTGTCGTGGCTGGGATTGTGGCGGCACACGGCGTGGACGGGCTCTTCATGTGCACGGTGATGGCGGGGGTGCTTTTGGTCATCATGGGACTGACCGGCCTCGGCAGGGCGGTGAAATTCATTCCGCGGCCGGTGGTGATCGGCTTTACCAATGGAATTGCGGTGCTGATCGCCAGCACCCAGGTGAAGGATTTCTTCGGCCTTCATCTCGACAAGGTTCCGGGCGTGTTTTGGCTGCGCATGGAGGCCTTGGCAGCTAACTTCCATACGCTGTCATTCGAGGCGAGCGCGCTCGCGGTGTTCACGCTGCTGACGCTGATTATCGGCCGCAGCCTTTCCCCCCGCCTTCCCGGACCGATCGTGGCGCTGCTGCTGGCCACCAGCGCGGTCTATTTCTTCAAGCTGCCGGTGGAAACGATCGGCACGAGATTCGGCGGGATTCCGGGAGGACTGCCGCATCTGCAAATTCCGAAGTTTCGCTCGGACTTGAT
>Ga0307475_10002681_pt1 | contig 10729 bp, 5 predicted proteins | sample atmos_gasesECM1C_FD_203317 | JGI IMG/M metagenome (GOLD analysis project Ga0307475, IMG submission 203317) | Hardwood forest soil microbial communities from Morgan-Monroe State Forest, Indiana, United States - atmos_gasesECM1C_515 | ecosystem: Environmental > Terrestrial > Soil > Temperate...
GTCGAAACGCTCTCGAGCCCTCTTCCTCATCTGCCTGTGGGTATTGACGAAGACGCAGTGATTGGCAATAAGCCTGCCACGAATGGCGCGCCGGCCGTGGTATGCCGCGCTGACGGGGATCGCTACCTCCTGATCGAGTACGGTCCGAACATTCTTGATCTGAATTTGCGATTTCGAGTGCACGCGTTAGAAGCGCGCGTGAGGGCCGCGAATCTTCCTGGGATCGTCGACATTACTCCGGGCATCCGCTCTCTGCACATACACTATGACGGGCGGATTCGGCGAGAGGAACTGCTCGAGGCCCTGGATGCGTGCGAGCGACGGATCCCGGATCTCGACAACATTACCGTCGAATCGCGGGTGGTGCATCTGCCGCTGTCGTGGGACGATCCCGCGACACAGCTGGCGATCCGAAAATACATGCAGAGCGTGCGGCCGGATGCGCCATGGTGTCCGAGTAACATCGAGTTCATTCGCCGCATCAACGGGCTCAATTCGATTGACGACGTGTACCGAATTGTTTTCGGAGCGAGCTATCTGGTGCTGGGTCTGGGCGACGTATATCTCGGCGCACCAGTGGCGACGCCTGTTGATCCGCGTCATCGGTTGGTGACGACCAAATACAATCCCGCGCGTACATGGACGGCGGAAAATTCCGTCGGGATCGGAGGGGCGTATCTGTGTGTTTACGGCATGGAAGGGCCGGGGGGATATCAATTCGTCGGACGTACGGTGCAGATGTGGAGCACGTTTCATTCGACCACGGAATTTCCAGCGGGCACGCCGTGGCTGCTACGGTTCTTTGACGAGTTGAGATTTTATCCGGTGAGTGCGCAGGAGTTGCTGGAGATTCGCGAAGGGTTTCCGCGGGGACGGTATCCGTTGCGGATCGAGCCGCGGGAGTTCCGGTTGCGCGAATATCACGCGTTTTTGAAATCGATCAAAACGGAAGCTGAGGCGTTCAAGGAGCATCAGCAGGCGGCATTCGAGGCGGAACGCGAGCGGTGGGCGGCAGCGGGACAGGCCGAGTACATCGAACCGCCAGAAGCGGCCGGCCCCGCACCTGAGGCGGATGTTCCGGAGGGATGTTCGCCGGTGCGCTCGCCGATTTCGGCGAGCGTGTGGAATGTCGCGGTGGAGGCGGGGCAGCGCGTAGAGGCGGGACAAAAACTCATGATTCTCGAAGCGATGAAAACGGAAATTGCAGTGACTGCGCCCAGGGCAGGCATCGTCCACAGCCTGGCCTGTGCTGCGGGCGCTCTGGTTTGGGCGGGGCAGACGTTACTGTTGCTGGCTGAGGGGACAGCGTGAGGCAGGCGGGCGAGTTCTCGACGGAGATCGCGGCGCTCTACGACCGCCTGCACGTCGAACCCCTCAATCCTGTTTGGATTTCGCTTGTCCCGAGAGACGTCGCTCTGGAGCTGGCGCGGGAAATCGAGAATCATCCGGAATGGCCGCTGGCGGGGAAGACATTTGCGGTGAAGGATAACTTCGACGTCGCAGGTATGACTACTACCGCTGGTTGCCCAGCATACAGTTATCAAGCTAAGGAGACCGCTAGCGTTGTCCGGCGGTTGCAGGAAGCTGGCGCGCTGCTGATCGGAAAGACAAACATGGATCAGTTCGCGACCGGGCTGGTGGGAACGCGCACGCCCTACGGCGCTTGCTCAAGCGTCTTCGATCCGCGTTACATTTCGGGCGGATCGAGTGCGGGCTCTGCGGTGGCGGTTGCGAAGAAACTTGTTGATTTCTCTCTCGGAACGGATACCGCAGGGTCGGGTCGCGTGCCGGCGGCCTTTAACGGTTTGATTGGATTGAAGCCTACTCGCGGATTGCTGAGCACGCACGGAGTGGTTCCCGCATGCCGGAGTCTCGATTGCGTGTCGATCTTTGCGGGGAATTGCGCGGAGGCGCATGAAATCTGGCGTGTAGCTCGGGGGTGGGATTCGGCAGATTCGTTTTCGCGAGAACCCCGCGCGGGAGAGGGAGCCGCGCCGTGGCTCTATTCCGACTTTCGCTTTGGCGTGCCCTCGCCTGACCAGCTTGAATTCTTTGGTGATGGGCAAACCAAGCAACTCTACTGGGACGCCGTTGAAACGCTGCAAAAGATTGGAGGCGAGAAGATCGAGATCGATTTCACTCCTTTTCGCCGAGCAGCGGCCTTGTTGTACGGGGGAGCCTGGGTGGCCGAACGGCTTGCGGCAATCAAAGACTTCTTCGCCGATCATGCTGCGGAGATGGATCCCGTGGTTCGTGGCATTATTGGCGGGGCTGCCAAGCAGTCAGCGGTGGATGCGTATGAGGGCGAATATCGGCTGCGTGAGCTGTGCTTGGAAGCTGAGAAACAGTGGTGTGAAATGGATGTTCTCGTTCTCCCTACGACTGGAACGATCTATACGCACGAGCAAATTGCCGCCGATCCGGTGAAGCTCAATACCAATCTTGGTTACTACACGAACTTCGTCAACCTGATGGATCTGGCGGCTGTCGCGGTGCCGGCAGGATTTCGTTCGGATGGACTACCCTTCGGAATTTCATTCATTAGTCCTGCGTTCAGTGACGAAGCCTTGCTTGCGCTTGCCCACCGTTATCTCGGGGGAACAACTCGGCTGGTCGAAAAGTGTCCGGGGTGTGTGGAAGTCGCGGTGGTCGGAGCGCACTTGAGTGGGGAGCTGTTGAATTCGCAGTTGACCGCGCGAGGAGCGCGCTTGCAGAAGATTTGCCGCACGGCGACGGACTATCGTCTCTATGCGCTCGCTGGAACTGTGCCGCCGAAGCCGGGGTTGATTCGCGACCGGAACTTCCGCGGGCCGGGAATCGAGGTGGAAGTGTGGGCGATGCCGGAAGACTGCTTCGGCGGTTTCGTGGCGGCCATTCCGCCACCGCTTGGGATTGGCACGGTTACGCTCGACAACGGCGATTCAGTCAAGTGCTTTTTGTGTGAGCCTGATGTCTTATCAGGCGCGAAGGAGATCACGCATTTCGGCGGATGGCGGGCATACCTGGCATCCATCGAAATCTTCAATCTTGGCGATTGAAAATTCCGCATGTTGCCAAATCTTGAATCGAAGCGATGCAAAATTTGCCTTCGATTCGCGTTCCAGCGGAACGCTAGAATCCAAGTACCATGGATGGATTCATAAGGACCATGCGACGCGGCATTCTTCTGCTTTGCATCTTTTTGTCAATTCCTGCTTTTGCCCAGAAGCCCAGTTTTACTGTGGGTTGGTCGATCTACGCGGGGTGGACCCCATATCACTACATGCAGAAGTCGGGCCTGCTGAAGAAGTGGGCTGACAAGTATGGCATCACGATTAGAGTGCAGCGGTTTGATTATGCGCCGTCACTTGACGCGTTCGTTGGGCGCAATATCGATGCCTGCACCATGACCAACATGGAAGCTCTCGACATGCCGGCGGCTTCGGGCGTGCCGACCACGGTCATCCTGATCGGCGACTATTCTAACGGGAACGATGCTCTTCTCGTGCGCAATGGTGTGCAGATGAAGGATCTCGCCGGGAAGAAGATGCTGCTGGTCGAGAAGACCGTTTCGGAATATTTATTTGACCGCGCGCTCACACTGAATTCCTTGCGCGACCAGATCAGCAAAGTGCGGATGATCAATACGTCGGACTCCGACATTCAGTCGGCATTCATTAGCGATTCCAGCGTTGCAGCTGTCGTGACGTGGAAGCCGATGGTCTCGCAGATTGCGCAGCAGAAAGGGATCAGTTCGCTGTTCAACTCGTCGCAGATTCCGGGGGAGATTCTTGATCTGACTGTGGTGCGTAACGACGTGCTGGACCGCCCGGACGGATCTGGAAAAAAGTTTGCGATGGCTCTTGCGGGCGCGTGGTACGAGATGATGGCCCTGATGTCGGCGCAGGGGCCGGCGGCTGACAAAGTTCTCGGTGCAATTGCGGAAGGATCGAGCGATACGCTCGCATCTTATAAGGAGCAGCTCAGCACGACCAAGATGTTTTTCCAGCCGCAAGCGGCCGCTTCGTTCGGGAAATCGGGCGACCTGAAACTGAAGATGGCGCTGGTGCGGCAGTTCTGCTTTGACCACGGATTGCTGGGCAAGAACATTGTTTCGGTGGACGATGTTGCGATCCGGTATCCGGATGGAAGTGTGCAAGGTAAGCAAGACCGGGTCCGGCTGAGTTTCGATACGGCGTACATGCAGATGGCCGCGGAGAGCAAGTTATAGGAGAAAAAATCCCCACTTCTGGCAAAACCGGCCAGAAGTGGGGCACCCTTTGAGTGGGCACCCTTTCATGTCGATCAGTTTCCAACTTGTGCACGCGAAACCGAACCAGGTCACGACGATTGTGTTCTCGTGGATGCTGTTCGCGGTGGGTCTCGGGCTCTACTTCTACACCTCGCAGAAGCGGCACCAGGATAATCCGGAGGACCGGATTATGCCGACCGTGACGCAGATGTTTCACGGCATGAGCGATGCCTCGACGAAAGCTGCGGAGGATGACGATTCCACTCTGCCCGCGAATGCTTCATTGCGGCAGCGCTTCTTCGCGAGCATGCTTTGGAAGGACACACTCGCGACTTCGCGGCGGTTCATCTACAGCATCCTGCTGCTGATCCCGGCGGTGCTGCTTGGGCTGCACATGGGGCTGTTCCCGTACGTCGGAGTCTTCTTCCTGCGGTTCATCCTCTTCTTTGACAAGATCGTGGCTTTGTCGCTGCTGCCGATCCTGTTCATTGTGTTCGGGATCGACGAGCTGTCGAAGATCATGCTGATCGTGATTGGCGTGACACCGACGATCATTCTGGATACGTTCAACCTGACAAAGGGAGTGCCCAGCGAGCAGGTTGTGAAAGCCTGCACCCTCGGCGCGAGTGATTTCGACGTGGCTTACCGCGTGGTGATGCGGCAGATCATGCCGCGTGTGCTCAATAGTATTCGGCTCAATTTGAAAGCGGTGATGCTCTTCCTGTTCGCGGGGGAAATGATTGCATCGACCGATGGGCTGGCTTACCGGATCGCGCTGCTGCGGCGGCACATGGGGATGGACGTGATCATTCCGTACGTGCTTTGGGTCGCATTGCTGCTGTTCCTGGTTGATTTGGCGATGCGGGTAGCCAACCGCAAACTTCACCCCTGGTTCCAGGAGGCGTGATTCCGATGGCGTTGATTGAAATCCAAAATTTGTCGGTCGCTTACGGAGCGCCATCGCGGCCTGTGTTGACGGATATCGATGTAACGGTCGAGGAAGGCGAATTTGTCTGCGTGCTGGGCCAGACGGGATGCGGGAAGTCGACGCTGCTGAAGATGATTCTTGGCGCTGAGTCGCCGGCGGGCGGCCGCATTCTGATCGACGGGGTCGAGCACAAGCAGCCGGACCGTACGCGCGGCTATGTGCCGCAGAAATATTCGCTGTTTCCCGACAAGACCGTTCTGGACAATATCACGTTCGGGCCGGAGGTTAGCGAGTTCAACATGTTCACGCGGTTCACCCCGCGGTTCGTGCGGCGGCGACGGGAGATCCGGGATGAGGCGATGCGCTATATACACCGGATTGGACTGCATGAACGCGATGCGCGGAAATATCCGTATCAGCTTTCCGGAGGTATGCAGCAGAGAGTGGCGATTGCGCAGGCGCTGGCGACTCATCCGCGCATTCTGTTGATGGACGAAGCTTTCAGCGCGCTTGATCCGGGGACGCGAAAAGACATGCAGCGGCTGATCCGGCAGCTGTGGCGCGATAGCGGCGTCACCGTGCTGTTCGTTACGCACAACACGCAGGAAGCGCTTTATCTCGGCAGCCGGGTGATTGTGCTGGCCAAAGAGAGTCCAGATGCGGGCGCGCAGGTGGCGATGGACCTGTCGGTGCCGGAGCCATGCCATGAACATCAGATCCCGATGCTGGTGCATCATCTGGAACATGCGTCGGGGAGTGCGCGGGCGCCGGAGATTCCCGTGTTTGCGACGGCGTAGGCAGTGGGGTGCTTCCAGGCAGAATTGCATAGGTCCTACGCCGCAAAGAGCGCGGCTCAGGATGACAGGGGCCTAGCGATCCGAGATTACTTCGAACTCATTTCGACCTGCTAATAATAGGAACTGCCGAGGATTGTGCCGTCCGCTTTGCGGACTTGTTCCTCTATACTTCCTTTTCCCGGCACTGCCGTACCGGGCTTTCACATTTCGCCGCAACGCGGCTTGAGCATTTAGAACTCGTAGCGGAGGGCGAACTGCATTACGCGGGGGTCGCCTACGGCCTGGAATTCTCCGAAGGTGCCGGGAGCCTGGAGGCTCAGGCTCGGGTTCGAGTAATTCACGTTGTTGAAGACGTTGAACGCTTCGGCGCGGAACGTGATGCGCTGACCTTCCCAGGGGAGTGGGAAAAGCTTTACGACGGCCATGTCGCTGAGGAACATTCCGGGAAGGCGAAGGACGGCGCGCTCCCCGGTGTGTCCGGGGAGTTCGTCGACGAAGTTGTTGGAGACCGAGGTGTTGCTGAACATGCTGGGATTTCCGTTTTCGTCGGTGTGGACTCCGGCGGAAACGGGACCGGTGGCGATCGCAAGAGAGCTTAACCAGTAGTTGGCGTTGTAGGCCAGGGCTCCCCCGACTGTGGTGGGAACGCCGGAGTGATAGCGAACGAGGCTGCTGATCTGCCATCCACCGACGATTTCTTCGAGCCATCCGTGAGCGCCGGAGAGGAGGGTGCGACCGCGGCCGATGGGCAGGGGATAGAGAACGTTGGCGGTGACGTTGTGGCGCATGTCGAAGTCGGAGGAGCCGCGAAATTCGCGGGTGTTGAAGATGTTCTGAATGGCGGCGCCTTGCTGTCCGGCGCCGGATTCGGCGGCCGAGCCGTCGTCGATGGCATGCGACCATGTGTAGTTGAAATCGAAGGTGAGGCCGCTGGTCAAGCCGCGGCGCGCGGAGAAAGTCAATGAGTGATAGGCGGCGGTCCCGGCATTCATCCAAGTTGGCATGGAGCTGCCTTGCAGCGGGAAGAAGGTGTAGCAGCCGTAAGTGGAGATTTGAGCGCAGCCAACGGGATTCGCGGTTCCCGTCCACGTGGTGCTGGGATTGCGATCGACCGCGTGTAGGCAATCGAGATAGCTTCCACCGTAGTCACCATAGACACAGCTGAAGTAGTTGGCCGAAGCGCTGCCGGGGAAATCGAGGTTGGCGAGGCCGGGCCACAGGTCTTCGACGAAGGGCATCGTCGGCACCAGGCTTGGATTGGCGGCGACCTGCGGTACAGTCAGGCCGGAGTCGTGGAGGCGACGGAGCGTCATGGCGTTCTGTTCCCAGTTGATGCCGGACTTGGGATCTTTGAAATACTCGAGCGGAGTGTAGACATCGCCTTCGAGGAGGAGGCGGCGGGAGAGGCGTCCGGCATATCCGATCTCGAAGGTTACCTTGCCTGGAAGTTCGCGGGCGAAGCTGGCGTTGAAGACATAAGAATAAGGAGGTTTCAGGTTGGGTGCGATGCCCATGAACTCGCCGGCGATGGCGGCGATGTTGGGAGGCGTGACGGGAAAAGTTTCGGCGGCAGGCGGAGTCAGAACCGGAGCAGCGCCATTGTAGCGCGGGCTGGTAGAGAAGCTGTAAGAAGTCGGGAAATTGCCGGACGTTGCCATACCGATGGATCCGTATTGATCGTATTGCGTGATCAGGTCGCTGCCGAAGCGATCGTAGACCATCGCGGCGCCGACACGGAGGGCGCCTTGCTCTCCGAAGATCTTGCCAAGGAGTCCGGCTGTCTTCGATGGGGCGTAAGCGATCCCGATGCGCGGCGCGAAGTTGAGATTCGAAGGACTCCACCATGTGGGTTTGCCGTTGACGGGGCCGTTGAGCGCCCACTGCAAGGTGGCATTGGGCATTTGGTTCTGCGGGACTCCTTGCGCCTGCAGCACATTGCGCTCGGCGAAGTACTTGGTGAGCGGGACGGTGGACGTGACTTGCAGTCCGTGAGCTTCGTAGGGTGGACGGAAGTTTTCGTAGCGCACGCCAACGTTAAGGGTGAGCGAGTGCGTGACGCGGAAGGTGTCTCCGGCGTAGAACGAGAGATCGTGCTCGATGAAGGAACGCACTTGCGGTGTGCCCGCGGACAGGTAGTTGCCGCTGCGATCGAAGAGATCGGTGTGGAAGTCGTCGTTGACCAGGCCGAGAAGAACGCCCATACCGTTCGCGACTGAGGTGAAGTCACTCAGGACTGGGTTGGATCCGAATATCTCTGGGTGTTGTTGCATGTAGGCTGGCACGGTGCCGGTCGGACCGGAGATGTCGGCTCCGAGGCCGATCAGTTCGGTGGAGCCGTATCCGTAGCGAGCAAAGGATGTAGCAAAGGAACTGGTGTTGTTGTGGATGATGCTGAAGCCACCGCCGGCCGTGAGAGTGTGCTTTCCTTTCACCCAGGTGATTCCGTCATTGAGGTTCACGGTGGGCAAGACTTGCGAGGACGGGCGGGCGTAAGGATTGAGAAGCGGGTCGAGACTGGTCTGAAACAACAGCGGGCCAGTTTGTCCGCTGAAGGATTGCCCGAAGCGCGTGTAGCCGAAATTCACAACGTTGATGAGGCTGGAGTTGAGGATCGCAGTGTATTGCGCGGCGAATCCTTTGCTATTGTCCCGCAGAGTTGAAGCAGGGAGCTGGCCGGGGAATTGGGCTGGGATCTGGTCGTCCGTGTTATGCGCGAGAGTGCTGCGCAGGCTAACGGTATGCTTTCCAGCACTGTCGACGTGCAGGTCGATCTTTCCGACAATCGCTCGATCGCTGCGATGAAATGGAGCGTTGAAGCGATAGCCGCTGAAGTTCAATCCACCATCTTCACCGAAAGAGGGATTGTTGCCAGTTGGATATTGCTGCAGGACAGGGAGAATGGAAGCGTTCGGACCGACGGCCAAGGGATCAACCTGCTGGACCTGAGCAGGAGTAAGAGAGTAGATCTTGACCGGGTCGCTTGGCTGACAAACGCCCAATGAATCGTTGCACGCACCGAAGGTGAATGTGCCTGCTCGGAGCGCATCGGATGGGACGGCGCGAACTTGCGAGACGCCGCTGGCATCCTGGCGCTGCTCGTAGTTGAAGAAGTAGAAGATGCGGTTGGGAATGATTTTTCCGCCGACAGAGGCTCCGAATTGGTTCCGAACGAGCGGCGTGCGCGCAACTCCGGCGTGGTTGTTGAACCAGGAGTTGGCGGCGAAGAAAGTGTTGCGGTTGTATTCGTAGAGAGAGCCGTGAAGCTGATTGGTCCCACTCTTGGTGAGGAGAGAGACTTGGCCTCCGGAGGAGCGACCGAGGTTGGGGCCTTCGCCGGCCACGGTGACGCGGAATTCTTGGACAGAGTCGAGCGGAATGGGAAGGACGGCGTTGAATCCGGAGTTGTTATTGACGCCGTTGGCGTTGGAACCTTGATATCCACCGAAGCCGGTGGCAGTTGCTTGGGGCACGAGACCGGAGTTCTGGTTGTTATTGACGTCGGCGCCATCGAGGGTGATGTTGTTCTGATCGCGGCGGGATCCGAGGACTTCGCCACTCGTGGTGACGCCAGGCTGAAGGCTGAGGAGTTCCACGACGTTGCGCGTCTGCAGCGGCAACTGGCGGACCTGGGCTTCGCTAAAGGGATTGCCGACGCTGGCGTCGGTAGTGTTGACCTGAGAGGCTTCGGAGGCGACGTTAACAACTTCGCCGGCAGCGCTCAGCGACATTTTTAAGTCGAGCGTGGCGGGAGTGTTAACGAGGAGTTTGATGTGGGCGTTGGTGATAATGGCGAAGCCGGGCTTCTCGGCGACGAGATTGTAGTCTCCGGGCGCGACCTGCAGAAAACTGTATTCACCATTGACGTCGGTCGAGATCTTGCGGGAAGAGCCGTTCTCGAAATTCTTGATGGTCACCGTGGCATCGGGGATCACCGCGCCGGTGGGATCGGTGACAGTTCCGCGCAGAGAGGTGGTGGCCTGCGAGTGGGCTGTCGAAATAGAGATCACTGATGCGAAGAGAAACACGGCAATTGACTTAAGGCAAAGGGCCCTGCTCATAACTCCTCCTGAGAACAAGAAAGCTCCCTGCAAGCACACTTCACCCTCCGCGGCTTGCCACGTTTTTTGTTCAAATTTCCGATTGCGGAGGCGAACAGCCGAGCACCGTCGACTTGGTCGGAGCTGCGGACACAAGTATGCGTCGCCTACTTCCCGAGTCAGAGTGATCGTTACTTATATTGTTCGGAGAGTCAAAGGCAATGTTTGAATTAGAACAATCGATGTTGTAGATACGCGCGACGAAGATGATTTGTGAAGAATGAAGCGCAGACTGGCGTGGTGACCTCAGGGGCGGAAGCCCATTATCTATGAATGACCTCGACGGCGCGGCTGAAGCCGCGCCCTTTCAAGGCCAATCACTAAGCAAGGCAAGAATCGTTGATATTCGAAGGTTGAGACCTTCTATGCTCTTGCGTGTGTGCGCGTGCGGCTTGCTTTCCTTGCAGCATTCCGGCGTGAAGCTGATCCTCGATTGCGAGCGGCGGTTCGAGCCTGTTTGGAGAGGGATGCATGGGAAGCGGCAGAATGTCCCTTCTTCTTTAGAGCATTCGAGGTGGCGCTGGACCGTCGTGCGGACGGTCTACGGTGTGATTGGCTTTGTCCTTTGCGGTAATCGCTCTCGGCTTTCTGGCGGGTGCTGGCGGACGTTTTACCTCTGCGTGGCGGGGACAACTTGATGCCTGAGCGACGCGCCTTCGAGAGTCCGATAGCAATC